>Ga0075370_10001464_pt1 | contig 10264 bp, 13 predicted proteins | sample EndMethybrTD3035_FD_71398 | JGI IMG/M metagenome (GOLD analysis project Ga0075370, IMG submission 71398) | Populus endosphere microbial communities from Tennessee, USA - Endosphere MetaG P. TD hybrid TD303-5 | ecosystem: Host-associated > Plants > Roots > Endosphere | place: USA: Tennessee... | reverse complement strand
GTATATATGCATGAGATAAGAACACACCCGATATGAACCGTGAACGGCAATGGAACGGCGGGCGCGATCGAATAACGCGGGACATCAGCCGGTATCCAGCGGTCAATATTCATCACGCTACCCGCTACTCCGAGCGCATCGGATTGCCGCTGAACCTCTTTGTAACAATCAATTTTACGTGCGCCGGTTGCAGCGCTGATCGGGCAAGCGAATTGCTGCGAAAGATGATATCTCAGCGCTTCGCGCCATGGTTGCGGCGGACAGCTGAGACCTCAATCGAGATACCGCCTACCTACGTTTGGTGCATTGAGGCAGCTGGCGGGCAGCTCGCAGCTCACATACTTATGCATGTCCCAGACAACCTCGCGGCGGAATTTGAGGCTCGCATTCGTCAATGGCTGCTGGGTCTGCTGGGTACAGACAGTTTAGATCCAGACGTTGTGCATATCGCGCCCGTCTACAACCTTATTGGAGCGAAGCGATACCTCCTAAAAGGTGTCAATCCAGTTTGGGCCAAGCACCTTGGCGTCAATCCCGTCAATCAAGGTGTCGTAATTGGCAAACGATCGGGGTTTAGCAGAAATCTTGGTCCAGCCGCCCGTAGCAGAGGCGGCTATCGCCCTCGTCGACTGTGGACAGCGTTTAGTGGCGACATTGCCAAGCGCTAAATGGGACCGAACTTAGAGGAGCGTTGGCGTTCTGCTTCCAGTCCGTGGTTTTCCCCAAGGCTCGGACGTGCGGTCAACGGCAAGTGCATGGCAAGTACGCAAGAGCTTTGAGGCTTCTTCTGGTGTCCCTTGCATCCACCGCTGCCAATCCTCCGGCGCCAGGACAACCGGCATACGATCGTTGATACCATCCATCTGTGCGCAGCTTGTCACCGTTACCATTGAATAAACGCTGCCCCATTCATCCGAGCGCCGCCAGATGCCTGCGACAGCGAACAGGTCGGTATGGGGAAGCGAAAACCACGTACGCGTCATCCTGCCCTCTTCGCCTTCGGCTTCGGCCCATTCCGTCATCGGTATGAGGCATCGCCGTTGCGCGAAGCTGGATTGCCAGAACGCAATTCCCAACCTGTCATCGCGAGCATTGTACACGGCCTTGGGCTTGATAGGCAGGCCGGTGCGTTTGGCTAGCTGAGGCCGGGGGAACCCCCAGGTCATCGCTTGGAGGCGGCGTTTTCCGCCGTCCTCGTGGACGACCATGCCGGGAGTGCCGGGAAACACTTCCTCCGGCACATTGAACATGTCGATCTGTTCGACGCGGAAGTGCGAGGCAACTTCCGCCGCGCTTTTTCTGACGGCTTGCTGATTGCACATGCTGCGATGATCGACCGGGCGGCGCGGCAGTGTCAACTCACCTGATCGCTTCGGTCTTGCTGCAATGTTCGCTTTATGTTCCAATCAAGGGGTTATGCGAATCGATGACCCTCAAGCGCTGCACTCCATCGCCAACGCCCTGCTGTCCGCGCCCGGATGGGCGAGGGTAGGCATTACTGCTCCAAAGGAGCACCTACGCGAACAAGCTGCAAGGGAACTTGCGCGCGTGGTCCTTGAAGGTGCCACCGACGCACCCGATAGCTCCGATCAGCTCCGGCTTTCGCTGTGAGCCATGGCGTGGAATGCCGACGGTTCTCGGCGGCCAACATGCATCTTCGAGGCTGCGCGGCTGCACTTGGCGATCAAGCCGGTCTGCCCTTGCGGGCACTCATCGACCTTTGATCCGCATGGCCTCTGGAATTTGTTCGAGCGCCGCGGGTGGAACGATAGTTTGCGTGAGGCGAAAGACCATTTCTGGTGCCGCAAATGTCGGGCCAGTACCAAAACGAAAGTTCGTCCAAAGATACTGGAAACGGTCAGATCGTCAGAGGCCGATTTCCGGTTTCCCTATCCGTCAGACCTGGAGTGGAAGCAGGCGTTAAATCGCGCCCGATGAGGGCGCAAAAACCGCTTTCCTACGCCGGCCAAGTTCAACATCCTTTGACCGCTCTTTCAAATCGTCGAAACCCACATCAAATCGCTGAAAATGCGAGACTTTCTTACGACTCACCGATAAAATTCTCTATGCGTCATTTGCGCGAGGTTAGTGAAGTTCCCGGCCTTCGCCGCCGCCCCCTTAACCGCGAAATAACCCCCTCCCGCTAAGGCCATCCCGGCAACCACAGGGGCCCGCCTTGACCTACATGTATTCCCCCGCCGACACCGCGGCCGCCACGCCCGCAAAATTCGGCGAGGCCCAGACCACCCGCGTCGCGGTGATCGGGCTCGGCTATGTCGGGCTGCCGCTCGCCGTGGCGCTGGCCGGGCGGTTCGAGACGATCGGGCTCGACATCGACACGCGCCGGATCGAGGAACTGGCCGGCGGCCACGACCGCACCGGCGAGATCACCCGCGAGCGGCTCGAGGCGTCCGAGCTGGCGCTGCTCGCCGATCCCGTCCGCTGCCCGCCCGCGGACTTCTACATCGTCACCGTGCCCACGCCGATCGACGGCGCCAACCGGCCCGACTTGGCGCTCGTCGAAAGCGCCGCCCGCGCGGTCGGCGCGCTGCTGCCCGCCGCCGTCGCCGAGGGGCGGGTGCCCGTCGTCGTGTTCGAGAGCACGGTCTATCCCGGCGTCACCGAGGACGTCTGCGCGCCGATTCTCGAAGCGGCCTCGGGGCTGACCTGTGGCGCGGACTTCTTCCTCGGCTACAGCCCCGAGCGGATCAATCCCGGCGACCGCGAGCACACGATCGACAAGATCACCAAGGTCGTCTCGGGCCAGACCCCCGAAGTGCTCGATCGCGTCGCCGAGCTCTATGGCGCGATCACCAGCGGCGGCGTGTTCCGCGCCAGGTCGATCAAGGCGGCCGAGGCGGCCAAGGTGATCGAGAACGCCCAGCGCGACATCAACATCGCCTTCATGAACGAGATCGCCCAGATCTTCTCCGCCATGGACCTGTCGGTCTGGGACGTGCTCGCCGCGGCGCGGACCAAGTGGAACTTCCTGCCGTTCGGCCCCGGCCTGGTCGGCGGGCACTGCATCGGCGTCGATCCCTATTACCTGTCGCACCGCGCCGAACAGCTCGGGCTCGACCCGCGCGTCATCCTGGCCGGGCGCGGGATCAACGATGCGATGGCCGCCTGGGTCGGCAAGCAGCTGCACGAGGCGCGCGGCGGCAAGCCCGGCTCGGTGCTGGTGCTGGGGCTGACTTTCAAGGAGAACATCCCCGACCTGCGCAACTCCAAGGTCGCCGATCTCGTCTGCACGCTCGGCCGGCTGGGCCACGGCGTGACCGTCCACGATCCCGAGGCCGACGCGGCCGAAGCGCTGCACGAATACGGCATCCCGCTGGTCGAGGACGCGCTGGACCGCAAGTACGACATGGTCGTGCTGGCCGTGGCGCACCGGACCTATCTCGACATGGGCGGCAAGGCGCTGCGGCGGCTGGTGGCCAATGGCGGGACCCTGGCCGATCTCAAGGGCGAGCTGGGCGCAGCGGCGGACTGGACGCTTTAGTTTGGGGCTTCAGCCGTCAGGCAAATACTACCGCGCGATCTTGCGCAAATGCATGATCAGCGTCTCGGCCATCGCCGGCTTGATGAACGTCGTCGTCCCCGGAAACAGCGCGCCAAGCTCCGAACGCGAGGCATGGCCGGTGTGGAAGGCGAAAGGCACGCCGCGGCGGCGCAGCAGATCGGCCACGGGGAAGACGTTCTCGCCGGCGATGTCGACGTCGAGCAGGGCGATGTCGATCTCAGCGTCGTGCGTCGCGGTTTCGAGCGCCTTCATCAGCGACTGCGCCGGGCCGACGACCTCGGCGCCCTCGTCCTCGAAAGCGAACTGCAGCTCGAGCGCCACCAGCGCCTCGTCCTCGACGATGAGGATGCGTTTGCCGAGCAGCCGCTCGCCAGGCTTGCCCGCCGCCGCGGCGCCGGCGCCCGGGTTTCCGGGCGGCAGGCCCGAGGCGGCAAGGCGCACGGGCGCGCGGTCGAGAACGACCGGATAGAAGTGTTTCGCCGGGGGCATGATGGGCTGGATGTGGGGCGTCATGGCTGTTCGGACAAGCCTTTCGTGGTGCAAGTGCTTCAAGGCAAGGGAAACTTGAGGCGAACGACGGCGCCCTCGGCGGGCCATCCGCGCTCGATCGTGCCGCCGAGCTGGCCGGCCGCCAAAGTGGTCATCTGCGAGCCGAAGCCGCCCGTCTTCTCCGCCATGGCCGCGTCGATCGCGGGGCCGCCGGTCTCGGTCCAGCTGAGCGCGAGGACGGGCAGGCCGGGCGTGGTCTCTTCGACCTCCCAGGCGATCGCGACCGTGCCGCCTTCGACCGACAGCGCGCCGTATTTCACCGCGTTGGTCGCAAGCTCGTGGACGATAAGGCCGATCGGGGTGACCATGCGCGCTGGCAGGTCGATCGCCGGACCGGACACGTGCACCCGCGTCCCGCCGTCGTCGGCATAGGGTTCCATGGTCTTGACGATCACCGGACCGAGCTCGACCCGGTCGATGCCGTAGCCGCCCAGGCTGGCCGAGTGGGCGAGCGACAGGGCGCGGATGCGGGCGCGGATGTCGTCCACCACCTCGCGGCTCGACGCCTGCTTGCGGCCCGAGAGCGAGACGATCGAGAGGATGACCGAGAACAGGTTCTTGACCCGGTGGTTGAGCTCGCGCGCCAGCAGTTCGATCCGCTCGTTGGCTTCGCGCAGCGCGGCGGCCTGTTCGGCCTCGGCCTCGGCCAGCGAGCGGCTGTGCTCGGAGCGGAAGGCGGCGTAGATCAGCGCCAGGATCGCGAGGCCGAGGATGCCGATGAGCGGCAGCAGGCGCCGCTCGAGCGTGGCGGCCCGGGCGAAGGATTCGCGCCGCTTCGTCGCCCTTTCGAGACTGAGCAGGGCGACTTCGCGGCGGATCGCATCCATCTGCAGCTTGCCGAGGTCGGCCTGGATCAGCGCTAGCGCCTGGTCGCGGTAGCCCGCCTTGGTCAGCGCGACAGAGCGGTCCAACTCGCCGAACTTGGTGTCGGTCATTGCCGCGATCTTCGCCAGCTGTTCGGGAAAGGCGGCGTCAGGCGAGCGTGCCGAGATTTCGCGCAGCCGCGCCAGCGCCCGGTCGCGCCGCTCCTTGGCGCTGAGATAGGGGGCAAGGTATTCGGGCTTCAAAGTCAGCAGGTAGCCGCGCTGGCCGGTTTCGGCATTGAGCATGGCCTGCATCAGGTCGTTGAGCCCGAGCAGCGTGTCGCCTTCGGTCATGGCGAGGTTGCGCGCGTCGCGCTGGGCGACGATCGTCTGGCCGATCACCAGCCCCAGGGCCAGCAGCGCCGCGGCGAGGGCGGCGAATACCGGCATCATCGACCTGCCGAACCGGACCTTGCCGCGCGCGGGAGCCTTTGCCGGAACTGTCGCGCTGTCGTTCAAAAAATGCGGTCCCCGGCAATGCGTTGCGGCGCAGTGGCTAGTGCGATTGCAGCGCCATGGCAACTTGAGAAAGGTGGACAAGCCGGGCCTTTCGCTTGCCCGGCCCGCCGCCTTGAGCGATCACGCGGGAATGGCGATTCTCAGCGACAAATGGATCCGGCAAAACGCGCTCGAAAGCGGAATGATCGAGCCTTTCGTCGAGGCGCAGCGCCGCGACGGCTGCATCTCCTATGGGCTGTCCTCCTACGGCTACGACGCACGCGTGGCGGACGAATTCAAGATCTTCACCAACATCGACAGCTCGGTCGTCGATCCGAAGAATTTCGACGGCAAGAGCCTGGTCGACCGCAAGACCGACTGCTGCATCATCCCGCCCAACAGCTTCGCCCTGGCGCGGACGGTCGAATATTTCCGCATTCCGCGCGACGTGCTGGTGATCTGCCTGGGCAAGTCGACCTATGCGCGCTGCGGGATCATCGTCAACGTGACCCCGCTGGAGCCGGGCTGGGAAGGTCACGTGACGCTGGAATTCTCCAACACCACGCCGCTGCCCGCGAAGATCTATGCCAACGAAGGCGCCTGCCAGTTCCTGTTCCTGCAAGGCAACGAACCCTGCGAGGTCAGCTATGCCGACCGCGCGGGCAAGTACATGGGCCAGCAGGGCGTGACGCTGCCGCGGCTCTAGGGTTCAAGCCGCTTCGGCATCCTCATAGGCCTGAGCTTCGGCCGCGATGAGAATATCCGCCAGCATCCAGTAAGCCTCGCCCCAGGCGGCCAGCACTTCGTCGGTCGCGACGTCGGCACCGAGGACGTCGCGGATCGCGGGAAGCAGGGCTTCGGCGACGAGCGGATAGTGCTCGGCCTTGACCCCGGTCTCGACATGCCGCGCGACCATGCGCTGCACTGCCGTTCCGAGGTTCTCCAGCTTGTCGATGTTCTTAGCATAAGCGAGGATCGCGCCGGCCAGCCGCTTGGGCTGCTCGCCGCTGGCCTGCGCGGCCTGGTCGAACATCGCCGCGACTTCGGCGTTCCGGAACAACCGCGCGTACATGGCCGTGGTGATCTCGAGCCCATGCTTCTCGAGCGCGGGGGCGGTGGCCTTGACGATCTCGCGGGCGTGGTCGGAAGCGGTGCGCATTTGGGGTCTCCTATCAGGTAATAAATATACCGGTATTTAATTTACTTGATTCTGACAAGCCTTTTCCCTCATGCCCGGTCGCATGCAGCTCACCCAGCACACCGACTATGGCTTGCGCCTGCTGATCGTCCTTGTCCGGCGCGGGGGCGAGCCGATCGCGCTGCCCGAGTTCGCGGCCGAGCAGAAGCTGTCGTACCACCACGTCGCCAAGGTCGCGCAGGCGCTGGTGCGCGAGGGCTTCGTCAGGAGCCGGCGCGGGCGCAGCGGCGGGGTCGAACTGGCCCGGCCGCCCGAGGAGATCTCGGTCGGCAAGGTGGTCCGTGCTCTCGAACGCGGGCTTCAGCTCGCCGACTGCGCGCATTGCGAGCTTCGCCAGGATTGCAACACCAGCCCGTTGCTGGCCGAGGCGCTGGCGGCTTTCCTCGCGGTGCTCGACCGCACGACGCTGGCCGAGGCGGCGCGTCGTCAGGCGGGCGCGCCCGTTGCCTGGGGCCTCTAGGGAACCATCGCCCCGCTGAGGCGCTAATCTCCCAGACCAATGCGCCCAAAGGGAGAGCGCCCATGACTACTCTGCTTGCCTTCGTCGGCCGGCTGATGATCGCGCTGCTGTTCCTCGTTTCCGGAGCGAACAAGCTGATGGACATCTCCGGCACCGACGCCATGATCCGCGGGACCGGCCTGCCCGGCGGCCTTGCGCTGATCACCGGCCTGTTCGAAGTGATCGCCGGCCTCGCGCTGGTATTCGGCGTCGCGACGCGCCTTTTCGCCATCCTGCTTGCCGGCTTCTGCCTGCTCGCCGCGCTGTTCTTCCACAACAATGTCGCAGACCCGATGCAGGCGGCGAATTTCCTGAAGAACATCGCCATCGCCGGAGGCCTGCTCAGCCTCACCGCGCTCGATTCGATCCGCTGGAGCTTCGACGCTATGCGTGCGCGCCGCCGCGCTGAAGTGGCCGCGGTCGATGCCGAGCACCGCGCGCATGACGCCGAGATCCGTGCTGCCCGCGCCGAAGGAGCCGCCACGGCGGCGCCCAGCGCGTTCAGCACGGAACCCGCTGTTGCCGGTGACGGCACCGTCGTCCGCCGTCGCCGCTGGATATAGTCGTCGTTCCAATCCTCGCTTGACCTCTTCCGGGGCTGACTGAACTATGGTTCAGCAGAATCGGGAGAGGACATGACCGGCGAATTGAAGACACGCATCGGCAATTTGCCGCGCGAGGAATGGACCGACGCCGCGCGCGAAGTCTTTGCCTATTGGGGTGAGCCTGGGGCCTGGGAGAACGGGTCCAAGACCAACATGTCGATGGTCCTCGCGAACCACCCGCCGCTGGCCAATGCCTATCACACCTTCGGCCGCCATCTACTCCTCGCCTCGACGATCACGGTGCGTCCGCGCGAGCTGATCGTGCTGCGTACGGCCTGGCATCAGAAGTGCCTCTACGAATGGCATTATCACGTCGGTTACGCGCTGAACGCGGGACTGACGATGGAAGAGATCGAGGCGATCCGCGACGGTTGGCAGTCGCCCGTATGGGACGGTAGGGGCGAGGGCGTAAGCGAAGATCGGGCCGTGCTGCGCGCGGTGGACGAGCTGATCGAGACCTCGCGCATGTCGGACCACGCCTTTGACGCTCTGTCCGCCCATTTCAGCAAGCAGCAGATGATGGACCTCGTCTTCACGATCGGGAACTACGTGATGCTCGGCTGGGCGGTCGCCACTTTCGGCATCCCGGTGGAGGAAGGCGTCGATCCAATCGGCTTCGATCTCAAACGTCGCTCCGGCGGGGCGCTGGAAAGCACCAACCGCCCGTTCGAGAGGGACTGAGATGACGACCGAAGATCGCCTCGCCGCGCTCGAAGCGCGGCTCCAGGCCGCCGAGGACCACCTCGCCATCCTCAACCTGCTCAACTCCTACGGGCCTCTCGTCGACAGCGCGACGGCCAGGGAAGCGGGCGAGCTGTGGGTCGAGGGCGGTGGCTACAGCTTCGGCATTCCCGACGGCAGCACCAAGCGGCTGGTGGCGCCCGACGAGGTTGCCGGCATGTATAGCTGGCCGGGTCACATGGACCTGGTGAACACCGGCTGCTCGCACCTCACGGCGACGCCGAAGATCACCGTCGACGGCGATGAGGCGCAGGCGGTCGGCTATTCCTTCGTCGTGCTGCGCGAGGGCGAGCGCTGGTTCCTGTGGCGGGCCGCGATCAACCATTGGACGCTGCGGCGAACCGGTGCTGGTGCCAATGGCGGCTGGCAGATCGTCGAGCGGACCAACCGGACGCTCAACGGTTCCGACGAATCCCACGAACTCATGCGCAAGGTGGCGACGATATGAAGCGCTTCGAAGGCAAGGTTGCTATCGTTACCGGTGCCAGCACGGGGCTCGGCCCAGTGATGGCGAAGATGCTGGCCGACGAGGGCGCCAAGCTCGTCCTCGCCGCACGGCGCGCCGAACTCGTCGAAAACGTCGCGCACGAGATCGGCGAGGCTGCGGTGGCGCTGAAAGCCGACGTCACCAACGAAGACGATGTCGCGCAGATGGTCGATGTCGCGATGCAGCGCTGGGGCCAGGTCGACGTGCTGATGAGCAACGCCGCGGTGCCCGGCCAGGACAAGTGGATCTGGGAGCAGACGGTCGACAATTTTCTCGACACCTACAAGGTCGATTGCATGGCCGCTATGCTCTGCAGCCGCGAAGTGCTCAACCGGTCGATGCTCGAACGCAAGCAGGGTGCGATCCTGACGTTCTCCTCTGGCGCCGGTTGGAGCGGCATGGCGCGCAAGGCGCACTATTCGGCGGCCAAGGGCGCGCTGATCGTGCTCTCGAAGACGATTGCCAAGGAAGTCGGGCCCTACGGCATCCGCTGCAACTGCCTGGTTCCGGGCGCGATCGATACCGAGCTCTTGCAGAACTATCACAAGCGCATCGCCGGCGAGCGCGGCGTGCCGGTGGACGTGGTGCGGGCCGAGGCGACCAAGGACCTGCCGCTCGATATCTTCTCCACGCCCGAGGACATTGCCAACATGGCGCTGTTCCTGGTTTCCGATCAGGCGCGGACGATCACCGGCCAGGCGATCAACGTCGATGCGGGGTTCACGATCTGATGACCTTGGACGACCTGCTCGCCCGCGAGGCGATCCGCGACACGATGGCGAAGTACAATACCTCGGGCGACCGGCTCAAGGTCGAGGACTATGTTGCCTGCTTCACCGACGACGGCATCATGGAAAGCGAGTACGTCCGCGAGGACCAGGCCTTCCGCTATGCCGGCAAGGCCGAGATTCTCGCCTGGCAGTCGCGCTGGCGCAACCGCGAGCCGGGCGCGGAGGCGATCCACAAGGCGACTTTCATCCGCCATCACCTCTCGACCTGCAAGATCGACCTGACCGGGCCCGATACCGCGAAAGCGCGGACCTATTGGGTCGCCTGGACCGACATCGGTCCCGACCATGCCGGCTACTACCTGGACGATTTCCGCAAGGTGGGCGATGACTGGCTGATCGCGCACCGCCGCGTGCGACTGGACTGGGAATCGCCCGACAGCCTATACCGGACCGCAGTCACCAACACGAACGCGGGCTGACGCCATGGACCTTCAGCTCGAGGGCAAGCGCGCGCTCGTCACCGGCAGCAGCTCGGGGATCGGCGCCGCGATTGCGCGAGAGCTGGCTGCCGAGGGCTGCGCGGTGGTCGTGCACGGCCGCGACAGGGCGCGGACCGAGGCTGTCGCGCGG
>Ga0075370_10001463_pt1 | contig 10268 bp, 7 predicted proteins | sample EndMethybrTD3035_FD_71398 | JGI IMG/M metagenome (GOLD analysis project Ga0075370, IMG submission 71398) | Populus endosphere microbial communities from Tennessee, USA - Endosphere MetaG P. TD hybrid TD303-5 | ecosystem: Host-associated > Plants > Roots > Endosphere | place: USA: Tennessee... | reverse complement strand
CGAATAGCGCATCTTAAATCAAAGCACGCCCCGGAATTGGCAGCACTTACTAAAATTCGAATTTCCATTGTTTTTTCGGTGGCGTTTGTGACTTGCACCACTTTGACTTTTTTATCCCACAAAATGTTTCTTTCAATCATCTGATCGAGTTCTTCGCGAACTCGCTTGACGGGCATCGTATAATCTACATAAAGCATGGTTGTTCCGAGAATATTGGCTGTTGTTTGAGTCCAATTTTGAAAGGTATGATCTGTGAAATAAGTGATCGGAACGATCAGTCTTCGTAAATCCCATAACTTAACGACCACATAGGTGAGATGGATCTCTTCAATTCTTCCCCATTCATTTTCTACGACGACCACGTCATCGACTCGAATAGGTTGGGCAATTGCAATCTGAAAGCCCGCAAAGAAAGTGCTCATTGTTTTCTGCGCGGCCAAGCCGATGATAATGCTAAGTACTCCCGCGGAGGCTAAAAGACTGACCCCTTGGGAACGGATCGATTCAAAGGTGAGCAAAATTCCTGCGATTACAAAGAAAACAATAAAAGCGACTGCTAGACGCTTAAAAACCCTCACCTCTGTGTGGACTTGCCTCGCTCTATAGTTATCTTCTTGTTTAATATCGAAGTTATGCAGAATGAGGGAAGAAATTAAATCAATGAACTTGATCGCAAGCCAACCCAAGCATAAGGTCGCGAGGATCGAATAGATATGTTCAACGATGGGATTGAACGCCCAGCGAGCTCTGAGTACTTCCAATAACACATACAAAACCGTAAGACCGATAAATATCTGGATCGGAGTGCGCGCATTTCTCATTAAGAAATCTGTAACGGCTTGTTTTTTTGTGACTTTCCTCTTAAGAACCATCAATAAAATAAGAAGGAAGCAGCAAACTACAAAGATGGTGGTGGGGATCCAAAATCTTGAAAAACTTAAATTCTCCATAAAAACTCCAGAAGTTATCAGACAATTTCGGTATAATCTTCTCATTGTTTCTCACGAATGGGCTTAGGGGCAACTTTTTTTAAGCCGAAAAGAAAAAATCCCTTTTTCTTGATCAGCGAATTCAAAATTTTTCCAAAAAGATTTGATTTAGGATTTGTTAAAAATCCAAAAAGGGTTACGATGTTCCAGTCTGCATTTGATCGGGAACACCCCGAAGTGCATTCCTAAAAAACCAATTGCAAAGTGTAATAGCAATTTTAACCCAGAGGTGTTTATGAAAAAATCTTCTAGAACGTGGGCATCGCTCTTAGTAGCGGTTTCTTTCTGCGCTAGTGGAATCCAAGCACATGCTAAGGAAGTCGACGAAAAAGTAAAAGACTTTATCGACCAAACTGCGGAAACGCTGAAAAATGGCATCGAAAAGTTGGGCGATGATTTTGCAAAAATCCAAGATCATTTGGAGAAATATCCTTGGAAGGGACTGATTCAAAATCAGGCGACTTCTGGACCTGAGACATTGAGTCATTTAAAACTCAATCATCGGGATAAAGTAGTCGTTGTACGACCTGGCGAGGTAGTGCAGGGGCAAGTAGTTTGCTCCCTCTCTGAAGACGCCAGTTTGTTAAATGTATACCGTGTTGTAATTGGTCTGCAAGATCAAGGCCCGCAAACTACTATCGGGACAACTGTAGGAGCATTGAAGGGATCCTCCATAGAAGAATTTTCGTTGACGGCTCCTACGAAACCGGGAATTTATCAAATCCGTTTTCGTACAGCTAATAATTTCCTAGAAGGGAAAGCACTGGACCATTGGTTTGATGAAAAAGGAAATGAACCAGATGCGTCTACAACCATTGGTATTATTTACGTAAAATCCTAGGATTTCAACGTTGATAAAAAAAGGACGGGGAATCCCGTCCTTTCACGGAAAACTTTCTTTTTAATAAATAAAATCTATGATTGTCCATTCAATAGGGTTGATTGCAAATAATGAGGGATTTGGTTTAGTTTTGGTGTAATGGAAAGTCTTCCGTTTTTTGCCTCCTCATCTCGCTCGTCCGCCGTCTGGCGGTAATCTAATTTTTTAAAAAAACTACATTCATTCCTTAAAAAAATCAAAACCAGGTAGTGCTAAACAAGTAAGGCTCTGCGCATGCGCAGCGCAGGAAGATGAAATGCAAGGACGAAGCCGCGCTCATAGCCAAAAAGCTATGAGCAAGGCTGATGACGCCGCAGATCGCTTCCTCCGCAAGCAGGTGCCAGCATTACTTGTTTAGCACTCCCAAAACTAAGCGAGTTATTTATGGATCTTTTTACCTACTTGTTTCAAGCCAATCATCTTTTCACATTGTTAATTGTCTTTCCGGCTGTCATTGTGATCGGTTTTTACCTCACTCTAAAACTTCGTTTCGTCCAGTTGACGCATTTGAAAAAAAGTTTTTTGTGTTTCACTAAAAACGATTCAAATAGTTCGGGAAATATTAGTCGATTTCGAGCGATCTGCTCCGTTCTTGCCGGCAACCTGGGCACGGGGAACATTTCCGGGATGGCTGTTGCCATTGCAACGGGAGGCCCAGGGGCTCTTGTTTGGATGTGGATCATGGTTTTCTTTGGCTCGGTCATTCAATTCGTGAGCTGTGTTCTGGGAGTTTCTTATAGGGAAAAAACAGAATCTGGCGAATATGTCGGGGGACCGATGTATTATCTTAAACAAGGGCTTGGCTACAGAAAAATAGCCATTTTATTTGCCTCTTTGGCCATCTTTGGCGCTATCACAATTGGCAATCTGGCTCAAATCAACTCGATCCTGCTGCCTCTTGAAAAGCTTGGGTTCAATTCTCTTTATTGCAGCATAGGCATTGCTGCGGCGCTTGCGCTCACAGTTTTCGGAGGGATCCAGCGTATTTCTGGTTTCGCTTCCTATATAATTCCGTTAAAGGCATTCCTCTATCTGGGGACAGCGATTGTGATTATTGCAATGCACTATGACGGAATCATTCCTGCATTCAAACTTATGTTTAAAGAGGCTTTTGGGGTGTCAGCTTTTGTTGGAGGCATTGCTGGTACTGGCGTGTTAAAAGCCATTACAACAGGTTTTGATCGAGGGCTCTTCGCAACCGATGCGGGTCTTGGCATTGTACCTATGCTGCAGGCGAGTGCCAAATCAGAGCATCCTGTAGTCGATGGCATCGCCTCGCTGATCGCTCCTCTTGTCGTAATGATTACATGTACAGCTACTGGGCTTGTGTTAATCGTCACAGGGGCTTATCAGGACACCCAGTTGCAAAGCACGAATATGGTGACTCATGCCTTTTCTCAAGGCCTTAACCATCCGATAGGCGGCTACATCGTGATGATTTCCCTGATTCTTTTTGCATTCACGACCATCATGGCGTGGTGTTATTGCGGAGAAAAAGCGTTATACTTTATCGCTGGTGAAAAGAAGGCTCATCTATTTCGTTATTTCTACATTGCCATAATCCCTATCGGCAGTTTACTTAAGGTCGATACCATCTGGATTTTGGCCGATGTCGCGGTATCTCTCATGCTGACTATCAATCTAATTGGAATTGTGGGACTTTCTTCACGAGTGATCCAATCTACAAGAGCCTATGGAACTGTCTCAAATTAAATGAGTGTCACAGGATCATTTTATCTTAAAATGATCCTGTCCTATGAAACTTTCGATTGGGAAAATATCCATCAATAAATAAAATCCCAATTGCTTAAATGGAAAGGACTCAATGATCGGTCCAGATCCCAAATCCATCTATCCGATTGCAGGTTATAAAAAACTTGTCTTTCTGAAGAATTTCATAAAATCGCCCAATATTTTCGTAGGGGATTACACTTATTTTGCGGATCACCTCAATGGACCTGAGCAATTCGAAGAGCGGAATGTTTTATATAACAACGATTTCGAAAAAGTGAAGCTCGTGATTGGGAAATTTTGCGCGATTGCGGCTGAAACCCGTTTTTTGATGACCGGGGATCATAAGCTCGATGCTCTCAGCACTTATCCCTTTCCCGTTTTTTCTGGAGGATGGGAAACTCTTTACGATGTTTTCAATCTCCCACTGAGAGGAGATATTCTGGTGGGAAACGATGTCTGGTTTGGGTACGATTGTATCATTCGGGGTGGGGTAAGAATTGGAGACGGTGCGATTATCGGCACGCGCGCTGTTGTTACTAAAGATGTCCCTCCTTATTCGATGGTTGCCGGAAACCCAGCTAAAATCGTCAAGATGCGTTTTGACGACAAGACCATCGAGCGCCTTCTCCGCATCGCTTGGTGGGATTGGGAAATTGAGAAAATCAACCGCCACCTTCCTTTGATCTGCCAGCAAGACGTAGGCCGCTTGGAAGCGTCTCTTTAGAGAAGAGCTTTGTGATCTGTGATGAGTTCATCCAAGGTCTGCCAGGCTCTTTTGGCTTCGAAATTCAGATTCGCCTGTCCTTTTGTGAGGTAAATCAAAGCTTTCCAAAGGGTCCACGCACGTCCCCGTGCCCAGGTGCCCGCATCTAAAGAAAGATTTTCTCGGAAAAAATCTCGGCTTTTTCCAGTGAAAAAGGTCCATGCGATCGAAAGATCGCAGGCAGGATCGCCTATTCCTAATTGTCCAAAATCAATGACTGCATGGAGCTGTCCTTGCAGGGTGATCAGATTGCCCGCGCTGATGTCGCCATGAACCCAAACGGGCGCTCGGGACCATGTAGTTTTCAGGGCTGCTTCCCAAATTTCCGTTGCGATCCCGGAGTTCAGTCTATTTTTTAAAGCTTCGATTGCCTGCCGCGTTTCCGCTTCATAGGTTGTCAGCGCTCCGCCGCGATAGAAATTATGTGGTCCTGGAGAAGGACCGCCAGTGGGATCGATACTATGCAGCGCCTTCAAGAATTGAGCCAAACGAACCGCAAAATCGTTTCTATCTATTTGCGGGGCAATGGCTGCTGCAGTTTCCCCCTCGATCCAACGGTAGATGGACCATTGCCATGGATAGCCTTCTCCGGGTTTCCCCAGTGCCAGTGGCTCGGGAATGCGAAGAGGAAGCAAAGGGGCCAATTTGGGGAGCCAGTAATGTTCTTTTTCCACTTGGCCGGCGTAATGGGTTGCGCTTGGCATCCGGATAAGCATCTTCTCCCCCAGACGAAAGGATCTGTTGTCCCATCCGCCGGGAAGGATGGGATCGATGGGCAAATCTTTCCACGTTGGAAATTGCAGAGAGATCAATCGATGCGCAAGAGAGGTATCGATTTTAGGGGGACTATTCATGGGAGTTTTCTTCAGTTTATTTTTGGCAATGGGTGCAAATAAAACTCACCCGATTTCGCAACCCTGTTTTTTTTCTAATTACTTTCGCGCCGCACACTTGGCAAAGGCTTTGCCGATAGATTTGGTAGTGTTTCCGCAGCTCAAAAATTTTACGCCACTCATAAAATTTAAAAACATAGTTTCGAGTGAATTTGACGATTTTCTTTAACTGGAGTAACGATAAACTTTTAACCTTGCGGAGGGGGGAGATTTTGGCTAGAAATAAGACCTCATTTTTAATGATATTGCCTACTCCTAAAAAGATCGTTTGATCCAAGAGCACATCCGCAATTTCTTGAGTAGATTGTTTTTTTAAATGGTTTAAGGCTTTAGTTTCATCCCACTCATCGGCCATAATATCGATAGTAAAGTCACAATGTTCCTTAAGATTAGGATCTTCTACTATTTTCACCGAACAATTGTATAACTCCACATGACCTGTTTTTAATTGAAAGGCCAACCGAGGAGTACGTACTTTTTTAGGGTAGTCTCCGGTCACTTTTTTTCGTTTGATTGTGGCCTCAAAACTCCCGTAGAGAAGAAAGTGCACCCTCAATGCAAAGGAATCAAACTGCACAATTAAGTATTTTCCATAGGAGAAAATGGATTGAATTTTTTTATTTTTAAAACGGTTTTTCTCAATTTTTGTATTTCCAGAGACTTTTCGGATAAGTTGGCCTACTAAAGGAGCTAGCTGCTCTGCGGCCAATCGCAATGAGGGACCTTCCATACTGTCAAAATAAACGATTCTTATTAAATATAAACAGGAATTGTTTATATTTAATTAAAATATGTTAATATCGAAAATATTGAGATTATCGGAGGTTTGATTATGCATGAAGAAAAAAGATATGGGATGCGTTATTTAGGGTCTAAGTTCTGGTTGATTTTCTGGATTTTGATTTTTTTCCCGATTGCAATCGTTTTGTTTGCAACAAAGGCTCGCACGATGTCTCACGGAACGGAGACCCATTTGGAGTATAAAGGATCGAAATTCTGGCTTTATTTCTGGGCCCTTTTCTTTTTCCCTATTACTTTTTTTCTCTTCTTTTTCAATGGGTCTATCGTAAAAAGAAGGTCGTCTTAGGGGGGGCAGGGAGTTGCCTCTGGACAGGACTGAACGGGATCGATGGTGCCGGAGAGATTGATCATCCCCATGTTTGCCGTCTCTACATCGCAAGGACTTAAATTAAAGGTTCCACTGCCTGGATTTGTAAGCGAGTAACTTGGGTCCGTATTACTGGTATTGCCAGCGAGGGTCAAACAAACATCGGGGTTTCCACCGGAAAAGGCGCCCACGGCGACACTTGGGCTTATGTTGTCTAATAAAGTGTTGTTGGCAATGGTTGCGGCGAGGGTGGAATAGTTGTCGAAACTGATCCCTGAACCTGCGTTCCCCTGTCCATTTTGGCAATTGCTGATTGTATTGTCGGAAATATCCATTGTCAAAGAGTCGATGGCCATAGGGAAGCTGAGAATCCCTGACCCTTCGCATCTGAGAATTTCATTGTTCAAAATGGTTAGGTTAAGGGTTGAGAAATCTTGGTTTACAGCGATTCCATTTGATCCATTCGCAATATCTGTAATTATGTTGTTGTTGATTGCTATAGAGCCGGCAGTAGTCGACCCAGAGGCAATAAAGGCGATTGCGTTATCGTTAATTTGCGTAATTTGGTTGCCGGTTGCAAGCAGTGTCAACGTATCGACTGGAGTTGCAAAGATCAGGGCGGAGCCTCCGTTATCGGACATCGTGTTTGCAGACGCTGTGGCTTCAAGAGCCGTGATTGCGCCGGAAGTGTGGAAGTAAAGGGAATTCGATGCGTTTTCGGAAAACGTATTGCCCACCAATACTAGGGAACAACGATCGACAGTTCCATCAGGAACGAACACAACGCTCGATCCTAAGCCGCCCCCTTGAGATCCCGTTCCATTACTTGTAATCGTGTTGTTAAGCACACTTATATCGACATTAACGACGTTGGCGATGGCAAACCGGATGCTTCCCGTTGTATTGCTGTTAAAAAGGTTATTTTCTATCTGGGCAGAAAAAACATTGGCGCTTGCGTTTATTTCTATAGGGATGCTGGATACGGAAGTTTGGCCATCAAAGGTATTGCCTGAACAGACAACAGTCGATGTTCCATTAAGAGTCAAAAAAACTCCGTTGGCATTGTTCAAAAACTGATTGTTGCTTATGGATACAGAGGCGTTGCCAGGAAAGGTGGCCTCAATCGGATATGTAGTGGTGTTTTCAAAAGTGCAAGAAGAAACCTCAAAGCTTTGAGGATCATTTCCAATGATGGCATCATTCCGCGCAGATGCGATGGTGAACCCGCTTACGGCGTTATTAGTTGCCAAGGTGACGGCATTCCCATCTGTATCGATATTGGTATTCGTAATGGTGGGAGAGGAACTGCTTAGCGAGGGGATGGAAATCGTTCCTTCAGGAGTTTGTAGCGAATGGCTGACGCCAGATCCCCAAAGCATCTGATTCGCTTGTAAAGCAATCCCTGAATCCATTCCAGCGGTAGTTCCATCGCCGGGGAATACGTAGAGGATGTCGTTAGGTCCTGAATTCGATTCAGCTAAAGCAAAGGTCGGATAGGGGCTTTCATAAGTGCCGCTGGAACTGCTTGTGTTATCGACAAAGACAAAGAAATAGGGTTGGCCCGTGGCAGGATCGATCGCAGGAGTGTTTTGATTTATTTTCCCTACGACGATGATTTCTTCCCTTCCTACAGGTTGGACCATTCTAGAAACGATCGCGTCAGCTAGGCTGCAAGGATTGCAGGCTTCGGTTGTTTTCACTCGCGATTTGCCTCCAAAAGGGAAAGTAAAAGTAATCTGTCCTTGGAAATTGTTGTGAAACATCCGGTCATAGGAATTGCTCACTTCGACTGTAATGTATTCTTTGTACATCCCAGCTAAACGGACTTTTCCTCCCCAAGTATTTGGGCCGACTTCCCCAATGAAATAATAAGGGCCGGCGGCTCCATAAAAATCAAAATCATCAGATTTACCGAAATGAAAGCCGATCTCTGCGTCCGCGCCTTTCATAGCGAATTGACGCTTTTGGGAGAGGAGCAGATAATGACCCGAAAATCTGTCAAACTCCACATTGTAAGGCGCTGTAATTTTTCTTCCGACTGGCAAATAACCATTGATCCGGAAATCCAAAAGCGTCCCTAGAGTTTCAAGTCCAACACCTACTTGATTGTAATGAAGTCTTTTCGTGTTCCGGTAGTCATAGTAAGCATTCATTCCGTAAGTTCTGCATCCCCAAATTCCTCTAAATCCTAGGCCCGCATTGGCTGCCATTTTCCCATTATTGAAAACATGGCCGCGAAGATCTAGAAATGGCATTACGGACCTTTGATGGGGGTCTGAGGCAAAAAAACCTTCAAGGGTAGTGTAGCCTTCGGAATATCCTATTCCGCCTGCTTCTATATGCCGGGCCGACACGCGATAATGCCTTTTACCCTCCAGACATACTTCTGGAGATGGTTCTGCTTCATCAGCAAACGCGAAAATCGTGGAAAAGCAGGCTAGGAAGAGGGCAAGAGAATAGGATGAAATTTGCAAAATAGGCATCCATCTATTGATGCCTAAATTTTTTTTTGAAATCAATTTTTTATGTTTCGGTATTGACTCAGTTTTTGGTTTGAGTGAGGCTTTCGCTGATCGCTCATAATTTAGATCCGAGTTCTGGATCGTAAGAGCGCCTACTGGACCGAGGCAGCTTATTTAACCCTAGGTTTCAGTCAAGGCGACGCTCCTGCTTTTTGGAGGATTTTTGATTTAATTTTTAATAAATCTTTGCAAAATCCTTGAGATTTTGTTGGCGCCATGTAAAAATTTATTTTTAAAAAAATGAGGGGAGTTATGAGCGCAGTAGGGAGAGTCAATCAGGCCGCAGCAAGCACATTGGAAGGAAGCCGCACCTTGAATGGAAGGCTAGTTTTTACAGATGATTTATCTCCTGAAGTAGAAATAAAAGTTCGTTTCTATGCTAAGACGTTTTTTGGAGGCCAGGAATATTTAGGAAGTGCAAAAACAGATCGAACGGGACGTTTTACATTCCATTATGAATGGCAGGCAAGATGCTGGCAGAGGACCCATGAGGTGGTCGTGGAGATGATTGAACAGAGGCGTCCTTTCGCAACTCAAGGATTGTTCTGCGCCAAAAATAAAGTAGCTATCGGAACAGCTAACTTAAGTTTTCCCGCCAATCAAATGGAAAATGATATCGGAGACTATCATCTGGCCTATCGCAATATTCCTACGGATTTAACCGTTGTAGAAAAGCCTGTTCCAAGCCACATGCAATCTCCCTCGTTTTTCTGGAAATTAAGTCGGGCAGTTCTTCCAGAGCTGGTCAAAAATCTCATGGTGAAGTTGTTTCAAACATGGGTCACTGTTCCCCAAGTGCAAAAGCTTTATGATTCCTTTGGCGCCCAATATGCGAAGCGGGCAGCGACGCCAGATCGTTTAATTGAAGAATTGCTCAATGAAATTTGTGCTGTTGACTGTGAAGAAAAAGAAGGTCAAGTAAGTTGGAAAGCGGAATGGGACCATCTAGAATTCGACATGCAAGATTCTCTTCCCAATGTGATTGTGGTCGCTCAAAAAGAGAAGGGAGACTTGAAATTAAAGCACATAGAAATTCAATTTCGAGAAGATTTAGAGCCGCGCAGGATTCCAACAGGGGATGAAAAGCTGGAATGGGGAATTTTTGTGGCTCGTTCTGTTTTTGCTCTTAAAGGAGAGGCGGAAGTGCATCTTGCCGAAGGGCATCTTTTGCCAGGTCTTGTCGCCAAAGCTTTTTTCAAACACATCAAGCCAAGCAACCCTATTTTTGCAGCAGCAGCCCCTCATGCAGGCCAGCTTGATTTCATCAATTGGATTGGCGCTCAGGGAGTCATTTTTGGAAAAGGAAGCGTTTTAGAAATCTCATCTCTTTCCGACCAATCCGTCTCTCGCATCATCCTCGATCACATGAAGAAAAAAGC
>Ga0075370_10001462_pt1 | contig 10268 bp, 13 predicted proteins | sample EndMethybrTD3035_FD_71398 | JGI IMG/M metagenome (GOLD analysis project Ga0075370, IMG submission 71398) | Populus endosphere microbial communities from Tennessee, USA - Endosphere MetaG P. TD hybrid TD303-5 | ecosystem: Host-associated > Plants > Roots > Endosphere | place: USA: Tennessee... | reverse complement strand
ACGACCTGATAGGCGATGTCTCCCCCCGGGCCCTTTGCGTAATGCGTCTCCCGCCTCGGGCCCATCGCTTTCAGTATCTCATTTGAGGGCCTGATCAGGGTTTTTCTTGCGTTTTCAGCAATTGTGTAACCAGCTGCGCTATCTCACGGCATGACCTTGCACCAGCTCACCGCGACGCGCGCAAGCGGCGCCGTCGCCCTCATCCGCCTTTACGTCGGCCTGATCTTCGCCGGCGAAGGCATGCTCAAGTTCCTGCGCCCCGACGCTCTGGGGCCCGGTCGGTTCATCAAGTCAGGCATTCCAGGGGGCACGTTTTTCGCCTACCTGGACGGCCTGGTCGAAATCGGCTGCGGCGCGATGATTGTCGCGGGTCTGCTGACACGACTGGCGACATTGCCGATGATTGTCGACATGCTCGGCGCACTCAGCATCACGAAGGTGCCGCTGCTGTGGGGCCATGCCCCGCTCTACCCGAATGAAGACGGCTTCTGGGACTTCTTCCACGAGGGCCGGCTGGAAGTGGCGATGCTGTGCGGCAGCGTCTTTCTGCTCATCGTCGGCGCAGGCGCGAACTCATTCGACGCCCGGATGAACGCCGACCGCGCTACCGCCGTAGTCACGTAAGTGATCCGCAGCGAGCGTGAGGAGCGGCGTCCACAACCCGTTGCGGGGCTGCAATCCGTGACCGGCGCAGCCTATCCGGATTGGGACGCGGTGTATCGCGACAACGTCACCTGGGTCTACCGCTTGATGTACGGCAAGGTCGGTAACCAACCCGACGCCGAGGACCTGACCGCCGAAGTGTTCATGACGGCTCTCAAACCGCTGCGCGTTTCGGCCTCCGTACCTGAGGTGCGCAAGTACCTTCGGATGACTGCGCGTACCGTGCTCGCGTCGTACTGGGGCGATCGGATGGGACGCCAGCTGACCACGATCGAAGAGGATGTACCCGAGGTCATCGAACCGGAGCTCATCGCAAGCGATGCACCGGACAAGGTGCGACGGCTGCTGCAACGGCTGCCGGACAACTATCGCCGAATCCTGGAACTGCGTTTCCTGCAGGCCTTTTCGGTGAAGGAGGCCGCCGGCCAGATGGGGGTGAGCGTCGCGAACGCCAAGGTGTTGCAATACCGCGCGCTACGCATGGCGGCACAATCGGGTGAGGAGGCCTCATTGTGAGTGACCGCACCGTACGCCGCTTTGTGGAACGCCTGCTGCGAGGGCAATCCACTGAACATGCGCGCCCGAACGATTTCGAGGCCGAGCAGATGAAGACCGCGATCGAATTGCGCGCCGCGCGGTTGGGCAGTGATTCGCCGCGCGAGGATTTCGTCTCCGACCTTCATCGCCGACTCGCGGCCGAGATGACCGAGGCACCCCAACCCGACCATCCGCGGTGGGCGCCGCGTCGACGCGAGGTCGTCATCGGTGGATCGGTCGCGGCCGCGTCCGCGGCGGCCGGGTTGGTGGTCGGCCGCAACCTGCTGGCTCCCGGCGTCACCGAGCAGGCGACGCCGCAGGCTCAGGGTGAACTCGACCCCAACGCGGGGACATGGCAGAGCATCGGCGCGAGCGCGGACCTCCCCGAGGGCGGCGCGTTGGCGTTCGACCTCGGCTCGGTCAACGGCTTCGTTCACCGCACGGACGCGAAGCTGGAAGCCGTGTCCGGGGTCTGCACGCATCAGGGGTGCAAGCTGTGGCTCGACGCGCCCGAGAGCCGGCTGCGCTGCCCGTGCCACTCGACGTCGTTCTCGCTGGAGGGCGCCACCGTCACGCATCAACTACCCGTTGCTCCGCCGCCTCTGCCGAAGTTCAAGGTGCGCGAAAACGACGGCGTGATCGAGGTTTTCGCGCCGACGAAACCGGCCTGACCGCATACGGTGTCGGTGTGACCGACACTCCATGGGAGCCCCCGCTCGCGGGCACCGAGCTCGAGCATCTGATCGGTGCGCTCGATCGGCTGCGCACGACGTTCCGATGGAAGACCGACGACCTCGACGCCACCGGGCTCGCGGTGCGCATCGGCGCGTCGGCGCTCAGCCTCGGCGGCCTGCTCAAGCACATGGCGATCAACGAGGACTCCATGTTCACCAGCAAGCTGACCGGGGACCCGGTCGGTGAACCGTGGGAGTCGTTGTGGGACGGCACCGACGACTGGGAGTTCACCTCCGCTGCGGGGGATCCGCCCGAGCAGCTCTACGCCTTCTGGGACGACGCGGTCGAGCGGTCGCGCGCGAGGGTCGACGCGGCGCTGGCACGCGGCGGCCTCGACCAACTCGTCCACATCGCCTCGCCAGAGGGGGAGCACGCGAGCCTGCGCAGGCTGCTGTGCGATCTGATCGAGGAGTACGGGCGCCACACCGGACACGCGGACCTGATCCGCGAGGCAGTCGACGGGCGAGTGGGCGAGGACCCACCGCCGGGATGGCGCCCGGTGTCGACTCGATAGGTTGGGGCCGTGCGACTGCTGCTGATCGCCGACACCCATGTCCCCAAGCGAGCCCGCGACCTGCCCAGTCAGTTATGGGATGCGGTCGCCGACGCCGACGTCGTGCTACATGCAGGCGATTGGGTGGAGCCGGCTCTGCTCGACTCGCTAGAGGCCAGGGCCAGCCGGCTGGTGGCGTGCTGGGGCAATAACGACGGCGCCGAGCTACGTCGACGGCTGCCTGAACGCGCCGACGCGACGCTGGGCGGCCTGCGGTTCACCGTCGTGCACGAGACCGGCGCCGCGACCGGCCGCGAGGCGCGGATGGCCAACCAGTATCCGGACACCGATGTGTTGGTGTTCGGTCACAGTCACATCCCGTGGGACACCACCGCCAAAACGGGTCTGCGCCTTCTCAACCCCGGCTCGCCGACCGATCGGCGGCGCCAGCCGTTCTGCACGTACATGACCGCGACGGTCGGCAACGCCGCGTTGTCCGATGTCGTGCTGCACAACGTGGAGCGTCATGCCTGAGCGCAAGGCCCGCGCCGCCGACGTGCACGAGATCGCCGCGTCGATGCCGCACACGACACGCATCGAAGGACCAAAGGGCAACGCGATCTATCAAGTGGGCGGCAAGTCATTCGTGTTCTTCCGCACCCCGCAGCCGGATGCCGCCGATCCGGAAACGGGCGAGCGCTACGCCGATGTGATCATGATCTGGGTGGAGTCGGAAAGCGACAAGCTGGCGCTCATCCAGGATCCGGACTCGCCCTTCTTCACCACCGAGCGCTTCGACGGGCATCTGTCGGTTCTGGTGCGGGCCAAGGACTTACGCGCGATCGGTAAGACCGAGCTGGAAGAGTTGATTCAGGATGCGTGGCTCTCACGGGCATCCAGACGCCGCGCCGACCGGTGGCTGGCGGAGCGGGACGGCTAGCTCAACCCGCCTCGGCCGCGCAGATCATCTCGATGTGCTTGGTCGCCCAATCACCAAGCGGACCAAGCGCTTCCAGCAATTCCTCACCCGCGGGCGTCATCGAGTACTCCACGCGCGGCGGCACCTCGTGGTAGCTCTCGCGATGCACGACGCCGTGCCGCTGCAACTCCTTGAGGTGCTGGGTCAGCATCTTCTGCGAGATGCCGGTCAGGCTGCGGTGCAGGGCGTTGAACCGCTTGGGGCCCTCTTTCAACTCCCACAGGATCAGCGACTTCCATTTCCCGTCCACCACCGCCATTGCCGCGTCCAGCCCACAGGTGTACTTGCCCAACGTCACTGGTCGCCTCCATTAGTTTCGAAATAGTAAGTATGGCACTTTTTAGTGGGTACTTGTCGAAAAGTCCGTGTCAACTCGACGATGGTCGCATGACAACCACACGACAAGCGGTGAGTTTTCTCGGCCTCGGCGAGATGGGGGCGGCACTTGCCCGCCCCACTATGGATGCGGGCCATCCGACGACTGTCTGGAACCGAAGCGCCGACAAAGCGGCCGCCCTCGCCCGGCTCGGCGCGCACGCAGCGAGTACCGCAGCCGAGGCCGTCGTCGCATCCGATCTGATCGTGGTGTGCCTGTTCGACCACCGATCCGTGCATGAGGTGCTCGACCCCATCACCGATCTGCTCGGCGGCCGAAGCGTCGTGAATCTGACCACCACATCACCCGATGGCGCCCGCGAGCTGGCGCGGTGGGCAGGCGGCATCGGCGTCGACTATCTCGACGGCGGCATCATGGCGACACCGGAGATGATCGGGACGCCACAGTCCAGCATCCTCTACAGCGGCTCACCACAGATTTTCGACGACTATCACGATATCCTCGAATTATGGGGTAGCCCAGAGTATTTCGGCGATGATGCGGGAATGGCTTCGTTGTACGATCTGGCGCTGCTGTCGGGGATGTACACGATGTTCACCGGCTTCTTCCACGGCGCGGCGATGGTCGGCGCGGCAGGTGTGTCCGCAAAGGAGTTCGCCGCCCGCGCCGCCGCGTTCCTGCAGAACGTGGTGTCTGCGCTCACCGGGTACGCGGCCGTCATCGACGGTGGCGACTACTCGGTGCCCGGCCAGCAGAGCCTGGAGTTCTCCGACATCAGCGACATCGTCGACGCCAGTCGGGCCCAGGGCATCAGCACTGAACTGGTCGACGTGGTGCAGCGGCTCATCCATCGGCAGATCGACGCGGGCCACGGCGCAGACGGGTTCGCGCGCGTGATCGAGAGCATCAAGCACCCCGAGGCGGCGGCATGACAGCGGTGACCGTCATGGGTCTTGGCCCGATGGGCCAAGCACTTTCGGCTGCGTTGCTCAACGCCGGTCACCGGGTCACGGTATGGAACCGCACCGAGTCGAAGGCCGACGCGCTGCGCGCCAGGGGCGCGACGGTCGCACTGACTCCGGCGCATGCCGTCGTAGCGAGCGAGGTGACGCTGATCAATGTCGTCGACCATGATGCGGTGGATTCGGTGGTGGCTGCCGCGAATGGTGCCGTGGCCGATCGCACCGTGGTGGGCCTGAGTTCCGATACACCAGACCGAGTGCGGCAGACGGCCAAGCTGGTCGAAGATCGCGGCGGGAGCTATCTCGATGGCGCGATCATGACGCCGACAACGACTATCGGGACGCCAAGCGCCAGTATCCTTTTCGCCGGTGCGCGAGATTTGTTCGACGCACACGGCGACGTGTTCGCAGCGCTGGGCACGGCCAGCTGGCTTGGCGAGGACGTCAGCCGTGCCGCCGCATTCGACATGTCGCTGCTCGACCTGTTCTGGACGTCGGTCAGCGGATTCCTGCACGCGGTGAACGTGGCCCGCGGCAACGGGATCGCACCGGGCGAGTTGCTGCCGCACGCGAAGGGCATCGTCGACATTCTGTCGCCGATTTTCGAGGAGTTCGCTGAGCGCATCGAGGCAGACCGGCACGGTGACAGCAGCGCGCCGGTGTCCTCGGTGGCCGCCTCGGTCAGGCATCTGATCGCGGCGTCGCAGGACTCGGGCGTGGACGCTGCTGTGCTGGAGGCGTTCCTCGGCTACGTCGATGCCGCCGTCGCCGACGGCTACGGCGCCGAGGAGTCCAGCCGGATCGCGGCGGCGATGTTGCGGCGCTAGCTTGGGGGCACTGCGGCATGCGATGCGCCGCACATGAATACCGCTAACCGCGCCGTGGTGTCGCCCGGATTGCTCCAGCGATGACGGGTGCCGTTCTGCACCACGGTGTCTCCCTGGTGAAGCGTCACCGTCGCGCCGTCGTCGAGCTCCAACACGACGGTGCCTTCGAGAACAACCTCGAAGTCGATCGTGTCCGTGGTGTGCATGCCGGGATCTGACCGGTCCATATACCTCAGTAGGCCGGGCGCCTCGGCCTCGAAGTCCGACAAGTCGGCAGTGGCGTCGAAGTCCGAGCCCGCCACACCCTCCGGCGGAATCGAGAACATCCCGAACCGGAATCCGCCGACAGGCGGAAAGTACATGTGGTGGTCGGGCATGGTGCCGTCGTCGGGGAACTGCGGGGTGACGTCGCCGCCCCACAGCCTGTGAAACCCGGTGCGGGGCTGCGGGGCGACTGTCTCGTCGCTGACGAAAACGGACTTGCCGGACGCGTTGTGGCCGGTGACTACTCGACGGACATCCATCGCGTCAGTCAACCACCTCCACGTTGACGGTCGGGTGAATATCGTGGGGGGATGGACTCCAAGCCGCCCACCGCCGTCATCGAATCCGCGCACCGCGAGCACCTGACCAATCTGCCGTTCGACGACGTGGCGGACTTCGATGATGCGGATCGAGGATTCATCGGCGCGCTAGCACCCTGCGTGGTCAAGGCGGCAGACGGAAGAGTGGTGTGGGACAACGACGTCTACGCATTCGTCGACGGCGACGCGCCCACCTCGGTGCATCCCAGCCTGTGGCGGCAGAGCAAGCTGTGCGCCAAGCAGGGACTCTACGAAGTGGTCGAGGGCATTTACCAGGTACGGGGACTGGACCTGTCGAACATCAGCTTCATCGAGGGCGATACCGGCGTCATCGTCATCGATCCGCTGATCTCGACCGAGACCGCTGCCGCCGCACTGAATCTGTATCGCACGCACCGCGGTGACCGGCCCGTGGTCGCGGTGATCTACACGCACAGTCACGTCGACCATTTCGGTGGTGTGCTGGGCGTGACGACGCAAGCCGATGTCGACGCGGGTCGCGTGACAGTGCTTGCGCCCGAGCACTTCACGCAGCACGCAGTGCAGGAGAACGTTTACGCGGGCACCGCGATGGCACGCCGGGCGGCCTACATGTACGGCGCGGCGCTGGACCGCGGCCCGCAGGGCCAGGTTGGTTGTGGGCTGGGCCAGGTCGGATCCACGGGTGAGGTGGCCTTGATCGTGCCGACCGTCGACATCCGCGAAACGGGCGAGAAGCACACCATCGACGGCGTCGAGATCGAGTTCCAGATGGCGCCGGGCACCGAGGCCCCCGCCGAGATGCACTTCTACTTCCCGGGTTTCCGCGCCCTGTGCATGGCCGAGAACGCCACCCACAACCTGCACAACCTGCTGACGCTGCGCGGTGCGCTGGTTCGAGATCCGCACGGGTGGGCGGGATACCTCACCGAAGCGATCGACACGTTCGCCGACCGGACCGACGTGGTGTTCGCCTCGCACCACTGGCCAACCTGGGGCCGCGAACGCATTGTCGAATTCCTTTCCCTGCAACGCGATATGTACGCATACCTCCACGATCAGACGCTGAGGCAGCTGAATCAGGGATTCACCGGAATCGAGATCGCCGAGAACTTTCAGATGCCGCCGGCCTTGCACAAGGCGTGGCACACACATGGCTACTACGGCTCGGTCAGCCACAACGTGAAGGCGGTCTATCAGCGCTACATGGGCTGGTTCGACGGCAATCCGGCCCGGCTGTGGGCGCATCCACCGGAGGCGATCGGCCCTCGCTACGTCGACGCGATCGGAGGCGTCGACCGGGTCGTCGAGATCGCGCGGCGAGCCTTTGCAGATGGCGACTTTCGGTGGGCGGCAACGCTGCTGGATCATGTCATCTTCACCGACGAGAACCACGCCGCGGCAAGGGAACTGTATGCCGACACGCTTGAACAGTTGGCATACGGTGCGGAGAACGCCGTCTGGCGCAACTTCTTCCTGGCTGGCGCAACTGAACTGAGGGATGGCGTCTTCGGCACGCCGGTGCAGACGTCGGCCTCTATCCTTGGCCAGCTGACACCGGAGCAGATGTTCGACACCTTCGCGATCAACGTCAATGGGCCAAGGGCATGGGATCTCGATGTGGCCGTCGACGTCACATTCCTCGACATCGACACCAACTACCGCTTGACGCTGCGCAACGGTGTGTTGGTCTACCGTAAGGTACCGGCAGACGAGCCGACCGCCCACGCCACCATAAAGCTCGCGAACAAGCTGCGGCTGTTGACATTTGCCGCCGGCGACACCGATTCGGCTGGCATCGAGGTCACCGGGGACGCCAATGCGCTGCCGTCGATCATTGCGGTGGTCGACCGGCCGGACCCGAACTTCAACATCATCACGCCATAGCGACTAGGGAATGCCGCCGTCGACGCGGATGATCGATCCGCTGGTGTAGCGCGACGCGTCGGACGCCAGATACAAAGCGGCGCCGATGATCTCGGGCGGCTCGCCGAGACGCTTGAGCGCGAAGTGCTGCGCGCCCTTCGTCGTCGCAGGGATATCCCATGCCTTGCTGATGTCGGTGAGGAACGGCCCCGGCATCAGCGTGTTGACCCGAACCGTCGGCCCAAAGGCCAATGCGAGTCCTTCGGTCAACGCGTTCAACCCCGCCTTGGCGGCGGAGTACGGCAGCTGCTCGGGCCGGGGTCGCCGCGATCCGCTCGAGCTGACGTTGATGATCGAACCGCCGCCGTCTGCCACCATCCGTTCGCCGATGAGCGCCGACAATCGGAACGGGCCTTTCAGGTTGAGATTGACCACGGAGTCGAACAGCTTCTCGGTTACCGCGCTGAGCGACTCGTACAGCGGCGACATGCCCGCGTTGTTGATCAGCACGTCGACCTTGCCGAACCGTTCGTATGCGGCGGCCACCAACCCGTCGAGCTCGTCCCAGTGCCCGACGTGCACCTGATAGGGCAGCGCGGCGCGACCGGTCGCGGCCTCGATCTCCTTGGCGGTTTCGACGCACGATTCGTACTTACGGCTGGCGATGACGACGTCGGCCCCGCAGTGTGCGACCGCCAAGGCCATCTCGCGGCCGAGCCCGCGGCTGCCGCCGGTGACCAGCACGACCCGGTCGGTGAGATCGAAGAGTTCGTCGGCGTACCCCATGGCCCTATGGTGGCACGGTGCAATTGCTACTCATCAGGCACGCGCTTCCGCTGCGCAGCGAACCCGGACAGGGTTCGGACCCCGACCTGTCCGAGGAAGGCATCGAGCAGGCCAAGCGGCTGCCTGACGCGCTGGCCCGCTTCCCGATCACGCGGCTGGTCAGCAGTCCGCAGCGGCGGTCGGTGCAGACCGCGCAGCCTGTCGCCGACGCCCTCGGCCTGACCATCGAGATCGACGCCCGGCTCGCCGAATACGACCGGGATATGGCGCACTACATCCCTATCGAGCAGATCGCCGCCGAATATCCAGAGGAGCTGGCCCGACTCGCGCAGGGGCACCTGCCGAGCAGCGTCGACGAGGCCGCGTTCCTGGCGCGCATCAACGAAGGGATCCGCGCGATCGCAGACGCCGGCGACCACGAGGACACCGTCGCGGTGTTCACCCACGGCGGCGTCATCAACGGCCTCGTGCACACGATCATGGGCACCGAGAAAATCCTGTGCGTCAACGTCGACTACGCCGGCGTCACCCGGCTGCTGTCCTCACGCGAGGGCAACCTGTACGTCGCCTCCGTCAACGGCACCGAACATGTATGGGACCTCTTGCCCCGAAATCAGCGATGGTAGGAACATTCCGTGACTACCTCGCTCGAAGGGCTTGACCTCGACGCCCTGGATCGCCACCTGCAGTCCATCGGCATTCCCCGTACCGGTGAGCTGCGGGCCGAACTGATCTCCGGCGGCCGATCCAACCTGACCTTCCTGGTTTTCGACGACGCGTCCAAGTGGGTGCTGCGCAGGCCGCCGCTGCACGGTCTGACGCCGTCGGCGCACGACATGGCGCGCGAGTACAAGGTGGTGGCCGCACTTGCCGACACCCCGGTGCCTGTCGCGCGGGCCGTCACGATGCGCAACGACGACTCCGTGCTCGGTGCGCCGTTCCAGATGGTCGAGCACGTGGCTGGGCGGGTGATTCGCTACGACGACGAACTGGAGAAGCTGGGCGACAAGGCACTCATCAGTGACAGCGTCGACGCGCTGATTCGGGTGCTGGCCGATCTGCACGCCGTCGATCCGGAGGCCGTCGGGCTCGGCGACTTCGGCAAGCCCACCGGCTATCTGGAGCGGCAGGTGCGTCGGTGGGGTGGCCAGTGGGACCTGGTACGTCGCGAGAACGATCCGTCCGACGCGGACGTCAAGCGGCTGCATTCGGCTCTGGCAGAAGCGATTCCACCGCAGAGCCGCAGCTCGATCGTGCACGGCGACTACCGCATCGACAACACGATTCTCGATGCGCAGGATGCCACCAAGGTCGTCGCGGTGCTGGACTGGGAGATGTCCACGCTCGGTGATCCGCTCAGCGACGCCGCACTGATGTGCGTGTACCGCCATCCGATGTTCAACATGATCCACGCCGCTTCGGCATGGGCGTCGCCGCTCATGCCTGAGGTCGACGAGCTCGCGAACCGGTATTCCCTTGCGGCAGAACAGCCGCTGGACAATTGGGACTTCTACATGGCG
>Ga0075370_10001461_pt1 | contig 10271 bp, 10 predicted proteins | sample EndMethybrTD3035_FD_71398 | JGI IMG/M metagenome (GOLD analysis project Ga0075370, IMG submission 71398) | Populus endosphere microbial communities from Tennessee, USA - Endosphere MetaG P. TD hybrid TD303-5 | ecosystem: Host-associated > Plants > Roots > Endosphere | place: USA: Tennessee... | reverse complement strand
GACCTGGCCCGCAAACTCGAGTGCCAGGATGACCCGCCGCGAAAGATCGTTCGCCCGTCGCTCTGAAGCTGTCGTCGTCATCGCGTGCGGCGGGTCGCAAGTCAGCGTTCCTGGTCGACCTTCCCGCGCATCTCGCCGACGTTGATCAAGTACGGCTCCGGCGGGATGCAGATGTCCATGCACTTCCGGCCGATGATGGCGCCGATGGTGTCGCCGCTCAGCGCCGCGCGCGCGCCGAACCTGCTCAGGACTTTTCCGACCGCCTCGAAGTCGACGGCCTTGGATTCGACCAGGGCGCGTGCAACCTCGTTCTGCAGTTCGCTTCGTTGAATTGACATGTTGGACCTCTCTGCTGTCGTTGACCTCGACCGGTGGAGGAGATCGCCGGAATCCCCGGCCCTCGAACCATAGGCCCTGCATGTCGTCGTCGCAATGCGCGAGGCGGACCGATCTAGGGGAACGCTGGCGCCCGATTTAGGGGGCGCTTCAACCCAGATCTGGCGGACATCCGTTCGACTCGGATAGTCCGCACCACGTTCATGCTGACGCCGCGTTGCCACCGTCGCGCTGCCATGGTCGATTTGTTGCGGTTGTCGCAAGTTGCAAGTTAACATGCTGTCCAACAACAGCGGCCGGCCGGCATCGTCAGGTGCAGCCTCCACCAATCCAGGGACCCCACATGACCATGACGCCCAACACCACGGCCTCTCGCGATGCCGACAGCCCGTCGACCGATGTCATCGTGCGCCTGCCCTATGAGGCTCCGGAGCTGGTCGACCAGGGCGATGTGACCGAGCAGACCAGGTCGACCGGGAGCCCGGGCGCGGACGGCGCTTACTCCTGAGCGCCCTGCAGGCCTCGACCATTCCTCTCGGGGCGCAGCTCCGTCCTGCCGACGCTGGTCCGCATGGGGAAACCCGCATGGCCGCCCGCGACCCCCGATGACCCTCTTGCATAGAAACCAGGACGCGCTGTGGACCGAATTCGACGGTCAGGTCGTCGTCCTCAGCGTCGCCACGGGCCACTATTTCGAAACCCGCGGCATCGGCGGCGCGATCTGGCATCTGTTGGCGAGTCCGCACGGTGCGGACGACGTCGTGCGCCACGTGGTCGACCGCTACCAGGTGGAGCAGGCGCAGGCGCAACGCGACGTGACGGCGTTCCTGCAGTCGCTCGATCGGGCCGGCCTGCTGGTCGAATCCGGCAGCGCCGCCGCCCTGGCGCGCTGAGCTCTTCCGCGGGATGGCTTTCGCCGGCATCGTCGCCGTTGATGGCGGCCCCCTGCACCATGGCTGGCAGGATGCCTGGCCGGAGGCCCTGCGTCGGCGCGGATGGCCCGGCCGTCTTCGTACCACGTCTTCTGCGGTGTTCCTCGAATGGTCAACGACGCAGGCGGCGCCAGGCACTTTCGCCGGCCTGCCGACCGTGCACGCGGACAACGACGAGCGGCTGGTCGCCTGCGACGCGCGCATCGACGTGCCGGCCTGCGCGCCCGGATGCATTGGAGACCTGCTGACGGCGCAAATCGATGCGGCCGCCGGCGGCGCTTCCTTCGACATCGTCGGCGAGTTCGCCGTCGCGAGCTGGAACCCGTCGAGCCGCGAATTGGCGCTGGCCTGCGACGCCACCGGCTGCAGCCCCGTCTACGTCGCACGGCTCGGCGCCTGCGTGGCCTTCTCCACCGATCTGCCCATCCTGCTCGCGCTGCCCGGCGTATCGCGTCGGCTCGATCCGGTCCGGCTGGCCAACCAGGTTCTCGCGGGCGGGCTCCCGCGCGTGGGAACCACCTGCTACTTCGATGTCCGGCAAGTCCCGGCCGGGTGCCAATGGCGCTTCGGAGCAGGCACCGTCGACAGCACGCCGAGCAGCCTGGTTCGCCGCGCCTCGACGCGGCCGTTCGACCCGCGCGAGGGCGACGCTCCCGTGCAGTTGCGCAGGCTTCTCGAAGAGGCCGTCCATGGCCGCATCGACGAGCGCGTGGTGGCCGTCCACCTCAGCGGGGGGCTCGATTCGTCCACCATCGCCTGCCTGGCGGCCCGACACCTGCGGCTCAAGGGCCGGCGCCTGATCGCGCTGTGTGCCGTGCTGCCGCCTGGCCTGCAGGGTCCCGAGACCGACGAGCGGCAGCACATCGATGCCGTGCTCGCGCAGGAGGACAACATCGATCCGGTGTGGGTGTCCGCCTCGCCCGCGCAGGCGGAGGTGTTCGGCGCACTGCCGCGATGGTTCGACGCATTGGGGTGCCCGCCCGCGAACAATTCGACGCACGGGTTGGACCTGCTGGGTTCAGTCGGGCGAGCCCACGGCGTGGAGGTGGTGCTCAACGGCTTCGGTGGGGACCTGTTCGCGTCCGCCGACGCCCATGGCACGGTGCTCGCGCTGGCGCGGCGCGCGCAATTCCGGCGCGCCTGGAACGACCTGGCGGCGCGCCAGCGTCTGCAGGGATGGCGCCAAGCGGTCCGGCGCGAACTCGTCAGCCCGCTGCGGACACGGTTCGGCCGCCGCGAGCCGCCGCTGGACGACGCCATCGTGCGCCAGGACGTGCTGGAAGGGTTGCGGGCCGGCGTCGGCCTGCGCGTCAACGCGGCGTGGCAGCGCCTGGCCGCGCTGGAGCCGCAAGCGGTGATGCGCGAGATCTTCAAGCCCGGCAACCTCGAATATCCGACGAGCAACATGGTGCGCTTCCTCTCGCGTGCGCACGGCCAGGACTTGCGACTGCCCTTGCTCGACCTGCGCATCGTCGACTTCATGCAGCGGGTGCCGCTGCACGACCTGCGCTGGGGCGGCCTGCCGCGTGGCCTGTTCCGGCAGGCGATCGCCGGCATCGTGCCCGAGAGCGTGCGCCTGCGTCGCGACAAGGGGCCCGCCTTCGATCCGGCCGTGATGTCGCGCATCGCGGCGTCGCGCAACGGACTGCAGGCCTGGGCCGACGACGCGACCCGCCCATGCTGGCAGTTCCTGAATCGCGAGCGCTTCCTGGCGGCGCTCGCCCAGGTGCGGCCAGCCGCGCGGCAGCACTGGCGCCCGGATGCGTTCAGCGCCGTGCTGGTGGGCGGATCCATGGGCAGGTTCATCGATTGGCACGCAGGCCGGGAGACCGCCGGTTGGGAATGAACGTTCATCGCCAACGCGTCTACGGCCTCGTGATCGAGAGCCCGTTCCCGCTGCCCGGCGTTCCACTGGAGGCCGACGCCGGCATCGCGCGCGAGGTCGACCTGGCCATCACCTGCACCCGTGCGGACACCGGTGACCTGCGCTGCGCGCACGTGACGCATCCGGCGCCGTCGTCTGCGGCGCCGGAGGTCGGCACGACGGCCGCCGGTGAGTTCTGCCTCGCCTGGGCCGGCGAGTTGATGTTCCGCTTCGCGGCCGACCTGCGCCACCTGCATGTCCAGTCGCGGATGGAGCGGCCCCAGTACATCCCCACCATCGTCATCGGCCTGGTGCTGGGCCTGCTGCTGCAGCGTCGAGGCGTGCTGTGCCTGCACGGCTCGGCCGTGGCCTGGCGAGGCCGTGCCATCGCCGTCCTCGGGCCGAGCGGAGCGGGCAAGTCCACGCTGTCCGCAGCCCTGGTGCGCCGCGGCGCCACGCTGCTGACGGACGACGTGATTGCCTTGCGCCCGACGCCGCAAGGCCCCGCCGTCGAACTCGGGCCGCGCGGCATCCGCCTGCTGCCGGATGCGATCGAGCACGCCGGCCTGGGCGACGCAGGCCTCGCCGCCGTGCCGCACAACGACAAGCTGCTGTGGGACCTGTCCGGAGGTGCGACGGACGAAGACGGTGCGTTGCTGCTGGGCGCCGTCCACCTGCTTCGGCCGGCGGCCGATCCGGGCACTGCGACGCGCGTGTCGGCGTTGACGCCGCAGCAGGCGCTGCGTCCGCTGGTGTCGAACTGGTACCCGCCCAACCTGATGAAACTGATGCAGCCCGCGGACCTCGGACGGCTCGCCGAGCTGGCGCGGACCCTGCCCATGAACGCCGTGGACTACGCCCACGACTGGGGCCGCCTGGAGGCGCTGGCCGCGCTGTTGACGCCATGACGGCGGCGGCCCTGACGCCCGTGCTCGAGTGGGTGATGCAGCGCCGTGGCCGGGCGCTGCCCGACGCGCTGCGCGCCCTGTCGGAACGGCTTCCGGCGATCGCCTGCGCCGGACTCGAACTGCGTCTCGACGCCGACGGCGACGGCATCGTCGATCTGCAGCAGGGCCTGCGCACGATCGAGGACGTGGAGCGCCTGCGGCAATGGCTGGCCGAGCCTGCGGCCGACGCGCCCGACCTGCCGGGCCCCTGGGCCGCGCTGCGGTCCGCGCTGGACCAGGGCCTGTTCGACCTGCCGTTCCGCGACTTCTGGCTGGAACTCGATGGCGGCACCGCTGCGTGGTGGCCGCCCCTGTCGCTGTTCGTCCGCTTCGCCGCGGACGCCGGCGCCGCGACGCTGGACCAGCATTTCCTGCCCTGGCTGGCCCAGCTCGGCCGCCCGGTGGACGACGCCCTCCGGCAAGGCCTTGGCCGCTGCCTGGATGCGTGTGGGACGGGCCAGCGCGTGTCGCACCTGGGCTGGATGCTCGGACGCGCCGATGCGCCACTGCGGCTGGTCGTGGAAGGCGTCGCCTGGGATGATGCCATCGGCTTCCTGCAGCGCGCCGGCTGGACGATTGGCGATCGCGCTGCACTGGCGGCGGTGCTGGACGAGCTCTTCGTCCACTTCGACCGCATCCGCTTCGCACTCGACCTCGGCGACGACGGGCAGTTGACGGCCGCGCTGGGCCTGGAGTGCTTCCTGGGCCGACCGGAACGTCACGACTGGCGCTGGCCGCGCGTGCTGGAGGCGTTGTCCGCTCGGGGCCTGTGCCGGACGGCGGCCTGCGCGCCGCTCGCCTCATGGCCCGGCGTGCTGGCGCCGGGCGATGCCGGGACGGCGTGGCCCGACGCCCTGATCGTCGACGCGATCTCGCGGCAGTCGAACGAACCCACCTGGCTCGACCTGCGCATCAGCCACGTCAAGGTCAACTTCGACGGCACGCGGGCGGTGCGCCCCAAGGCCTACATCGGGTTCATGGAGACCTCCGCAATCCCCGTGCACGCGCCGTCGACGGCGCCCGTACGAGCCGAAGGCCTGGACACGCGAGCCGCCGCGCTGGACTTCCTGCTTGCGGCACGCACGCCGGCTGGCCTCTGGCAGGACTACCCGGGATGGACGGCGGCCATGAGCGACGAATGGGTCAGCGCGTATGTCGGTCATGCGCTGGCGGTCGACGGCACCGAGCGCGGCAGGCACGCGGCGGAGCGCGCCTGGCAACTGCTCGCACGGCGCGACCGGGACGGCTGGGGCTGGAGTGCGGTGCAGCCCGCGGACGCCGACAGCACGGCGTGGGCGCTGCGCCTGGCCGCCGAGCTGGGCCACGCTGACAGCGGCCGGACGCGCCGCGCCCTGGCGTTCCTGCGCCGGCACGTCTCGGCCGAGGGCGCTGTGGTGACCTACGTGCCGGAGCACTACCTCGAATGGATGGGCGACCTCGACGCGTCGCCCGGCTGGTTCGAGGCGCATCCCTGCGTCACCGCATCGGTGGCCTGCCTGGACGAACTGGCACCGGTCGTCACGCCCCACCTGCGGCGGATCCAGCATGAGGACGGCCACTGGAGCGCCTACTGGTGGCCCGACGAGACGTACACCGCGGCACTGGCGGTCGAGGCGCTCGCCCGGTCGTCGACGCCGGCCGACCGGCAGGCGCTGGCGCGGGCCCAGGAGTGGGCGCGGGAGCGCCTCGAGCAAGTCCTGGCGTCCGCCAGCGACGCCGCTGCGTGCACGATCGCGTGGCTGTGCCTGGCCCTGCGGCACGCGTCGGCGCCCGCGTCTGATCTGCTCGTGCAGGGCGTGCGCCGCCTGCAGGCGTGCCAGCGCGGCGACGGTTCGTGGGACCCGTCCGCGATCCTGCACTTCCCCAACACGCGCGGCGGCCTCAACGTGGCCGTCGACCAGGCGCGCGTGATGACCACAGCAACAGTGTTGCGCGCGCTGGGCGCGTGCCCGTCAGCGCGCGAGTAGGCCCGGTTCGGCCGCGGCGGCGCGCGCGGCGGCGGTCGACCGGCGCGCGCGCCGCAGCTTCCAGTCCAGCGCGAAGGCCGCGCGCAGGTCGTCCGCGCTGAAGTGCCGGCCGCGTTCCGCGGCCAGCGTCACCAGCGCCGGCAACTCGAGCGCCGGGCGGTGCTGCCGCATCAGCGCGCGCAGGGCGGCATCGTCGCGCGCATCGCGCAGGAACAGCAGCGCGTCCTGCACGCTCATCGCGACGACTCCAGCCAGTGTCGCAGCGCGTCCAGTTGCCGCAAGTCGGCGGATTGCGGCGGCTCGTGCCCGCGCGCGCGCCACAGCATGGGCAACTGCCGGGTCAGTTGGCGGTACCAGCGAACCGGGTAGTAGAAGACCACGCGCCAGTCGCCGATCGGCAGATCGTAGGCCAGCCGGACCCGTGCGGGCGAAGCGAACGCCTTGTCCAGCAGGTACCGGATCCATTGCAGGACGCTGCGTTGCTGAACGGCGTCGGCGCACAGGTGACGGTCCAGGATGTCCGCCGGGTCGCACAGCATCAGCGTGGCGAAGGCGTCCATTTCCTGCTGGGAGGGCGGCGTCGAGCCGGTCATGTCCACGAGCTGCGGGCCCCAGTAGTGCCGCACCAGGTGCATCACAAGGTGGCACCCGCGGGCGCGACCCGACGCCTCCGCGCGCGCCCAGAAGATGTTCCAGTCCGGCGGATGGCGCTGCAGCAGGAACGCCACGTCGCTGAGCAGCAGTGGGCCGTTGTTGAATTCATGGTCGTAGACGGCGTGCACGATCAGGTGCAACAGCAGGTCCTCGGGGGCCTCGAAGCAGACCGACTCGCCCCCCAGCGCCGCCTGGCGGCCGCGCTGCCAGAAAACGGGATCGTCGCTGGGATCGACGCGGGCGTGTCGATCGTATGCGCGGAAATGGAAGAGCCGGGTGTGCAGTTCCACCGTGAACTGCTCGCAGCGCGCGGCCAGCGGCGCCAGGTGGCAGTGCGCACCGGAGGCCACCTGCGGCGCGACCGGATGCTCGGAAATGAGCCGCAGCCCCGCGGCCTGCAGCACCTCGTAGGCGGCCGCCACCTTTGCTTTCGGCACCAGGATGTCCAGGTCCCGCATGGGGCGCAGGCCCGCGCTCGGATAGGCGTGGAAGGCGAGGAACGCGCCCTTGAGCGCCTGGTAGGGGATGCCGGCCGCCGCGAGGACGCGATGGATGCCGATCAGCTCCTGCTGGAACAGCAAGCTGCGAAAGGCCGCCTGCCGGCGCGCCTGCGCCAGCCTGGCGGACACGTCGGCGGGCAGCGCGACTCCGGCGTGCGCATGGGCCAGTTGCCAGGCCAGGAGCGGGCCGAGCCGGTGCTGCTGCACCATGGCCTCCAGTTGCTGCCACCCGTCGGGGTCGAGGGCGTCCAGGTCCGCTTGCTGAACGCGTCGGCAAGGCGACAGCAGGTCCAGCAGAAGCAACTGCAATCGCGATGTCGACCCGGGAGAGTGGGCAGGCTTCATGGGCGAGGCGAGTTTCCGTTCGCAGCCGCGATTCTGCCGGAGGCCGGGGTCGATCGACCATCCTCCAGCACCAGTACCTGGTCGGCGTGCCCGACCAGAAACGGACTGTGTCCGATGACGAGAATGGTCATCTGGCCGCGCAGGCGGTCCAGGGCTTGCAGGATGCGGGCCTCGTTGTCGCCGTCCAGCGCGCTCGTGGCTTCGTCCAGGATCAGCAGGCCTGGCTTGCGCAGCAGGGCGCGGGCCAGGGCCAGCCGTTGGCGTTCGCCGCCCGAGATCCGCACGCCGGCTTCACCCACAACGGTGTCCAGCCCCTGCGGCAAGGCTGCCACGAATTGCGCCGAGGCTCTTTCGAGGGCGTCGTGCAGCGCCGCGTCGCTCGCCCCCGGACAGGCCCAGAGCAGGTTGGCGCGGATCGAAGCGTGGAACAGCAGCACGTCCTGGGGGACGTAGGCTACGTGGGTGCGCCAGCGCAGGCGATCGGCCCCGCGCACCGGCGTGCCGTCCACCGTCAACAGGCCGTCGTCGGGCTCCAGCAGCCCCATCAGGACGTCGGCAAGCGTGCTCTTGCCCGCCCCGGACGGCCCCGCCAACAGCGTGATCTGTCCCGCCGGCAGACACATGTTCAATCCATCGAGCGCAGGACGCTCCCGCTCCGGATGCACGACGCGCAGGTTCTCGAGCCGGATCGCGTCGCGCACGGGCCAGGCGGCGCGCGTGTCCGACGGCGCGGGCTCGGCGTGCCGCCGGGCCTCGGCCAGCAAGCGGTCGACCTCGAGCCCGGCGGGCACGGCATGCAGCAGGTGATGGGCCTGCTGCTGCACCGTCATCAGCATCGGCACCAGGCGGCTGAACATCGTCACCAGCGTCAGCAGCACCGGCAGCGCGGTGTGCCAGAGCGCCAGCCCCAGGTAGAGATAGCCTGCCAGCAGGGCCGCGCCCGCGACCTGGGACAGCGCCTGCGACCAGCTGTTGCCAGCCGAGAATCGCAGCTGGTGCCGGCTGACCTCGGAGGTCGCCTCAGAGAACGACTCGACCTGCCGCGTCTCCGCGCCGTGGATCTTGGCGAGCTTGGCGCCGGCCAGGGACTCCTGAACCAGGCCGTGCAGGGCATGGCCTGTGTGCGTCAAGGACTGCCCCAGGTTGAGAGCCTTGCGGCGCTGGCCCCTCAACAGCCAGAACGCCACGCTACCGCTGGCCACGGCCGCGAGAGTCAGGCGCCACGAGAGCAGCGTGGCGGCGGCCAAGTAGGTGAGCAGCGTCGCGGCGCTGGCGACCAGCTGCATGCCGAAGTTGAGGCCCACGCCGACCCGGTTGACTTCCGACAGCAGCACGTTGGCCTGTTGCGCGCGGCGCGTGGTGGCGATCCAGCGCCATTCCGCGCGCAGCAGCGCCTGGAAGCAGGCGATGCGCAGGTCGTCCACGATCGTCAGCTGCAGGTCCGTGCGCATCTGGTCGCGTGCGTACTGGATGGCTCCGCGCAAGGCCACCAGCACCACGAACCCGCCGAGCAGCGTCCCGGCGCCGGGCGTCCAGCCCAGCCACGCCAGGCCATGCAGCCACGGTGCTGACGTGTTCGCATCGGCACGTCCTTGTCCCAGCCACGTGAGCAGGGGCACCAGCAGCAGCAGCCCGATACCCTCGGTCAGGCTGGCCAGCAGCATCAGCGACAGCAGGGCGGCGCCACGCCGGCGCGGCACGACGCGACCCATCCATGCGAGCGCACCGAGCAGGCTCATTCGTCCACCAGCCGGGGAGCGACGAACGTTCCCATCACCGCGTAGCGGGCGAACCCCTGGCCGCCCGTGACGTTCACGCGGCCGACTGCCACCCACGCATGCGCCGGAGCGTCGCCCGGCACGGCGGCACCGCGCCGCCATCCCAGGTACAGGCCGTAGGGCACGCGATACAGGCCCAGCAGCCAGCGCGCGGCAAGCGCCTGGCAGAGGCAGGCGGAGTCCCAGGGGGTGTAGCGTGCCGCCAAGCGGATCGTGCGCCCGATCTGCAGCGCGCGGTACGACTGCTCGTCGCTGGCCAGAGGCACCCAGGGGGTCGCGCCGCCGGGCCTGCCCAGATGGCGCTGCAGGCGCGCGAATGGCAGCGCAAGCAGCATCAGGCGGCTGACGCCCAGCAGGCACCAGGACGGCAGCAACCAGCATTGCATGAACGCGGGCAGGCGCAGCGCTACCAGCGCCTTGGTCATCAGGCGGCGCAGTGACGTCAAGCGACGCGGCCCTGCAGGTGCAACCCGCGGACGCAACAGGCTGCACAGGCGAGCGGGCACGCGCAGGGGCAGGACGATGCAGGGGCCGGGAGCATGGCGTGAATTGTGCCCGCAGCGACGTGCGCCTCACAGAAGCACCGCGTCGGATCCGACTGCGCGAGAATCGTCCATCGGTTCGATGCGCGCACCTTCTGGCAATCGGCCCGCATCCACGCCTTTCATCGAAAGGCGGCGCCGCAGAATCACCACAAGAACAGGGCGCGACTGCCGTCGTGGACAAGTCGGCGGACGTAGCACAGCGGTAGCACCAACCAGGACAGGCTAGTGGGCGCTCATCGATTACGACTCATGAACGTGGTGCCGACTATCCGAATCGAACGGATGACCTCCCGCTTACAAGGCGGATGCTCTACCAGCTGAGCTAAGTCGGCGCGGGGCGCGCAGCAGCGCCCGGCAGAACTTTACTTGATGCGCTTGAGCGCCGGACGCGTGCCGCCGGGGG
>Ga0075370_10001460_pt1 | contig 10271 bp, 10 predicted proteins | sample EndMethybrTD3035_FD_71398 | JGI IMG/M metagenome (GOLD analysis project Ga0075370, IMG submission 71398) | Populus endosphere microbial communities from Tennessee, USA - Endosphere MetaG P. TD hybrid TD303-5 | ecosystem: Host-associated > Plants > Roots > Endosphere | place: USA: Tennessee... | reverse complement strand
GCGCTGAAGATGTGGACCGGCTGGCCGACCTTCCCGATGGTGTTCGTCAAGGGCACGCTGGTCGGCGGGCAGACCGACGTGCAGCGGCTGATCGACAGCGGCGAGCTGAAGCGGTTGCTGGGCGAATGACGCGTACGCTGCTGGTTGCGGTGCTGGGCGCCCTGCTTGCCGCTGCGGCCGTGCCGGCCCGGGCCGCCGATGAAGCGACGACGCCGTGCCGCGTGGCTGGCTTACGCAACGAGGTGCGCTGCGGCCAGGTGCGGCGGCCGCTCGACCCGGCCCGGCCGGCCGGGCCGCAGATCGACGTGCACTACGTCGTCGTGCCGGCGATGGCCCGCCGCAAGCTGCCCGACCCGGTGTTCCTGCTGGCCGGCGGGCCGGGCCAGAGCGCGATCTCGCTGGCCGGCAGCGTGATGCCGCTGTTCCAGCGCCTGAACAACCGGCGCGACATCGTGTTCGTCGACCAGCGCGGCACCGGACGCTCGGCACCGCTCGCGTGCGAGGATGAGGCGAAGGCCGGCGAGGCGGCGCTCGCCGACGAGGCCGACCCGGCGCGGCAGTTCGCCCGCATGGCCGCGTGCCGCGACCGGCTCGCCACGCGTGCCCCGCTCGCCGCGCCGGCCGACCTCGGCTTCTTCACGACCACGCTCGCGATGCAGGACCTCGATGCCGTGCGCGCGCAGCTGGGCGCCCCGCGCATCAATCTGCTCGGCGCGTCGTACGGCACGCGCGCCGCGCTGGAGTACCAGCGGCAGTTTCCGGACCGGCTGCGGCGCAGCGTGCTCGACGGCGTCGCACCGGCCGACATGGTGCTGCCGGTCAGCTTCTCGACCGACGGCCAGCAGGCCTTCGATGCACTGCTCGCCGCCTGCGAGGCCGAGGCGGAGTGCACGCGCGCGCATCCGACGCTGCGTGCCGTCTGGAAGGCACTGCTCGCCGGCCTGCCGCGCGAGGTCAGCGCGGCCCACCCGCTCACCGGCCGCATCGAGCGCTTCACGCTGACGCGCGAGATGGTGCTGGGCGCGGTGCGCGGCACGCTGTATGCGCCATGGATCGCCGCCGCGCTGCCGACGGCGCTGCACGAGGCGGCGCAGGGTCGCGTCGACGGCCTGGTCGGGCTCGGCGGGCTGCTGGGGGCGCGCAAGGGCATGGGCCTCGCGATGGGCATGCATTTCAGCGTGGTCTGCGCGGAGGATGTGCCGCGGATGGCGCGGGCCACCGACCCGCCCGGCGCCGATTTCGGCCGCACGCTGGGTGCGCTGTACGAGCGCGTCTGCGCCACCTGGCCGCGCGGTGCGGTGCCCGAGGCGTTCTACCGCCTGTCGCCCAGCGCGACGCCGGTGCTGCTGCTCAGCGGCGGGCTCGATCCGATCACCCCGCCGCGCCATGCGGAGCGCGTCGCGCGCGCGCTGGGGGCGCAGGCACGCTCGGTGGTGGTGCCCAATGCCGGCCACGGCGTGATGGGCGTCGGCTGCGCGCGCGACCTGATCCAGCGCTTCATCGACGCGGCCGACAATGCCGCGGCACTCGCGCTCGACACGAGCTGCCTGGTCGCGGTGCCGCGCCCGCCGGCCTTCGTCCCCTTGCAGACCGGAGCGACGCCATGATCCACATCGACCACGTCGCGAAGCGCTTCACGGCCGCGCGCGGGCGCAGCGTGCAGGCCGTCGCCGACGTGCACCTGCACGCGCCCGACGGCTGCATCACCGGCCTGCTCGGGCCGAACGGCGCCGGCAAGACGACGACGCTGCGCATGCTGGCGGGGCTGATCACACCGGACGCCGGCCGGCTCGCGGTCGACGGGCTGGACGTCGCGACGCAGCCACGGGCGGCGCTGGCGCGCATGGGCGTGCTGGCCGACGCGCGCGGGCTCTCGCCACGGCTCAGCGCGCGCGAGAACATCGTCTACTACGGCCGGCTGCAGGGGCTCTCGCGCGACGCCGCCCAGGCGCGCGCCGAGGCGCTGGCCGATTCGCTGGACCTGAAGCCTCTGCTGGAGCGCCGCACCGACGGCTTCAGCCAGGGAGAACGCATGAAGACCGCGCTGGCGCGCGCGCTGGTGCACGACCCGGCGAACATCGTGCTCGACGAGCCGACCAACGGTCTGGACGTGCTCGCCACGCGCGCGCTGCGCGAGGTGCTGCGCCACCTGCGCAGCCCGGCCGGCGGCGGCAAGTGCATCGTGTTCTCGACGCACATCATGCAAGAGGTGGAACGGCTGTGCGACAGCGTCTCGGTGGTGTCGCACGGGCGCACCGTCGCCAGCGGCACGGTGGGCGAGCTGCTCGCGCAGACCGGCGAGCGGGACTTCGAGGAGGCATTCGTGAAGCTCGCTTTCGCTGACGAGCTCGCGCAGACGGAGCGTGCCGCATGAACGGGCTGTCGTTGCTGGCTATCGTGCTGCGCAAGGAGCTGGCCGATGCGCTGCGCGACCGCCGCACGCTGATCGTCGTGCTGATCTCGAGCGTGCTGCTCGGGCCGCTGGTGCTGGTCGCGCTCTCGGGCCTGATCGCGACGCTGGAGGCGCAGGCCGAGAAGCGCGAGGTGGTCGTGTCGGGCATCGAGCATGCGCCGGCGCTGCGCAACTTCATCGAGCGGCAGAGCTATGTCGTGACGCCGGCGCCAGCCGACTACGAAGCGAAGCTGCGCGCGCAGAAGCTCGGCGATCCGGTGCTGGTGGTCCCGCCCGGCTTCGAGGCCGCGCTGCTGCGCGGCGAGCAGCCGGCGCTTGCGATCGTCTCCGACACCGGCAACAAGGCGGCCGAGGCCGGTGCCGGGCGCGTGCAGCGGCTGCTCGCGGCCTATGCCCGCGAGCGCGGCGCGCTGAGCCTGGCGCTGCGCGGCGTCTCACCCCAGCTGCTGGAGCCGATGCAGGTCGAGGAGCGCGATCTCGCGAGCGCCCAGGGCCGTGCCGCGCAGCTCACCGGCATGCTGCCGTTCTTCGTGATCATGGCGGTGGTCTACGGCGCGCTGAACGCCGCGCTGGACACGACTGCCGGCGAGCGCGAGCGGGGGTCGCTGGAGCCCCTGCTGGCCAACCCGGCGCCGCGCTGGGCGCTGGTCGGCGGCAAATGGGGCGCGGTGTTCGCGCTCGCGATGCTGATCGCGGTGCTGTGCTGCCTGAGCTTCCTGCCGGCGCAGTGGCTGCTGCGCAGTGACACGCTGCAGGCGATGTTCCAGTTCGGCTGGGTCGAGGCGATGCTGTTCATCGCGCTGCTGCTGCCGCTGGCGGCGGCCTTGTCGGCGCTGCTGATGGCGGTGGCGATCCGCTGCAAGACCTTCAAGGAAGCCCAGGCGAACAGCACGGTGGTGGTGCTCGCGGCCTCGCTGCTGCCGCTGATGACGCTCTTCAACCAGACTGGCGAAGCCTGGTGGCACGCCTGGGTGCCGGGCCTCGCGCAGTTCACGCTGATGACGCGCGTGCTGAAGGGCGAGGCGCTGGCGATGCAGCCGGTGGCGGTCTCGCTGGCGGTCTGCACGGTGCTGACGGTGGTGAGCGTCATCTTCGTGGCGAAGCACCTGCGCGCTGCCGCCGTTCGATAGCATGTGGGGATGAGCACTTCACCTCTTTCCCTCGACGCGCTGCAATGGCGCTTCTGCCGCTTCGACGAGCTCTCGCTGCGCGAGCTGCACGACATCTACATGACGCGCCAGCAGGTCTTCTCGGTCGAGCAGAACTGCGCCTACCTCGATGTCGACGGCCATGACGAGGCGGCGTGGCACCTCGCCGCGTGGCTGCCTGCGCAGCGCCAGCCGTTCGCGTATGCCCGAGTGCTGCCGCCCGGCGCGAAGTACGTGGAGCCGTCGATCGGCCGCGTGATCACCAGCGAGGCCGCGCGCGGCCTGGGTCTCGGCCGCGAGCTGGTGCGGCGCGCGATCGCGCATGCGCACGAGGTGCTGCCGGGGCACGGAATCCGCATCTCGGCGCAGTCGCGGCTGGAGGCCTTCTATGCGGGCTTCGGGTTCGTGGTGGTCGGCGAGCGCTACCTGGAAGACGGCATCCCGCACACCGAGATGGTGCTCGCCGCAGGCTGAATCGGGGGTGAGGCCCGCAGGCCTCGTGTCAGGCCGCGCGGTCCAGCGCCCGCTGCACCTCGTTCTGCCACGGCAGCGTGTGCACGATCTCGTTGAGCCGCATCGCCACTTCCATGCCGCTCAGCTTCTCGCCGCCGGCACCGAGCAACTGCAGGTTCGTGATCAGGCCGAGCGGGTCGGCCATCGCGACGATGCCCTGCTCGAGCTGCACCCAGTCCCACGCCACGCCGGCCGCGCCTTCGGAGAGCGGCCCGCCCCACAGCGTCTGGCCGGTGCTCGGCCCGTCATCGTCACCAGGATTCAACACGCGTGTGCCCAAATGCACGAAGTGAAGATCGGGGGTACTGTCCGCCTGCCACTTGACGGGCGGCCAGGCGTAGATGGTCCATGCAGGCGTCATAGCGGTTGATCGTGTTGATCCCTGAGTTTTGTGATTGGCCAATAATGTGGTCAAGTCACGGTCGCGCCTAGCTGTAAACCTTGCCAGCTGTAATCTCTGTCAGCTGTAAGACCTGTCAGGGTCGCTTGAGGTAGTGAGGCCGGAGCAAACGGTTGCGAGGTGAGAGGACCATGCTGCAAGGTGGGTACATGTCGGTGCTGCAAGCTGGAACCCGCGAGGAGTTCCAGGGCGAGATCGTTCGCTTTGCACAGCAACTCGGCTTCGAGAAAGTCAGCGCCATCACGGTCATCGACCATTTCCTGGGCGACCCGGAATTCATCGCCGTCGACAATGCGCCGTCGGCGTACCGGGATTCGTTCGAGGAGGTGGGCAACGGCCGCACCGACCCGGTGATGCAGCATTGCAAGCGACAGAGTGTTCCCATCATCTGGGATCAGAAGACGTACACCTCGGTGGGCCAGGGCGAGAAGTGGGAGCAGCAAGCCCGCTTCGGCTATTCGCACGGCATCGGGCTGACGCTGCATCTGCCTGACGGCAAGCACTTCATGTTCGGTGTCGAGCGGGATCAGCCGCTGCCGACGGATCGCCAGGAGCTGACGCGCATCGTCGCCGACCTGCAGCTGTTCACCGTGCACGCCTACGAGACTGCATCGCGCATTCTCATCCCCACGGCCCAGGAGCCAGGGACGTCGCCACTCACGCCACGTGAAGTCGAAACCTTGCGCTGGACGATGGACGGCAAGACCGCATGGGAAGTCGGCAACATCCTCGGTATCAGTGAGCGAACTGCTGTACTGCATGTGAACAATGCAATGCACAAGCTCGGCTGCGTCAACAAGCATCAGGCCGTCTTGAAGGCCTTGCGCATGGGTCTGATTCGTTGAGTTTTGCACTGCCTGAACTTGGCGTGCAGCGATACCTGTAAGAGCTGACAGTTACCGCAAACGAGGGGGGCTGCTGCAATAGAGCCAGTGCACGAGTTGGCGTGCACGCAGCAAGCCAGGAGCTCCTCATGCAACAAGCAATCGCACTGATCCCCTCGACGCAATCGAACGACAACGCTCGTTTCGAAAATGAATCGAAGATCGTTCGCAATGAGCCCGTCGTTCTCGACAGCAAGTTGCTGCGTTTGATCAGCGGCGGCACCGACCAGCCGAACAAGACTTGGTGAGATTCCTGGACGCAAGTCCAGTCGTGTGTGTGTGACCGTAGTAAAAGTTGATCGAGCAGTGGTCGGGCGCTCCAGATTCCCGGGATCACTGCAACGAACTCAGCGGAGGAAGTAGTAAATCGAAGAGGAACCCGTGAGCGGCTGTCACCGCAGCGAGGTTCCCTCGAAGAGACAGGGGTGTCCCTGATCTCGTCAATGTCAGTCGTGCCAAGCCAGGTCTGTTGCGCTTTGAATTGTCGAAGTGACAACAGGCTTGGCCCGGCCGCCTCGGCCCCGAGGCCGGCCCTTCAAACCCCCACCAGACTCCGCGACGCAGCCATCGCAGTGGTATAGACCACCACCTGGTTCCGTCCATCGCGCTTCGCGGCGTAGCACGCCATGTCGGCGGCCTTGAGCACCGCCGCCGCATTCGCGAAGCTGGCGTCGACCTGCACGAGCCCGATGCTCGCGCCGACGCCGAGGCTGCGGCCTTCCCACTCCAGGCGATAGCCGTTGATCGCGGCCCTCAGGCTGTCCGCAATGGCCAGCGCGCGCTTGACCGGACAGTGCGGCAGCAACACCGCGAACTCGTCGCCGCCGAGGCGCGCCACCGTGTCCGATGGGCGCACCCGCTCCTGCAGTTGCGATGCGATGTCACGCAGCAGCGCGTCTCCCGCCGCATGCCCGGCCGTGTCGTTGACGGCCTTGAAGCGATCCAGGTCGATGAACAGTGCGCAGAACGGCTGCTCGCCGGCGCGCTGGGTCGCCTCGTCGAGGACCTGGTCGAATTGCACCCTGTTGGCCAGGCGCGTCATCGCGTCATGGGTGGCCGACCAGGACAGGCGCGCGTTGCGTTCATGCGCCTCGGTCACGTCCTCGATGATCCAGATGATGCCGGCGCGGCGGTCGCTGCCGGGCAGCAGGCTGCCGCGGATGTGCGCCCGGAACGTGCTGCCGTCGCGCCGCGCGAGCGCGCTCTCCGCCTCGTACGCACCGTCGGCGTCGAGCGCATCGCGCGACTGCTGGCTCAGCTGCTGGTGCTGCAGCTCGCTCGTGAAGATCTGACGCGTGTCATGCCCGAGCAGCTCGGCCTTGTCGCGCCCGAACAGCTCGCAGAAGTGCCGGCTCACCAGCTCGAAGCGCCCTTCGCGCGTGAGCGCGATGCCGGCATGCGCCGCATCGAGAACCGCCTGCAGCTGCACCAGCAGCCGGTGCGTCTCGCGACCCCGCAGCACCCGCTGTTCGACGACGTGCTGGAACGCGCGCGACAGCGCCCCGATCTCCCCTTCACCTCGCGGCCAGTCGCCGCGGATGGCCGCCTCGTCATCGAGCAGGCTCATCGCCCGCGCATGCAGCTGGGAGATGGGCCGCGTGATGAACCAGGCCAGCAAGCCCGCGAGCAGCGCCGCCGCGAGCCCCACGATCGCGCCGACGCGCCACGCCGTGTCGCGTGCCGCGGCGAGCGACTGCATCGCGTCCGCCTCCGGTGTGACGTGGATCAGCATCCATTCCGCAGCGGGCACCCCGGCCAGCGCGACCAGGTAGCCATGGCCCAGCGAGGCCGCCCCCTCCACGTGGATCGTGCTGCCATCGAGGGTCCAGCGCTCGAACTCCGCACTCAGCCCGACCTCGTCGCGCGCATGGCCCATGATCCGCTTCGGATCGGCATGCGCGAGGATCTGCCCGCTGCGATCGATGACGAGATCGCGCGAGTTGTCGCGGCCGGACGAGTCGCGCAGGAATGACAGCAGCCCTGTCTTGTCCAGGCGCAGCGCGCCACCGACGACGGCCGTGACCTGGCCATCGACCTGCCGCACCGGCACGGCGAAGATCAGGACGGCCGCATGGCTGATCGCGCTGACCAGCGGCCGTGAGACCACCGGCAGCTTCTCGCGCATCACGCGCCGGAAGTATTCGCGGTCGGCCAGGTTCGGAAACTGGGTGCCCGGCACGCCCTTCTCGAGGCGCACCAGCAGATCCCCGTTCGGGGCCAGGATGAAAACGGAATCGAACAGCAGCCCCGCCGACGGCTTGTCGACCAGGAACTGCGTCAATGCCGGCCGGTCGCGCAGCATCTCGGGCCGCACCTGGCTCGCGACGCCCTGCAGCGCCGTCTGCAGCAGTTCGAGCTTGCTCGACAGCAGGTTGGCCGTGCGCTCGACGTCATTGGCGCTTTGCAGCAGCAGTTGCTGCCGCGAGCGGCTCTGCGTGGTCGACAGGACGAAGTGCGTCGTGACGGCCGTGGCGGCAACCGCAGTGACCACGCCGGCGGCAACGATCTTGAATTTGACCGAGGACGCAACCCGACGCAGCAGCTGACGAAACATCAAGACCATGGACAGCGGATCCAACCCACGGTGTCGGCGGCAACCCAGCGCCGCCCGACAAACCGTGCCCGCGGATGCTCCCACGCACCCCTGGGCGGCAAAACGCCGGGAAGCGGGTCGATCGCGGTGCAGTTCCGCCCTTGCCGGATCAGTCCGGCTTGATGCGCGCCCGCGTGATGACCGGCTTCCAGCGCGCCTGTTCCTGGGCGATGAACTGCGCGAACTGCGCCGGGGTGTTGCCGATCGCCTCGGCCGCATCGCCCTCCAGGCGCTCCTTGGCGGCCTGCGAACGTATCGCCTTCGCCGCCTCCACCGCGAGGCGGTCCGCATACGTTTGCGCGAGGCTGGACGGGGCCATCAATCCGTACCACTGCGTCATCTCGAAGTTCGGGAAGCCCTGCTCGGCCACGGTCGGCACGTCGGGCAGTTGCGCGAGGCGCTGCTTCGAGCCCGTCGCCAGGCAGCGCAGCTTGCCGGCCTTGATGAACTGCAGGATGGCCGGCGCGCCGACCGAGGCCGCATCGAGCCGCCCCGCCAGCAAGTCGGTCAGCTGGGGTCCGGTGCCACGATAGGGAACGTGGACGATGAACAGGTTGGCGACGGCCTTCAGGTACTCCATCGCCAGGTGCCCTGCACTGCCGTTGCCGGCCGAGCCGAAGTTCATTTGTCCCGGCTTGCTGCGCACCAGCGCGATGAACTCCTTCAGGGTCTTCGCCGGGACGTCCGGGTGAACGACGTAGAGGCTCGGCACCTTGGCCAGCAAGGTGATCGGGCGGAAATCCTTGACCGGGTCGTACGGCAGCTTGTCGTACATGAACGGGTTCACGGCGAGCGTACCGATGTGCCCGAGGATCAGCGTGTGCTGGTCGTCGGCGTGGGCCACGTCGGCCATCGCGATGTTGCCGCTGCCGCCCGGCTTGTTCTCGACGTAGACGGTCTGGCCAAGGCCTTTGCTCAGTTCGACGGCTGTCGAACGAGCCACGATCTCCGAGCTGCCGCCCGGTGCGAACGGCACGACGAAGCGGATCGACCTGGTCGGCCAGGCCGCGCCCTGCCCCCAGCCGATCGTGGGAAGCGAGCCTGCCGCCGCCGCGGCCAGCCAGTCGCGGCGGGTGATGGATGGGAATCGCATGTCGATGGCTCCGCGCAGTAGGGATGAACGAGTCTAGAGAGCCTCGGCGGCCGGGGCATTGGGGGTAGCCGCAGCGTCAAGGCGACGCGGGGCGGGTCTGGCGTTCGAGCTGGGTCAACCAGTGGATTGCGTGGATGGCATCCGCGCCGCACATCTCGGTGCTGGGCTGCAGCGAGCCGCAGACGGCTGGCCGCTCGGGGTGCCCGAAGATCCTGCAGCGCAGATCCGCGTCGAGCTGCACGCAGGGCACGCCCGCCGGCTTGCCATTCGGCATCCCGGGAATCGGCGTGCTGATCGACGGCGCGATGCAACACGCCCCACACGTCGGCCGGCACTTCAAACCCATGCTCATCGGTTGTTCCACGTGAAACCAAGGTGACGGAAAGCCGCCCCCCGCCTAAAATCCGACCTTCGCCGGCGTCCCTCACGCCCTGCGTTCGCAGCAGCCGACAGGGCTGCCGTGACCCCAACCGGAGCCCCCATGTTGTTCCCCCATGATTTCGACGTGATTGTCGTCGGCGGCGGCCATGCCGGCACCGAGGCCGCACTCGCCGCCGCACGCATGGGATGCAGCACCTTGCTGCTGACGCACAACATCGAGACGCTGGGCCAGATGAGCTGCAACCCGTCGATCGGCGGCATCGGCAAGGGACACCTGGTCAAGGAGGTCGATGCGCTCGGTGGTGCGATGGCCGCTGCAACCGACGAAGCCGGCATCCAGTTCCGCATCCTCAATGGCTCGAAGGGCCCCGCGGTTCGCGCAACCCGCGCGCAGGCGGATCGCATCCTTTACAAAGCCGCCATCCGCCACCGGCTGGAGAACCAGCCAAACCTGACGCTGTTCCAGCAGGCCGTCGATGACCTGATCGTAGAAGGCGATCGCGTGGTCGGCGCCGTCACCCAGGTGGGCATCCGCTTCCGCGCCCGGGCCGTCGTGCTGACCGCCGGCACGTTCCTGGACGGGCGCATCCATGTCGGCCTGCAGAACCATGCCGGCGGCCGCGCCGGAGATCCGCCGGCAGTCTCGCTGTCGGCCCGGCTGAAAGAGCTGAAGCTGCCGCAGGGGCGCCTGAAGACCGGCACGCCGCCGCGGCTGGACGGCCGCTCGATCGATTTCTCGAAGCTGACCGAGCAGCCCGGCGACCTCGATCCGGTGCCGGTGTTCAGCTTCATGGGCCATGCCTCGCAGCATCCGCAGCAGTTGCCCTGCTGGATCACGCACACCAA
>Ga0075370_10001459_pt1 | contig 10271 bp, 9 predicted proteins | sample EndMethybrTD3035_FD_71398 | JGI IMG/M metagenome (GOLD analysis project Ga0075370, IMG submission 71398) | Populus endosphere microbial communities from Tennessee, USA - Endosphere MetaG P. TD hybrid TD303-5 | ecosystem: Host-associated > Plants > Roots > Endosphere | place: USA: Tennessee... | reverse complement strand
GTGCAGAGGCTTGGACATCGAGTCCATGCGAAACGCCTGCTGCAGTCCTGCCGCGAAGGTGCCTGCGGTGGCGAGCGCGTGGGCAAAGGCCTGGGCGTCCAAGCCTTGGATGGCTGCCGCCGCCGCGGCGGCACCGAACGTGCCTACGGTGCCGGTGCTGTGCCAGTACTTGTAGTGCGAACGCCCCATCACGACACCGATGCGGGTCGAGACCTCGTAGCCGACCACGACGGCACGCAGGAAGGTCGCGCCATCGACCCCGGCGGCCTGTCCCGCTGCGAGCGCCGCAGCGATGGTGGCCGCACCCGGGTGGTACATCGCGTCGCGGAAGCTGTCGTCGACTTCGGCGGCATGCGCCGCCGTGCCGTTGATCAAGGCGGCGGCCCGGGTCGTCGCGCGACGACCCAGCGCGAGCCGCGCCTTGCCGCGATCCAGATCCTCGGACAGCGCCTGCTCCAGCAGCCGCACGGGTGGCGTCGCCAGCCCGGGAAAGAGCGAGGCGTGCCAGTCGATGAGCGCGCGCTTCGCGTGGTGTGCGATGTCCTCGGGCAGCGGTTGAGCGTTGAGCGCTCCGGCGCTGCTGGCCAGTGCTTCGATCGCCGTCATGCCGCCTCGCCCGCGAGCACCACCACCCCGTCAGCCGCGCGCACGCCCCGTCCCTCGGGCAGGACGAAAACCGGGTTGATCTCGGCTTCGATCAGGCGCTCACCCAGTTGCGCTGTCATGCGGGAGAACGCCACGATTGCCGTGACCAGTGCGTCCACATCGGCCTTGGGCCGTCCGCGGAAGCCATCGAGCAAGGGCCAGGTCTTGAGTTCGCGCAGCATCTCCACGGCCTGATCGCGCCCCAGGCCACCCAGGCCACCCAGGGCGGGCAGCAGGCGCATCGTGGTGTCCTTGAACAGTTCGGCCGTGACGCCACCCATGCCCACGAGGATCGCCGTGCCCAGCGGATCCCGATGCATGCCCATGATCAGTTCGGTGCCACCAGACACCATCTCTTGCACCAGGAAGCGCTGCGGCGCAATGCCTGTCTTCTCTTGCACTTCGGCGGCCATCGCGCTCAGGCGCGCACCGACCTGCTCGGCCGTGAGGTTGACGGCCACGCCGCCCACGTCGCTTTTGTGCGTGATCTCGCCGGAGAGCACCTTCAGCACGACACGGCCACCGAAGGCGCGCGCTGCCTGCTCTGCTTCCTGCGGCGTCGTGACGATGGTCTCGTCGGCGCAGGGCACGCCGAAGCGAGCGAACAGCTTCTTGGCTTGCGCTTCGTCGAGCGAGCCCGTCGGCAGGTCCGCGACAGGCACCGCCTCGCCAGCCGTCGCCTCGGGATGGGGCTTCCACCGCGTTTGCCGAAGCATGCCGTCGAGGGCCACCGTGCAGCTCTCGGCGGCCGCAAAGGCGGGCACGCCGGCTTGCGTGAGGATGGCACCGACCTCCGGCGCATGCGGGCTGACATAGGCGATCACCGGCTTGTCGCTCATCGGCAGACAGTCCTTGATCGCGTTCGCCATCAGCTCCGGCATGGCCAGGCTGGACGAACCGACGATGATGCAGAGCGCGTCGTAGCTGGGACTGTCGAGCAGCGTCCTGATCGCGCCGCGCAGCAGGTCCGGTTGCAGCCCGGCGAGCGTGACATCGATCGGATTGCGGTCGAGCGCTGCGTGGTCGCCGGTCTGCAGCGCGCGCAGCCGCGCCGCCGTTTCCGCGTCGGGCGCCGGGGTTTCGAAACCGGACACGCCCAGGCTGTCGGATACCAGGGTGCCTGCGCCACCCGTGGAGGTGAGGATGGCCACGCGGTTGCCGCGCAATACGCGCCCGGTGGCAAGGGCCGCCGGAATGTCCAGCAGCTCCCCCAAGGTCTGCGCGCGGATGATGCCGACGTCCTTGAACAGCGCGTCGTACATCCGATCAGCGCCGGCCAGCGCACCGGTGTGCGAGACGGCAGCCCGGGCACCGGCCTCGGACCGCCCGATCTTGAAGGCCACGACAGGCTTGCCCGCACGCGCCGCCTTGAGTGCGGCGGCACGGAACTTCTCGGGGTTGCGGACGCTTTCGACATACAGGGCAATGACCTTGGTGTCGGGATCGCCCGCCAAGTGGTCGACGAAGTCCGCGAGGTCGAGGTCGACTTCGTTGCTGGTCGAGATCAGCTTCGACAGGCCGATGCCGCGCGGTGCGGCGCGCGACAGGAGCGCGCCGAGGATGCCGCCGCTCTGCGACACCACCCCGATCGAGCCCACCGGGAAGTGCTCCATCTCCAACGCGCCGCTGGCGGAGAGCACGATGTTGTCCGTCAGGTTGACCAGGCCGATCGTATTCGGGCCGAGGATGCGCATCGGGCCGGCCGCTTCGATCAGCTGCTGCTGGCGACGCGCGCCCTCGTCGCCGGTCTCGGTGTAGCCGCTGGCCAGCACGATGGCGGCGGCGGTGCCGCGCGCTGCCAGGTCACGCACCGCCGAATGGGCTCGCTCGGCGCCGAGCAGGACGATGCCCACGTCCGGCACGCCGGGCAGGGACGCAATATCGGGATAGCAACGCAGGCCATCGATAGCGTCCACGCGCGGATTGACCGGGTAGATGTCGCCGGTGAAGCCGTGCTTGCGCAGGTAGGCGACCGGACGACCGGCCGTCTTGGCAGCGTCGGCCGATGCGCCGATCACGGCAACGCTGCGAGGCTTGAGCAGCCGTGCAATCGATTCGAGCCCGCTCACTTCATGCTCCCGTTCTTCTCGGCGCTCTTGGCAAGGAAGGCCATCACCGATTCGCGATGCTCGGTGCTGGTGTAGCAAATGCCTTGCGCCTGACTTCCCTGGGCGAACACCTGGTGCGCCGACATCTCGAAACTTTGGTTGAGGATGGTCTTGCCCAAGGCGAGCGCGGTGGCGGAGCCCTTGCTCATCTCGCGCGCCCAGCGCCGGGCATCGGCCACCAGGGCGTCGGCGTTGGTCTTGCGATCGGCGATGCCGAGGTCGAGGGCCTCGTCCACCTCGACCTTGCGGCCGCTGAAGATCAGCTCCTTGGCGCGGGCGAGGCCGACGCGGCGTGGCAGGAAGTACATGCCGCCGCCATCCGGGATGATGCCGCGGTTGATGTAGGACCAGGTGAAGCTGGCCGCTTCCGACGCGATGATGAAGTCGCAGGCGAGTGCCGTGTCCGCGCCCAGTCCCGAGGCGGCGCCATTGACGGCGGCGATCGTCGGCTTGGGCAGGGTGAGCAGCAGTGATTGGGCGTGATGCACGCGCTGCTGCCGCGCCCAGCCGTTGAAGCCGACCTCGCCTGCAGGCGCCTGCATGCGCCGCTCCATCCCGGCGACATCGCCGCCTGCACAGAAGCCTTTGCCACGTCCGGTCAGCACGAGGGCGCGGATCGCCTTGTCATTGGTCACGTGCTCCAGCACGGAGATGAATTCGGCGCGCATGTCGTCGGTCATGGCGTTGCGCTTCTCCGGACGGTTCAGCCACAGCGTTGCGACACCGTCGGCAACCTCGAGTTCGATCAGGTTTGCAGTCATGTGGTCTCTCCTGGGTATTCAGTCGGTGGTGATCTTGTTTTCCTTGACGACCTTGCGCCAGCGCGCTTCCTCGCCCTTGGCATAGCGGTCGAATTCTTCGGGGGAGCCGCCGTTGATCACGAGGCCCTCGCCCTCCACGCGTTTGCGGAAGGCATCGGTCTGCACCGCCTTCTTCGCCGCGGCATTCAGCTTGCCGATCACGTCGGGCGGTGTGCCGGCCGGTGCATACAGGCCGTACCAACTGTCGGCGGCGTAGCCGGGAACGCCGCTCTCGGCGATGGTGGGGACCTTGGCGAGCGACGGCGTGGTGGAGCGCGCGGCGGTGGTGACGGCCAGGGCGCGCAGCTTGCCACTTTCCACGAACGTGCCGACGGCGGCCGCGGTTGCGAACATGACGTCGACTTGGCCACCCAGCAGATCGGTGATTGCCGGTCCCGCGCCGCGGTACGGGATGTGCGTGATGTCGGTCTTCGTCAGGTTCTTGAAAAGCTCTCCCGCCAGATGCGCGGAAGTACCTGCGCCCTGCGAGGCGAACGAGAGCTTGCCGGGATTGGCCTTGGCGGCCGCGATGAGGTCGCGCACCGACTTGAGCGGGCTGTCGGCCCGCACCACGAGCACGTTCGGCGACACGCCCACCAGCATCACCGGCGCAAAGGCCTTGTCGTAGTTGTAGGGCAGCTTCGACTGCAGGCTCGGGTTGACGACGTGCGCGACGGTCGCCATCACGAGCGTGTAGCCGTCGGCCGGGCTCTTGGCGACCGCGTCGGTTCCGATGATGGTTCCGGCGCCGGGCTTGTTGTCGATGATCACGGGCTGCCCGAGTTCCTGCCCCATGGTGATGCCCATAGTGCGGGCCACCAGATCGGTGCCGCCACCGGGCGCGAACGGCACGACGATCTTGACGGGCTTGTCCGGAAACGCCGCGTGGGCGGGCGGCGCGATGGTGACTGCCACGACGGCGACCACGCAGGAAAGAAGGGCTAGACGCTTGGCGTGTGCCGCCATCAGCATGCTGTGCATGAATTTGTCTCCGGGATGGAAAAAGGGCAGGTGACGATGAAGGTCGATGGGGCACGAGGGCTCTTCTCATCGGCCAGCCGAGCTTAGAGTCGTCCCGCCTTTTTCGCATCCCCCTGATTCCATCCTTTGGAAATCTGCGCTAGGCTCGACCGATGCCCGCCGACCCGAACATCCCGCAGACGCCTCCACGGCGGCGCCATCACGAAGCGCCGACCTTGAACCGTTCGCTCGAGCGCGGCATCGAGGTGCTGAGAGCCTTTCGGCCGGGCGCCGATCTTCTGGGGAATGGGGAGATTGCCGAACGGACCGCTCTGTCGCGCGCGACGGTAAGCAGGCTGACGCAAACCTTGGTGGAGTGCGGGCTGCTCGAGCACGTTCGGAGCCTGCGTGCCTATCGGCTGGCTGCGCCCGTTCTCAGTTTTGCGCACGCCATGCGCGCCGGATCGCCCGCGCTGAACGCGGCGGCGCCGCTGATGCGCGCGTTGGCCGAAAAGATGCGCATCAACGTCGGGCTGGCGGTGGCGGACCGCGACGAAATGGTCTACCTGGAATCCGTTCGCTACAACCGCCGCGTGTCACTGCGCAACGTGGTCGCGGGTCAACGCGTGCCGATGGAGCTGACCTCCCTGGGCAGGGCATACCTGGCGGTCGCCCAGGATCCGGAACGTCGCGCGCTGATGGCACAGTTCCGCACCCGGCGGCCGAGTGAATGGCGAGATCTGAGAAGGGCGATCGAGGAAGCGAAGCTAAGCGTGGAGCAGCGGGGCTACTGCACGGCCTCCTGGCAACCGGAGGTCGTGGCGCTGGCAACGCCGCTGGTCGTGCCGGATGGCCCCATCTACGTGCTCAACGTCAGCGTGTCCACGGCCGCCACCCCACGTGACGCGGAAGCCGAATTGAGCGGCGCCTTGCTCGACCTTTCCCTGAAGCTCGCAGCAGCGCTGGGCGCACATCCGCTTCCCGTCGTTCTCTAGAAGTCAATCTTTATGTTCGCGTCCTTGACCGCCTTGCCGATCTTCATGAGGTCGTCACGGATGATCTCCTTGAACTGCTGCGGACTCGACTTGGCAGGAATGAACGAGAGCTCTTCGAACCTCGCCTTCAGGGAAGGCGCGTCGACCGCCTTGGCGATCTCTGCGTTCAAGCGCTCGGTCACCGCTGGGGGCATGTTGGCCGGGCCCCAGATCCCATACCAGGACAGCAACTCGTACCCCGGAATGCCGCTTTCCGCAACCGTCGGCACGTCCGGCATCTTGGACACCCGCGTCTTGCTTGTCACGGCCAGCGCACGCAGGCGCCCGGCCTGGACGAAGGAGTGAACCCCGGGCATGGGAGAAATGGCCGCAGAGACGTGGCCGCCGACGACATCGGTCAACTGCGGAACCGCGCCCTTGTACGCCACGATTTCCATCTTGAGCTTGAGCTCCCGATTGATCATCTCCTCGCTCAGATGGCTGGTGGTGCCCAGGCCCGACGTCGCCCAGGTGTACTTGTTGGGGTTGGCCTGCGCCAGCTTGGTGAACTCGGTGAAGGTCTTGGCCGGAACGTCGTTGTTGACCGCCACGATCAGTGGCACGTAGCCGATCTGCCCGACGGGCGTGAAGTCCTTCTCGGCGTCGTACGTTTTCTTGGCGACCACCAGCGGCATGTAGACCTGGCTGGACGCATTGAACAGCAGGGTGTAGCCGTCGGCGGGGGCCTTCCTGACGTTGAGCGAACCGAGCATGCCTGAAGCGCCGGGCTGGTTCTCGATCACGATCGGCTGGCCCAATTGACGCTGCAGCTGATCGGCGACCATGCGGCCGACGGTGTCGATCGAACCGCCGGGGGTGTAGGGAATGACCATCCGGATGGGCTTGTTCGGATAGGTCTGGGCACTGCAGACGGCGGCACAGGCAATGGCGCCGCCCAGCAGCGCAACTCGCAGCAGGGGCGACAGGACGCGGTTCAGCATGGTGATTTCTTTCAAGGGTTCAGGGATGTGACGAAGACACGTGGCGGCACTCAGGTGCCTTACGCCGGCACGCCGGGCTTCAGCCCGCTGCGTGGACTTGGCGTGCAAAGGCAGCAATGGCGTCGCTCATGGCGTGCGGCTGCTCGGGCGCCATGGCGTGCCCCGCATCGCGGATCACCTGCACCGTGACGCGCTCGCCGAGCATCGGCTTCATCACGTTGGGAATGACCACCGTATCGAATTCGGCCTGCAGGTCGAGGATTGGAACCGTGTCGCCGGCAGAAAAGTAATCATCGATTGGCGTGGCCTCGCGTGCATGGCTCTGCGCGTCGTGCGCTGCGGGAAACCAGCCGCCGAGCCACGGGCTGGGGTCATGCCCCGGCGCAAAGAATGCGCGTCGCAGGCAGTCCAGGCGCTGGGCTTGCGACAACGAGGGGTCGCCCGCCCCGTCGATCGCATCACGCAGACGGCTGTAGGGTTTCTCGGTCGAGCCCGGCGGCAGTTTGCCGGCCGATGCGGCTGCCATCACAACGCCGCGGACCAGGTCCGGGCGGTCCGCCGCGAGCGCGCGTGCAGGTTGACTGCCCCACGCATGGCCGACCACCACGACCGGGCCGGTCTTCGCCTGATCGAGGACGGCCGCAACGTCGGCCGCGAAATCGTGCAGGTCCAGCTGGTCCATCGGGCCGCGGCTGCGGCCGATGCCGCGGGGCTCGGGCCTGAGAACGCGGAAGCCGGCCGCCACGAGGTGAGTCGCCACCACGTCGTAGTCCCGCCCAGAGCGCGCCAGCGAAGGCAGGATGCAGATCACCGCGCCGCTGCCCTGGTCGATGAACTCGATCTGGACGTCCTGTTCCGAACCTTTGGGGCGATAGCCAGCCAGCTTGCTCGAAGCTTGCGTCGACTGCACGTGCAGGAGTGGGTCTTGATAGGGCATGCCGCAGTTTGTGTCTCGGCCGGTCATGCGGGTAGGACATGGCCGCTATAGCAGCTATGTCGTCGAGCTATCTGCCTTCGGGCGAAGCCGCTTAGCGATGGCGGAAATCGAGTTCGCGCAGCAGCTGCGCAGTCCCGCGGGTGAGGCGGGTCGCCGGGCGCGCGAGCGGCGTCGCCAGCACCAGTGCGTTCCAGATGGTGGGCGGCCCGACAGGCGCGCGTTGAAGCGCCTCGTCGCCTTTGGCATTCAGACCGCTCTCCGGCAGGATCGTGCATCCGACGCCCTTGGCAACAAGATCGAGGACCGTGCGAACGGCGCCCACTTCCGCGAGGACGTTGAGATGGATGTTGCGTGGGTTCAACTCGTTGTCGAGCAGGTGACGAATCGCATTCGGCGCGCTCGGCAGGACCATCGGATAGCTCGCCAGTGCGGACAGGCTGACACGCGCAGGCAAGCGGCTGCTGGCCGGCGCCACCAGCAGCAGCTTTTCGCGAATCAAGGGCTCGTAAGACAGCTGCGGGGACAGCGCGGGATCGAACAACAGGGCCAAGTCCAGCTTGCCGACGATCAGGGACTCGCGCAGCGACACGCTCAGGCCCTCCAGGACGCTGATGACCGCCCGAGGAAACTTCTCGCGGAAGCGCTGGATCAGCGGCGTGCTCATCCCCAGCGCGACCCTCGGCGGCATGCCGACGACGATCCTGCCGCCGGGGCTTTCGTCCATGTCGCGCAGCTCGTCGCGCGCACGCCGAGCGATGTCGAGCATCGCGCGCGCATGCGTCAGTAGCGCCTGCCCGGCCTCGGTCACCGCCACGCCGCGCCCGGTGCGGACCAACAGCCGCTGCCCGAGTTCTGACTCGAGCAGGGCGATCTGGCGGCTCAGGCTGGGCTGTGCAAGATTGAGCGCTACGGCGCCGCCGCTGAAGCTGCCCGCGTCGACCACGCTCACGAAATACTGAAGTTGCCGCAGCTCCATAGCCGGCAAGCATAGCCGGTATAGCAACCATGTCCTTACGCTTTGCCGGTCCGGACGCCAGACTGACGCCATGAGTTCGAGCCTACCCCCCGCCGCCTGCAACGCCCACTGCCACGTGTTCGGGCCTGGCACCCGTTTCGCCTATGCGGCGGACGCGAGCTTCGTGCCGAAGGAGGACGCGCCCAAGGAGGCATTGTTCGCCCTGAACGACAGCCTCGGGCTGCAACGCTGCGTGGTGGTCCAGTCGGCCTGCCATGGCTTCGACAACAGCGCGACGGAAGACGCGTTGGCCTCGCGCCCCGGCAGCTACCGGGGCATCGCCTTGCTCCCGACCGACGTGCCGGACGCAGAGCTGATGCGACTCGACGCCGCCGGTTTCCGCGGCGTGCGCTTCAACTTCATGGGGCACCTGGGCCGGCACACGCCGATCGAGGACGTGCTGGCGCTGGCGGCGCGCTTCGCGCCGCTCGGCTGGCACCTGCAGATCCATGGCGACCCCGCCTTGCTGACTGAACTGGCGCCGGCGCTGCGGCGCTCCCCGACACCGGTGGTCATCGACCATATCGGCCGCATCGATGCGGCGCTCGGTCTGGACCAGCCTGACTTCCGTGCCCTGCTCGCGCTGATGGACGACCACCGTTTCTGGGTCAAAGTCAGTGGCATGGACCGCATCACGCGGCTGGGCCCGCCCTATGCAGACGCACAACCGTTCGCCGGCAAGCTGATCGCGGAGTTCGGTGACCGTGTGGTGTGGGGCAACGACTGGCCGCACCCGAACCACACCGGGCCGATCCCCAACGAACAGCAACTGGTCGATCTCATCGGTGCCATCGCACCGACGACAGCGGCGCGCGAAGCCCTGCTGGTCCGCAATCCTCAACGCCTTTATCAGTTTGAAGACAAATCATGAGCCCTCGATTCGAGAACAAGGTCGCCATCGTGACCGGCGCCGGTTGCGTCGGTGCCGGCTGGGGCAACGGTCGTGCCATTGCGGTTCGGCTGGCTGAAGAAGGGGCCAAGGTGCTGGCGGTCGATCGCGACCGCGTCCGACTGGACGAAACCCTCGATCTTGCGGGTGGGGCACGCGCCTCGATCACGCCCTGGGTCTGCGACGTGACCCGCAGCGAAAGCGTGGCCGCCATGGCCGCCGCCTGCATCGAGACTTACGGCACTGTGGACATCCTGGTCAACAACGTCGGCGGCTCGGCGGCCGGGGGCGCAGTGGAACTGGCCGAGGAAGTCTGGGACCTGCAGATCGACATCAACCTCAAGAGCGTGTTCCTGACCTGCAAACACGTGCTGCCCACGATGCTGGCCAAGGGCGCCGGCGCCATCGTCAACATTTCCTCGACCTCGGGACTGCGCTGGACAGGCAGCGCGCAGGTGGCCTATGCAGCCACCAAGGCCGGCGTCATCCAGATGTCGCGCGTGATGGCAGTCCAGCATGCGGCCCAGGGTGTGCGTGTGAACAGCGTGGTGCCGGGTCAACTACACACGCCAATGGTGGAAACCCGGCTGGCCAAGCAACGCGCCGGCGGCGACGTCGACACGCTGCTCGCGCAGCGGCAGAAGCGCATACCGCTCGGATTCATGGGCGACGGTCGCGACACCGCGAGCGCCGTGCTGTTCCTGGCCAGCGACGAAGCCCGCTTCGTCACCGGGACCGAACTCATCGTTGACGGCGGCATGACGGCACGCTGCGACTGACCGATCCATCGTCAAGGTACAGACTCAATGTTCACACGCATCCTTCTCGGCGCCTGCCTGGGCATCGTCTTCGGAAGCTCGGCCGCGGCACAACCGAAGTCGACGCGCATCGTCGTTTCGTTCACCTCGGGCGGTCCGGTGGACGCGGTGGCCCGCACGATTT
>Ga0075370_10001458_pt1 | contig 10272 bp, 10 predicted proteins | sample EndMethybrTD3035_FD_71398 | JGI IMG/M metagenome (GOLD analysis project Ga0075370, IMG submission 71398) | Populus endosphere microbial communities from Tennessee, USA - Endosphere MetaG P. TD hybrid TD303-5 | ecosystem: Host-associated > Plants > Roots > Endosphere | place: USA: Tennessee... | reverse complement strand
GCTCAGGCCGCCGTCGGGCGACAGCGCGATGTTGCTGTACGACGCGGCGAACACGGCATCGCGCGCCGCAATCACAAAATCGCAGGCCAGCGCGAGAGAAAAACCCGCCCCTGCCGCTGCGCCTTCGACCGCCGCGATCACCGGCTTCGGAAAGGCGCGGATCGAATCGATCCAGTTGTGCAGCCCGTCGATGCTCTCGGCCTGCGCCGCGGGCTCGCGTTCGCGGTTCGCGGCCAGGCGCTGCAGTGATCCGCCCGCGCTGAACCAGGCGCCATCGCCCACGATCACCACGTTGCGCACGTCGTTGCTGTTCTCGGCACCGTTCAGCGCTTCGATGCCGGCGGCATACATCTCGGGGCCGAGCGCGTTGCGCTGCGACGGGTTGGCCAGTGTCAGCACCATGGTCTGGCCTTCGGTGCGGCTCTTGAGTTCTGCGGTCATGCTTCTTCTTCGTGCATCAGGCTGAGGCCCAGTGCGCCACGGCGGCGCAGCCAGGGGCTGGGGCGATAGCGTGGATCGCCATAGACGGTCTGCAGGTTGAACAGCACTTCGAGCATGTTGGTCGGGCCGTACAGATTGCCCATCGCAAGCGGACCCTGCGGGTAGCCCAGGCCGCGCGTCACCGCTGTTTCGAGGTCGGCCGGCGAACACACGCCTTGCTGGCACATGTCGGCTGCGATGTTGACGATGGTGGCCACCACGCGCTGGGTGATGAAGCCGCCACTGTCGCGAATGACGCTGACGGCCTTGCCGTCTCGCGCGAACAGCGCATGTGCGGCGTCACGCATGTCGAGCCGGGTCGCGGGGTTGGTGGCCAGCACGCGGCGCTTTGTGGCGGCGTCGTCGATCAGCATGTCGATGCCGACGGTGCGCGTGGCGTCCAGCCGCTCCACGGCGGCAACCGTGGTCACGTCAAAGCCCAGTGGGGCAACCAGGATCAACGCGGCCGTCGATGGCGTGGCGCCGGATTCGATCTGGCCGCCGAGGTCGTGCACCAGCTTGATCAACTCGGCACGCCGGGCGGCGCGCGGCGAGATCCAGAAGATCGGCAGCTTTTCCACCTGGGGCGCAGGCGCTTCGGGAGACTGCTGCATGACCCCGTCGGGGTAGCGGTAGAAGCCTTCGCCGGTCTTGCGGCCGAGCACGCCGGCCGCCAGCCGCTGGGCCGTGATCACGCTGGGCCGGAAGCGCGGCTCTTCGTAGTACTGGTGATAGATCGACTCCATCACCGGATGGGAAACGTCGAGCCCGGTCAGGTCCAGCAGTTCGAACGGACCGAGCCGAAAGCCCGCCTGGTCCTTGAGGATCCGGTCAACCGTGGCGAAATCGGCCACGCCTTCTCCGACGATGCGGAGTGCCTCGGTGCCGTAGCCGCGGCCCGCATGGTTGACGATGAAGCCCGGCGTGTCCTGCGCCTGCACCGCCTTGTGGCCCATTTGTCCGGCGTAGCCGGCCAAGCGCGCGCAGACGTCGGGTTCCGTCTTGAAGCCGGCCACGACTTCGACCACTTTCATCAACGGCACCGGGTTGAAGAAGTGGAAGCCCGCGCAGCGCCCCGGATGCTGCAGCGCCCGGGCAATGGCCGTCACGGAGAGCGACGAAGTGTTGGTGGCCAGCACGGCCGTCGGCGCGACGATCGTCTCGAGTTCGCGAAACAGCTGGCGTTTCACCTCAAGGTCTTCGATGATGGCCTCAATGACCAGATCGCAAGTGGCCAGCTCCTGCATCGTGGTGACCGCACGAATTCGCGAAACCAGCGCGTCGCGCTCGGCCGCCTCGAGCCGGCCCTTGGCGTGGAGCTTGCCCCATTGTTCGACGAGGGCTGCCAGCCCGCGTTCCGCGGCCCCCGGCATGCTGTCGACCAGCAACACTTCGCTGCCGGCCTGCGCTGCCATCTGGGCGATACCGCGGCCCATGGCGCCGGCACCGACGACGGCGATTTTGGAAAAGTTCACGTTCATTGGTTAAATGTCTCCAGATGGAAGAATGTGCTGTACCTGCATGTCAGAATCTGTTTACTTTAGATTGCATTTTTTTCATTTCATTTTGAAACTTCGACGCATTGCGGCGACCCTTGTGCTTCTGGGGTTCGCACTACCATCGCTCGCCTTGACGATCGGCCGCCCTCAAGGGGCGACCTGGATCGGCAAGCCACTCGATCTGGTAATCCCGCTTTCGCTTGAAGACACTGAAAAAGGGGACAGCCTGTGCCTCGAAGCCGAGGTGGTTCAGGGCGATGCGCGCCTCGACGATCGACGCGTGACTGTATCGCTGGAACCGGGTTCTTCGGCGGGTGGCGCGCGACTGCGGGTTCGATCGACGGTGGCCATCGAGGAGCCGGTGGTCAATGTGACGGTGCGTGCTGGTTGCGAAGCGCGTTCGATCCGCACTTATGTCATGCTGGCCGACGTGCCGGCCGAGGCAGTCACTCTGGCCCGCGCCGCGCCGGCGGCTTCCCGACCCGAAGGCAGTGCGCCCGCGTTCTCACCGCAGGAGCGTGGCACCCGTTCGACGCGGGGCAACGCCGGCGCCGGTTCCGCCGCCCTGGCCGCGAGCGGCGCGGCGCGACGCAACAACGCGCCGCCGCGGCCGCGCAGTGCCGAATCCGGCGAGCGCGCCGCAGGCACGCCGGCTCCCGCGCCGCGCCGCGCCGCGGTCGCGCAAGCGCCCGCCCGGGCCGCCCCCGCTGTGCGCGTGCCCACGCCGGCTGCACCGGTCGTTCGGGCCGCGGCGCCCGAACCCCCACGCGAAGCGGTTGCGACCGGCCCGCGGCTGCAGGTCGACGCGCTCGAACCGTTGTCGTTGCGCGAGGTCGGTCTGCAAACTTCGTCTTCGCTGGCATTTCCCGGCAGCGAAGACCTGGCCAAGCGGGCGCAAGCCGCGGCGCAGTGGCGTGCACTTTCGGCACCGCCGGAAGACGCGCAACGCGAGGCACAGCGCATTCAGTCGCTTGAAGCCACGCTGGCCGCGCTGCGCGAGCAGACCGCCCAGAACCAGCGCACGCTGCTCGAAATGCGCAGCGAATTGGCCCAGGCACGCGACGGCCGCTACAACAATCCGCTGGTGTATGCGCTCGGGCTGCTGCTGTTGCTCGCATTGGTCGCGATCGTATTGTTATGGCGCCTGTCGCGCCGCGCCGCGGCACCTGCCTGGTGGGGTGATGGCCCCGATGCGCGCGACGGCGGGCCGCGCCCCGGCCGGACGCCCGACAGCCAGTTCGATGATCTGGTGGACCACCCGGCCACGCAGCCTGACGCGCTGCCGCCAGGAGAGCTGGACCCGCGCCACGCGGCGCTGCTGGCCTCCACCAATGCCGACACGCGGTACGACCAGGACGAGCCGGAGCCGGCTTCCGCGCGCACGCCGGAGCCTGCAGCGGTGCGGCCGGTCAATACCGAGGAACTGTTCGACGTGCAGCAGCAATCGGACTTCTTCCTGTCGCTTGGGCAGCACGACCAGGCCATCGCGGTGCTGGTGGAACACATCGCGGCGAATCCCGACACCAGTGCACTGGCTTACCTCGACCTGTTCAAGATCTATCACTCGCTGGGCCGACGTGACGAGTACGCCCGCCTGAGTGCCGGCTTCGAGCGCGCTTTCAACGCCGAGGTGCCTGCGTTCGACGATTTCTCGCTCGGCGGACGCGGGCTGGAGCATTACCGTGGCGCACTCGCCCGCATCGAGTCGCAATGGCCTGCCGCTGGCACGCTGGCACTGATCGAGGAACTGGTATTCCGCAAACCCGGGGTGCACGAGGACGAGGCCTTCGACCTTGCCGCTTATCAGGAACTGTTGCTCCTCTACGCGGTCGCCAAGGAAGTGATCGACCCTGACAGCGCGCCACCGGCGCCAGTGACACCACTGTCGTTCGCCGACACCTTCTCGCACGAAGCTCAGGCCACGGCGCCCGCCACCTTGCTCGACGGCGCAGCGCAGACCCAGCCGCCGGCGCCGCCTTCGATCTATGGCGGCATCGACGACGGCCTGCAGGCCGACACGGTGCTGCTCCCCGAACCGCCAGTGGTGGCAGCCGAGGCCCGGCCGACACCCGCCAGGCCGCAGATCGACCTCGATCTGGCCGAGTTCGACAAGACCGCCTTCGAGACGATCTCTGCGCCACTCGAACGCGGTGCACCGCCGCCAGCCGACGGTTCGCACACCATCGATTTCGACCTGTTCGATCCCGACACCGAGGCCGAGATCGCACCACGCGTGATCAAGAAGCGCTGAGGCGCTCAGGTCGGACGCGGCAGGCGTTCGACCACTGCGCTCAACACCATGGCCAGCAGCAGGGCTGCAAGGCCGGCCCAGCTCATCCAGCCCGCGGCGTCGTTGGCGAGCAGCCAACCCCCGGCCGCGGCGCCCATGGCCTGGCCGATATAGATCCCAGAACTGTTGAGCGCCACTGACCCGGAGGCCATTGCGGGCGCCAGGCCCACCAGCCGCGCCTGCTGAGCCGAGTTGGTGGCGAAACAGCCGAGTCCCCAGGGCGCCAGCACCAGCGCCAACACGGCGAAGCTGCGGCCCAGCGGCCATAGCAACAGGCTGAGCGCGATCAGCGAGGTGGTCAGCAGCACCATCCGGCCCGCGCCGAGGCGATCGATGTACCGGCTGACCAGCATGTTGCCGATCAGCCCGCAAACGCCGAACCACGCCCACAGCAGACTCAGCATGGTGGCGTCGGCGCCGAGTTGCTGTCTGACCAGCGGTGCGAAGTAGCTGAACAGCACGAACTGGCCGGCGCCCTGCAATGCGGTGACCGACACGACACCCATCAGCACCGGGCTCTTCAGCACCCTGGCCCACGCGGCGCGCGTCAGCACTGCGGGCCGTACACCCATTGGCAGCGTCGCCCAGACCCAGATCGCGCTGAGCACGGACGCCACGGCAATCGCCATGAACGCCGTGCGCCAGCCGAAGTGCCCGCCAATCAGCGCACCGAGCGGCAGCCCCAGCACCGACGCCATCGACCAGCCGAGAAAGACAAAGGTCACGGCGCGGCCGCGCTGCTCGAGCGGCACCAGCAAGCCGGCACAGGCAGCGGCCTGCGGCGTGAAGATGGCGGGCGCGATCATCGTGAGCATCCGTACCACCAGCAGACCCGTGTGACTGGGCATCAGCGCCGCAGCCATGTGGCCCACCGCATACCAGGCCATCGAGAGCGCGAGCAGCAGACGTCGATCCCAGCCGGCCAGCAGTGCCGCGAGCAGCGGGGCGCCGAGGCAGACGACCACTGCGCCGGCCGTGATCAGTTGGCCCGCTGCTGCGGCACTGACGCCAAAAGAGTCGCTGATCTGGTTGAGCGTGCCAGCCACGACCATGACGCCGCTGCCAATCACGAAATTGCCCACCAGCAGCGCCCACAGCGCAGCGGGCAACGGCGGCCGGCTCAACGCCGAACCTGCAGCGCGCCCGGATTGACGATGTTGGTTGGGTTGCCCTTGATGAAGCTCACCACATTGTCGAACGCCTGCCCGAAATAGAGTTCGTAACTCTCTTGTTCCACATAGCCGATGTGCGGCGTGCAGATGCAGTTTTCGAGGCGCAACAATGCATGGCCTTGCAGGGGCGGTTCGCTTTCGAACACGTCGATGGCGGCCAGTCCGGGCCGGCCCCGATTGAGCGCCGCGAGCAGCGCATCAGGCTCGACCAACTCGGCGCGCGAGGTGTTCACGAACAGCGAGGTGGGTTTCATGCGCGAGAGGTCTTCGAGAGTGACCAGGCCGCGTGTTTCGTCCGTCAGGCGCAGGTGAACAGACAGCACGTCGGCCGACTCGAACAGCGCCTCGCGGCTGGCCGCGATCTGGAAGCCATCGGAGCGGGCCTTGCTGCAACTGGCTTCGCGTCCCCAGATCACGACCTGCATGCCAAAGGCCTGGCCGTAGCGCGCGACCAGTTGGCCGATGCGGCCGTAGCCCCAGATGCCCAGCGTCTTGCCCTTGAGTACCGAACCCAGGCCGAAATTGGCCGGCATCGAGGCCGACTTGAGGCCCGACTGCTGCCAGGCGCCGTGCTTGAGGTTGCTGATGTACTGCGGCAGGCGTCGCATTGCCGCCATGATCAGGGCCCAGGTCAGCTCCGCCGGCGCCAGTGGGGAGCCGCTGCCCTCAGCCACCGCGATGCCCAGTTCGCTGCAGGCATTGACATCGACATGGCCGCCGACGCGGCCGGTCTGGGAAATGAGCCTGAGCTTGGGCAGCTTCTCGACCAGTTGCCGCGAGATCTGCGTGCGCTCGCGGATCAGCACGATCACGTCGGCGTCCTTGAGCCGAACCGACAACTGGCCGATGCCCTTGACGGTGTTGGTGTAGACCTTGGCTGCGTAGGCGTCGAGTTTGGCGGCACAGCGGAGCTTGCGCACGGCGTCCTGGTAGTCGTCGAGGATCACGATGTTCATGGCACGTTATTGTGCCTTGCGCTCCTCGTTGCCGTGAGGCCGCGGCAGGTCAGTGCATCAGCTGGCCTGAGTCGTCGGCAGCCTCCAGTGCGACGAGACGGTCGAGTTCGGCGCAGACATCGGCCATGCGGCCCGAGATCACGACGCGGCCGGACGGTCGGCCGGCGCGTTGGCCGTCGAGCACGCGCACCACACGCAACGGCCGCGCGGCGGATGCCACGTTGGCCCCAGCGGGCCGCACGGTGCAGGCGGGGCGCACGGCCACGTAGCGCAGGCCCGCATTGCGGTGCGAGCGGCGCGCCGGCATCCAGCGGCTTGCAAGCGATTGCAACGGCATGAGCAGGTCGGCCAAGGTCAGAAAAGCGATTCCCATGTGAACTCCAGAAAGTCAGAGGTTGAACACAGGCAGGATTGCTTCTCGTCCGGCTGCAGCAGGGTGATGGCCTTGCGCCATACGCCCGCCACCTGCTGCTGCCGGTAAATGGCTACATCAGCATCGTGTTGCGAATCAGGCCGACAGCGAGGCCTTCGATTTCGAAAGGCTCACCGGGCTGCACGATGATGGTCGGATAGTCGGGGTTCTCGGCATGCAGTTCGATCACCTGCTTGTTGCGCCTGAGGCGCTTGACGGTGACCTCGTCGCCCAGCCGAGCGACGACGATCTGGCCGTTGCGCGCTTCCTTGGTGGCCTGCACGGCGAGCAGGTCGCCGTCCATGATGCCGGCGTCGCGCATCGACATGCCGCGCACCTTGAGCAGATAGTCGGGCTGGCGCTGGAACAGCGTGTTCTCGACGTAGTAGGTTTGATCGACGTGCTCCTGCGCGAGGATCGGCGAGCCGGCTGCGACACGGCCGATCAGTGGCAGTGCGAGTTGGGCCATGCCGGGCAGTCCGAGCGAATACTGGCTGGAGCGGGTTTCGTTAATGGCGCGCAGTGCATCGCTCTTCAGCCGGATACCGCGCGAGGTGCCGCTGACCAGTTCGATCACACCCTTTCGCGCCAGCGCCTGCAGGTGTTCTTCGGCCGCATTGGCCGACTTGAAGCCCAGCTCGGCTGCGATTTCCGCGCGGGTGGGCGGTGCGCCGGTTCGTGCAATGGCGCTCTGGATGAGATCCAGGATCTGTTGCTGACGGGCGGTAAGCTTGACGGCGAAAGTCGACAGGTTGAGCATGCGTTGACTCCTTCGGTACTGGCTACATATCCAGTAGCTGTATTTTTAACCAGTTTGTGAAAGTTGGCAAGTAATGGTTACGCAATCTGCAGCAGCCGGGCGCCGCATCGTGGTGCTCGGCACGGGTGGCACCATTGCCGGGCGGGCCGCACAGCCCGGCGACAACATCGGCTACACCGCAGGTGAGGTGGGCGTGGCCGAGTTGCTCGGCGGCATCGAGGCGCCGGCCGGTCTGACGCTGGCGGCCGAGCAGGTTGCGCAGGTCGATAGCAAAGACATGGAGTTCGCCGTCTGGCAACAGCTTGCCCAGCGCTGCGCGCACTGGCTGGCGCAGCCAGACGTGGCAGGCATCGTGATCACCCACGGCACCGACACGCTCGAAGAAACGGCCTTCTTTCTGCATTGGGTTCTGGGGCCCGCCAAGCCTGTGGTGCTGACGTGCGCCATGCGGCCCGCAACCGCGCTGTCGCCCGACGGTCCGCAGAACGTGCGCGATGCGATCGCGGTCGCTGCCACCGAAGGTGCAAGGGGCGTGGTGGTGGTCTGCGCCGGCGTGATCCACGGCGCGCTCGACGTGCAGAAGGTGCACACCTACCGGGTCGATGCTTTCGGGTCTGGCGATGCCGGCCCGCAGGGTTACGTGGAGGAGGGCGTCGTTCGGTCGTTGCGAGATTGGCCCGCGGGGTCCGAAGAGGGGCGACGGAAAGCGATCGATTCGGTAGCAGGCGTTGGCACCCCGCCGCGCGTCGAGATTCTCATCAGCCATGCCGGTGCGCGCGGCACCATCGTCGACGCGCTGGTGCGCGAACGAGATGCCGGCGTTCCTGATGCCGTCCGCGGCCTGGTGCTTGCTGCCACCGGCAACGGCACGCTGCATCGCGAGCTGGAGGCGTCGGCATTGCGCGCCCAGGCGACCGGCATGGCGGTGTTGCGCGCCACACGTTGCACCGGCGGACGGATCCTCCCGAAGGCGGGCGATGCGCTGCCTGATGCAGGCGGGTTGAGCCCGGTCAAGGCGCGTATCGCGCTGATGCTGCAACTGATCGGCGCCGACGCGTCCAGGTGAAGCACGCGATGTTTGCCGCGCTGCAGACCCACCCCTGGGCCTATCCGGTGTTGGAGGCGGTGCACATCCTCGGCATCGGGCTGTTGTTCGGCAACCTCGTGTTGTTCGAGCTGCGCGTGTTCGGCCGTGGCGCGGTGCTGCCGGTACAGGCGCTGGCCCGGCTGTCGCTGGGCATCGCGCTGGCCGGGTTCACGCTCGCTGCGGCGAGCGGCCTTCTGATGTTCTCGACGCAGCCGGCCGAGTTGCTTGCCAACCGCAGCTTCGTGCTCAAGATGCTGCTGCTCGTGGCGGCCGGCTGCAATGCGGCATGGTTCCACGGGCGTGGTTCGCTGGCCCGGCTGGACGGCCTTGCCCGCGCCCAGATGTTGCTGTCCACTCTGATCTGGGTTGCGGTCGTGTTCTGCGGCCGCTGGATCGCCTACTACTGAAACCGAACGCGAAGGAGCCCGTCATGCAACGTCGCCATTTTTTCGCTTTGGCAGCCACATCGTTTGTCGCGCCCCGCGTCTGGGCGCACCACGGCTGGAGCAGTTTCGATGCCGATCGGCCGATTTATGTCGAGGGCAAGGTGCTGAGTTCGCGCTGGCAGAACCCGCATGCCGAACTCGTGATCGAACTGCCGGCCGACCTCAAGCTGCCGACCGATCTGGCCCAGCGCGTGCTGCCTGCGCAGAGCGCTGCGGTCGATGGCAAGGCGCTGCTGGCCAAAGCCACGGCGCCAATGCGCAAGGACCGTCGATGGGAGCTGGAACTCGCCCCGCTCACGCGCATGTCGGCGTGGAACGTGGAAGAGATCAAGCCCGGCGCCATGGTGTCCGCCATCGGCTTCACCTTCAAGGACGAGAAGGGCGAGGCCGTGATGCGCGTCGAATACCTGTTTGTTGGCGGCAAGACCTACGGGCTGCGCTCCAGCCCGGCCTGACAGGCGAGGAGGTCAGTCACTCAGCGCCGCGAGGGCGCGCTGGGTGATTTCGTCGACGCTGCCGACACCGGCGATGGCACGGTATTTGGGCGCTGCAACCGGGTCGGCTTCGGCCCAGCTTGCGTAGTACTCGACCAGCGGCCGCGTTTGCTGGCCGTACACCTCGAGCCGCTTGCGCACGGTGTCTTCCTTGTCGTCATCGCGCTGGATCAGCGGTTCGCCCGTGACGTCGTCGATGCCTTCGACTTTCGGCGGGTTGAACTTGACATGGTAGGTCCGCCCGGATGCCGGGTGCGAGCGGCGGCCGCTCATGCGCTCGATGATGTCGGAGAACGGCACGTCGATCTCGAGCACGTAGTCGATCTTGACGCCCGCCGCCTTCATCGCATCGGCTTGCGGAATGGTGCGTGGAAACCCGTCGAAAAGAAACCCGTTGGCGCAGTCGGGCAGTGCAATGCGCTCTTTCACCAGATTGATGATCAGGTCGTCACTCACGAGCGCACCCGATTCCATGATGGCCTTGGCTTGCAGGCCCAGCGGCGTGCCGGCCTTGACCGCTGCGCGCAGCATGTCACCCGTCGAGATCTGCGGGATGCCGTACTTCTTGCACAGGAAAGTGGCTTGCGTGCCTTTGCCTGCCCCGGGGGCGCCCAACAAAATCAGTCTCATGGTGTCCTCGGAAGGTTCTTGGAATTCTTGACGCGCCATGCAGGCC
>Ga0075370_10001457_pt1 | contig 10272 bp, 9 predicted proteins | sample EndMethybrTD3035_FD_71398 | JGI IMG/M metagenome (GOLD analysis project Ga0075370, IMG submission 71398) | Populus endosphere microbial communities from Tennessee, USA - Endosphere MetaG P. TD hybrid TD303-5 | ecosystem: Host-associated > Plants > Roots > Endosphere | place: USA: Tennessee... | reverse complement strand
GCGGGCCGGGTGCTCAGCCTGCCGATGAGCGCCGACCTGAGCGAGATCGACCAGGACCGGATCGTTCACGCGCTGCGGCGGGCCGTGGGCAGCGCGTGAGCGCAGGCGCCGCGCCCTGGCCGAGCCTGCCGGCGACGCCGCTGGTCAGCGTCGTGATCCCGGCCTACAACCATGTGCGCTACATCGGCGAGTGCGTCGACAGCGTGCTGTCGCAGGACCATCCGGCGATCGAGGCGATCGTCGTCGACGACGGGTCGACCGACGGCACGCTCGAGCGATTGCAGGGCTACGGCGCGCGCATCACGCTGCTGACGCAGCAAGGCGGCCGCCAGGCGCGCGCCCGCAATCTGGCGCTCGGCGTGGCGCGTGGCGAGCTGGTCGCCTTCCTCGATTCCGACGACCGGTATCGGCCGGGGCGCATCCGCGCTGCCGTGCAGGCGTTTCGCGCCGATCCCTCGGCCGCCCTCGTGTGGAGCGACTACCGGCGCATCGATGCCGACGGCCGCGTGCTCGGGGTGTGTCGTTGGCATGCGCGCGACGCCAGCTTCGCGCGCGAATTGATCGCCGGCAACCCGATCTGCAATGCGACTGCCACGGTGCGCCGCGCGGTGCTCGACGAGATCGGCGGCTTCGACGAGCGGGTGCCGCGCGTCTGCGACGGCGCGGCCTGGTACCAGATCGCCGCGCGCGGCCACCGCTTCGTGCACCTGCCGCTGCCGCTGCTCGACTATCGGGCGCACGGCGCCAACGACAGCCTGCGCTTCGCGTTGATGACGCGCGACCGCGACACGGCTTTGGTCGACGCGCTGGGCGCCTACCAGCGCTTCGGCCTGCTCGCGGGCGGCGCCGAGCTGCGCTGGGCGCGCGAGGCGATGAGCCGGCAGTTCGCGTTCCGCGCCGCGGCACGGGCGCACGATGAGTGGGCTCGACAGCGGGCGCGCGGAACAGGCGAAGCCGCCTTCGACGCGATCCGGTCGGGCGTCTACGCCGCGCTCGGATCCGATGCCGGCCTGCGCGCCCTCGGTGTGCTGCAAGGGCTCAAGCAACGCATGGCCCGACAGGCGCCGGCTGGCGGAGCCGAGGTCGGCCGATGACGGGCGGCGCCTGGCTGATCACCGGTGCCAGCGGATTCATCGGGTCCGCGCTGCTCGATACGCTGCGCGACAGCGGCCAGTCGTTGTTCGTCGCCGGCCGGCGCCAGCCGCCCGCGGACCGTGCGCTGCGGTGGATCGGCCTCGACCTGGCCGGCGCATCGATCGAGCTGCCCGCCGGCATCGACACCGTGCTGCACCTTGCCGGGGAGAAGCGCGCCGAGTCGCGCATGGACGAAGTCAACCACCTCGGCGCCGCACGGCTGGTCGATGCGGCCGCGCGCGCTGGCGCGAAGCGCTTCGTTCACCTGAGCAGCGTCGGCGTGTACGGCGCGCCCAAGCATGCCGGCGTGGTCGACGAAGCGCATCCGCATCGGCCGATGAACGCCTATGAACGCAGCAAGGACGCCGGCGAGCGCTCGGTGCGCGAGCGCTGCGCTGCAAACGGGATGGCCTGCATCGTGCTGCAGCCGAGCAACGTGATCGGAGCGTCGCCGCAGGCGCGCCCGCTGCTCGGGCTGATGCGCATCGTCGCCCGCGGCTGGTTCCGCTACTTCGGCCAGGCCGAAGCGTGGGTCAACTACGTTGGCGTCACCGACGTGGCGAGCGCGTTGACCGCTGCGGCGCGCGCCGACCTGCGCGACGGCACGTACATCGTCAACACGCCGGTGCAGCTGCATCGGATGGTCGAGTGGATTGCCGACGAACTGGCGGTACCGCCGCCGAGCGCGCATTGGCCGTACGCGCTCGGCGCGGGCTTGGCCGCGGCCGCAGCGGTGGGCCGCCGTGTGCTCGGGCGCGAACTGCCGTTCTCGCCCGAGCGCTTGCGAGAGCTGACCAACACGACCCGCTTCGACGGCTCGGCCATCTCTCGCGAGCTGGGCTTCGCCTATCCCTGCAGCATCGAGGCCACGCTGCGTTCGCTGGCGCGCGGCTACCGCCGCGAGGGTCGTCTGTGAGGATCCTGTACGTCAGCGATGCGGCGAGCGTGCACACGCGGCGCTGGGCCGAGGCGTTCCGAGACGCGGGCGACGAGGTCCATGTCGCGAGCCTGCGCCCGGCGACGATCGACGGCGTCACCGTGCATGTGCTGCCGACGTTCGGGCTCGGCAAGCTGGGCTATCTGCTGTCGGTGCCGGTACTGCGTTCGCTCGGCCGGCGTCTACGGCCCGATGTCGTGCATGCGCAGTACGTGACGAGCTACGGCTTTCTCGCCGCCGCGGCGCGGCTGGCGCCGCTGGTCGTCACGGCCTGGGGCACCGATGTGCTGATCAGCCCGCGCGAGTCGCGCATCTCGCGCTGGCTCGCCCGGCGCGCGGTGCGCGCCGCCGCACGCGTGACGACGGTGGCCGAGCACATGAACGCCGCCGTCATCGCGCTCGGCGCGGCCCCGCACCAGGTGCTGGCGCTGCCGTTCGGCGTCGATACCGAGCTGTTCCGACCGCCGGAGGCGGCACGCGCCGAGCCGCCGCCGCTGCGCGTGATCTCGACCCGCAACTTCGGCCCGGTCTACAGCGTGGCGACCGTGGTCGACGCCATTGCGCGTGCGCGCGCGAACGGGCTCGCGCTGCATCTGGATCTCGTCGGCGACGGTCCGCTGCGCGCTGCGCTCGAGGCGCAGGTACGCGACGCGAAGCTGGGCGACGCGGTGCAGTTCCACGGGCATGTCGGCGCGAGCGAGCTGGTGCGGCTGCTGGGCCGTGCGCACGTGTTCGTCAGCTCCGCACTGTCCGACGGCAACAACGTGTCGCTGAACGAAGCGATGGCCTGCGGCTGCTATCCGATCGCGACCGACATTCCGGCCAACGCGCAGTGGCTGCGCGACTCGCGCTCCGGCGCCTTGTTCGCGCCGGGAGACGCGGTTCAGCTCGCGGCCTGCCTCGAAGCGGCCGCAGCAGACGGCGCGGGGCGCGTCGCGGCCGCGCGCGAGAATCGCGCGATCGTCGAGCAACGGGCCGACTGGCGCATCGGCGTGCGCCGCATGCGCAGCCTGTACGAAGAACTGATGCGCGAGCGGCGCTCGCCGGACGCAAAGGAGCCGCAATGACCGAGGCACTGCTGATCTATGGCGCCGGCGCGCACGCGCGCAAGGTGTGCCAGGCCTGGACGCTCGCAGGCGGGCGGGTCGAGGCTTTCATCGACGACAACCCGCTCGCGGTGAGCCCGGTGCCCGGGATCGAGCTGCGTGCGCTGGCTGCCCTCGAGCGGCCGCCGGCCGGCGCTGCTTTGTTCGTCGCGATCGGAAATGCCGAGGCGCGGCGCAGACTCGTCGAACTGCATGCGAGGCAGGGCTGGAAGCTGCCTGTCGTCGTGCATCCGCGTGCGAGCATCGCACCCGATGCCCAACTCGACGAGGGCGTGTTCGTCGGCGCCGGCGCGGTCATCGAGAGCGCGGCTCGAATCGGGCGCGGCGCGATCGTCGACATCGGCGCACTGGTCGACCATGACGCGCGCGTCGAGGCCTTCGCGCATCTGCGCGCCGGGACGGTGTGTACGGCCGGACAATACTTTCGCCAGTCATGAACATCATCACCATCGTCGGAGCGCGGCCCCAGTTCATTAAGGCGGCTGCTGTCAGTGCGTCGCTCTCGGCGATGCCGGCCGTCGCAGAGCGGCTCCTTCACACAGGCCAGCACTTCGACGACAACATGTCGGACGTGTTCTTTCGCGAACTCGGCATTCCGCGGCCGACATGGAATCTTGGGCTGGGTGGTGGGACGCACGGAGCCATGACGGGCGCTCAATTGGCAGGCATCGAGCGGGTACTGATGGACGAGCGTCCCGACGCCGTGCTGCTCTACGGAGATACCAACTCCACGCTCGCCGGCGCGCTGGCCGCTGCCAAGCTGAACATTCGAGTCGCTCATGTCGAAGCTGGGTTGCGCTCCTTCAACAGGCGCATGCCTGAGGAGATCAACCGGGTCTTGACGGACCATGTCTCCCACTGGCTGTTCGCTCCCACGGACGCGGCCGTGGCCAATCTGAAGCGCGAGGGGATCGACGGCCCGCACGTTCACCAGGTGGGCGACGTGATGTACGACGCGGCTCTTCACTTTTCGGGTGTGGCCCGAGCTCGGCCCGAGCGCCATGCAGTGTTTGCGAAAGTCGCGGGCCGGCCGTTTGTTCTGGCGACCGTGCATCGTGCCGAGAACACCGATGATCCAGAACGGCTCCGCGCCATCGTCGACGCCCTGCTCGATCTGTCGGATGAGATCGACGTCGTGTGGCCCATGCACCCGCGGACGCGCAAGGTGTTCGAGCGAATCGGAACACGGCTCGATGGCAAAGCCGCCATGCACTGCGTGGAGCCGCTCGGCTACCTCGATATGCTCGAGATGGAGCAGTGCGCGGCGATGGTCGTCACTGACTCCGGGGGCGTGCAGAAGGAGACATTCTTCTTCGCAAAGCCTTGTGTCACCTTGCGTGAGGAGACCGAGTGGGTCGAGCTCGTGGCGACCGGGTGGAACCGGCTCGCCCCACCCACCTCTGCGCAGGTGCTCAAGGCCGCCTTTCGGGCCGCGCTGGGGACGGTGGGAGACGCGGTGCGCCCCTACGGCGACGGCGACGCCGCGCGTCGGATCGCCCTGACGCTCGCTGGAGCCTCCGCTTGAGGATTCTTCTGATCAATCACTATGCCGGCTCGATCGCCCATGGCATGGAGTACCGCCCGTACTACCTGGCGCGCGAATGGCTCCGGCTTGGACACGCGGTGCAGATCATCGCTGCTTCGCAATCGCATGTGCGTACTGTTCAACCGGCGGTCGCGGGGTCTGTGGGTCGGGAGCAGATCGGCGGTGTCGACTACCTCTGGCTCAAGACCCCTGCCTACCATGGCAATGGCGTGGGCCGCGTACTCAACATTGCGGTGTTCTGTGCACGGGTCGCGCAGGTAGCGACTCGCGTGGCGCGCGAGTTCAAGCCAGACGTCGTGGTGGCATCGAGTACCTATCCGATGGACATCTGGCCGGCACGTCGCATCGCGCGCAAGGCACGGGCGAAGCTCGTTCATGAAGTTCACGATCTTTGGCCGCTGTCTCCGATCGAACTCGGCGGCATGTCTGCGCGTCATCCGTTCATCCGCGTTTGTCAGGCGGCGGAAGACTTCGCGTGCCGTCGAGCCGACGTCGTCGTGTCGATGCTGCCTTGCGTTCACGACCACATGCGCGCTCATGGGCTCGATCTTCGCAAGTTGCACATCGTCCCCAATGGCGTCCTGACCGAAGAGTGGGAGGCGCCCGGCGATGCCCTGTTCGACGAACTGGCCCACCACATTGCACGTGTCCGCGCGGAGGGTCGGATCGTCGTGGGTTATGCAGGTGCCCACGGCGTTGCCAATGCACTCGACTCGCTGCTGGACGCTGCGGCACTGCTGCGTGGCGAGCCATTCGAGTTCGTGTTGGTCGGCGACGGTGCGGAACGGGAACGACTGCGCCGCCGCGTCGAGGAAGAGGGTTTGTCCAATGTTCGCTTGTTCGCTCCCATCCCGAAGCGACAGATCCCCTCCCTCCTGGGTCAGCTGGATGTGGCCTACATCGGGCTGCAGCATGTGCCGATCTTCCGATTCGGGATAGCGCCGAACAAGCTCATGGACTACATGATGGCCGGCTGCGCCGTGCTCTGTGCCATCGAGGCAGGCAACGACCCCGTGGGCGAATCGGGGTGTGGCGTGACGGTTCGGGCAGAGTCAGCACCAGCGATTGCTGCCGGGTTGCGAAGGCTCGGTGCGTTGTCGACGGAAGAACGCCGCGCGATGGGGCTGCTCGGGCGTCAGTACATGGTGCGGCATCACACGTGGCCGGTGCTGGCCCGGCGCTTCATCGAGGCGATGTCGTGACCAACCGAGATGGCGAGGTGGAAAGGATCCGAGAGCGATACGCGCGCCGCGCTGCGTCCGGGGCGGACGGACGATATTCGATGCTCGAGCCGTCCGTCTGGCAGTCGGTGCACGAGCGGCAGCGGGCCATGCTGCGACTGCTGTCCCGGGTGGCGCCGGCTGGTCTGTCGAAACTCAGTCTGCTGGAGATCGGCTGCGGCTCCGGGGGGAATCTGCTCGACGCCGTACGCTTCGGTTTCGATGCCGGCAAGCTGACCGGAATCGAGCTTCTCGAGGAGCGCTATCGTCTGGCAAGACACGTGCTTCCGGCGGCGGTCACCATGATTCATGGTGACGCCAGCAAGGTGCCGGTGCCCGCTGAAAGCGCCGATATCGTGCTCCAGTCAACGGTCTTCTCTTCCCTTCTCGACCCCGTCTTCCAGCAGCAGTTGGCCGATGCGATGTGGCGCTGGGTCAAACCTGGCGGCGGCGTGCTCTGGTACGACTTTACGATGGACAATCCGCGCAATCCCGATGTGCGTGGTGTCCGGCTCTCGGAGATCCAGGCATTGTTTCCGCATGGGCTCGTGCAGTCCCGCAGGATCACACTCGCCCCGCCGATCGCCAGGCGCGTGTGTCGCGTGCATCCGTCGCTCTACACTGCGTTCAACCTTGTCCCGATGCTGCGTACGCACCTTCTCGCGTGGATCGCCAAGCCCTCTTCCTCGAAGCCTCAGCTGCCATGACCAAGCTTCCGTTCCTGCCGTTCGCACTGCCGGAGATTGGCGAAGAAGAAATTGCCGAGGTCGTCGACACGCTGCGTTCGGGCTGGGTCACGACGGGGCCGAAGGCCAAACGCTTCGAGGAGGACTTCGTCGAATTCCTCGGCGATGCGGCACTGCAGGCGCTGGCCGTCAACTCCGCGACCGCCGGCCTGCACCTTGCGCTCGAGGCGCTGGGCATCGGGCCGGGCGACGAGGTGATCACGACGACCCACACCTTCACTGCGACCGCCGAGGTGGCGCGCTACCTCGGCGCCGACGTCGTGCTGGTCGACATCGACCCCGCGACGCTGTGCATCGATCCGCGCCTGGTCGAGGCGGCGATCACGCCGCGCACGAAGGCGATCATGCCGGTGCACTACGCCGGCCTCGCGGCCGACATGCCCGCGCTGCTCGCGATTGCGAAGCGGCGCGGATTGAAGGTCGTCGAGGACGCCGCGCACGCGCTGCCGACCACCTGCGGCGGGCGCCTCGTCGGCACGCTCGACTCCGACGTGACGGTGTTCAGCTTCTACGCGAACAAGACCATCACCACCGGCGAAGGCGGTATGGTCGTGACGCGCGACGCCGCGCTCGCGCAGCGCATGCGCACGATGCGGCTGCACGGCATGAGCCGCGATGCGTTCGACCGGTTCACGGCGAAGGTGCCGAGCTGGTACTACGAGATCGTGGCGCCGGGATTCAAGTACAACCTGACGGACATCGCGGCGGCGCTGGGGATTCATCAGTTGAAGCGCGCGCGGGCATTTCAGGCGCAGCGCGAGCGCCTCGCGTCGGCCTATGACGCAGCGCTTGCCAGCCTGCCGGTGATCACACCGCCGCGTGCCATAGGGGGCGATCAGCACGCCTGGCACCTGTATGTCGTGCGGCTCGCCGACCCCGCAGGGATCGACCGCGACGTGTTGATCGAGCGGCTGTTCGCCGCCGGCATCGGTTGCAGCGTGCACTACATTCCGCTGCACTTGCAGCCGTACTGGCGCGAGCGCTATCGGCTGCGCACCGAGCAGTTTCCGCACAGCCAGCGGGCGTACGAGCGCATGGTGAGCCTGCCCTTGTACACGCGCATGGGCGTGGGCGACGTCGAACGTGTCGCCGCGGCGGTACGCGCCGCCGTGTCGGCCTGAGCCGGCGCCGTCGCTCCATGGCCAAGCGCGCGTTCGATGTGGTGGTCGCCGGACTCGGGCTTCTGCTGCTGAGCCCGCTGCTGCTCGCGATCGCGGTGTGGATCAAGCTCGACACGCGCGGGCCGGTGTTCTTCCGCCAGCAGCGCGTCGGCCGCGGCGGAGCGCTGTTTCGCATCCACAAGTTCCGCACCATGCGAACCGACGCGCCGGCACTGGGCCCGCAGATCACGATCGGCGACGACAGGCGGATCACCCCTGCGGGCAGCTTCCTGCGGCGGGCAAAGCTCGACGAGCTGCCGCAGCTGATCGACGTGCTGGCCGGCACGATGAGTCTGGTCGGCCCGCGGCCTGAGGTGCCGCGCTACGTGGCGCTGTATCCACCCGACGTGCGCGACAAGGTGCTGAGCGTGCGGCCAGGCATCACCGACCGGGCATCGATCGAGTTTCGCGACGAAGGCGCGTTGCTCGCCGCGGCAGCCGATCCCGAGCGCGAGTACACGGAGGTCGTGTTGCCCGTGAAGCTGCGCTATGCGGCCGATTATGTGGACCATGCGACGCTGGGCCACGATCTGCGGCTGATTGCGCTGACCATCAGGACGCTGCTGTTTCATCGATGAACGACAACGACGCCGACACTCGCCCGCCGCCGCCGATCGCTGCGTCCTTCGGCGTCTGGCACCGCCTGGACTTGCTGCTGGCGCGGCTGCGGGTGCATCGCCGGCCGCTATCGCTGCTGGTCGACGCGCTCATCGTCAGCCTGTGCTGGAACATCGCGTACTTGTTTCGCCTCGGGTTCGAGCGGTCATGGCAGGCGCGGCCGGGCTACGACCACTGGCTCATGTTCACGGTCGTCGCGATCTACCTGGCGGTGTTCGTCGCGACGAAGATTCCGCGCAGCATGTGGCGCTTCTCGGGCTTTGGCGAGTTGAAGAGGCTGACCGGGGCTTGCGCCGTCGCGGGCCTGGTTTCGGCGGTGCTGGTGCTGATGCTGCAACTTGTTCAGGTACCGCGAACGGTGCTGCTGATGCATCCGGTGCTGACGCTGCTGGGCCTGTGCATGACGCGACTGAGCTATCGCATGCTGTACGAGCATGCGCGCTCGCGCATCACCGGAAGTGACCGAGAGGTGCGTCGCGCCATCGTTCTCGGCGCTGGCGAGGCGGCGCGAATGCTGCTGGCGGGCTTGCACCAGGAAGGCTGGACAGTGTTGGGCCTGCTGGACGATGACCCCGCGAAACGCGGCGCGCGCATCCAGGGTTCGCCGGTGCTGGGAACGATCGCGGACATCACGACGCTCGCTGTCTTGCCCGAGGCCACCCATGTGATTGCAGCGTTGCCGGGCGCCACTGCTGCGCAGCGCCGCCGTGCGATCGAAACCGCTGCAGCGACGGGGTTGCCGGTGCTCACCGTGCCGACCTTCAGCGAGTTGCGAGTGGGTACCGCGCGTGTCGAGCGTGTGCGCGCGATCGAGGCGGAGGACTTGCTGGGCCGCGAGCCCGTGCAGCTCGACGAAGCGGGCATCGCCGAACTGATCTCCGGCAAGACCGTGCTGGTGACCGGTGCTGGCGGTTCGATCGGCTCCGAGTTGTGCCGTCAAATCGCGCGTTACGGTCCGGCGCGTCTCGTGCTGTATGAGTTGAGCGAGTTCAATCTCTACACGATCGAGCAGCAGCTCGGCGAGCTGCATCCCACGCTGCCGTTGGTGCGCCTGATGGGGGATGTGAAGAATCTCGAGCATCTGCGTGCAACCTTCGCTGCGCACCGTCCGCATCTGGTCTTCCATGCCGCGGCGTTCAAGCACGTGCCATTGATGGAAGAGGAGAACGCCTGGGCGGCGCTGCAGAACAATACGCTGGGGACCTGGAACGCTGCGACCGCTGCTGCCGAGTGCGGCGCCGAGCGCTTTGTGCTCATATCGACCGACAAGGCGGTCAACCCGACGAACGTGATGGGGGCGACGAAGCGGGCCGCGGAGATGGTTCTGTCGCATCTCGCCATGCTTGGACACCCGACGATCTTCTCGGCCGTGCGCTTCGGCAACGTGCTCGGCTCGAGCGGCAGCGTGATCCCGAAGTTCAAGGAGCAGATCGCGAAGGGCGGCCCGGTAACGGTCACGCATCCGGAGATCACGAGATATTTCATGACCATTTCCGAGGCTGCGCGCCTGGTCCTCCAGGCGGTGGCGCTCGCTGCCAACGGACAGGTCTATGTGCTGGACATGGGCGAGCCAGTGAAGATCGTCGACTTGGCGCGGGATCTGATCCGGTTATCGGGCCATCGAGAAGGCGAGATTGGCGTCGTCTTTTCCGGCTTGCGGCCAGGCGAGAAGCTCTATGAGGAGTTGCTCGCGACGGCAGACAACACGATCGCGTCACGGCATCCTGGTCTGCGTATTGCGCAGTTGCAGGAGCGCGCCGGGAATGCGTGGCTGGCCGAACTGCTGACGTGGCTTCAGGCTCCGG
>Ga0075370_10001455_pt1 | contig 10279 bp, 10 predicted proteins | sample EndMethybrTD3035_FD_71398 | JGI IMG/M metagenome (GOLD analysis project Ga0075370, IMG submission 71398) | Populus endosphere microbial communities from Tennessee, USA - Endosphere MetaG P. TD hybrid TD303-5 | ecosystem: Host-associated > Plants > Roots > Endosphere | place: USA: Tennessee... | reverse complement strand
ATCTGGCAGTTGATGACTCACCTGCCGATCTACAGCAACTGCCTGCGCGGTGATCTGTCCACGGCGGAGTGGCTCGAGGCACGGGTGGTCAATCTGCCGAGTTCAGCCATCACAGGGGACTGATCGATGGACACGCTCACGATCAATTCAAAGCAGGAACTCGCGCGCCGGGCGCCGGCCATCGAAACGCTCTTCCAGGAATGCTTCGGCGACCGGCTGTCGGTCGAACTGTGGCGTTGGGCTTACCTTGACAACCCGCACGGGGCGCCATGGGTATCCCTCTGCTACGACGGTGACCGACTGGTGGGCCACTACGCGATGATCCCGATGCCCTTGACGTCGTCGCGCGATCGCCTCGACGCCTTCCTGTCGATGACCACGATGGTGGCCGCCTCCCATCGTCAGCACGGCCTCTTTGTGAAGCTCGGCCAAGCGACCTACGAGGCCGCGACAGCAGCCGGCGCGGCCTTCGTGATGGGCTTCCCCAACGAGATGTCGGCGCCGGGATTCAAGCGCCGCCTGAACTGGGACCTACCCTCGCCCAACGACTACGTAGCGTCGCTGAGCCGCACCGAATTGCTCGATGCGGCGCGACGTGCCCCTCTGGTGAATCCGCTGCGCTACCGGCTCGATCTGCGTGCCGAGGCGACGCGCGCTTGGCGACTGTCACGCCCCGGAGCCCGTTATCAATGGCGTGACGGTCTGGCTTACAAGGAATTCGGCGACACGCTGGATCTCATGGCTTTCGACAGCATCGAACAGCTCGAAGCCCTGCCGGCCGACCGCCGGATCAACCTGCTGGTTCCTGCCGACATCCAAGCACTGTCTGCCTACAAGAACTTCGACTACCCGTTTGGCGGCGTGTCCCTGGCCACGCCGTTCGACCCCTCGAAGATCCTGCGCCAGATGGCGATGTCCGACGTGTTCTAGCGTCATGCGCAAGATCCTCGCCCTCACCTCCATCCGCTCGGACTACGACCTGATGAGCCAGGTCTACCGGCAGCTGTGCGCAGATCTGTCCGTCGATCTGCGACTGCTGGTGTCCGGAGCACATCTGTCACCGGCACAGGGCTACACGGTCGAACACATCCGACGCGATGGCTTGCCCATCCTGGCGGAGATCGAAACGCTGATCAGCGCGGACAGCGCGTCGTCTCGCCTGAAGACCGCCTCGGGGTTGCTCTGTGGCGCGATCGACATCGTGCGCCACTATCGGCCCGACGTCATCGTGTTCGCAGGCGATCGCGAGGATGTGCTGGTGGGTGGCATGCTTGGCGGCTTTCTCGGGATTCCGACGGCGCATTTCTTCGGCGGCGACCATGCGAGTGATGGCCACATCGACAACCCGGTGCGCCACGCCACCTCCAAGCTTGCCAGCGCGCACTTTGTCAGCACCCCCGAACACCGCAACCGTCTGCTGCGCATTGGCGAGAGCGCACACCGCATCTTCGTGATCGGCAGCGTCGCGCTCGACAAGTTCATCGCCGAGCCGAGCCTGGCACGCGAAACGGTATTGCAGGAGATGGACGCGAAGCCGCATGCGAACGGCGCACCGCTGGCTCTGCTGATCTACCATCCCATTGATGCCGAACGGGATGTTGCCGGCGCCTATGTGGCCAACGCCGCACAGGCGTTGATCGAGCAGGGATTCCACGTCTGCCTTGGAGCCTCGAACACCGACCCCGGCAACTTCAAGCTGACGCAGGTTCTGGACGAACTCGGTCGCCAGCCGCAAGTCACCTTCTATCGAAACCTCTCGCGCACCGGCTTCATCAACCTGTTCCGCCATAGCAGCCTCATTGCCGGCAACTCCTCGGCAGGGATACTGGAAGCCGCAACGCTGAAGCTGCCTGCCCTCAATATCGGGCTGCGCCAGCGCGGTCGCTTGCACGGCGGCAATGTGATCTTCAGCGGGGGTGGTCTCGACGAGATCCGCGTGGCGATCGCTACCGCGCAAACGCCGGCCTTCGTCAAAGCTCTTCAGGACCTGCAGAACCCCTACGGCGACGCCCGCAGTTCCGAGACTGCCGCGCGGCTGCTGAAGACTCTGCCGTTCGACCAACTGCTACGCAAAACCGAGGACCCGTTGTATGCGGCCGAATGACACTGAACATGTTGTCTTATGCGTCGCGCCTCATCCCGACGACGAGACGCTGGGCTGCGGCGGCACGCTGCTGCGACATGCCGCCGAAGGCGCGTGCGTTCATTGGCTCGTGATGACGGGCATGCACGAGGCGCAAGGGTTCACTGCGCAGCGCATCGCTGAGCGGGCCGCCGAAATCGAGCAAGTCGCGCGGGCCTACGGTTTCACCGGCACGCACCTCGCCGGCTTCCCGACCACGCGATTGGACACGCTGCCAGTGGCCGAACTGGTCGGCGCAGCGTCCAAGGTGTTCGCTCAGATCCGGCCCCACACTGTGTACGTCCCCTACCGCAACGATGCGCACAGCGATCACGCGGCTGTGTTCGATGCCGTTACCGCCTGCTGCAAGACCTTCCGCCATTCAAGCGTGCGCGCCGTGTACGCATACGAGACTGTGTCGGAGACCGAGTTCGGCTTGCGCCCCGACGACCCGGGCTTTCGCCCCAACCTGTTCGTGGACACGAGCCGCTGGCTGGATCGCAAGATCGAAATCATGAAGCTGTTCGCCGGCGAGATGGGCACTTTCCCTTTCCCGCGCAGCGAGGAATGTTTGCGCGCGCAGGCTGCGCTGCGCGGCAGCCAGGCGGGCGTGCATGCCGCCGAGGCTTTCATGGTCCTGAGGGAAATCCGATGAGCACGGATCGCGTGTATGTCATCGCCGAAGCCGGTGTGAACCACAACGGACAACGCGATCTTGCCTTCGAACTGGTGGCTAAAGCCGCCACAGCGGGCGCCGATGCGGTGAAATTCCAGACCTTCGATGCCAAGCGCCTCGCCTCTAGGCACGCACCGAAGGCCCGCTACCAGAAGGAGACGACCGACGCGTCCGAGACCCAGCTCGAGATGCTGAGCAAACTTGAGCTGCCGCGGGAGTGGCACGGGGAGCTGCAGGCGCACGCGCGCTCGCTCGGCATCGAGTTCCTGTCGACGGCGTTCGATCTGGACAGCCTCGACTTCCTGAACGGCCTGGGCATGCCGATGTTCAAGGTGCCGTCAGGCGAGCTGACCAATGGGCCGCTGCTGTGGCAGTTCGCGCGCACGGGCAAGCCGCTCGTCGTATCCACGGGCATGGCCACGCTCTCGGAGGTCGAACAGGCCCTTGCCGTGATTGCACACGCGCTGCATGCCGACGCGGAGCCCGCGGACCTCGACGAGGTCTGGCAAGCCTGGAGCCGACGTGCTTGGCGCGACCGCCTGCGCGGCCACGTCACCGTGCTGCATTGCACCTCGCAGTACCCGACGCCCTTCGAGGAAGCCAACCTGCGGGCCATGGACACTCTGCGCGCGGCCTTTGGCCTGGCCGTGGGCTACTCGGACCACACCGAAGGCTGCCTCGTGCCCGTAGCCGCTGTCGCGCGCGGCGCAACGCTGATCGAAAAGCACTTCACGCTCGACCGCGGCCTTCCTGGCCCGGACCACAAGGCGTCGCTCGAACCGGACGAACTCGCGCGCATGGTCGCGGACATCCGCGCCCTGTCGAGTGCGCTGGGCGATGCCTGGAAGGCGCCGCAGCCTTCGGAGTGGGACACCCGCCGGGCCGGGCGACAGCAAGTTGTGGCCGCTCGTGACATAGCTGCGAGCACGACGCTGACCCGAGCCGACCTGACTACCGCCCGCAGCGGCCGAGGCCTGCCGGCCGTGGCTCTGTGGGGCCTCGTCGGCCAAATCGCCGGCCGTAGCTATCTCGCCGGCGAAGCGATCGACGCATGAACCGGACACCGCCCATCACGCAGCCGATGGTCTTGCTCGGGGCCGGCGGCCATGCCAAGGTTGCGCTGTCGCTGGCGCGGGCCGCCGGCCGATCGATCCTGGGCGTGTGTGACCCCGACCTCGCCCGTCTCGGCCAAGCCGAGTGGCGCGGCCTGCGCGTGCTCGGCAGTGATGACGCCCTAGTCGGCTTCGACATAGCGCAGGTAGCGCTACTCAATGGCATCGGACAAACCTCCGCCCTTGCCGGTAATCGTCGACGCCTCTTCGACGAGCTGCGGCAACGCGGCTTCCGCTTCCCGGCGCTGGCACATCCGAGCGCGACCATCGATCCGTCGGCGCTCCTCGGCGAAGGAGCGCAGGTCATGGCCGGTGCGGTCGTACAGGCCGACTGCCGGATCGGACCCAACACGATCGTTAACACGCGCGCGAGTGTCGATCACGACGGCGAGGTCGGCGCGCATGTTCATGTCGCGCCAGGCGCAGTCCTGTGCGGCTGCGTGCGCGTGGACGACGGCGCCTTCATCGGCGCCGGTGCGACCGTGGTACAGGGCCTGCGCGTAGGCAGCGGGTCATTCGTCGCTGCAGGCAGCCTGGTGACGCGCGATCTGAAGGCTGGGCACCGCTGGCCGGCGCGCGCGGCCTACCAAGAATGACAATTATGAAGCATTGGCAATCGGTACTGATCGATCCGGCGATGCGCCTGGAGCAGGCGATCGCTATTCTCGACCGCGAAGGACTGCGTATCGCATTGGTGGTGGACGAGCAACGCCGGCTGCTTGGCACGCTCACCGACGGCGATGTGCGCCGTGCCCTGCTGCGGCAGACGCCGCTGACGGCACCCGTGCGCGACGCGATGTTCGAACGTCCGCTGACCGCGGCGCTTGACTGGACACGCGAGCAGATTCTTGCCGTGATGGAGCAGCACCAGTTGCTGCATATCCCCATCGTCGATGCACACCGGCAGGTGGTAGGCCTCGAGACCTTGCACGGCGTGCTTCAGAAGCGGCACAAGAACAACTTGGTCTTTCTGATGGCAGGGGGATTCGGAACGCGGCTGCAACCGCTCACCGACCACTGCCCCAAACCGATGCTGCGGGTGGGCGACAAGCCCATCCTGGAGCTGATCCTTGAGAACTTCGTGAATGCCGGCTTCCAGCGATTCTTCGTCTCAACGCACTACCGCGCCGAGATGATCCGCGATCACTTCGGTGACGGCGGGCGCTGGGGCGCCAACATCCAGTACGTGCACGAAGAGCAACCACTAGGCACGGCGGGCGCGCTGGGTCTGCTGCCGCGTGAGGAGATCGATCAGCCCATGTTCATGATGAACGGGGACCTGCTCACAAATCTCAACTTCGACAATCTCCTGAAGTTCCACCTAGGACACGACGGGCTGGCAACGATGTGCGTGCGCGAGTACGAGCATCGTGTTCCCTACGGCGTGATCGAGAGCGAGGGCCACCGTATCCGCTCAATGGTCGAGAAGCCGGTGCATCGCTTCTTCGTCAACGCCGGCATCTACGTGCTGGCGCCGGAGCTCGTGCACAGCGTGGCGCCGGGCATGCACATCGACATGCCCACCTTGCTCGAGCAGCAGATCGAGAGCGGCCGCGCGGTCAACATGTTCCCGATCCATGAGTATTGGCTGGACATCGGCCGCATGGAGGACTTCCAACGCGCCCAGTTCGAGGTCGGCGGAGTGTTCCATGCTTGAGCCGAAGCGCCTGCTCGCGCTCGTTCCCGCGCGCGGCGGTAGCAAGCGACTGCCGGGCAAGAACGTCCTGCCGCTGGGTGGCAAGCCGCTGATTGCCTGGACGATCGACGCAGCACGCAACAGCGGCGTGTTCGCCGACGTGCTCGTCTCCACGGACAAGCAGTCCATCGCCGATGTCGCGCGCCGCTGCCATGCAGAGGTCCCGTGGTTACGCCCGGCGGAGCTGGCGAGCGACACCGCCGGCAGCGCCGACGTGCTCCGGCACGCCCTGCGCTGGTACGAGAGTGAGCGCGGCGAGGTGGAAGCCGTTGTGCTGCTGCAGCCGACAAGTCCCTTCCGTTCGGCGAAGTCGATCCGTGCGGCTGTGGAACAGTACCTACGGCAGCCGCAGCGCAAGCCGGTGGTCAGCGTCTGCCGCGCATCGACGCATCCAGCTTGGTGTTTCTCCGTGGAGGGCACGCAGCTGACGCCCTTTCAGGGCTGGGATCAACTGAGCCTGAGATCGCAGGACCTGCCGCCGGTTTTCGCACTCAACGGCGCCATCTACATCTTCCCAGCAGCGCAGGTTCGCGCCACAGGTCCGCTGTTGACGCCGCAGATGCAGGCTTTCGTGATGGACGACCCGAACGAATCGCACGACATCGACACGGAAGCCGATTGGCGCGTTGCCGAAGTCATCGCGCAATCACTTGCGTCGGCCCCGACCTGACCCGTAAACGCCCTTTCCAGTAGGGCCCACCGATCACACTATGAACAAGGTCGCACTCATCACCGGCATTACCGGCCAGGACGGCGCGTACTTGGCGGAGTTCCTCCTGAACAAGGGCTACATCGTCCACGGCATTCGCCGGCGCGCTTCGCTGTCCAATACCGATCGCATCGATCACGTCTACCAGGATCCGCACGAGCCGAACACGCGCTTGTTCCTGCACTACGGCGATATGACGGACAGCTCGAGCTTGGCGCGCATCATCCAGCAGGTGCAGCCGGACGAGATCTACAACCTGGCGGCGCAGTCCCACGTGCAAGTGAGCTTCGAGGAACCGGAGTACACGGCCAATTCCGATGCTCTCGGTCCGCTGCGCATCCTCGAGGCGGTGCGCCTGCTCGGCCTGCAGAAGAAGACGCGCATCTATCAGGCGAGTACGTCGGAAATGTATGGCCAGGCGCAGGAGATCCCGCAGAAGGAGAGCACGCCGTTCTATCCGCGTAGCCCATATGGCGTCGCCAAGCTCTACGCCTACTGGATCACGGTGAACTACCGCGAGTCCTACGGCATGTTCGCTTGCAACGGCATTCTCTTCAACCACGAATCGCCGATCCGCGGTGAAACCTTCGTCACGCGCAAGATCACGCGCGCCCTCGCGCGCATCAAGCTAGGCCTGCAGAAGTGCCTCTACCTTGGCAACATGGACGCCTTGCGCGACTGGGGCCACGCCAGGGACTATGTCGAGGCGCAATGGCTCATGCTGCAGCAGGAGCGGCCCGAGGACTTCGTCATCGCCACAGGCATGCAGTGCAGCGTGCGCGACTTCGTCAAGGCAGCCGCGACCGGGCTCGGGATGACACTGGGCTGGCAAGGCAACGGCCTCGACGAGAAAGCCTACTGGGCCGACGCCGACGATCCGAGCGCACGGGACAATCCCGTGGTCGCAGTGGACCCTCGCTACTTCCGTCCGGCAGAAGTCGGGACGCTGCTGGGCGACGCAACGCGCGCTCGCCAGAAGCTGGGCTGGACGCCAAAGATCAGCTTCGAGCAGCTTGTCGAGGAAATGGTTCGCGAGGACCTGGCGAGCGCGCAGCGCGACCAGCTCGTCAAGGCGCACGGCTACAAGACAATGGCCGGGCACGAGTGACGGCGCGAGGCGCTCCTTCGCACACGCACATGACGGCTACCACCAGCTCCTCGGGACCTGGCTTGCAGGTTCGCTCGATCGTCAGCTATTTCAGCGGCAGCCTGGGCACGACCGGGATCTCCATGGTCGCGAGCCTGCTCGTGGCCCGCTGGACGGCGCCGGCGCAGATGGGGATGTGGAACCTGGCGCTCCTTATCGTCACCTACACCTCGGTCCTGCAGCTGGGCGTCTTCAACGGCCTGAACCGCCAGCTGCCCTACTTCGCGGGCCGGCGCGATACCGAGAAGGCGCGGCGCCGGGCCGAGGTCGCGCTCGCCTGGTGTGCCCTGCTGACCGTCGCCTCCGTTGCGATTGTGGCGCTGGTCGCGCTCGTCTTTTGGTGGCGATCTCAACTCGACGCGGCCGTCACCACCCTGGCCATCGGCGCCGTGCTCGCGAGCTCCTGGTCGCTGCAGTACCTCACCGTCTGCTACGGCGTGAGCTCGCAATTCGGCGAGCTCGCGCGCAAGTCGACGCTAGTCGCGCTGGCCGGGCTGCTGATGGTGCTGCTCGTGCGCAGCTTTGGCTACGGCGGCCTGCTGGTGCGCGCGGCTGTTCTGGCCGTGCTGGGCAGCCTCGCGCTGTACATCGGGCGCCCCGTACGAGCGCCCGCCCGCTGGGACCAACCGATCTTCGTCGAACTGATGCGCGTGGGGTTTCCGATCTGGATGCTCGGCCAGCTGAGCGCGCTCTTCATGACGCTGGATCGACTGGCACTGGCGGACTCGCCTCAGGCGCTCGGCTACTACACCGTGGCCGCGCAGTTCGCGAGCCTCTCGTACATGGTGCCCACCGCCGTCAATGCGGTGCTGTACCCGCAAATGGCGCGCGAGTACGGCGAGAGCCATCTCGCGATGAACCTTTGGCGCAAGGCTGCCAAGGCTGCGCTGTGGGCTGGTGCCGCAAGCCTGTGCGCAGCCGCGCTCGCCTGGCTGGTCATCCCCTACTTCCTGGACTACTTCCTGCCGGCCTACGTGCCTGGTACGACTGCAGCGCAATGGGCCGCGCTGACAGGAGTGGCGATGTCGCTATCGGTATTCGGAAACATCTTCAACGTGCTGGGCCGGCAGCAGCTGTATGCGCTGGCGGCCGCGGTGGGCGTGGCCACGTTCTGCGGCGTCTGGTTCATGCTGACGCACATGTCCAGCCAGACACGTATGGTGTGCGCCGCGCAATCGATGCTGCTGGCCAGCCTTGCCACCTCCGCGACCTCCGCGGTGCTGAGCCGCGTCACTTGCCGTCACCATGACCGCAAGGCGCAAGTGTCCACGAGCGCGCTGGGCGCTTCCTCCTGAGCATGAAAAGACGCTTGCTGACAGTGCAGGGCCCCCTGCAGTTCATCACCGGATACGTCGCCTTCGACTGGTACCGGCGTCTGACCGAGGGTACCGAGGACGCCGAAGCGGTACTGCTGCTCTACGACTTCTTGGCGCCTCCCGACATCGAATCCGCGATCGCCGATTCTGTCATGCAGCTGGTTGACCGCTCGGCCTGGTCGCGCGTCGTCTTCATTCGCAGCAACGAGATGGCGGCGATCATGCGGGGCAAGTACACGCGCAGCATCGAGCGCCTGCACGCGGCCCTGGGCTGCTCGCACTTCGACGAGATCTTCCTGGCACGCGACCACGTCGGCGACGGCAGCCCGCTGCTCATCAACGCCTATCCCGACGCCACGCGGCTGGCTTACGGCGATTCCTTCGGGCTCGTCGGCCAGCGCGGCGTGCTGGACGCCCTCGCCTGGTCCTCGCCCTTGCGCTCCCTGCTGGCGGCAGCGCGCCGCGGCGCGCGACGGGCGCTGTGGGGCGGGCCGAAGATCATCCCGTTCGACGCGGCGGTCCTGACACTGCCATTGGACTTATCGGGCACCTACTTGTCGCAGACCCGCCTGGTCGTTCCGCCGCGGGAGCACGTCGTTCGCTGCATCGAACAGATCACGGCGCAACTGGATGGACTGCGCGCCTATTGCCGGCACCTGATCGCAGGCAAGGGCAGCCCCTTGGGCGACCATCTGGTCCTGCTCAGCAACCTCAGCGCCTCGGGGCTGACCAGCACGAGCCAGGAGATCGATCTCTACGCCGAAGTCATCGAGCAGACCGCCCGCCCCGGCAGCACCGTATTCATCAAGCACCATCCGCGTAGCTCGCACGAAGTGCTCAGGGCCGTCGTGAACCGCGTGGGGCAGTCCCAGCGCGTCGTCGTACTCGACGAAGCCAGCCTGGAGCGTATTCCCGTAGAACTCTGGCAGGACCTCATCGCACATTGCGACATCGTCGCGATGTTCTCGACCAGCGCTATCAACATGAAATATTTGTACGGCAAGGACGTGGTTATCCCGCTCGACATCGATCGCATCGAGCGGTTTTTCCCGCCCGAGCGGGTGGAATACATGGCGTCGGGCACCCGGATGATCCGCGAGGCGATCGGCAACCTCGAGCACTGGGACGAAAAATCCGTCCTCTGGGCCAAGAGAACATGAGCAGGCGCGAAGCATTCTGGCTGCGGCTGGGGTCGCTCAAGCGCCTGGCCTGCACGCTCGCGATGCGCGGACGGTTCGCCCATTGGGGGCCACGATCACGGCTGGAAGGATCGGTCGTGCTGGACTCGCCGTTCCTGGTCTCGGTGGGCGCCGGCGTCTATATCCGAGAGCACGTGTGGCTCAACGCAAAGGATGACCGCGGCGACGGTGCGCCCACGCTGCACATCGGCGACGGCGCTTACATCGGCCGCTTCACGCATATCAACGCCTGGAGAGACGTGAAAATTGGCAACAATGTGCTCATCGCAGACCGGGTGTTCATCAGCGACTGCGAGCATCAG
>Ga0075370_10001454_pt1 | contig 10286 bp, 5 predicted proteins | sample EndMethybrTD3035_FD_71398 | JGI IMG/M metagenome (GOLD analysis project Ga0075370, IMG submission 71398) | Populus endosphere microbial communities from Tennessee, USA - Endosphere MetaG P. TD hybrid TD303-5 | ecosystem: Host-associated > Plants > Roots > Endosphere | place: USA: Tennessee... | reverse complement strand
GGCACAATACATCTTTCACGTTGATTTTCCTGTCGAGGCAGGTATTCTGTTCTCTATCGCAACCGGAATTGCTTCGCTGGCATTTCAACGCCTAAAGCTGGTATTCGACAGGCTATCGAACCGTCTCTTTTATCAGGACGCCTATGACACACAGGAGCTTTTTGATAATTTTAACCAGGTGTTAGTCTCAACGCTTGATCTGGATAAGTTACTGCACACAAGCTCCGAAGTAATTGTTGAATATCTTAAAGCGCAGTTTTGTCTGGTAGCAATCCGAGACGGCACGAATCACGCAGAACACGTTATTGCTTCGCCGACTAATATCTTTAGCCGCACTGATATCGAAAAGATACATAAGCTAGCCCCTCATGTTCGTTCAAAAGTTGTCGTTACTGATGACCTGGGACACGAGGATGCTGCTTTGCGAAAGATGCTCTCTAAGCACAACATAGCTATTCTTATTCAACTGGCAACAGATGACGCCGACAAGCGTACTAGTTTTGGCCATATCGTACTGGGTGCTAAAAAGAGCGGAAATATTTACACAGCGCAGGATATTAATGTCATAGAAACGTTGGCGAATGAGTTAATCATAGCCATCCAGAACGCCTTGCGTTTTGAAGAGATCGAACGTTTTAGCGAGACACTACAGCAAAAAGTTGATGATGCCACACGTAAGCTGCGCAACAGTAACGAAAAGCTCCGCCGTTTGGACGAAACCAAAGACGACTTTATTAGTATGGCGTCACACCAGCTGCGAACCCCACTGACTAGTGTGAAGGGCTATGTTAGCATGGTTCTGGAGGGTGATGCAGGTCCGCTCACCAACTCTCAGCGCAAGCTATTAACGCAATCATTTGTAAGCGCTCAGCGAATGGTCTATTTAATTTCTGACCTCTTGAATGTTTCGCGGTTACGCACTGGTAAGTTTGTTATCGAGCCTATCCCGTGTGATATTTCTCAGGTAACAGGTGAAGAAGTCGAGCAGCTTATCGAGACGGCCAAGGGGCGTAATCTTGAGCTGACCTATCACCGTCCTGAACACTTCCCAAGCTATATGCTCGACGAGATGAAACTCCGCCAGGTAATCATGAATTTTATTGACAACGCAATATATTACACACCCAGCGGTGGCGCAATTACAGTTAGTACGATCGAAAAACCTCAGTCTATAGAATTTACCGTGACTGACAGCGGTATCGGTGTGCCCAAGGCCGAGCAGCATCATCTGTTCTCGAAGTTTTACCGTGCCGACAATGCCAAGACTGCCCGCCCTGATGGCACCGGTCTGGGCTTGTTTATGGCCAAGAAGGTGATTGTCGCCCAGGGCGGGGCAATTATCTTTAGGAGTCAAGAGGGCAAGGGCAGTACGTTTGGCTTCAGCTTTGCTAAGTCTCGCCTGACTCCTGCCGAAAAGTAAAAATTACAGAGGCAAGCACATTGACCAATACGTAGTTTTGTGCTACAATAGTACTAGTTTGTTCGCTTTATAACAAAGCTGTGGATAAGCGGTGGCAATGCTGTCAAATGTATGGTATTGTTTGGGTAATGAGCAATGACTGACCGCTCAAAACTTTATCCCTTGCCGAGAGACAGGGGATTTTCTTTTCCCACTCTGTTGTGATAGAATAAACCAGAGTTTGCGGAAGTGAACAACCATTCACCTTACTCACTCATGGCCTCATCGTCTAACGGTCAGGACACCGGGTTTTCATCCCGGCAATCGGAGTTCGATTCTCCGTGAGGTCACCAAGAAAAGAACGTCACTCTCTGTGGCGTTTTTTTCTTGGTTGCGTTGCGTGGCAACGGAGAACTCCGAAGGAGTCCTCTATGTCTTAGAGAGCGAATCGGACGAATAACAGCAAAGTTGCCAGCCGCGACTTTGCTGTTATAAGTCACATAATACGAACTGCCTCGTCGATGACAATATTTGCTAATCTTTCTGTGCCAATCGGTGGTGTCCACAGTGCACCCACTAGTCGATATTGTCCTGTCGGAATGTCCTCGGGTGCCCGAAAGGTGCGAGTATAGCGGTGCCTACCGTTCTGGAGTGTGCAGTTCGTATCACCAGATGCATCCCAATATTCGACTCCACCTTCTGCGATTAAGCTGGCACCCAAGGAAACCTCTGTGCCAGTAGCATCATGGGCAGTAATATCGTATGAAATCTCGAGGAGATCGGCTGGTCGTAGCTCATGTGAACTCAAGATTAATTGGTGAATCTCCGGACTGACTGTATTGTTGGGCATCTAGTATCTCCTAGGCTAATAGCTTGGTTATATCATATGTACTTAAACCGTTCCACATTCGTGTCTGGTATTATGGTAAAAATGCCTGAACAATTTTTTACACCCCAGACACCATTACCAGAACACTTTCCAACAATTATTACCGATGTCTCAGCTTGCGAAGGCATTGCCGATATTGATGTCAACCTGTCACGAATCAGTGAGTGGCTAACCCGGAAAGGCCTTACACCTGAAGAGATAGATGAAACAACAATTAGACTGTCGGCCAAAATAGAGCCCAGCCGTTATGGCAGCACAAGAGGCCGCTATGACCCTGAGACTAAAACAGCCCTGGTTTATCCCGTGTTGCAAATACGCAAATACGCCCAGCAATACCATGATGCAAGCCCCGAAGAGCAAAGAGCCAAGGCGTATAGAAACGGCGGCGCGCCGCTGGGGATAGATATGGACTGGACACTGCAACATGAGCTTGAGCATCGCGTTGTGCATGTTGAGGGTGGAATGCCCGAGAGTGACCGTCATATAGCAAAAAGAGATCGTCGTATTGCTGCAACCGCGCTAGGATTCGTCGCAGGAAGCATTGTCAGTATAGGTGCCAAAGAGACACTTTCCCCCAGTCACAGCATGTTCGAATTGGGTGGGACAGTGATCGTTCTGACTGGTGCGTGGTTGGCGGGCGCCGTCAGGGCGGTTGACGCTATTGGAAACAAGTCGTACCTATCTAACCCGGAAGAACAGCGTGCTCGTGCTGCAGTGTCTAATGACTGGCGGCATAGCTTTTTTTCGGTTCGACTCGTTCACCCAGAGCAACCTATGCGCACCCCTTAGCCTTTGTCAAATACCACGAGTCGTTTGCATTGTAGCTAGTTAGCGCCGGGGGTGCCCGGTCCAGACATGCCACTTAAGGCGAGGAATGATCGATGCATATTGATTTTGGTCCAACACGGCACCATGGTTAAGGGCGATTGTCTGTTCGTATGGCGAGAAGTTGGCGGGAGACGTCACTTGTATGAACAGATCGTCAGCCTCAAAATACCGCGGCTCGGCGTCTTCGGGAATTGGCAGGTTGCGATATGCAAGAGATTCACGGGGGACGTGCACACCGCCGCGCTCGGCTTCGGCAAAGTTAAAGCTCAGCATAATTTTTGGAATGCCACTCGTGACATGGTTGGCGTCGTCTGCGCGAGGGTCATTTTCGGTGCGAAGATATCGTGAAAGCCCCATCACAGCGGTTGCAGCAGAAAACTCATCCAAATCCTCGATAATTCTCTCAGGGCGCTGACGTGATAAGCCGGAAAGCATCTTGTACATAAGGTGACCCTGTCGAGTTAGCTGCGGATTGTGAGAGGTATGTGCCTGGGCTATTTTTTCTGCCCAATACTCCGCTTCACCGATAAAGAGTGTGCTATCGGGGGCGGCGACAGTAACGTCTATCTCGTCTTCGGGCCATGGCTCAAAAGGAATACCAGCATATGCCGATGGGTCAGGCCGGGGGATTGTATCAAAACTTCTCATATTATTTTACTAATAATAAAATAATATTGCACTATAGTAAATAAAAACCTGCAATATACTAAAGCATTATTGCCAGTGACGCAATTGTTAGTATGGCTGGCAGTGTGCCATCGAGCTGCTTACGCTTTAAAAGAGTATGGCTACCACTATCGTTCGCTGAGCTTGGGGAGTATTTGGGTGCGCACATAGAACTCAAGCCCTGACTCAGTAACGCCTAGTTGGCTACACAGATGAGCGGTGTCATCAAGGTCGGCTTGTACCATGTCATCACTCATCAGATCTTTCAGGTCAAAGGCCGTCAGTACTGCGGCCTGAGAAAGCGTGTCAAGCTCGGTCAATGTGCTCATTATAAGCGTACGCTTTTGCTGGTCATTACTATCGTCAGGCTGCTCATTGGCGTCAATATAGTCATCTTCAAGGCTCCGACCAGTAGTAGCAGCTACATCGCCATAGCTTCTCTTTTCGCCGAGGGGCTGGTCGAGACTTGGGTTATACTTAAGCCTTTGGCGCATGCGAATAAGACTACGAAGCGCCAGCGTATTATTTGGCTGCAAGAATGCCCTGTCAACCATCCATTGTTCAAATTCAGGTATAGTGCTATAAAGTCTGCTTTGTTTGACATAGTAGCGTACGGCAGCCTCCACATATCCTGTAGTCCGGTTTGTGATAGCCAGCCAGGCAATTACTTCGTCTGGCCCGGATGCCTTTTCGTCATCTAACGTCTTTTTTGCAAGGTCATAGCGTTTGCTATAGGCGGCAACCTCATCCTCTACTGAATTTGATTGGTGAATGGCTATCTTATATGCAACACGGTCAGTCATATATACCGTTCGGCGATACCTTGCTAGTATCTCATCCATCTTCTGTACGGCCGCGGCGGCAAATTGCAAAGCCTCCGCCCTGGAAAAAGCAAGATATATGCATTCGGTTTTCCCGATACGGTCTCCGTAGCGCCCATAAAGCGTGCGTGCGATGCTTATTGCGTTCTGAATCTCGATTTCCGGATCTTTCCTGGGCGAGTTTAGGCAGATATCTTTTATGCCAAAGGGCGGTGCCCAAACATTTTTGCGATGTCTTGCGAGTACTTCTATCAACGAGTCTGCACGTGTCGCTACCTCTTCGACCGAGTCGGCGCGGATAAGCGCATAGCGATTGCTGGTGCTTAGCATCTGCAGATCATCACGCGACCGCAAGTATGCATCATGGCGTCTGCAGCGACGAATAAACGCCAACGGATTTGCTCTCACGGCTGCAAGAACTTCTACTTTTCTAGGCAAGTCAGACAGGTCACCGACATATGCAATAGTCGCATGTTTCCACTCTGGATCTTTGGTCAGGAAACTTCGAGCTTTTTCGGCAGGGCTGCTCAAGCGCCACTGCGCCAGGTACGGCAATAGAGCTTCGTTAATCACTGCCTCGGGGGCAATTTTTGCTCTTCCTGGATGATATCTGCCGTCCGGATATGCAGCCGCTAGACTTATGATAAAGCTTTTTGCAGCAAGCTGGGCTAGTTTTTCGTCCTCAATTTCATGGCGTGCACGGGCAAATATGGCTTCTCGCAAGGATTCATCACAAGCATCGAACGTATTTGAAGTAACCCAGAAGGCATTCTGTTTGCGGTAACGAATGGTTGCCAGAATATCCCTTCTATCGACGGGGAAGAGGCCGGGTACAAGTACGTGATTTACAAGTCTGGACAGGTCATCGGTGCCAAGTGATGCTTGTAATTCCGCTCGATCATAGGTAAGGCCCATAATACTGTCTATGCCAGTTACGCACAATATGGCTGCTTTCTCGCTATCTGTCAGATAGCTTGCTCCATCGGCCCACACCAGGGTTTTTAAATCTTTGCCACCTTCTGTCATCTTATACTCCAAGATCCCTCGAGAAGTAAGATTGCAAACCAGGTTGCCCGTTAATTTTCGGTGTGCTTCGGGTATAACTTCGACAATTCGAGTGGCCAACCACATCTTGATGGGCCTATCGAGAGATTCGTAGAGTCGTTTTCCTTGTTCCTGATAGATAGATCGTTGGATAGTATCTGGCGTAATGGGTCGGCTTGTGCGAGCTAGACTCAAGGCCGCCACTTTTGAAATGGGCATAGCTTGCGTCAAAGCCACACGGTGTATAGTATCCAATCTATCGACCAAAGCAAGAGCAGTGCTCACTGCTGCGTACGGCTCCTCCCGGGCTATACGGTCTAGCTGTTTTGGACTTAATAAGCTTGAAAATCTTTTATTTGCTTGTAGTTCAGCTCGCGCAGCAATGTAAGCCTCCATGGCCGACTCTGGATCGGCAAAATTGGCTGCAAAGTGACTAATGGTTTTTGGATTTTCTGCGGTATACTTTCGTCGCAAATCCTTAACGATATCTACGACTTCACGGATGCGCCGCTCTGGATCTGTGTGTCCTTGACTTACCTTCTTTGCATTGACACCGTAGCCACCGGCGAATGCTGTACGCTGCGTAATGCCTTTACGACTTTCTAAATATTTTGAAATTGCCGCTATGGGATCCGCGCTGTAATCTCGTAAAAAGGTAGCTACCTCTGACTTTGTTATTTTCCCTGGGGGAAAGCCCTTAATGATGGCAGCGTAGTGCTCAGGTCTATGATATGCCGCAAAACGAAAAGGCAACTGTGCGACTGCCATGCCTGCTGCATCGTCGTAAAGAGCATCGAATAACTCGTGAGCAGTTGCAAGCTCTTCTGGTGATAGGGGTTGTACCTTTTGGCGGCGGTTGAGGCCAAAGGCACGGCTACGCATCACGACTTTTGCGCTCATGTTGACAATTTGAGCGTGTGTTTCTTCTTCGAGTTCGGCATGTTGTTTGCGGTTAGCCGCAATACTTGTATATTCCTTAAGAAAAGGTGGTGCAGAGCCTTTCATACTTATCTGGCGGGTACGGAGAGCTTGACGTATAAAGTCGAGTCGCTGCGTTGGTGTGGCGGTATCTGGCAGGCGGGCAATGTCGAATGTAAGCATTGGGTCTCGAAGTTTTTCAAAATCACTCAGCATGGCGACAGTTTCGTTGGCTGACTGCATATCAACGATTTCACCGGCAAGCATCACCCGATCCACAGTATTTTGTTTGGCGATTTCTGTGGCAATCTCCTGGCGTTGGTCGCCACAGAAATCGCGCTGTATGCAGCCGCCACACGCAGCGCGGGCGAGGGACTCGATCGCCATGTCACTTCGGCCATCTTGTATTGCCTCAAACGCTGGAATAACATCTGGTTGGTATGCACATGGTCCCGGTATGAATTCACGCATTTTAGTCGAGTATAACATATGCGTTTATACGTATATGTTATACTCGGTGCGGCCGTGTTATCACGAACTGACGTGCATGCGCATGTACTCTGAGGGCGCCAAGCCCGTTGCCTCTTTGAAATCGCGGGAAAAGTGTGACTGACTGCTATATCCCAGCTCGGCGGCCAGGTCGACCCAGGTTCGATGGGGTTGGGATTGGGCGCGACAAATGGCCTCAAGCAAACGTTGGCGGGTGATGATCCATTTAACACCGACGCCTACGTATGTCTGAAACAGGAGCTGCAAAGAGCGTTCGCTCATGGCAAAAGCCTCGGCAGTTGTACGTACGGTTCGCAAGGAGCTGTTAGTGGCGACTGCATCCAGTACTGCGGTGATGGTGTCGAGTTGCTTGTTGACCCTAGGATGGCGAGCCCTAAGGATATCTTCGATGGCGGGTACGATCAGGTCATCTGGTTGTGCCAATAGTTGTTTCGTAAATCGCTGGTCGGCGGCAGTGAATACCGACGAAGCGGGCGTAATGCCAGCAAGCTCAGATACTGAACGCTGCAAAAACGGGTAAAAGCCGCCGGGGCGAAATTTGACGCCTGCAATGACGCCGGGGTTTCGTGGGTTGTATTGAAATGTGTCTCCAGAAATGCCATGAATGAATGTTGATTCAGGCGTAAAGAACAGGTAGATATTTGGTCCAGACAATAATTCAACGGGTGGCGTATAGAATGGGCTGAGCGGTTTTTTGGGGCGCTGTGTCCAAACGTGCACCACGAATGGCTGTAAATCTGGTGAAGGTTTATAGCAGCGGAGCTCAAAATGTTCTGAAAACTCATCAGCTTGAATGATCCCAGGGTGAGATAGCTGCACTTCTTGCGGCTTATTTGCGGGTTTTTGAAAGCCTTTGACCATGTATTATCGTATTATAACCATAAAGGTCTTGAGGGGTAAGCAAAAGGTATCGAGACTAGTTGCCGCAGATAGTGACGGGGTATGAAAAGAAAACAATTTATTATTGCAGGCATTGCGCTCATCATTCTTGGAATAGGTGGGTTTGTAGCGAATAGGATATTTTTTGGCCAGGATGCAAAACAAGACAACCAGGTTGATAGGGTCGCGCCGGTAGTTGCCTTACACATCCCTGATTCTGCACTAAAGCAGGTCAAAACAGGACATTCTCTTGTAGTCTCGGTTGAAGCAAGCGATAACCATATGGTCGAACGGGTCGAATACCTGCTGGATGGCAAGGTGGTGGCGCGAAGTATCGAGCCGCCATTTAGGGTTACCATTAACATATCAGGATTGTCGGAGGGTACGCACACCTTACAGGCTGTGGCATACGACTTTGCTGGCAACGCAGGCAAGAGTAAGGTTTTCTCTTTTACAATTGAGGCCGATGAAAGTATTGCTCCTGCCGATGAGACATCCGAGACTATCGTTAGTCAAAGCAATAGTCGAGCTGTATCTCGTGCCAAAAAAACGGCAGGTTCTTCGGCTTCCCGTACAAGCAGCGGGAGCAGTGGTGATGTTAGTAGCCCAGGTGGTGAAACCACTAATCCACTTGTTGACCCTGCAAGGGCCAGCGGCGGATGGTACCTTTCTCCACCTGCTCAGATATGTGCCAGTAATGTTTGGAATAATGGTCCAGCCAGCGCACCAGCAGGTGCCATCGTAGTGCCAGCTGGTGACAATACGAGCTTCAGCTTTAGCCAAACTAATAAGACGTACTGGTTTGCACCCGGTGAACATACGCTGGGAACGGGTCGTTATAGCCAGATCTTTCCGGGCAGCAATAGCACTTACATTGGCGCTCCGGGCGCTATACTAGATGGTAAAAATAATAATCAGTACGCATTTTCGGGCACAGCTAGCAATGTGCGGATCGCCTATCTTGAAATCCGTAACTTTGGCCGTGGCCTCGATAGCAATAACGAGGGAACTATTAACCACGACTCAGGAACGGGCTGGGTGATGGAATATCTCAACGCCCACAACAACGATGGTGCGGCCGTTTTTGTAGGGAGTGAAAATACGGTGCGCTATAACTGTCTGAAAGATAATGGCCAGTATGGCTTCAGTATGTTCAAGGACCAGGTTGAGGGCGATTCAGCAATCAAGAATATTGTTGTTGATCACAATGAAATTACCGGTAATAACCAAGATAACTGGGAGGCCTTGGAGGTGGGGTGTGGCTGTACTGGCGGCGGTAAGTTCTGGGATGTGAAGGGCGCGCGCGTTATGAATAACTATGTTCACCATAATCTAAGTGTTGGTTTATGGGCGGACACTAACGATATTGATTTCTTGTTTGACAGTAACTGGGTTGAGCAAAACAGCGGTGAAGGAATCTGGTACGAAATCAGCTACAATGCCACGATTAGCCGAAATGTATTACGGCGAAACAACTGGACCAGCGGCAATAATAATACCGGTTCACCAGCACCTGCAATCTATATATCTGAGTCTGGCGGTGATAGCCGGCTGCAATCGTCCACCAGTGGTAGTACTAATTTGCGAATACAGCACAACCTGCTTGAAGACAATTTCTCGGGGATATCGATCTTTGAAAACTCTAACCGCTTTTGTAACTCTAATGGCAATACGAGTAAAACCTACTGTACGCCATTTGTAACGCCTACTATAATTCCATCACCATACAACTACACCTATCCAAATCCTATTAATGCCACCCATCCTTGTTACACCATGGTGGGCAGTGCGCCATACACCGAAAATTGCCGTTGGCACTCCAAGAATGTACAGGTATCGGATAACGAATTTCGGTTCACGCGGGCAAACGTGCCTTGCGCTGGTACGTTCTGCGGTGTGCAGGCCCTGTTTGCTACCGGAGCCAACAATATTTCATGGGCTCCAGCGGCATACAATATACAGAACGTGCAAAACGATGTCGTGCTTAACAATAACAACAAATTCTTTAACAATACGTACATCGGTGATTGGCGTTTCGTTAAGGGGGGTGGTGAGAGTGTCAACTGGGACACATGGAGGGCGTCACCATACCTGCAAGATACTGGCAGTAGTATTGGCGGCCAGACTCCGGTAGCAAACATGCTGGATACTGATACGGCAACGCTTGAGGCAGCTATTGGCAAATGGCAGGACTGGTTCTCGACGACAGTAGCACGCTCTACGGAAGACGCCCACACTGGTACGCATAGCCTGAAAGTTGCCATGACGGCCGGTGGTAGCTGGGGAGTGGAGCTGAATAACTGGCCCGGGTTTGACGTACAAACATCTGGAC
>Ga0075370_10001453_pt1 | contig 10286 bp, 11 predicted proteins | sample EndMethybrTD3035_FD_71398 | JGI IMG/M metagenome (GOLD analysis project Ga0075370, IMG submission 71398) | Populus endosphere microbial communities from Tennessee, USA - Endosphere MetaG P. TD hybrid TD303-5 | ecosystem: Host-associated > Plants > Roots > Endosphere | place: USA: Tennessee... | reverse complement strand
GCTGGAGTCGAATTCGCCGGTGATGATCAACGACGTCATCGTCGGCAGCGTCGGCAAGATGACCGTCGATACCTGGCACGCGAACGTCGAGATATCCGTCAAGCCCGACGTCGTCGTACCGTCGAACGCGGTGGCATCCGTGGGGCAGACCAGCCTGCTGGGATCGATGCATCTGGCGCTGAATCCGCCGCTGGGTGAACAGCCGAGCGGTCGTCTGCAACCCGGAGCCACGCTGCCCTTGAACCAGTCGTCGACGTATCCGACCACCGAGCAGACGCTGGCCTCGTTGTCGACCATCGTCAATGGAGGTGGGCTGGGACAGATCGGCGACGTCATCCACAACTTCAGCGCCGCGCTGTCGGGACGCGAACCGGAAATCCGTGAGTTGCTCACCCGGCTCGACGACTTCGTCGGAACGCTGGATGCCCAGCGCGACAACATCATCGAATCCATCAAGCAGCTGAACCGCGTGGCCGGATCGTTCGCCAATCAACGTGATGTGATTGACCGGGCGCTCAAGGAGATTCCGCCCGCGATCGACGTGCTCATCAAGGAGCGGCCCAATCTGACTACGGCACTGGACAAATTGGGGACCTTCAGCGACACCGCCACCCGACTGGTCAACGACAGCGGCGACGATCTGGTGAAGAACCTGCAGGGCCTCGAGCCGGCGCTCAGGTCCCTCGCCGATATCGGTCCCGATCTCAGCCAGGCGCTGATTTTCGCGACGGCGTTCCCCTACGGCCCTGCCTTCGCCGACAAGATCGCCAAGGGCGACTACATCAACCTGCTGGCCACCTTCGACATCACCTACCCGCGGCTCAAGCGCTCGATTCTGCTCGGAACCCGCTGGGGCGACGAAGACGCCAAGCTGATCCCGGCGCCGGGCGACCCCTACTTCATGAACTACGCATACGACCCGATCATGGTGGGCGTCGCTCCGCCACCGTCGGAGGCCGTGGCGGTCACCCCGCCGGTAGCGAATCCGGGTCAGCCGAATCCAGCTGCGCCGATCAACACCATGTTCGGGCCGGTATTGCCGATGGTTCCGCCCCCGCCGGCTCGACCTCAGTTCGGACCCGATCCGCAGTTGCAGGAATCGCAGATCTTCGCCGGCCCGTACGGCCTCGGCGGTCCGCCCGCGGCACCGGCTTCCGCGGTCCCGCCTGGACCTGCCGTACCGCCGATACCGGGTGCTGAATTGCCGGCTCCGCCGGCTCCGCCTGAGTTGCCGGCTCCGCCGGCGGGAGGTGGCGGCTGATGCTGACCCGCTTCGTACGTAACCAGCTGATCATCTTCACGATCGCATCGATCGTCGGTGTGACGGTGATGCTCTTCGCCTACATGCAGCTGCCCACGCTGCTCAACGTCGGACGTCTCACCGTCACGATGGAGCTACCCGCCGCAGGCGGTCTCTACCGTTTCGCCAACGTGACGTATCGCGGTGTTCAGATCGGCAAAGTGAAATCGGTGGCGCTCACCGAGAATGGCGCCGAAGCGGTGCTGTCGCTCAACACGTCGCCGAAGATTCCTGCCGATCTCGAGGCCAACGTGCTCAGCGTGTCAGCGGTGGGTGAGCAGTACGTGGACCTGCGCCCGCGCACCGACTCCGGTCCTTACCTGGAGGACGGTTCGCGAATTACCGCCTCCAACACCACGATCCCGCAGCAGGTGGGACCGATGCTCGACCAACTCAGCACGTTGGTCGACAGCATCCCCGGCGACCGGATCTCGGATCTGCTCGATGAGACTTTCAAGGCGTTCAACGGCGCCGGACCCGACTTCGGCTCGCTGCTCGACTCCGGCGCGACGCTGTCCGAACAACTCAACAGCGTGTCCGACAAGTCGCGCGCGCTGATCGATGACAGTGGGCCACTGCTGGACTCGCAGGCCGAGACCGCCGACTCCATCCGGACGTGGGCGCGCAGCCTGGAGGGCGTGAGCGCGCAACTCGTGCAGAACGATCCCCAGATACGCGCGCTCCTGCAACGCGGTCCGGGCTTCGCCAGCGAGGTCTCGGCGCTGCTGAACCAGATCAAGCCGACCTTGCCGGTGCTGCTGGCCAATCTGACCACCCTGGGTCAGATCCTCGTCACATACAACCCGTCGCTCGAACAACTCCTGGTGGTATTCCCCAACGCGCTATCAGCGCAGCAGGCATTCGGTCTGGGGAAGAACAATCCCACCGGTCTTGCCATCAGCGATTTCTCGCTGACAATCTCTGACCCGGTGCCGTGCACAGTGGGTTTCCTGCCGCCGTCGCAGTGGCGCTCACCCGCCGATACCACGGTCATCGACACGCCAGATGACCTCTATTGCAAACTGCCGCAGGATTCTCCGATCGGGGTGCGCGGCGCGCGCAACTATCCGTGCATGGGACACCCCGGTAAACGCGCCCCGACTGTAGAACTGTGCAACGACCCCGAGGGCTTCAAACCCATCGCGCTTCGCCCGCACACAACCGGCCCGTACCCCTTCGACCCGAACATCATCGCGCAGGGTTTCGCAGTCGATGACCGGATCGACTTCCAGGAGCGGATTTATGCGCCGCTGGAGGGCACCCCTCTGCCTCCTGGCGCAGTGCCGTCAGGAACACCGCCCGGTGTTCCCAACCCGCTCTATGCCCCGATCTCGCCGGGGCCGGCGCCGGCCGCACCGCCGCTTCCGGCGCCACCGCCGTCGCCTCTGCCCCTGCCTCCGCCTCCGCCAGGCAATTCGGTGAACGGTGTCCCCATCCCGGCCGCCCCGGCCGGAGCCTTCGCACCGGCTCCCGGGGTCTCGCAGCCGACCGAGGTCCCGCACGGCGGTGGCGTGCCTGCGGCGCCAAGTGCGTTCAGCGGCAATGAATCCGACGGACCGTCCGTCGCCATGGTGCCCTACGACCCGAACACGGGACAGTTCGTGACGCCCGACGGGCAGGTGCAGACCCTGACGAACGTCGCCGCCGGGCACCCACCCAAGTCGTGGAAAGACCTGCTGCCGATCTGATTCGGGCTAGGCCCTAGCCAATCTGCTCCAGTTTCATCGGTGTCTCGATGACAAGGGGCTTGTTGGTGCCGCAGGAACCGCTGGGGCTGTTGGTCCGCTGGCGGCCCACCAGGAAATTCGTGATCTTCATGTTGCGTTCGCCGGGCACCGGGTCGAATCCCCAGAACTGGAATCGTTGCTCTCCCGGGGCGACGCCGCCGCCGGGACAGAACTGCCATTCGGGGATATTGCGGTCGACGACCCAATAGGTGTTCGGGTATCCGTACCACAGCCGCGCGGTCCAACCCGCCGAACTCGTTGCCGTGCCTTCGCATTCGACCGGGCTGACACAGTCGGAGGACAGTGTCCACGTCTCGTCGATCGTCGGCATGTCCTTGCGAACCTCGTTGACCAACGCGAAATCGCCGTTTGCGTGGTAGTGATAGGTACCGTTGAGCTCGTTTCCGAAGTCCGATGCGTTCGCGGCCGGGGTGACGGTCAGCGTCGCGGCGACGGACATTGCCGCTACGGCGCCCGCAACGACCTTGTGACTACGCATGGCTCAGAGCCTATCTCGGCTGGTAGCGATCATCTTCAAAAGCGAGAATTTGATTCTCTGCCGTGTGAGAATATCCCGGTGCGATCCATCGTCGCAGTGCTTGCTGCAGCCCTGACCGCAGGCTCGATCATGGCGTCGCCTGCGGCGTCCGCCGGACCGACCCAATGCAACGAGCCGAGCTGCGTTCCGGGTATCCAGCCGGGCGTGGTGCTGGGCTCGTACTGCAATCAGACCAAGTACTACTCGTTCGGTGTGACGTCGTGGGGACGACTGGTGTTCTGCGGGACGCCGAGGCGCTACGAACCACGCTGGTTCCGGTCACCCGAAATGCGCGGAATCAAGGACTACATGAGTGACTGCGCCGGCTACGACGGCGAGGTCGCCCAAGCGCCCGACGGCATGTTCCTCAGTTGCGTGACGCGCGAGGACGGCTTCCCGAGATGGGAAAGCGGAGAACAGCTTCGGCCCGCCCCGTGAGTTCCTAGCCGGCGGGCGTGAACTCGATGTTGATCTCGGTCAACCCGCGCAGGATGAATGTCGGCTCGTAGACGTACTGCCTCGCGTCGATCGGGCCGTGCTTCTCTTCGCTGACGGTGATGTCGGCCAACCGGTCGAGAAGCCGCTCGATCGAGACCCTGCCCTCCACGCGGGCCAAGGGAGCGCCCGGGCATGAGTGGATCCCGCGACTGAACGCGATGTGTTCGCGCACGTTTTTGCGGTCGAGGGAGAATTCGTGGGGGTTCTCGAACCGCTGGGGGTCGCGGTTGGCGGCGCCGGGGCTGACCATCACCGTGGTTCCCGCAGGCACCGTGGTGTCGCCGAGTGTCGTTGTCTTACGGGCCATCCGGAATACGCTCTTCACCGGGCTGTCCATCCGCAGGCACTCCTCGACGAACACCGGGATGAGGCTACGGTCGTCGCGCAGCTGCTGCTGGATGTCGGGCCGGTCGCTGAGCACGCGCATCGCCGCGCCGAGCAGCTTGGCGGTCGTCTCCTGCCCGGCCGCGAACAGGAACGTGGCGGTGCGGACGACATCGACGACCTCGGGGGTCGAGCCGTCGGGATACTTCGCGGTCGCGATCGAGGTCAACACGTCGTCGCGGGGGTTCTCCCGGCGTTCCTCGATGTACTGCGAGAACTTCTCGTCCGCCCACGCCAGCGGGTTCACGGCGATCACTTCGTGGTCGAGGCCGCCGATGTTCGTTCCCGGCTCGCCCGCGCCGAATGACTGGCGGAAGTCCTCGTGGTCCTCCTCGGGCACACCGAGTAGGTCGGCGACGACCAGCAGCGAGAACGGCTTTGCGTAGGCCGCCAGGAATTCACAGCTGCCCGCATCGATGAACTCGTCGATGTGGCGGTCGGCGAGCCGCCACATGAAGTCCTCGTTCTCCTTGAGCCGCTTGGGGGTCAGCAGCCGGGAGAGGACGGACCGTGCGTCGGTGTGGTGCGGCGGATCCATCGTGACCATGTGCTCGTGCATGATGATCTCGGTGCGGTGCTCCTCGAGCTGAGCACAGATGTCGTCGCCCTCGGGCGTGAACGGCAACGGTGTGAACGGACCCATCACCGCGACGCACGACGAGTAGTTCTCGCTGTCCTTGTAGACGGAGTTCGCCGCTTCCCAGCCGGTCACCGCCAACACGCCATTGGTGATCGGGCAGCACACCGGATCCTTGGACCTGACGTGGTCGTAGTACGGATGTGGGTCGGGCACCAGCGACGGATCGGTGAAGTAGTCGACCGAGTCGAAATCCGTGGTCATCGTCTTGTGGGCCCTCCAAGGTCGGCGCGTATCCGCGTCGTGGCTGTGACTGAATCGGCCGCATGGGCGAGCCGACTAGCCGAATATGCTGAGCACCTGCTTAGCATGGCGTTAAGGTCAGGGTCAAGGACACGCGGCCGGTCGCCACTACGATCGGCGTGTCGTAACAAGCGACGCCGAGGAAGAGGACTGATGCCATGACATCGGCGCGAAGGATCGGGGCGCCGGAGGCGAAGAATCGCGGTGTGCTGCTCGATGCCGCTGAGCAGCTGCTTCTCGAGGAGGGATACGCCGCGGTCACGTCGCGCCGAGTCGCCGACAAGGCCGGGCTCAAACCCCAGCTCGTCCACTACTACTTCCGCACCATGGAGGATCTCTTCCTCGCGGTGTTCCGCCGGATGGCCGAAGCCGGGCTCGGTGTGCTTCAGACGGCGCTGACGTCGCCCCAGCCGTTGTGGTCGCTGTGGAGGTTCAGCACGCAGCCCGAGGCCACCAGGCTGACGATGGAGTTCATGGGCCTGGCCAATCACCGCAAGGCACTGCGCGCCGAGATCGTCTACTACGCCGAACGATTCCGGGCCGAACAGAACGCGGCGATCGCGGCCGCGCTCGATCGCTACGGTGTCGCGTCCACCGACGTTCCGCCTGTGGTGTGGACGGTGTTCGCGACGAGTGTGTCGCAGGGCCTGGTGATGGAACGTGCGCTCGGGATGACCACCGGCCACGCCGAGACGTTTGCCTACTGCGAACAATGGATCCGACGACTGGAAGGCGAGCCACTTCACGGGGGCGAAGCCTCGTGAATCAGGTTTCACCAGTTGCGAATTGAACAGAGCGCGCCTTTCGGCCCCTGATGGGTCTTGACGACGACTCCGTCCACCGCGAGCACGCAGTGAACGTTGGGCGTCAGGCCGGGCTCGCCCCCAGCCACGACCATCGCCCAGTCCTCGGGATTCGCCAGCTGCACGTCGAGGTTCCACTGCTGATTCGGTCCGACGTCGGCCTCGACCTTCGGCGTGTAGGCGTACGGGTTGTGGCTGTAGTCGGCCCAGTTCGGCGGGTCGACGTCGCGGTAGTAGATGTCGAGGAAGGCAGGCCCCTCAGAGAACACCGTGTATTTCACGTTGTGCAGCGTGGGCCCCTGCGCGGTCGCCGGCACGCTCGCCGCGGCGATGCCCGAAGCGGCCAGCACGGTTGCCGAAGCGATGCGGAGCAACGCTCCAAGCCTGGAAACCGGGGGTGCCGACGGAAACTTCATTCCCCGAATTTTAGAACCATGTTTTCGCACGGTGGGCCGAATGCTCGATCTGGCTCAGACCGAAAGAATGGTTGCCGATGCCGTACCCGGCGCGCCGTAGACCTGCGCCAAACCCACCTTCGGCTCCCCGGGGACCTGCCGGTCACCCGCCTCGCCACGAAGCTGGCGCACCAACTCGTGGACCTGGCGCAGACCCGAGGCGCCGATCGGTTCTCCGTTGGCGATCAGCCCCCCGTCGGTGTTGATCGGAATGGTGCCGTGGATCTCGGTGGCGCCGTCGGCCAGCAGCTTCTCCTGTTCACCGTCCGCGCAGAGCCCGGTCTCGGCCATGTGGATCACCTCGGCTCCCGCATCGGTGTCCTGTAGTTGTGCGATGTCGACGTCGTCGGGGCCGATCCCGGCTGCCTCGTAGGCCGCTTTGGCGGCGTACACCGTCGGCGACGGGTCCTCGTCGAGAGGCGCACACGTGGCGTGCACCTCGTAGGCACCGAAGGTGCGCGTACGGATCTCGCTGGCGCGCACGAACACCGGCTTGTCGGTGAACTTGTGGGCGATGTCCCCGCGGCACATGATGACCGCGGCCGCACCCTCGTCGGGGGCGCAGAACATGTACTGGGTGAGCGGGTAGTTCAGCACCGCTGAGTTGAGGATCTCGTCGACCGAGATCTCCTTGCGGCGGAACGCGTTCGGGTTCTTCGCACCGTTGCGGAAGTTCTTGTTGGCCACCCGGGCCAGCGTCTCCTGCGAGATGCCGTGCTTGTGGATGTAGTGGTTGGCCTTGATACCGAAGAACTTGGTGGTGACGAACTGGCCGTTCTCGGCGTACCACTGCGGCAGGGCCAGCTTGGCGGGGTCGTCGGTGAACGCACCGCGGGGGTGCTTGTCCAGACCGATGGCGATTCCGATGTCGTACTTGCCGAGCCGGATCGTGTCGGCCGTCTGCTGGATCGCCGACGCCGCGGTCGCGCAGGCATTGAACACGTTGGTGAACGTAATGCCGGTGAGGCCGACGAGACGGGTGACCGCATCGGGGTTGGACACCTCATAGCTGCCCCCGAAGCCGAATTGGATGTCCTTCCATTCGACCCCGGCATCGGTGAGAGCCAGTTGGATCGCTTCGGCGCCCATCTCCATGGCGGTCTTGTCGAACCGGCCGAACGGATGGAGTCCTACTCCGATGATCGCGACGTCGTTCGTCATGGCTGGAGGTCCTCTCTAAACCGGCTGGAACGCGAAGGTGATGATCTCGTTGCCCTCGTCGTCGGTGGTGAACGGCACCATGGTCAGCTCGACCTGCATGCCGAATTGCAGCTTCTCTGGATCGTTCTCGGTGAGCCGGCCCTCGACGCGGATCACGTCGTCAAGCTGGACCAGGCCCACGCCGAACGGCACGAAGTCTTTACCGGCAGGCCCTTTGTAAGGGGCGCCGGGCGGGAAGCCCTGCGTCGTCCAGGCGACCAGGGTGCCGCTGCGGGGGAGCCGCACGTCGGACATCTCGCCACGGCTGCACTTGGGGCAGCGTTGCTGCACTGGGAAGGTGGTCGCTCCGCACGCGCCGCAGCGACTTCCGATCAGCTGCGGGTTCTCGTCGGGCCACGTGGAGATCTCAGGTGCGAGGGCTTTCTGGGTGGACACGGGTTGACCCTAATCGGAAATGACGTTCTCGTCTAGAGAGAACAGGGTCGGTATCAGGCGTGGTCCCGGCGCGCCGGCGCCGCACCTCGTTGCGTTAGCCTGCCCATGTGGACGCCGATAAAGCGCAGATCGCAGACGTTCTGGTCCGCTACGCCACCGGAATCGACTTCAAGGACTGGGCGCTGCTGCGCACCTGCTGGACCGAGGATGTCGACGCCGACTACGGCGAGGTCGGTAGGTACTCCGGAGTCGACGCCATCACGCAGCTGATGACGCAGATGCACGACGCCATGGGCCCGACCTATCACCGATTGACGAACTTCACGATCAGCGTCGACGGCGACAGGGCGACGGCACGGTCGTATGTGCACGCCGTTCTGCAGGCGGTCCCCGATGATCCCGGCAGTTGGGTCGAGGCGCTGGGCCACTATGACGACGAACTCGTGCGAACGTCCGAGGGGTGGCGCATTTCCCGGCGTGCCACGAACATCGCCAGAGTGCAGGCCGGCTGATGAGCATCCTGCCCGGACCGATCCGTCAGATCGGCTACATCGTGGAGGATCTCGACGCGGCGCTCGCCCCCTGGATAGAGCTCGGTGTCGGCCCGTTTTTCGTCATGCGCGGTATCCCGATCCGCGCGCAGTATCGCGGGCAGCCGTGCGAGGTCACGATCGCGATGGCGTTGGCCAACAGTGGTGAGATGCAGATCGAGCTGATTCAGCAGGAGGACGACACCCCGAGCATCTACACCGAGTTCCTGAAAGCATCTGGCCCCGGCTACCACCAACTCGCTTACTGGACCGACGATTTCGATGCCACGATGACGTCGGTTCGCGAAGCCGGTTGGGAGGTGGTGTGGCTTGGTGACGAAGATGTCGGAACGCGGTTTGCCTACGCCGAGCCGCCGAATAGTGCAGCTCGCGTTTCGACGGTCATCGAGATCATGGAAGACAACGAAATCACCTCTGGGATGGGCAAATTCGTCCGCGATGCCGCAGTCGATTGGGACGGCACCGACCCGATCCGCGTTCTCGGAGGGTAGGCGCGCTACCTGTCGCGCTTCATGACCTTGTCCGCAGCGGCCCAGTGTTCGTCCGAAACCCACAGTCGCGCAAAGGCCGTGACGGCCTCGGTCGTCGTCGCCCCCTTCATCACGCGCTTGATCTCACCGGCCGGCCGGCTGGCCAGTGCGCGGGCGAGATCACGCCAGCCGGCGTCGAAGGACGCACGGGGTATGACCTTGTCCACCAGCCCAATCCGTTCGGCCTCCGCAGCGGCGATGATGGTGCCGGTGCCCGCCAGCAGCAGCGCCTTGCTGTAGCCCACCAGCGCGACGAGACGTTCGGCCCCGCCCCACGCGGGCATGATCTCCAGTGCCACCTGGTTGAAGCCGATCTTGATGTCGTCGGCGGCGATCCGGATGTCAGCCGACACCGCGAATTCCGCACCCCCGCCCAGCGCGTGCCCGTTCAACGCGGCGATCGTCGGCCCGGGGAAACCGGCGATCCGGTCGCAGATGGTCCGCATCCGGAAGGCCATCGCCGAGGCGTCGAGTTCGGTGCGCAGCGCACTGAGTTCCTTGAGGTCACCACCGGAGACGAAGGCGCGGTCACCCGCACCGGTGATGACGAGCGCCCGCGCTCCTTCGGCACTGTCGAGTGCCTTTTCGAGTTGGTCCATCGTCTCCAGGGAGATGGCGTTGCGCGCATGCGGTCGGTCGATGGTGAGGACCGCAAGCCCGTCGTCCAACTCGAGGTCGACCATCAAGCGTTCTCCATCTCCGGTATTGGCATTCTCCCTAGCGGAGAATAGCATCGGGCGCGACGCGGAGGTGCAGCCAAATACATGCGAAACATCCCTGAGGACCTGACCAAACGCTATGTCGCCGAAGGGTGGTGGACACAGGAAACGCTCGGGGATCTGGTGGCCGGCGGGCTGGCGGCCAGCCCCGCGACCGCCTTCCATGTGCATTCCGCGGTCCGGCCGTTCTCCGGAACATTCGGTGACGTCGAGAGCCAGGCTCGCAGACTTGCCGCGGGACTTCGGTCGCGCGGCGTCGGCGCCGGCGACGTCGTTGCGATCCAACTGCCCAACTGGATGGAGGC
>Ga0075370_10001452_pt1 | contig 10291 bp, 7 predicted proteins | sample EndMethybrTD3035_FD_71398 | JGI IMG/M metagenome (GOLD analysis project Ga0075370, IMG submission 71398) | Populus endosphere microbial communities from Tennessee, USA - Endosphere MetaG P. TD hybrid TD303-5 | ecosystem: Host-associated > Plants > Roots > Endosphere | place: USA: Tennessee... | reverse complement strand
TGCCGATCAGCAGGGAATCCTGCTGGCCGACGACTGTCTCGCGAAGGAAGTCCCAGATCGCACGAATTCGCGCGAAATGCTTTGTTTCCTCAGGCATAGACATCCAAAAAGTGCGCGTGAAGTTCGCATGGGCAGGTAAAACGCTCCTCAGCGTCTTGTCGGGCTCCGCGATAAACGCCGGTAGCACTGCAATTCCTGCACCCGCAGCCACGGCTCGATACTGCGCGATGATGCTTGTGCTGCGCAGCGCGAAGTGCTCTGGACGGTAGAGCTCGTCGAGATACTGCAACTCCTTGCTGAACAGCAGATCGTCCACGTAGCTGATGAACGTGTGGCCGCGCAGATCCTCGCGTGTCTCAATCGGGTTGTGTTCCGAAAGATAGCGCTTTGACGCATAGAGGCGCAAGGTGTAATCGGTCAGCTTGGTCACCACCGCCGGTCCGCGCACCGGTCGCTCAAGCGAGATCACGATGTCGGCTTCGCGGCGCGATAAATGCACCAGGCGTGGCATCGCCAACAGATCAATCACGAGCTTGGGATGCTGCTGCGCGAAGCGAGCGAGCTGGGGGGCCAGCACCACCGTGCCAAAGCCTTCGGTGGCGCCGATGCGGACCAGGCCCGACAAGCCTTCATCCTTGCTGGGTGTCGCGCTCTCGATCGTAAGAAAGGCGCTCTCCATCGCCTCAACCTGTGGCTGAAGGCGACGGCCTGCCTCAGTGAGCCGGTGGCCGTCCGCCTCGCGGGAGAAGAGGGCAATACCCGCTTCCTTCTCCAGCGCCTGGATGCGGCGCGCCACCGTCGTGTGATCTACAGCGAGCCGTCGTGCCGCGCTCACCAGCGTGCCGGTGCGCGCGAGCTCCAGGAAGAAGCGCAGGTTGTCCCAGTCCATGGTTTTGCAATTATGCAGATGGCGGATGCAAATTTGTCTATTGTCCGATCAATTGTGCAAAGCTAGCATCCAGGCGTCAGCAAGTAGCAATTTCTCTAGGAGACAAGCCATGGACGCCACCACCAATCCCACTTCGGCCACGCAGGTCGCCACCGTCAAATTGCTGATCGGCGGCAAGTTCGTCGAGTCGAAGACCAGCGAATGGCGCGACATCGTCAACCCCGCCACCCAAGAGGTGCTGGCGCGCGTGCCCTTCGCGACACAGGCCGAGGTCGATGCCGCCGTGGCCTCGGCCCAGGACGCCTTCAAGACCTGGCGCAAGACGGCCATCGGCGCCCGTGCGCGCATCTTCCTCAAGTACCAGCAGCTGATCCGCGAGCACATGGGCGAGCTGGCCGCCATCCTCACGGCCGAGCAGGGCAAGACCCTGCCCGATGCCGAGGGCGACGTGTTCCGCGGCCTCGAGGTGGTCGAGCATGCGTCGAACATCGGCAACCTGCAGCTGGGTGAGCTGGCCAACAACGTGGCCGGCGGCGTCGACACCTACACGCTGCTGCAGCCGCTGGGCGTGTGCGCGGGCATCACGCCCTTCAACTTCCCGGCCATGATCCCGCTGTGGATGTTCCCGATGGCCATCGTCACCGGCAACACCTTCGTGCTGAAGCCCTCCGAGCAGGACCCGATGGTGACCATGCGCCTGTGCGAGCTGGCGCTCGAAGCCGGCATCCCGCCGGGCGTGCTGAACGTCGTGCATGGCGGCGAGGCGGTGGTCAACGCGATCTGCGACCACAAGGACATCAAGGCGATCTCCTTCGTCGGATCCACCAAGGTCGGCACCCATGTCTACAACCGCGCCACGCTGGCCGGCAAGCGCGTCCAGTGCATGATGGGCGCGAAGAACCACGCCATCGTCATGCCCGATGCGCACAAGGACCAGTCGCTCAACGCGCTGGTCGGCGCGAGCTTCGGTGCGGCGGGCCAGCGCTGCATGGCGGTGTCGGTCGCGGTGCTGGTGGGCGACGCGCGCAAATGGATTCCGGACCTGGTCGAGAAGGCCAAGACGCTCAAGATCGGCGCCGGCACGGAGAAGGGCGTGGACGTCGGCCCGCTCGTGTCGTGCGCGGCCTACGAACGTGTCACCGGCCTGATCGAACGCGGCGTGGCCGACGGCGCCAAGCTGGAGCTGGACGGCCGCAAGCCCGCGGTGCCCGGCTACGAGAAGGGCAACTTCGTCGGCCCGACGATCTTCTCCGGCGTGAAGCCCGGCATGACCATCTACGACCAGGAGATCTTCGGCCCGGTGCTGTGCGTGGCCGGCGCCGAGAGCATCGACGAGGCGATCGAGATGATCAACGCCAACCCGAACGGCAACGGCACCGCGATCTTCACGCAGTCGGGCGCGGCGGCGCGCCGCTTCCAGGAAGACATCGACGTCGGGCAGGTGGGCATCAACGTGCCGATCCCGGTGCCGGTGCCGATGTTCTCCTTCACCGGCTCGCGCGGCTCCAAGCTGGGCGACCTGGGCCCCTATGGCAAGCAGGTCATCATGTTCTACACGCAGACCAAAACCGTGACTGCGCGCTGGTTCGACGATGCGACGGCGCATGGGCTGAACACGACCATCAGCCTGAAGTGATTTCACCCCCTCTCTCTCGAAGAGAGGGGGAACCGGACCATCTCCATGAACTTCGAACTCACTGAAGAGCAGAGGGCCTTCGCGGACACGGCCCGCGAGTTTGCGTTGACCGAATTCGCCCCGAACGCCGGGCGCTGGGACGCCGAGTCCCACTTCCCTCGAGATGCGATTGCCAAAGCAGGCGAGCTGGGCTTCTGCGGCCTGTATGCGCCCGAGAGCATCGAGGGCCTGGCACTGCCGCGCCTCGATGCCACGCTGGTGTTCGAGGAGATGGCTGCGGTCGATCCGTCCACCACGGCCTTCATCACCATCCACAACATGGCGACGTGGATGCTCGGTATCTGGGGCAAGCCGGCGGTGCGCGAGCAGTGGGGCGCAGACCTCACCAGCGGACGCAAGCTGGCGTCCTACTGCCTCACCGAGCCTGGTGCAGGGTCCGACGCCAGTTCGCTCAAGACGCGAGCTGAGCGCGTCGGCAACGAATATGTCATCAACGGCGGCAAGGCCTTCATCTCTGGGGCCGGGTCGACCGACGTGCTGGTGCTGATGGCGCGCACCGGCGCGGGTGGGGCTGGCGGCATTTCTGCGTTTGCGGCGCCGGCGAATGCCCCCGGCATTACCTACGGCAAGAAGGAACACAAGATGGGGTGGAACAGCCAGCCCACGCGCACCATCAATTTCGACAACGTCCGGGTGCCGGCAGAGAATCTGCTGGGCAGCGAAGGCGAAGGCTTTCGCATCGCCATGAAAGGCCTTGACGGCGGACGCATCAACATCGCGACATGCTCGGTCGGCGCGGCGCAGGGCGCACTGGACGCGGCCCGCCGCTACCTGCATGAGCGCCAGCAGTTCGGCAAGCCCCTCGCCAGCTTCCAGGCGCTGCAGTTCAAGGTGGCGGACATGGCAACCGAACTCGTGGCCGCGCGCCAGATGGTGCGGCTAGCCGCGAGCAAGCTCGACGCCGGCCATCCCGATGCGAGCACCTATTGCGCGATGGCCAAGCGCTTCGCCACCGACGCGGGCTTCACGGTCTGCAACGACGCCTTGCAGCTGCATGGCGGCTACGGCTACCTGAGCGAATTCCCGATGGAACGACTCGTGCGCGATGCGCGCGTGCATCAGATCCTCGAAGGCACCAACGAAATCATGCGCGTCATCATCGCGCGAAAGGTCCTCGAGCCTGATCACGCCGGCGACATCAGATGATTTGAAGGATTCCAGAAAGCGAACGAGGCATATTTCATGAAGATCGCATTCATCGGATTGGGAAACATGGGTGGGCCCATGGCGCTCAATCTGCACAAAGCCGGATACCAACTCAGCGCGTTCGACTTGTCAGCTGCGGCTTGCGAGGTTCTGCGCAAAGAAGGCGTCCCCATCGGGGCCTCCGCGGCCGATACGTTGGCTGATGCGGATGTTGTGGTGAGCATGCTGCCCGCCAGCCAGCACGTGGAAGCCCTGTACCTGGGCAGTGAAGGCAAGCCCGGCCTCCTCGAGAAGTTGTCCGCCGGCACTCTCGTGATCGACAGCAGCACCATAGCCGCCTCGACCTCACTCAAAGTGGCGAAAGCAGGAGCGAAGCGCGGCATCGGCGTCATTGACGCGCCGGTTTCCGGGGGAACCGCCGGTGCCACCCTGGGCACGTTGACGTTCATGGTTGGCGGCTCGAAAGCCGATCTGGAACGCGCGCGGCCCGTTTTGGAGAAGATGGGCAGCAACATCTTTCACGCGGGTGAAGCGGGCGCAGGGCAGACGGCCAAGATCTGCAACAACATGCTCCTCGGCATCCTGATGATCGGAACCTCCGAGGCAATCGCACTCGGCGTTGCCAATGGGCTCGATCCGAAGGTACTTTCGGAAATCATGCGTCGCAGTTCAGGCGGGAACTGGGCGCTCGAAAAGTACAACCCGCTCCCCGGTGTCATGGAGAACGTCCCGGCATCCAAGGGCTATGCGGGTGGTTTCGGTACGGACCTCATGCTGAAGGATCTTGGATTGGCGCAGGAGAACGCGGGCGCCGTGCGGGCTTCCACCCCGTTGGGTGGCTTGGCCCGCAGTCTCTACGCATCACACAGCCTGGCCGGCCATGGCGCGCTCGATTTCTCAAGCGTGATCAAGATGTTCCAGAACAAGGGCTGATGCGCCGCGTTGGGTGCGTGACCTTTGGCGTGGGGCAGCCAGTGGGCACCGCTCCGCAGGATTGAATGAAATGACTTTTCGACGCTCGCGGCACGCACACCGCGCGCGTGCTGTTCCCTTCCCCGGAGAGATCGAATGACTGAGTACGTTGGGCTCAAACTTGAAAAACAAGGTCACGTGGCCCTTGTCACATTGAGCAACCCGCCGGCCCATACCTGGACGCTGGACAGCCTGTCGGCGCTTACCAGGCTCGTGGACGACCTGGCGCAGGACCGTGACATCTACAGCCTCGTCATCACCGGTGACGGTGAAAAATTCTTCTCTGCAGGGGCTGATCTCAAGCTGTTTGCGGACGGGGACAAGGCGATGGCGCGTGCCATGGCACGCCGATTCGGCGAAGCGTTCGAAGCCTTGGCGAACTTTCGCGGGCTGAGTATCGCGGCCATCAATGGGTTTGCCATGGGCGGTGGCCTCGAATGCGCATTGGCCTGTGATCTGCGCATTTGCGAGGAGCACGCCCAGATGGCACTTCCCGAAGCGACGGTCGGCCTTTTGCCCTGTGCCGGAGGTTCGCAGTGGCTGGCATGGCAGGTGGGCGAGAGCTGGGCCAAACGCATGGTTCTGTGCGGGGAGCGCGTCGATGCTCCCACGGCGCTACGCATCGGCCTGGTCGAAGAAGTGCTGCCACGCGGAAAGGCACTCGAACGCGCGCTGGCGCTCGCGACATTGCTTGAACGTCAGAGCCCGACGAGCGTTGCAGCCTGCAAGAAACTGATCCATGGCGCGCGGACGCAGTCGCCTACTGTCACCTTGGCGGCCGAGCGAGAAGCGTTCGTTGATCTCTTTGACACGCAGGACCAGCGCGAAGGGGTCAGCGCCTTCTTGGCCAAGCGGCCACCGGTATGGCGTAACGCCTGAACACCGAACGCCGAAGCAAAATGACCCCCGAGACACTGCAACGCCTGTTCGACAACTGGACCCGAACGTGGCTCCCTCCACGTGCGTCGGACAGTGCCTCAACCAGCGCGCTGGCCGGCGATCCGCGATTCAAGGACCCGGCGTGGGCCTCCACGCCATACGGGCCGTTCCTGATGAAGTGGTACGAAGCGGCGGGGCAGACGGCGCAGCGGGTCGGCGATCTGGGAACGAGCCTGCCACCGCATCAAAAGAACGTATGGAATTTTTACGTCCAGTACGCGGTTGATGCGCTGTCACCATCGAACTACTTTCTGACCAACCCGCAGGCGTTGCAGAAGGCGGCCGATACCCGAGGCCAGAGCTTTCTGACAGGCGTGACGCGGATGCTCGAGGACCTGCAGAAGAACGCAATGCCTGCTTCCAACGATATGCAGGCATTCACGGTCGGCATGAACCTGGCCACGACTGCCGGTTCGGTCGTGTTTCAGAACGAGATCTTCCAGCTCATTCAGTATCAGCCGCTCACGGCAAAGGTCAGTGCGGTACCGATCCTGATCGTGCCTCCGTGCGTCAACAAGTTCTATGCCTTCGACTTGAACGAACAGAAGTCCTTCGTCAAGTACTTGCTCGAGCAAGGGCACAACGTCTTCATGATGTCCTGGCGCAATCCGTATCCTGGCGAGACGAGCCATGGTTGGGATGACTATGTGTTCGACGGTGTGCACAAGGCCATCGAGATGAGCTGCGAGATCGCGGGTTCGTCCAGCACGAACCTGTTGTCCTGGTGCATCGGTGGAGCACTATCGGTCTCGGCTCTGGCCGTGATGAATGCTGCCGAGAAGAAGCGAATTGCGTCGGCCACCTTCCTCACGACGCTCGTCGACTATTCCGACCACGGGGATGTTGGCATCTTCATTGATGAACCCCAGGTTGCAGCTTTTGAACCGAGAGTGCGGATGAAGGGCGTGATGCCTGGACGAGATCTTGCCAAGGCCATGGCAATGCTGCACGCCAAGGACTCCATCTGGCATTTCTACGTCAACAACTACCTGCTGGGCGACAACATCCCGCCGTTCGATGTCCTCTACTGGAACAGCGACACGGCCAACGTTCCGGGCGAGCTCTACCAGTTTTACGTAGAGAACATGTATCTGAAGAACCTGCTGCGCGAGCCGGATGCGCTGAAGCTGCGTGGGCGGAAGTCCAACGTGGGCAACATCGACGCCCCTTGCTGCTTCATCTCGGCGACCGAAGACCACATTGTGCCTTGGCAGACCACACTGCTCGCGATGGATCTGGTATCGGGTCCTGCGGAGTTCTTGTTGACGGAAGGTGGACACGTTTCCGGAACGGTCATCAATCACCCAGCCAAGTCAAGGAAGAGCTACTGGTTCAACGGCCCAGCGACCACGAATCCGGATGCCTGGAGGGAGAGGGCCGAGAAGCACCAGGGAAGTTGGTGGCCCGAATGGTGCAGGTGGGTCGCCAAGACCAGCGGCAGACCGGTATCTGCACCGAAGAAACTCGGCAATCGGCAATGGCCGCCGCTCGAGGCTGCCCCAGGGTCGTACGTGCTGGAACAGGTTCCGCAAGACTGAAACGGACAACGATGCTCCTCGACGCCGAGGCCGCCCCACATCGCGGTGTGCCCGAAATATCAGCCAGCGACTTCTTCATACCAGGGAAGGAGCCCGGCGTCTCGATCCACGTTCGCAACAAGCGTCTGGCGGGCGACCGCGCCGTCGATGATCAGCATGTCGTCGTGTTCGTGCATGGCGCGACCTACGCTGGCAGCGTTGCTTTCGACCACCCGATGTTCGGGGGCGGCTCATGGCTCGACTACATTGCCTTGCACGGATTTGATGCGTACCTGTTCGATGTGCGGGGCTATGGCCGCTCTTCTCGACCGATCGAATCTGGCGATAGGGCCTGGCACGGTGTTCCCTATGCGCGGACACCCGAGGCGATTGCAGACCTGACCGCCGTGGTCGACTTCGTTCGACGGCGTACGGGGGCGTCCAAGGTCAACTTGATTGGTTGGTCCTGGGGCACTGCAATCGCCGGAGGGTTTGCCTCGGATCACGGCGACCTCGTACGGCACCTCGTGATGGTCGCGCCGTTGTGGACGATTCGAACCTCGCCAGTGATTGCTATGTCGCGCTGGATGATGTCGGCATATCCAACGTCTCTGCGTCGAAACGCGGACTTTCTGGGGGCCTTTCGCAATGTTGCGAAGTCCGAGGCGCGAAAGCGCTGGTTGCGCGGCGTGGATGCCGACGTGGCCGAGCAGTTGATGCCGAAGGCGGAGTTCGAAGCCTGGTGGCGCTCCTTGTCGAACATTCAGCGAGATCCTCGCGCGACTGAAGACTCCGTGAGAGTGCCCAACGGAGTGATGGCGGACTTGACAGATATCTGGGCCGCGGGAGGTTCCACCTACGCGCCCGAGGGGATAACCGCTCCGACCTTGTTGCTGTTGGGTGAATGGGACGTCGATACGCCTCCCTATATGGCCCAGGAGCTTTTCTCGCGATTGCGAAGCGCTTCGTACAAGCGGCTGGAGATTCTTGCGCGCGGCACCCATTCCATGGCGCTGGAACTCAACCGAGTCGATCTCTATCGCAGAGCGCGTGACTTCTTGGAGACGCGCTTTATCTGAGTCGACGGGATAGCCAATATGCCGTGCGGATCCATCGAACACTCGCAAACCGACGCTGCCGCAGGCGATGCCAACCAGTCCGATGCCAACCAGCAATGGGACCGCCTGGCCGCGGCCTACCCGATCGAGCCCCGGCTCGAGCACCTCGAATGGCTGGGCCCGATGTTCAACGAGCAGATGCACCTGAAGGACGGCCGCATGCACGTGTCGGACCGTCCGGGCCTGGGGTTCAGCCTGAGCGAGCAGGCGCTGAAGTGGACGACCGAGACGCAGGAGTTCGGCAAGCGGCCTTGACTCCGACGCCCGCTACTGCCGAGTCGCACCCCTTGGGGATTTGAGCAGCCACGGCCACCGCCGATCCACAGTGGGAACCCCCGGGCCTCCCCTTCGTGGACGGAAGGAGGCCCTTGAAGTGATCGTCGTGCGCTGCGATCCGGCGCAGGCACTCGCGCGTGAGCGCCACCGAACTCGTTTGGTTCGCGTCGCCGGGATGCACGCGAACCCCTGCGCAATCCACCGACCGGCAGGAGCTGCCCACCCGGCCGCCGGCGCGCGTGGTGCGGGCGCTCAGGCCGCGGGCCCACAGCCGCGATAGCGGATGCGGTACGCCGATCCCATTGAGCGCCAAGCACGAAAACACAGCCATGAATGACATCGCCGCTGCCACCGTTTGCGTTCTGTTGAACAGAATGCTTGCGGTTATTTTAGAATTGTCCTAGACTTCCGGCCACCAACACACGAGAGACATGCGCATGAAGCGATACCAGCAGTTCGTCAATAACGAATGGATCGACCCGGCGTCCGGCGCTTGGTTCGAATCGACAGAGCCCTACTCTGGCAAAGCCTGGGCTGAGGTTCCTCGCGGCGGGGTGGCAGATGTCAACCTTGCGGTGCGCGCCGCGCATGACGCGCTTGAAACACCCGCTTGGCGCGATCTGACAGCAACGCAGCGCGGTGCCTTGCTGCGCAAGCTTGCTGACTTGGTGAGCCAGAACGCCAACGTTCTGGCAGCGACCGAGCAACGCGACAACGGCAAGCTCATTGCCGAAGTCAGTGGGCAAGTCCAGAACGTTGCGCAGTGGTTCCACTACTACGCGGGCCTGGCCGACAAGGTCCAGGGCGCTGTGGTGCCGATCAACAAGACCGGCGTCTTCAACTACGTCAAGCACGAACCCCTGGGTGTGGTCGCGGCGATCACACCCTGGAACTCTCCGCTCGCCCTGACGGTATGGAAGATCGCGCCGGCACTTGCAGCAGGCAACACCATGGTGGTCAAGCCTTCGGAGTACACATCGAGCTCGTTGTTGGAGTTGGCCGGCTTGGTGAAGTTGGCGGGCTTCCCGCCGGGCGTCTTCAACGTCATTACCGGTTTTGGCGGTGAAGTCGGGGAGCCGCTCGTGAGCCACCCTCTGGTGGCAAAGGTAGCCTTCACTGGCGGCGACGTCGCCGGACAGAAGATCAACGAGATCGCCGCCAGGGATTTCAAGAAAGTCACGCTCGAACTCGGAGGCAAGTCCGCCAACATCGTGTTCGACGACGCGGACCTGGACCAGGCCGTGATGGGCGCAGTGGCCGGCATCTTCGGCGCGGCCGGGCAGACCTGCATGGCCGGCTCGCGGCTGCTGGTGCAGCGCGGCATTCACGATCGCTTCGTCGCGATGCTCATCGAGGTCGCGAGCAAAGCCATCGTGGGCGACCCGGCGAAGGTGGAAACCCAGGTCGGGCCCATCGCTACAAGAGCTCAGTTCCAGAAGATCCTGGACTACATCGAGATCGCAAAGGCCGGCGGCGCGAAGTGCGTGCTCGGCGGCCATGCGCTCACCGGTGAAGGCTACGGACAAGGCCAATTCGTGGCACCCACCATCTTCACCGGGGTCACCAACGACATGCGCATTGCGCAGGAAGAAGTCTTCGGGCCCGTGCTCTCGGTGATCCCCTTCGACGATGAGGCCGACGCGCTGCGCATCGCCAACGACACGCAGTTTGGTCTTGCGGCCGGCATATGGACGCAAAGCCTGCATCGTGCGTTCCACATGTCGGATCGGTTGAAGGC
>Ga0075370_10001451_pt1 | contig 10301 bp, 12 predicted proteins | sample EndMethybrTD3035_FD_71398 | JGI IMG/M metagenome (GOLD analysis project Ga0075370, IMG submission 71398) | Populus endosphere microbial communities from Tennessee, USA - Endosphere MetaG P. TD hybrid TD303-5 | ecosystem: Host-associated > Plants > Roots > Endosphere | place: USA: Tennessee... | reverse complement strand
CTTCCTCCCCACGCTCGGTCACCCTCACGCAGTTGCGCTTCGCTCGCCTCGCTGTGGCCAGCTCGGCCGGGGACTTACACCCCGAAGATCGCGCCCATGCTGGGCGCACAAGCAAAAGGCACCTGACGCTTTCGCATCAAGTGCCTCGACCCCTGAGGGGATGTGTTGGTGGGCCCTGAAGGATTCGAACCTTCGACCAACGGATTAAGAGTCCGCTGCTCTACCAACTGAGCTAAGAGCCCTGTGTCTTTCGACGGTGCTGATCTTACCTTCTCGCCAGCTTGCGCTTGGCTTCAAGACAGACCCGCACGGATGGTGGGTTGTGCAGGATTCGAACCTGCGACCAACGGATTAAAAGTCCGCTGCTCTACCGACTGAGCTAACAACCCTTACCCCGGCAGAGCCCTAGATCATATCATGCCTTTTTGGGGCTTTGGAAGTCCTGCTGTCGCTTTGCCGCCGCAAGGCACAGGGCGATGGCCTCTCCGGCGGCCGCCAGGCCGAAGCTCGCGGTCACCGTGACCGACGAGCCGTAGCCGTGGCAGTTGAGGCTTCCGTCGCCGCCGTCGATGTCGCATGTCGCGTCGGCAGGCGGTGCAACGCTCTCGCGCGAGAACACGCATCGCACGCCGATGGCGCCGTGGCCTGCCTTGGTCGCGCCATGCTCGCGCCGCAGGCGGTTGCGCAGGGAGGCGAGCAGAGGGTCGTGCGTGACCTCGGCGAGGTCGGCGATGTCCAGCCTCTCGGCGTGGCGCTTGCCGCCTGCCGCGCCGCAGCACACCAGCGGCACTTTCTCGCGCAGCGCCCACGCCGCCATGGCCGCCTTGGCACGGACCTGGTCGCACGCATCGACAAGCACATCGACCGGGCCGGTGAGCAGCCCGGGCCAGTTGGCCGTCTCGACGAACTCGTCCACCACATGCAGGCGACAGCCGGGATGGATGTCGGCCACGCGGGTGGCCAGCGCCAGGCCCTTGGCCATGCCGAGCGTGGCCCCCATCGCCTGGATCTGGCGGTTGATGTTGGACTCGGCCACGTGATCCATGTCGATCAGCGTGAGCTCGGCGACGCCGCAGCGCGCCAGGGCCTCGACAGTCCACGAGCCCACGCCGCCCAGGCCCACGACAGCCACGCGCAGTCCCCTCAGGCGCGCGTAGCCGGCCTCACCATAAAGCCGGCGCAGCCCGCCGAAGCGGCGCTCCAGGTCCAGCGTGTCGACGGGATGGTGCACCGGCTGTGGCGCGGCGAGCGCCGGCACCGCTACTTCAGCGCGACGAGGCGCTCGCGCCCGGCCTGCGCGGCTTCGGATTTCGGGTACTGGCGGATGAGTTCCTCGAGCGTCTTGCGGGCGCTCTTGATGTCCTTCAGCTCGGCCTGGCAGTTGGCCAGGGCCAGCAGGGCCTCCGGCGCGCGCACATGATCCGGCGCGGCCGTCACGAACGCGCGGAAGGTGACGATCGCGTCCTTGTACTGGCGCAGCCCGTACTGAGCATTGCCCAGCCAGTAGCGCGCCGAATCGGCGTAGCCGCTGGACGGATAGCGCTTGAGGAAGCTCACCAGCTGCGGCGCCGCACGATCGAACTCGGCGGCGCGCAGGGTCGCCATGGCCTCGTCGTAGCTGCGCTTCTCGTCCGGGTCGACGTTGAACTCCTTGCCGTCCAGCGTCACCGCCTGCGGCTCGAGCTTGCGCATGCGCTCGTCCACGCCCTGGGCGATGTCCTTCTGCTTGCGCTGCACCTCCGCCAGGTCGCGCAGCATCTGCTCCTCCTGGCCGCGCATGCGGGCGAGGTCGCCGCGCAGCTGCTCGTTCTGGTTGTTCAGATCGAGCAGGCTGCGCTGCAGGGTCTGGACCTGGTCCGACAGCTGCTTGATCGTCGCCGCGAGCTCGCTGCGCGACTGCTCTCCCTGGGCCACCTTGGCGCGCAGGTCGAGGATGGCCTTGCGGGCCTCGTCATCGTCGAACAGCCCCGCCCGCGCCGGGAGCGTGGCGAGCAGAAGCACGCCGATGGAGATCGCCCTCAGCGGGGTGGGTACAGCACGCATGGTCTCAACGGTCCTTCAGTTCGGCACGGCGGTTCTTGGCCCACGCCGCCTCGTCGTGGCCGGCGTCCACCGCGCGCTCCTCGCCGAAGCTCACCGCCTCGAGCTGGCCTTCGCCGGCACCCACCAGCGCCATGGCCTTCTGCACGGCCTCGGCGCGCTTCTGGCCCAGGGCCAGGTTGTACTCGCGGCTGCCACGCTCGTCGGTGTGGCCCTCGATCATCATGCGCTTGGCCTTGTTGGCCGCCAGGAACTTGGCATAGCCTTCGACGACCGGCCGGTACTCGTCCTTGATGACGTAGCTGTCGAAGTCAAAGTACACGGTGCGGCCCAGGCCGGCGGGGGGACTCGCGTTGGCGCCCAGGTCCACCGAGGCCACGTTGCTCTCGGCCGCCGGCTTGCCGGAGTTGCCCGCGTTGGCGCCCGCGCCCGCGTCGCCGGGGGTGCGGGTTTCGACCGGCGCGGGGGTGTCCAGCTTGGTCGAGCCGCAGCCCGCCAGCGTCAGCACCAGCAATGCCGACAGCGCGCCGGGCCCAACGTTCCACTTGACCATGGGTTTCTCCTTGTGTGGGTAAAAGTCTTGAGTTTGAGGGAATCGCCGCCGAGCAGCGCTGTCAGCGGCCGTACGGGCCCCAGACGGGCTCGCGGATGTCGACGCCGCCCGGGCCGGGCAGTCGGGCCTTGATCTTGCCATCCAGGGTGGTGGTCATCAACAGCTCGCGCCCACCGGAGCGGGTGGCATAAATGATCAGACGGCCATTGGGCGCGAAGCTCGGGCTCTCGTCGTCACTGGTGTCGCTGACGGTCTGCATGGCGCCGCTGGACAGATCCATCGTCATCACGCGGAAGGCGCCGCCACCGTTGCGCTGCACGAAGGTCATGGTGCGCCCGTCGGGGCTGATGGCCGGGCTGACGTTGTAGCTGCCCTGGAAGGTCACGCGTTCGGCATTGCCACCGCCTATGGGTTGGCGGTAGATCTGCGGCGAGCCGCCGCGGTCGCTCACGAAGTACAGCGTCTTGCCGTCGGGAGCGAAGGCCGGCTCGGTATCGATGGCCGAGCTCTGCGTGATGCGGCGGGGATTGGAGCCGTCGCGGTTGATGAGGAACAGTTGCGAACCGCCCTCGCGCGACAGGGTCACCGCGAGCTGGGAGCCGTCGGGCGACCAGGCCGGCGCGCTGTTGGAGCCCTTGAAGTTCGCGACGCGGCGGCGCGCGCCGGTCTGCAGGTCCTGCACCCAGACCACCGGCTTGCGGTCCTCGAACGACACGTAGGCCAGCTCGCGGCCATCGGGCGACCAGGCCGGCGAGATGATCGGGTCCGGGCTGGTCAGCGGCACCTGGCCGCCTTCGCCGTCTGCATCGGCCACGCGCAGGGTGTAGCGGCCGGCGCCCTTGGTGATGTAGGCGATCCGCGTCGCGAACACGCCCTTCTCGCCCGTCAGCTTTTCGTACACCGCGTCGGCGATCCGGTGTGCCGCGAGCCGCAGGTCGGCGGCCTGCACCGCGATGCTCTGGCCTCCCTGGTCGGCACCCTTGACCACGTCCCACAGCTTATAGCGGACATCGAAGCGGCCGTCGGCCAGGCGGGTGACCGATCCCGCGACCACCGCATCCGAACCGCGACTGCGCAGGTCCGGGAAGGCCGGCACGCCTGTCTCGTCGATGGACTGGGTCGATTCGATGAAGCGGAACACGCCGCTGCGCTCCAGGTCGGCGCGGATGATGGCGGAGACCAGGTTGGTGCCGCCGGCCTCCTCGCCGCGGAACTTCAGCGCCGTCACCGGCAACTGGGTCGCACCCACGCCGGTGATTTCCACCCGGAACTCGGCATGGGCAGCGGGCAGCGCGGCGGCCGTTCCCATCGCGCCGAGCGCGCCAATCCATTCACGTCGGGACCACATAGCGGGAAATCGAGTCATGCGGAAGGCCGAAGGTTCCCCAGTCGGCATCGTTCGTTGCAGGCGGCGAAATTCTAGGCGGCCCTACCATCGAGCCTTCGGCCGCATGCGGCCCACTTGTGACACGGTGTCGCCATGAGCAGCAGCCCATCCATCAGCCGATACCCCGTCCCGGCGCTGGCCGACCTGCCGCAGGACCTGCGCCAGCGCATCCTCGAGGTCCAGGACAAGGCGGGCTTCGTGCCCAACGTCTTCCTCGCGCTCGCCCACCGGCCGGCCGAGATGCGGGCCTTTCTCGCCTATCACGACGCCCTGCTGCTGAAGGAGGGCGGCGGCCTCACCAAAGGCGAGCGCGAGATGATCATCGTCGCCACCTCCGGCGCCAACCATTGCCTGTACTGCGTGGTCGCGCACGGCGCCATCCTGCGGGTCTACGAGAAGAAGCCGCTGCTCGCCGACCAGATCGCCGTCAACCACCGCAAGGCCGACATCACGCCGCGCCAGCGCGCGATGCTGGATTTCGCCATGAAGGTCTGCCTGCGGGCCGACGAGATCGAGGAGGCCGACTACGAACTCCTGCGCCTGCACGGGTTCACCGACGAGGATGCGTGGGACATAGGCGCCATCTCGGCCTTCTTCGGCCTGTCCAACCGCATGGCCAACCTGATCGGCCTGCGGCCCAACGACGAGTTCTACCTGATGGGCCGCGTGCCCCGCTCCAAGGGATGATCGCCGAGTGGTCGACACCGAATTCCACCTCTCCCCCATCGTCGCCGGCGCCTGGCGACTGGCCGAATGGCAGCTCTCGGTCGAGCAGCGAATCGCCTGGATCGAAGGCACGATCGAGCGGGGCCTGACCAGCTTCGACCATGCCGACATCTACGGCGGCTATCAGGTCGAGGCCCTGTTCGGCGAGGCGCTCGCCGCCTCGCCCGGCCTGCGCGAGCGGCTTCAGCTCGTCACCAAGTGCGGCATCAAGCTCACCGGTGCAGCGCGGCCCTCGCATGAATCCCACTGCTACGACACCTCGCCGGCGCACATCGTCGCCTCGGTCGAAAACAGCCTGCGCGCCCTGCGCACCGACCGCATCGATCTGCTGCTGATCCACCGCCCCGATGCCCTGATGGATGCCGACGAGGTGGCCGCCTCCTTCGAGCGACTGAGACGCGACGGCAAGGTGCTGCACTTCGGCGCCTCCAACTTCGCGCCGGCGCCGTTCGAGCTGCTCAACGACCGGATCCGGCTGCAGACCAACCAGGTCGAGTGCTCGCCGCTGCAGATGGCGCCCATCCACGACGGCACCTTCGACCAGGCGCAGCGCCTGCGCGCCAGGCCGATGATCTGGTCGCCGCTGGCAGGCGGGCGGCTCTTCAGCGAGGACAGCCCCGCCGCGCACCGCGTGCGCTGGGTGATGGGCGAGATCGGCGCCAGATGGGGCGGCGTGTCCGCCACCACCCTGGCCATGGCCTGGCTGCTGCGCCTGCCGTGCCGGCCGCACCCGGTGATCGGCTCTCGCCGGCTCGGCGTCGCGGAGGAAGCGATGGCCGCGCTGGGCCTGCGGCTGTCCAGCGACGACTGGTACCGGATCTGGGCCGCCGCCGCCGGCCACGAAGTGGCGTGACGGGTGACCCCTGAAAGAGCTGACCGCTGGCTTGGCGGGCCGGTTGGCGCAGGCGTATCGTGGCCGCCCCGCCCGGCATCCGCCGCGGCCCCCTTCAACGGAGGATCCCCATGTCGGCAGTCACGGCCTACCTCTTCTTCAACGGGCGCTGCGAAGAAGCGCTCGAGTTCTACCAGCGCACGCTCGGCGCGAAGGTCGAGTCGTTGATGCACAACTCGGACAGCCCCGAGCCGCCCCCGCCTGGCATGAAGGCGCCGCCCGAGAAGGTCATGCACTCGAGCTTTCGCGTCGGGGACACCGTCCTGCTGGCCTCCGACGGCATGTGCGAAGGCGAGCCCGACTTCCGCGGCTTCTCGCTGTCGATCACGGCCAAGGATGAAGCCGATGCCAGGCGCATCTTCGAAGCCCTGTCCGAGGGCGGACAGGTCCAGCTGCCTCTCGGCAAGACCTTCTGGTCGCCCTGCTTCGGCATGGTCGCGGACAAGTTCGGCCTGGGCTGGATGGTCGGCATAGAGCACTAGCTTCCGCGCCTCGCCGCCGGCGCCGCGCCCGAAGCGGGAACGCCCGGCCCGGTGGTGGCGTCCATGGCCCGTGAGAACGGACGGCAGCGCATGGCGCGTTGCAGACGGACCCACCCAGGCTGGGAGAGACGCCCATGACTTCCCGATTCAAGCTCGCCGCGCCCGCGCTGGCGGCCCTCCTCGTTTCAGGCGTGCTCGCGCAGGGCACGCCGCCCGACGATGCGCAGATCGCGGCGATCGTCGTCGCCGCCAACCAGGTGGACATCGACGCCGGCAAGGTCGCCGAAAGCAAGGGGCACTCGAAGGAGGTCCGGGCCTTCGGCAAGCTGATGGTGACGGACCACAGCGGCGTGAACAAGGCCGCTACGGATCTGGTGCACAAGCTGAAGGTGACGCCGCAGGACCACCCGACGGCGCAAAGCCTGAAGAAGGGCGGCGACGACAACCTCGCCCGCTTGCGCCAGCTGAGCGGGGCGCCGTTCGACAAGGCCTATGTGGACCATGAGGTCACGTACCACCAGGCGGTGCTCGATGCGGTGGACAAGACGCTCGTCCCGAACGCGAAGAACGAGGAGCTCAAGGCCCTCCTGGTCAAGGTGCGGCCGGCCTTCGTGGTGCACCTGGAACACGCGAAGCAACTGCAAGCGCAGCTGGGCAAGACCGGTGGCTGATGCCGCCGTGAAGACGGGCCGCGGTCTCGCCGTCGGCCTCGCAGCCGCCGCCTGCGCGGCGATCACCCTGGCGGCGGCAGGCGCCACCCGGACGGTCACCATCGAGGGCATGCAGTTCTCGCCCGCGATGCTGGTGGTCAAGCCAGGAGACGAAGTGGCCTGGGTCAACAAGGACCTGGTGCCGCACACGGCCACCGCCCCGAAGGTCTTCGACTCGGGGCCGGTGCCGCCCGGGAAGTCGTGGCTGACGAAAGCGCCCGGGCCGGGGCGCTACGAGTACGTCTGCACGCTTCATCCCACGATGAAGGCCGTGCTGGTGGTGGAGTAGCAGCATGACCGGGACCGCAACCGCAGGCTGGCCCTCCAACGAAGGCGAAGACCGTGACCTGGCGTCTCGCGTGGCTTCAGGCGACCGGCAGGCCTTCGAGGGGCTGATGCGCCTGCACAACCGCCGGCTGTATCGCCTGGCTCGCGCGACATTGCGTGACGACGCGGAAGCCGAGGACGCGCTTCAGGAGGCCTACCTGGCGGCGTACCACTCGATCGGCCGCTACCGGGGCGATGCAGCCCTGTCGACCTGGCTATCGCGCCTGGTGCTCAACGAATGCCTGGCGCGGCTGCGGCGGGCCAGGCGACGCGACAACATCGTGCCGATCCGGTACGGCGACGCCGTGGAGACGCAGGGGCTGGATGCCATGGACGACGACAAGCATTCGCCGGACGAGGCCCTGGGGCGCTCGGAGGTGCGCGCCCTGATCGAGCGCCGGCTGGATCAGCTGCCGGAGGACTTCCGCATCGTCTTCGTGCTGCGCAGCGTGGAAGAGCTCAGCGTGGAGGAGACGGCTCGGTGCCTGGACATCCCGGAAGCCACGGTGCGCAGCCGCCATTTCCGGGCGAGAAGCCTGCTGCGCGAGTCGCTGGCTCAGGATTTCGACCTGGCCGAGCGCGACGTCTTCTCGTTCGGCGGTGCCCATTGCGACCGCATCGTCGCCGCCGTGCTGAGCCGCCTCGCCGCCGGTTGAAGCGCGCCCTACAGCAACACGATGTCGTATTGCTCGGGGTTCATGGTGGGCTCGGCCGACAGCGAGATGGGCTTGCCGATGAAGGCGGACAGGTCCGCCAGGTGCGAGCTCTCTTCGTCGAGCAGCATCTCCACCACCGCCGCACTGGCCACCACCCGGAACTCCTTGGGATTGAACTGGCGTGCTTCGCGCAGGATCTCGCGCAGCACGTCGTAGCAGACGCTGCGCGCAGTCTTGACCTGGCCGCGGCTCTGGCAGGTGGGACAGGGCTCGCAAAGCATGTGGGCCAGGGACTCCCGCGTGCGCTTGCGGGTCATCTCCACCAGGCCCAGCTGGGTGAAGCCGCTGACGGTGGTCTTGGTGCGATCGCGGCTGAGCTGCTTGCGGAACTCGGCCAGCACTGCCTGCTGGTGGTCCTCGCGCACCATGTCGATGAAGTCGACGATGATGATGCCGCCCAGGTTGCGCAGGCGAAGCTGCCGCGCGATGGCCTGGGCCGCCTCGAGGTTGGTCTTGAAGATGGTGTCGTCGAAGTTGCGCGCGCCTACGAAGCCGCCCGTGTTGACGTCGATGGTGGTGAGCGCCTCGGTCTGGTCGACGATCAGGTAGCCGCCGGACTTGAGATCCACCCGGCGCGCGAGGGCTCGCGAGATCTCTTCCTCGATGCCGTACAGGTCGTAGATCGGCCGCTCGCCGCGGTAGTGCTCCAGCTTGGCCACGGCCGTGGGCGTGTAGACCGCGCCGAAGGCCTTGAGTCGGTCGTACTGCATCTTCGAGTCGATGCGGATGGACTGGGTGGATTCGGTGGCGAGGTCGCGCAGCACGCGCTCGGTGAGGCTCAGGTCCTGGTGCAGCAGCGTTCCCGCCGGCTGCGCCAGCGCGCGCTGGCGGATCTGGGCCCAGGTCTTGCGCAGGTAGCCGATGTCGTCGGCCAGCTCGGTGTCGGTCGCCTCCTCGGCATTGGTGCGCAGGATGAATCCGCCGCCGCCGCCCTCCTCCGGCTTGCCGACCAGGACCTGCATGCGGGCGCGCAGCTGCTCGCGCGTCTCGGGCGAGCCGATCTTCTGCGAGATGCCGATGTGGTTGTCCTGCGGCAGGAAGACCAGCATGCGGCCGGCGATGCTGACCTGCGTGGACAGGCGCGCGCCCTTGGTGCCGATCGGATCCTTCACGACCTGCACCGTCAGCGTCTGGCCTTCGAAGACCTGCTTTTCTATCGGTTGGGGCGGCGAGCCTTCGTTGCCGGCGCGCGGATTGAAGCCCGCTGTGTGCAGGTCCGCCACATGCAGGAAGGCGGCTCGCTCCAGGCCGATGTCGATGAACGCGCTCTGCATGCCGGGCAGCACGCGCGCGACCTTGCCGAGGTAGATGTTGCCGACCAGGCCACGCTCCAGCGTGCGCTCGATGTGCAGCTCCTGGATGGCGCCGTTCTCGATGAGGGCCACCCGCGTCTCCTGCGGGGCCCAGTTGATCAGGATGTCGTGCATGGGGCCTCGCCCCGGCTTGTCAGCACTGCACGCGGGCGTGGCGCAACAGCTGGGTGGTCTCGTAGAGGGGCAAACCCATGATACCGGAGTAACTTCCGGCGATGCGCTCGATCCAGCCCGCGAGCGAGCTCTGGATGGCGTAGGAGCCGGCCTTGCCGAAAGGCTCGCCGCCGGCGACGTAGCCGTCGATGACTTCGCGCGGCAATGAGGCGAATCGGACGTGCGAATCGCTGAGGGCGAAGCCGGTCCGGCGGCCGTCCCACACCGCCACCGCGGTCAGCACGCGATGGCTGCGGCCGGACAGCGCGGCCAGCGTCGCCGCGGCATCGGAAGCATCCGCCGGCTTGCCCAGGATGCGGCGTCCGAGCGCGACGGTGGTGTCGGCGCAGAGGATGGGCGCGGGCGGCAGTTCGCGGCGCTTCAGGCGCTGTCGCGCGGCCGCGAGCTTGGCGCGCGTCACGCGCTCCACGTAGTCCCTCGGCAGTTCGCCGTGGCGCGTGGCCTCCAGGCTTTCCGCGTCTTCGTCGGCACCGGCCAGCAGCAGCTCATGCCGCACGCCGAGCTGGTCGAGCAGCTGCCGCCGGCGCGGGCTCTGCGAGGCGAGGTAGACGAACTCGTGCAGAGGCTGGGTCGCGGAAGGGATGGCCATCACTCTCGGTGGTAGGGATGGCCGATGGCCAGTGACCAGGCGCGGTACAGCGCCTCGGCCAGCAGCACGCGAACGAAGGCGTGCGGCAGCGTGAGATCGGACAGGCGCATCGATTCGTCGGCACCGGCCTTCAGCGAAGGGTCCAGCCCGTCGGGACCGCCGACCAGGAAGACGACATCCCTGCCCTCGCCGCGCCAGGCCTGCATGCGCTCAGCCAGTTGCACCGTCGTCAGGCGAGTGCCGCGTTCGTCGAGCAGCACGCGGCGCGCGCCCTTGGGGCAGGCGGCCTCGAGCCGCTGGGCCTCGGCCGCCATCAGCTGCGATGCGGTCTTGCCGCCGCTGCGCGGCTCGGCCTTCACGGCCTTGAGCTCCAGCCGCATCTCGGGCGGGAA
>Ga0075370_10001450_pt1 | contig 10303 bp, 13 predicted proteins | sample EndMethybrTD3035_FD_71398 | JGI IMG/M metagenome (GOLD analysis project Ga0075370, IMG submission 71398) | Populus endosphere microbial communities from Tennessee, USA - Endosphere MetaG P. TD hybrid TD303-5 | ecosystem: Host-associated > Plants > Roots > Endosphere | place: USA: Tennessee... | reverse complement strand
GCGCTCGAGCGCCAGCAGGCAGCTCAGATGGAGCGCGATCGCCGTGCGCAGGAAGCGGCGCAGACACCAGTCGGCGCGAGCGGTTTCGACTCGCGCTCGCCGACTCCCGAGCCACCGGCCTCGAGCGCCGACCGTGGGCGCCATCACAAGAAGGCCAAAGCGGGCAAGCGCCAGGCAGACGACAGCTTCACCGCCGTCGACCCGACCTCACTGAAGAAGCGCGGCCGCAAGTAGCAGCTGGGGCCCTCGCCTCAGGCGGAGGCCTTCGGCGCGCCCGCCGGCAGTGCGGCCTGCTGCAGCCGCTGGTACTTCGCCCACAGCGAATCGCGGCTCTCGATGTGCGCCGGGTCGACCGGAATGCAACTCACCGGGCACACCTGCACGCACTGCGGCTCATCGAAATGGCCGACGCACTCGGTGCAGCGGTTCGGGTCGATCTGGTAGATCTCCGAGCCCATCGAGATCGCCTGGTTGGGGCACTCGGGCTCGCAGACATCGCAGTTGATGCATTCGTCGGTGATCAGGAGGGCCATCGCGGCGCCTTGTCGTTTCGTTGTCTCAGGGTTCGGTCGGCTTGACGCGCCGGTGCAGCCGGCTGAGTACGAAGGGTGACACGAACTTCGAGACATCACCGCCTAGAGTGGCAATCTCGCGCACGAAGGTGCCGGAGACGAACTGGTACTGGTCGCTCGGCGTCAGGAACACCGTCTCGACCTCGGGCATCAGCTGGCGGTTCATGCCCGCCATCTGAAATTCGTATTCGAAGTCGCTCACCGCCCGCAGCCCACGGACGACGACCTTGCCGCCATGCGCGACGACGAAGTCGCGCAGCAACCCGCGAAACGCCTGCACCTCGACATTCGGATACTTCGACGCGAGCTCGGTCGCGATATCGAGCCGCTCGGCGATCGTGAACATCGTGCGCTTGTGGTGGCCGGCCGCCACCGCGATGATCAGGCGCTCGAACAGCCGGCTGGCGCGGCGCATCAGGTCTTCGTGCCCGAGCGTCATCGGGTCGAAGGTGCCGGGGTAGACAGCGGTCAGTCGGGTCACGGAGGTCAAGGCGCTCTCCACTCGGTGAGGTCGCGCGCAGTGTAGCCCGGGCAGCGCTCAGGCCGGCCGGGTCCGACCCAGAAGATGGAAGTGCACGGAGCCGGCGCGCGACTGGCGGTGGATGGCCAGGCCGCGCGACTCGGCATCCTCCGGCGCCAGCCCCTGCGGCGCCTCCAGGTAGACATAGCCGTCGGGCACGACAACACGCGCCGCCGCGTCGAGCGCCGGCCCGGCAAGCGGCGAGCCGAAGGGCGGGTCGAGGAACACGAGCTCGAACGAGTCGGCTGGACAGCGCGCCATCCACGCGATCGCGTCGGCATTTTCGATGCGTACCTGGTCGGCCGACAGGCGCGCCTTGACTTCGCCCAGCGCGCGCGCCAGGTGCCGGTCGCGCTCCACCAGCACGACCGCATCGGCCCCGCGCGAGGCGGCCTCGAAGCCGAGCGCTCCACTGCCCGCGAAGGCATCGAGGCAGCGCCAGCCGCTCAGGTCCTGCCCGAGCCAGTTGAAAAGCGTTTCGCGAACGCGGTCGGGGGTGGGTCGCAGCCCTTCGCCCGCGCCAACCGGCAGCTTGCTGCGCTTCCAGGCCCCGCCGATGATGCGGACCTCGCGCGGCAGGCCGCGCCCGCTGTCACGCGTCATTGACGGACCGCAATGCCGTCGCGCGCCAGCAGCGCCTTCGCCTCGCCGACCGTGAACTCGCCATAGTGGAAGATGCTCGCAGCGAGCACCGCGTCGGCACCGCCGATCCGGATGCCGTCGGACAGATGCTGCAGCGAGCCGACACCGCCCGACGCGATGACCGGCACGCTGACCGCGTCGCTGACCTGCCGGGTCAGCTCCAGGTCGAAGCCGATTTTGGTGCCGTCGCGGTCCATGCTGGTCAGCAGAATCTCGCCGGCGCCGCGCGCGACCATCTCGCGCGCCCACTCGATGGCATCGAGCCCGGTGTTCTTGCGCCCGCCATGCGTGTAGACGTCCCAGCCGGGCTCGCCGGCTGTCCGGCGTTTCGCGTCGATCGCGACGACGATGCACTGCGCGCCGTACTTCTGCGACGCATCGCGAATGACCTGAGGGTTCGCCACCGCCGCCGAATTGAAGCTGACCTTGTCGGCCCCGGCGTTGAGCAGCCGCCGCACGTCCTCGACCGTGCGCACCCCGCCGCCGACGGTCAGCGGAATGAACACCTGCGAAGCCACCGCCTCGATGATCGGCAGGATCAGGTCGCGCCCGTCGCTGGTGGCGGTGATGTCGAGGAAGGTCAGCTCGTCGGCGCCTTGCTCGTTGTAGCGCGCGGCGATCTCGACCGGATCGCCCGCGTCGCGAAGCTCGACGAAATTGACGCCTTTGACGACGCGCCCGCCGGTCACGTCCAGGCAGGGAATGATGCGCTTTGCAAGCATGTCAGGGCCTGATTCGTGGACCTTCGAGCATCAGGAGCTGCCGCCGTTCAGCTCGTCGGCGCGCGCCTGCGCCGCCGCAAAGTCGAGATCGCCGCTGTAGATCGCGCGCCCGCAAATCACGCCTTCGATGCCCTGCTCTTCGACGGCGCAGAGCCTTTCGATGTCGGCGATGTTCGAGAGCCCGCCCGACGCGATCACCGGGATCGTCAGCGCCTGCGCGAGCTTCACGGTCGCGTCGATGTTGATACCGCTGAGCATGCCGTCGCGGCCGATGTCGGTGTAGATCACGCCTTCGACACCATGATCCTGAAACTTCTGCGCGAGGTCGATCACCTCGTGGCCGGTCAGCTTGCTCCAGCCATCGGTCGCGACTTTGCCGTCCTTCGCATCGAGGCCGACGATGATGTGGCCGCCGAACGCCGAGCACGCATCGCGCAGGAAACCCGGGTTCTTGACCGCCGCGGTACCGATGATGATGTAGCTCAGCCCGTCGTCGAGATAGCGCTCGATCGTATCGAGGTCGCGGATGCCACCGCCGAGTTGCACCGGAATTTCTTCGCCGACCTCGGCGAGGATCGCCTTGATCGCCCCTTCATTGACCGGCTTGCCGGCGAACGCACCGTTCAGGTCGACCAGGTGCAGCCGTCTGGCCCCTGCGTCGACCCAGCGGCGAGCCATCTCGGCCGGGTCTTCACCAAAGATGGTGGAGGCTTTCATGTCGCCCTGTTTCAGGCGCACACAGTGACCGTCTTTGAGGTCGATCGCGGGAATCAGCAGCATGGCCGAACGGCAGGTGGTGGGGGAGTCTCGACCCGAGGCATCACTCGAACAAATCACGCGACGCGTTGCACAACAGCGTGTTCAGGGGTTCCAGTGAAGAAAATTTTGGTAGAGCGCCAAGCCATGCTCGGCACTCTTCTCGGGATGGAATTGGGTTGCGAAAATATTATCGCGAGCCAGCGCGCAGGTAAAGCGCCCGCCATACTCGCTTTCACCGGCACTGTGGCGCAGGTCCGTCGGCCGGGCGTAGAAGCTGTGAACGAAGTAGAAGTAGGAGGCGTCCGGCACTCCTTGCCACACGGGGTGCGGCAGCGTCTGGAACACCTGGTTCCAGCCCATCTGCGGCACCTTGTAGCGGCTGCCGTCGGGTTGAAGCCTGCCTTCGAGCTCGAAACGGACCACCTCGCCCTCGATCAGCGCGAGGCCATCGGTCGGGCCTTCATGGCTGCGGCTCAGCAGCATCTGCATGCCGACGCACACACCCATCAGCGGCTTGTTCGCCGCCGCATGCAGCACGGCATCCTGCAAGCCGGACTCGCGGAGCTCACGCATGCAGTCGGGCATCGCCCCCTGGCCGGGCAGCACGATGCGCTCGGCCGCATACACCTCGTCGGGCTTGGACGTGACGATCACGTCGACGCCCGAGCCGCGCGCGACATGCATCACTGCCTGCGACACCGAGCGCAGGTTGCCCATGCCGTAGTCGACGACGGCGACGATTCGTCGGCCCATCTCAGGTCTCCATGGTGCCGAAGCGGCACAGTCGACGAACGAACCAAGCGCAACCAAGCGGATGCCGCGGATCCGGCTTTGCCGGTCCGCCGGCGGCGCCCCCTCGAGGGGGTGCGGCGAAGCCGCTACGGGAGTGGTTCATTTCAGAGGCTGCCTTTGGTCGACGGGATCACACCGGCCGCGCGCGGGTCGATCGCGAGCGCCATGCGCAGCGCGCGCGCGAACGCCTTGAAGATCGTCTCGCACTGGTGATGCGCGTTGTCGCCGTGCAAGTTGTCGATGTGCAGGGTCACGCCGGCGTGGTTCGCGAAGCCCTGGAAGAACTCGTAGACGAGCTGGCTGTCGAGCGTGCCGATCATGCCGGCCTTGAAATCGACCCGCATGTGCAACCCCGGGCGGCCGGAGAAATCGATCACCACGCGCGACAGCGCCTCGTCGAGCGGCACGTACGCGTGGCCGTAGCGCACGATGCCCTTCTTGTCGCCGACCGCCTTCGCCAGCGCCTGGCCGAATGTGATGCCGACGTCTTCGACCGTGTGGTGGCCGTCGATGTGCAAGTCGCCCTTCGCGTCGATCTCGAGGTCGATCAGCCCGTGCCGAGCGATCTGGTCGAGCATGTGGTCGAAGAAGCCGATCCCGGTCGAGAGCTTGGCGACGCCGCCGCCGTCGAGGTCCAGCGCAACGCGAATCTTGGTCTCGGCCGTGTTGCGGCTGACGTCGGCCTTGCGGTTGGAGGCACTCATCACAGGCTCGCTTTCAGCGCGTCGATCATTTGCACATTCTCTTCGGGGCTGCCGACCGTCAGGCGCAGGCAGTTCGCCAGCAGCGGGTGCATCCCGGCGATGTTCTTGACAAGCACACCGCGTGCCCTCATGCCCTCGAACGCACGCTTCGAATCGGGCACCCGCACGAGGATCATGTTTGCTTCGCTCGGGTACGGCGTCACGCCCGGCAGTGCGCGCAGCGCACTCTGCAGCCGCTCGCGTTCGCTGCGCAGCAGCGCGGCCTGGCGCGCGAACTCGTCGGCATGCTCGAGCGCGAACAGCGTTGCCTCGGCGTTCAGCGCGCTGATGTTGTAGGGCGGGCGCACCTTGTCGATCTCGTCGATCAGCGCGGCAGCGCCCACCAGGTAGCCGAGGCGCACGCCGGCCAGGCCGAACTTGCTCAAGGTGCGCAGCACCAGCACGTGCTCGTGGCGGCCCATGCGCGCGAGCCAGCTGCGCGACGCGAACGGCTGGTAGGCCTCGTCGAACACGACAAAACCGCCCTGCTCGCCGACCGCATCGACGATCCGTTGCACGACGGCATCGTCGAACAGGTTCGCGGTCGGGTTGTTCGGGTAGGCGATGTAGGTGATGGCCGGGCGATGCGTCGCGATCGCGTTCAACATCGCCGCCTCGTCGAGCTCGAAGTCCGCGGTCGTCGGCACGCCGATGAACTTCAGGCCCTGCAGCTTCGCCGACATCTCGTACATCACGAAGCCGGGCAGCGGCGCAAGAATCGCCGCGCCGGGCACGTCGCAGGCCATCGCGAGCAGCGAGATCAGCTCGTCCGAGCCGTTGCCCAGCATCAGCTTGCAGCCGGCCGGCAGCTCGATGTATTCGGACAGCGCCGCGATCACGTCGGCCACGCAGCCGACCGGATAGCGATTGATCGCGACGCGACCGAGCCGCTCGCCGAGCTCGCGCTGCAGCGCCTCGGGCAGGCGGAAAGGGTTCTCCATCGCGTCGAGCTTCACCAGTCCGGCGCTCGGCTGGATGGCATAGGCATGCATGGACTTCACGTCCTGACGGATCGTTGCCATCATGCGTTGCTCGAGCGTCGTGCTCATCGTCTTGCTCCGGGTGTTGTGGTCAATCGCATCTCGGCAGCCTGCGCATGCGCTTGCAGCCCTTCTCCATAGGCCAGCTCGGCGGCGATCGGCCCGAGCACCTGCGCACCGGCCTCGCTGACTTCGATCAGGCTGCTGCGCTTCTGGAAGTCGTAGACGCCCAGCGGCGACGAGAAGCGTGCCGTTCCCGAGGTCGGCAGCACGTGGTTCGGTCCCGCGCAGTAGTCGCCCAGACTTTCGCTCGTGAACGCGCCGAGGAAGATCGCGCCGGCGTGGCGCAGCAGCGGCTCCCAGCGCTGCGGTTCGCGCGAACTGATCTCGAGGTGCTCGGGCGCGATGCGGTTGCTGATCTCGCAGGCCTCTTCCATGCTTCGCGTGTGGATCAACGCGCCGCGCCCTTCGAGCGAGGCGCGGATCACCGCCGAGCGCGGCATGCCGGGCAGCAGCCGTTCGATCTCGGAGCGCACCTTCGCGATGTAGCTGGCGTCGGGGCACAGCAGGATGCTTTGCGCCAGTTCGTCGTGCTCGGCCTGGCTGAACAAATCCATCGCAACCCAGTGGGCCGGCGTGCTGCCGTCGGCCAGCACGAGAATCTCGCTCGGTCCGGCGATCATGTCGATACCGACCTGGCCGAACACGCGCCGCTTCGCGCTGGCGACATACGCGTTGCCGGGCCCGGTGATCTTGTGCACCGCGGGGATCGTCGCGGTGCCGTAGGCGAGCGCGCCGACGGCCTGCGCGCCGCCGATCGTGAACGCACGATCGACACCGGCGAGCGCCGCCGCCGCCAGCACCATCTCGTTGCGCACGCCCTTGGGCGTGGGCACGACCATCACGATCTCGCCGACGCCGGCCACCTTCGCCGGCACCGCGTTCATCAGCACGCTCGACGGATAGGTCGCCTTGCCGCCCGGCACGTAGATGCCGACGCGGTCGAGCGGCGTGACCTTCTGGCCGAGCAGCGTGCCGTCCGCGTCGCGGTAGCTCCACGAGCGGCCGCAGGCGTCGAGCTGGCGCTCGTGGTAGCTGCGAACGCGCTGCGCCGCGGCTTCGAGCGCCGCGCGCTGCGCCGGCTTGATCGCATCGAGCGCGACACGCAGCTCGGCATGCCCGAGCTCGAGCTCGGCGACCGAGTTCGCGGCAACACCGTCGAAGCGCCGCGTGTACTCGAGCACGGCGTCATCGCCGCGCGTGCGCACATCAGCGAGGATCGCAGCGGCCGCCTGCTCGATCGACTGGTCGGTTTCCTCGGACCAGTGCAGCACGCGCTGGAACGCGGCATCGAAACCCGCCTCGGCGGTCGAGAGCTGTCGGATCGCCACGCTCATGATGCCGCTCCCACCGCGGCCGCGAACGCATCGATCAGCTTGCGCACCGGCTCGCGCTTGAGCTTCAGCGCAGCCTGGTTGACGATCAGCCGCGACGAGATCGGCATGATCTCCTCGACTTCAACGAGATGGTTCGCACGCAGCGTGCTGCCGGTCGAGACCAGGTCGACGATCGCATCGGCCAGCCCGGTCAGCGGGGCGAGTTCCATCGAGCCGTAGAGCTTGATCATGTCGACGTGCACGCCCTTGTTCGCGAAGTGGTCGCGCGCGATCTGCGTGTACTTGGTCGCGACGCGGATGCGCGAGCCCTGCTTCACCGCATCGGCGTAGTCGAAGTCGGAACGCACCGCGACACTCATGCGGCACTTCGCGATCTGCAGATCCAGCGGCTGGTACAGCCCGTCCCCGCCATGCTCGAGCAAGGTGTCCTTGCCGACGACGCCGAGGTCGGCGCCGCCGTGCTGCACGTAGGTCGGCACATCGGACGCCCGCACCAGCACGAGCCGCAGGTCGGGCTGGCTGGTGCCGATGATCAGCTTGCGGCTCTTCTCGGGGTCTTCGGCCACGGAGACGCCCGCGGCCTTCAGCAGCGGCAGGATCTCTTCGAAGATGCGGCCCTTGGGCAGCGCCAGCGTGATGCTCATTTGGTGCGCTCGATGTCGGCCCCGATGCCGCGCAGCTTCTTTTCCATCTGGTCGTAGCCGCGGTCGAGGTGATAGATCCGGTCGACGACGGTTTCGCCGTCGGCCACGAGGCCGGCGATCACGAGACTGGCCGAGGCGCGCAGGTCGGTCGCCATCACGGTCGCGCCGGAAAGCCGCTCCACGCCGCGCACGACGGCCGTGTGGCCGACCGCCTCGATCTTCGCGCCCAGCCGCACGAGTTCGTTGACGTGCATGAAGCGGTTCTCGAAGATCGTCTCGGTCACCTCGGCTGTGCCGTCTGCGATGCAGTCGAGCGCCATGAACTGCGCCTGCATGTCGGTCGGAAACGCCGGGTACTCGCTGGTCCTGAAGCTGACCGCCTTCAGCGGCCCGCTGCGCCGCACACGAATCCAGTCGTCGCCCGCCTCGACTTCGACACCCGCTTCGCGCAGCTTGTCGATCACCGCCGCGAGGTGGTCGGCACGAGCGCCCTTCAACATCACGTCGCCGCCGGTGGCCGCGGCAGCGCACAGGAAGGTGCCGCTTTCGATCCGGTCCGGCACGATGCGATGCGCCTGCGCGGCCGGCAGGCCGTGCAGCCTGTCGACGCCGACGACGCGGATCCGGCTCGTGCCGTGCCCTTCGATGCGGGCGCCCATCTTGATCAGCATGTCCGCGAGGTCGACCACCTCGGGCTCCTGGGCCGCGTTCTCGAGCACGGTTTCGCCGTGCGCGAGCGTCGCAGCCATCAACAGGTTTTCGGTGCCGGTCACGGTGACCATGTCGGTCGTGATGCTCGTGCCCCTCAGGCCGTTCGGCGCCTTCGCGATGATGTAGCCGTGCTCGACCGTGATCTCGGCACCCATCGACTGCAGGCCCTTGATGTGCTGGTCGACCGGGCGCGAGCCGATGCCGCAGCCGCCCGGCAGGGACACGCGCGCCTCGCCGAAGCGCGCCACCAGCGGCCCCAGCACGAGAATCGACGCGCGCATCGTCTTTACCAGCTCGTACGGCGCCTCGCGCGATCCCAGATTGCCGGCATCGAGCCTGACCCGGCCGTCGTCGCCGGCCTCGATCGCGACGCCCATGTTGCGCAGCAGCTTGAACGTGGTGCGAACATCCTGCAGGCCCGGCACGTTGACGAGGCTGACTGGCTCGGCGCACAGCAGTGCCGCGCACAGCTCGGGCAACGCGGCGTTCTTCGCGCCGGAGATCGTGACTTCGCCCTGGAGCCGGCGTCCACCGCGAATCAGGAATTTGTCCATAGGGTGCAGTCTTGGCTAGCGCCCCAGGTTCCCCGCTGCCCCCGGCTTCGGACGTCGGCGGGCCGACCCAAAGCCGACAGCCGCAAGTCGCCTGCGGCTGTGTTCAGTGATGGTGGTGCGCTGCCGCCGCGCCGGACCGAGCGGTCGTCGCGGATTCTTGGGCCCATTCGGCCGGAGTGAGCGTCTTCATGGACAGCGCGTGGATTTGCTCGCGCATTCTATCGCCGAGCGCGGCGTAGACCCGCTGATGCCTCTTGATACGACTCGAGCCTTCGAACTCGGCCGAAACGATGGTCGCGAAGAAGTGGCGGCCGTCGCCCTCGACTTCGAGGTGCTCGCACTTCAGCCCTTGCGCGATGAAGGACTGGACGTCGGCGGCGGTAGGGTCGGCCATGGTTGGCGTGATTCTATGGTGTCGTCAGTGCCGAATCTTGTAGCCAATGCGCAGCAGGTGCAGGCACACGCCGCACACCAGCGCCAGGCTGACGCCGACGACGGCCAGGCTCGTCCACGGCGACACGTCGCTCACGCCGAAGAAGCCGTGCCGGAACCCATCGATCATGTAGAAGAACGGGTTCAGGTGGCTGACAGCCTGCGCCAGCGGCGGCAGCGACTTCACCGAGTAGAAGACGCCCGAGAGAAATGTCATCGGCATCACGATGAAGTTCTGGAATGCCGCGATCTGGTCGAACTTCTCGGCCCACAGGCCGGCCACCAGCCCGAGCGAGCCCATCATCGCCGCACCCAGCACCGTGAAGGCGATGATCCACGCCGCGTTTGCGACGTGCAACGGCGCGAACCATGCGGTCACGAGCAGCACGCCCGCTCCGACCACGACCCCGCGCACGATCGACGCCCCGACGTACGCGCAGAACCAGGCCCAGTGCGACAGCGGCGCGACCAGCACGAACACCAGGTTGCCGGTGATCTTGCTCTGGATCAGCGACGAGCTGCTGTTCGCGAACGCGTTCTGCAGCACGCTCATCATCACGAGTCCGGGGATGAGGAAGCTCGTGTAGCCGATGCCGTGCACCTTCACGTGGTCTTCGAGCACGTGCCCGAAGATCAGCAGATACAGCACCGCCGTCAGGACCGGCGCGGCGACGGTCTGGAAGCTGACCTTCCAGAAGCGCAGCACCTCCTTGTAGAGCAGCGTGCGGGTGCCCGCCAGCGGCACGAATGCGCTCATCCGGCCACTCGCAGCGGTTCGGCGGCGGCGCGAGGCACGCCGCTCATGATCTCGATGAACACATCCTCCAGATCGGCC
>Ga0075370_10001449_pt1 | contig 10303 bp, 10 predicted proteins | sample EndMethybrTD3035_FD_71398 | JGI IMG/M metagenome (GOLD analysis project Ga0075370, IMG submission 71398) | Populus endosphere microbial communities from Tennessee, USA - Endosphere MetaG P. TD hybrid TD303-5 | ecosystem: Host-associated > Plants > Roots > Endosphere | place: USA: Tennessee... | reverse complement strand
GCCGCAGGCCTTCCGGCGCATGCTGCCGCCGCTGGGCAACAACGCGATCGCGCTGCTGAAGGACACCTCGCTCGTCTCGGCGATCGGCCTGGCCGAGATGGCCTATGCGGCGCGCACCGTCGCCGGTGCCTATGCCCGCTACTGGGAGCCGTACCTCGCGATCTCGCTCGTGTACTGGTTGATGACGCTCGCGCTGACCACCGCTTTGCGGCGCCTCGAGGACCATCTGCACCGCAGCGAGCGGGCCTGAAGCGCGCGGGCCGGGCTCACACGCCCGGTCGTGCCTGTGCCTCTCGCAACGCTTCGCGCAGCGCCGCGAGCCTCGACCGATGCGGCGCGATCGCCGTCGCGAGGTTCGACTCCACGGCGTGCAGCTCCATGTCGGCGCCGGGCGCATCGCGGTCGCGCAGCAGGCATTCCGCGAGCCGCAGCCGCGCCTCGGCCTCGCCCACCGGCGAGCCCACTTCGCGCCAATGCCGCACGGCCTGGCGCAGCTGGCGGATCGCGAGCGCGAGCTCGCCGTCGGCAATCGCGATCTCGGCTTCGGCGCCGCAGTGCATGGCCCTCAGCGCATCGTTGGCGAGCATCTGCGGGTCGGTTGCGAGCGTGCGCAGCGCCTCGCGGCCGCACTCGACGTCGCCGGCCGCGACCGCCGCGTGCACCAGCAGGCACAGCAACTGGCCGCGGCGTTCGCGCAGCGACCAGTCACCCTCGGCGAGCGCACGCTCGAGGCCGCGCTGCGCGAGCTCGGGCCGTCCGGTGAAAAGATGCAGGCGTGCCAGGCCAGGCTGCGGGTCCCAGCCCAGCGCATGGGCCTGCCGGTACGAGGCCTCGGCGCCATCGAAGTCGCCGGTCGAGAGCTGGATGTCGCCGAGCACGCAATAGGCGTCGCCTTCGGCCCAGGGCGCGACCCGCGCCAGCAGATCTGCGGCGGCACGCACTTCGGACGCTGCGTGCTCCAGGTCGCCTTGAACGCTCAGCACGGCGGCGCGGTGCAACTGGCAGGTGCCGGGGAATGCAGGCATGCGGCTCGCGCGCGTCCATTCGGCAAACGCCTCGGCGAACTGCGCGGCGCGCAGCCAGTCGTAGCGGTAGCGGGCGGCGTAGAGGATCGAGCACAGGGCCCAGCCCGCGACCCATGAGCGAACGGCGCCGAGGCGGATCACCGCGGCGGCTTCTTCGTGCTGCGCGAGCCCCTGGGCCACCTGGCCCTGCGCCATCAGCGCGTGGCCGCGGTACACGAGGCCCAGGCATTCGACGTCGGCGTCGTGCAGCGCACGGCCGACGCTGCAGGCCTCGTCGGCCCAGACCAGCGCCTGGCCGGCATCGCCGCCGGCAAGCGCGAGGCGGCTGGACATCCATGCGTAGTGGCCGCGCTCGGCACTGACGCTGCGGCCGTCGAGGTAGCGCGAGGCGCGTTGCAGCAGCCCGTTGGCCATCGCACCCTGCTTGCGGTCGATGCGGATCTGCACCAGCAGCAGCGTCGCGCGCGCGGCGCCCAACGCGTCGCCCGCGCCGTCGCGCTCGGCGACCACACGCTCCAGCGCGTTGACGACGGCCGGGCCAAGGCCGGCGCAGATCGCGGCGCGGCCCCATTGCTCCACGTCTTGCGCTGCCAACGGCGCGCGTGCGTCGGCGGCTGCGTAGGCGTCGCAGGCGGTGACCCAGTCCATGCTCTCCTCGGCGGCTCGCGCGTCGGCGAGCGTGCCGTCGAGCGGGGCCGCGGCGCTCGATGACGCGCGATCGGGGTCGTCGCCGCAGTCATCGACGCAGAAGCGGTAGCCGTGGCGCGGATAAGTGCGCACCGCGTCGGGCAAGCCGGCCTCGGCGAGTGCGCTGCGGGCCAGGCTCACGACGCGCTGCAGTGCGTTGTCGACGACGACGCTGCCTGGCCACAGGGCGTCGAGCAGCTCGTCCTTCGTCACCACGCGCTCGCGATGTCGAACGAGATAGCACAGCAGGTCGAACACGCGCGGCTGCAGCTTCAGCTCGCGGCCTTGCGCGGCCAGCGAGCGGCGAGCCTCGTCGAGCTCGCAAGGTCCGAAGCGGAAGGTCGTCGCCTGGGTGTTCAAGGGGGCACCATCGAACTGCTCTTGCTGTCGCGCGATTGTGCATAAATGCGGGCCGCCTGCCACAGCGCGATCAACGCGCCGGCCGCGTCTTCGGCGAGCGCGACGCCGTGGCCGTCGAAGGCCCAGCCGAAGATCTCGGCACAGGTCTCGCCGTAGGCCTCGGCATAAAGGCGCAGCATGTCGCCGGTGGCGAGCTCGAGCCAGCTGAAGTCGTGCACGACGGCCGCCATCATGACCGGAACAGCCGCGGCAGCAGCATGCCCACTTGCGCGCGGTAGTCGCGATAGCGCTGGCCGAACTGCGCGACCAGATCGCGCTCCTCGAACCAGATGCGCTCGACCGGCTGGGGCACGAAGCGTGTCCACCAGTCGATCGCGTACGGGAAGGCGGCGAGGAAGGTCGCGTATGCGACCCTGCCGCAGAGGGCGGCAAACAAGCCCATGATGAAGCTCCGGTTCGAGGGGCCGCGCTTCGCGGCACGCCGGCGAGGCGCGGCCCTGGGGGGTCAGATGGCCGTCATCGGTTCGATGACGGTGCGCACTTCGGTCACCTTGTCGGCGGGAAAGCCGCTCAGCCTCGCGTGTTCGTGCACCGACGCCTCGTGATCGGCCAGGTAGACGCAGAAGGTCTTGTCGTCGACGACGTACGACTGCACCCACTGCACCTTGCCGGCCAGCTTGGCCAGCGCGGCGTTCGAGGTGGCCGAGGCGTCCTTCAGCTGCTGGCCGTTCAGTTGGCCGACACCGGGGATGTTGCGTTCGATCAGGTAGCGTTTCATGGTGGTTCCTTGAGAGAGTGCCCGCAGCAAGAGGGGTAGAGCCTGGCGGTCGCGCTGCGGGACGTGAGCGACCGTTCGGTGTTCAGAAGGCTGGGCGCTGCAGTCGCACCCGCTCGGACGAGGCGAGGTCGGCGGCGACCGAGTCGATTTCGCTGCGGTGCAGACCGAGGTCGCGCAGGGTCCGGTCGTCGAGCGCCGCCAGCGCCTGCTGCGTGGCGCGCGTCCGGCGAGCGCGCTCGATCGAGGCAGCCGCGGCGTGCAGGCATTGCGCGAAAGCCTGCCAGGCACGCAGTGTCCAAGGGGTATGGAGCGGATAGATCGAGGTGTTCATCTCAGTGGCATCCAAAGGTCGGGTTCCAGTCGTTGAACAGGCCGTTGGGGTTGTGCTCCCAGGCCCAGACGTGCAGCTCGTAGAAGGGCATTGCGGTGCCGTAGCGGTTGGGCGTGCGCACAAGGTGCATCGGGTGCCCGAACAGCACGGGCGGCTGCGGGTGCAGCGCGTCCCACACCGGCGCGAACACGACGTACTCGAGCGCGACGAGCTCGGGCCTGCCGTTCGGTCCCGGCCGGTAGACGAGGAACTCGGGGCGCAGCGGGTCGAGCTCGGCATCGAGCAGCGAGGCGTTCAGGTAGTGGATGCCCATGCCGCCCTGGCCGGGCTGCTCGACGCAGTCGCCGTGCTGGTCGGGAAACTTGACGTAGCCCGCGGCGAGCGCCGCCTGCAGGTCGTTGAACGGCAGCGTGGCCTTGCGCGCCTGCGCGAGCAGCTTGTGCAGGTTGAAGTCGGCGGCGGGCGCATCGCCGTGTGCCTGTACCGGCGGCGTCGGCGCGCAGGCCGCGGCGGCGAGGGCGAGCTGGATCGCGAAGGTCTTCAGGGTCTCGAGGGTCTTCATGGTGGTGGTTCCTGGTGGTGGGTGGTGGGGCGGGTGAAAGGGCTCAGGCCCCGGCGGTGTCGATCGCCTTGGCCTGCGGCGGGGGCTCTTCGCGAAACACGATGCGGCCGAGCACGGGCGCGACCTCGTCGGCCGGTATGCCGACGCGTTGCGCGTGCTCCACGAGCACGTCGGGGCCGACGCTCTGGAACAGGCAGACGGTGCCGAGGCGGTGGTCGTCCTCGCGCACCACGTAGCTGCGCAGCCAGACCAACTGCTGCGCCATCGCTTCGTCGCCGAGCCGGCGAGCCGCTGCGGCGCTGCGCTCGAGCTCGGCACGTGTCGCCCAGGCGCTGCGACGCCGGATCAGGTAGACCAAGGTCGGCGCGAACGGGCGCATCTGCAGCTGCGCGTTGACTGGCAGGATCTCTTCGGCAGGCAGCCGGGTCAGTTCGGCGTGCTGCCGCAGCGCGCTCGCGCTGTCGGCCTGCAGCACGCAGGCAAGGCCGAAGCGGCCGTCGCTCTCGCGCAGTGCATACGAATGCAGCCAGCGCACCGGCAGGTCGCCGGGTTCCTCCTCGAAGGAGCGCAGCCGCGTCAGCGCGGCGTCGAGTTCGCTCGCGCTGGCTGCGATGCCACGGCGGCGAACGAGATGGGTTTGCATGGTCGTCGGCTCTCGCTCCACGGGACAGTGAGTCGCCGGGAACGCGCCGTGGGAACCGCTGCCCGGGACCCGGCTCGCGCCTCGCTCGCCAAGGGGCGGGGAGTGCGTCGAGCCAGTGCTGTCAGCGTAGGCAGCGAGGCCCCGCAAGTCCTTGCGGGAGCCTTATCGATTCCTGATCGTTTGCTGGGAGGCGAGGGCGCCTGCGCAACGAAGGCGGCCGAGCCGGAGGCGCTCGGGAGGCTAGAATCCGCTGCGCTGCGGGTGTAGTTCAATGGTAGAACGGCAGCTTCCCAAGCTTCATACGAGGGTTCGATTCCCTTCACCCGCTCCATCCTCGCCTCGCTGGTCCTCGTCGTGCTTGGCCTGTGCCTTGGCGGATGCGCGGGGTTGCCGCCGCCGGTCGCGAACCCTGCCAGCCACGCCTTCACCGACACCGAGTCGACCGCACTCGCGCGGATTGCGCAGGCTGCACGGGAGCGCGCAGCGGTTGCCCCGGATCGCTCCGGCTTTCGCCCGCTGCCCGAGGGCGAGTTCGCGTTCGACGCACGCCTCGCGTTGACGCGCCATGCGCAACGTTCGCTCGACGTCCAGTACTACCTGATCCAGAACGACCCGCTCGGCCGCATGCTGTTGCGCGAGCTGCGCGATGCCGCACTGCGCGGCGTGCGGGTACGCCTGCTGGTCGACGACCTGTACGCCGCCGGGGAAGACGAGCTGTTCGCCGGCTTGGCCGCTCATCCGAACGCGCAGGTGCGCATCTACAACCCGCTGCCCGCGCGCGCCGGGCCGTTCATCGGGCGGCTGCTGTTCTCGATGCACGAGTTCGGGCGCATCAACCACCGCATGCACAACAAGCTGTTCATCGCCGACAACAGCTTCTCGGTCTCGGGCGGGCGCAACATCGCGGCCGAGTACTTCATGCGCAGCGAGCAGGCGAACTTCGTCGATCTCGACATGCTGTCCACCGGCCCCGTCGTGCGCGAGTTCTCGCAGGCCTTCGACCGCTACTGGAACAGCGAGCGCGCCTGGCCGATCGAGCGCGTGACCTACCTGCGCGAACGCGACGCCGAGGTGCTGCGGCAGCGCTTCGACGCGCTGGTGCGCGACGCGAACCCAAGCGTGTCACCGCGCGAGCGCGACGTGCTGCTGCGCCCGGCGCTGTCGCGCCAGCTCGAGCGTGGCGTGCTCGATGGCCAGATGTTCGCGAGCGCGCGCGTGGTGGCCGATCGGCCCGACAAGGTCGTGGTCGGCACACCCGGACACCGCGACCCCGGCACGGTGCTCGAGAGCGTCGTCGGCCTGTTCGGCCAGGGGCGCAAGGAGGTGCTGATCCTTTCGCCGTACTTCATTCCCGACCCGCGCGGGCTCGAGATGATGCGGCGCGCGCCCGAGCATGGCGCGCGCGTGATCCTGATGACCAATTCGCTGGGCGCCACCGACGAGCCGCTGGTCTACTGGCGCTATGCGCAAAAGCGCGAGGCCATGCTGAAGGCCGGCGTCACGATCTACGAACTGAGCCCGACGCTCACGCGCAAGACCGGCGAGTTCGGGCAGTTCGGCGCGTCGAAGGGGCGGCTGCATGCAAAGCTCGCGATCGTCGATCGGCGCTGGCTGTACGTCGGCTCGATGAATCTCGACGGCCGCTCGGCGGTCTACAACACCGAGCTCGGGTTGATCGTCGACAGCGAGGAGATCGCCGCCGATGTCCGCCGGCTGCGCATCCACGACGAGGTGCGCAGCGCGTACAGGCTGCGCCTGCGTGCCGGCGGCGAGGGCGTGGAGTGGGTCGAGCGCGGCGACGATGGCAGCGAGATCGTGCATGCCGAGGAGCCCGACGACAGCTGGACGCTGCGCTTGAAGAACTGGCTGCTGTCGCCGCTCGTGCTGGAAGAGTTCCTGTAGGGCCTGCCGCCGGTGCAGGGTTCGCCGCAGGTCCGCCCGCGCGCGGCGAAGCTAGACTCAAACGAGGTCATGGGGATGGGTCTGCATATGCGTCCGCCAGAGGCAGCCGAGTCCATCGCGAAGACGATCCTGATCGTCGATGACGTGCCGGCCAACCTCGCGGTGATGAGCCGGCACCTGGAAGATCATGGCTATCGCGCCGTCGTGGCCCAGAGCGGCGCCGAGGCGCTCGAGCGGGCCGAGCTGGTCCGGCCGAACCTGGTCCTGCTCGACGTGCTGATGCCGGGCATCGACGGATTCGAGACCTGCCGGCGCCTGAAGGCCAGCCCGACCACGCGCGACATTCCGGTGATCTTCATGACGGCGCTGACCGACGCGGCCGACAAGCTGGCCGGCTTCGAGGCGGGCGCGGTCGACTACGTGACCAAGCCGCTCGACGGCGCCGAGGTCAGGGCGCGCATCGACACCCACCTGTCGCTGCACACCTTGCGCCGCGAACTGGAGCGGCACAACGCCCAGCTGCGCGAGGAGATCGCCGCCCGCGAGCAGGTGCAGGAGGCGCTGCAGCGCTCCAACACCGAGCTCGAGCAGCTGGCCTATGTCGCCTCGCACGACATGCAGGAGCCGCTGCGCATGGTCGCGAGCTACCTGCAACTGGTCGCGCAGCGCTACCAAGGGCAGCTCGATGCAGAGGCGGACGAGTTCATCGGCTATGCGGTGGACGGCGCCAAGCGCATGCAGGCGCTGATCAACGACCTGCTGGCGTACTCGCGCGTCGGCACCAAGGCCCGGCCGTTCGCGTCGACCGACTGCGCGGCGCTGGTCGACACCGCGATCTCCGACCTGCGGGTCGCGATCGAGGAGAGCGGCGCGCAGGTCATCCAGGGTTCGTTGCCGGTCGTGATGGCCGATGCGATGCAGTTTGCCCAGCTGTTTCGCAACCTGCTGGGCAATGCCATCAAGTTCCGCGGGGCCGAGCCGCCGCTCGTGCGCATCGAGGCCGAGCGCACCGAGGACGGCTGGTGCTTCGCGGTGCGCGACAACGGCATCGGCATCGCGCCCGAATACTTCGATCGCATCTTCGTGCTGTTCCAGCGCCTGCACAGCCGGCGCGATTACCCGGGCACCGGCATCGGCCTCGCGCTGTGCAAGAAGATCGTCGAGCGTCACGGCGGGCGCATCTGGGTGGAGTCGGCCCCGGCGGCGGGATCGGTGTTCAGGTTCACCATCCCTCACCGGGGCGAAGAAGCGAGGAGCGGGCCATGAAGAACACGCCGGTGAGATGGGCGCCAACGCTGATCGCGGCGTTCGCGTGCGCAGCGGCAGCAGCCGACGACACGAAGACCGAGGCCTACAAGTCCAGCGTCAGCGGCAGCAGCATTGTTCCGCCGCAGGTCGTCGCCCCGTGCAAGCCCGGGCGCTGCCCGTTCGCCGGCCAGAGCGTGACGATGCTGATCATCAAGGAGCCCAACGGCGGTGCGCTCGGCGAACTGAAGAGCGAATTCGAAGCCGCCACCGGCGCGAGCCTGAACCTCGTGCAGCTCTCGCACCAGGATCTCTTTCCGAACTTCATCTCGGACCTGACCAACCAGACCGGCAAGTACGACGCCGCCTATGCCGGCGCGTGGTGGCTCGGCGAGCTGGTGGCGGGCAACTACATCCAGTCCTACGACAAGTACTACAAGGACCCGCGTTTTCCGAAGTGGAATGTCGATGACGTGCTGCCGGCGCCGCGCAGCCTGTTGTCGTACGGCGGCAAGAAGTACATGGTGGCCAACGACCACGACGGGCAGGTCATGTACTACCGTCGCGACCTGCTCGAGGACGCACAGCATCGCGCGGCGTTCAGGCAGAAGTACGGCTACCCGCTCGGCGTGCCGAAGACCTGGGCGCAGTTCAGGGACACGGCCGAGTACTTCAACGGCAAGGACCTCAACGGCGACGGCGTGGGCGACCACGGCCTGTCGATGCATCTGAAAGTGGGCGCCCAGGGGATGTTCCACTTCATGTCGTTCTCGGCGCCGTTCGTGATCGGGCCGGCCAACCCGGTGATGTACTGGTTCGATCCGAAGACGATGAAGCCGCTGATCGAAAGTCCGGGCCATGTGCGGGCGCTCTCGGCGCTCGTCGATCTCGTCCGCTTCGGGCCCAAGGACATGCTGAGCTGGGACCTCGGGCGGAGCTGGGACCACTTTCTCGCGGGGCGTGCCGCGCTGACTTTCACCTGGGGCGACCTGGGCGCGCTGGCGCAGGAGAAGGGCAGCAAGGTCAGGGGCAAGATCGGTTCGGCGCCGCTGCCCGGCGCGACCGAGTACTACAGCATCGCCCAGGGCAAGTGGGTTCGCAGTACGCAGCCCAACGTCGTCGGCAACACCACCGGCGGTTCATGGGCCGGCGTGATCTCGAGGTTCTCGAAGGCGCCGGAAGCCACCTACTACCTGCTGGCGCTGATGGCGACGAAGGAGAAGTCGCAGGTGTATTCCGTGCGCGGCTGGGACGGCATCGACCCCGGCCGGACCTTCCACTTCCTGCCGCCCGACGGCACCGGGCGAATCGAGACCTACCTGAACGCCGGCTGGAACGAGACCGACGTTCGCGATTACCTGCATGCCTACTTCGAGACTTTCAGCAACCGATTGCAGTTCCCGTACCTGCGCATTCCCGGCGCATTCAGCTACTGGCAGGCGCTCGACGTGCACCTGGCCGAGGCCGCTTCCGGGCAGCTGAGTCCTGAAGCGGCGTTGAAGGCAACCGCGGTCGACTTCGAAGAGATCACGCTGCGCCTCGGGCGTGACCGGCAACGGCAGGCCTATCGTGCTTCCCTGGGCCTCTGATTCGCTACGAGCCGGGCGCCGGCTGGGCAGCCTGTGCGCGCTGGTCGTCGCCGCGGCCCCGGTGTGGGCTCGCGCCGCAGAGCCGCCGGACCCGAAGGCCACTCAGCCCGAAGGGGCCGACGTGCGCCAGTACGGGAGCTCGGCGGTCAGCGTGGTCAAGCCCGGCGATCTGATGCCGCCGCGCGTGGCGCCCGCCTGCAAGCCGCCGCGCTGCCCGTATGCCGGGCAGACCGTGACGATCCTTCTGCCCAAGAGCGTGATCGCGACGCCGGTGAAGGAGGTCAAGGACGAGTTCGAGGCCGCCACCGGCGCGACTCTGCAGATCGTGCAGGTCACGTCGATGGACCTGTTCGACACCTTCTATTCCGACGTGGCCAACGGCATCGGCAAGTACGACGCGCTGCTGGCCAGTGCCTGGTGGCTCGGTGAGCTCGTTGCCGGCGACCACATCGTCGCGTACGACAAGTACTACCACGACGCGCGCTTCCCGAAGTGGGACATCGGCGAGGTGCTCGCCGCGCCGCGCAGCCTGCTGTCGTACGGAGGCAGGAAGTACATGGTCGCCAACGACCACGACGGCCAGGTCATGTACTACCGCCGCGACCTGCTGGCCGACCCGCAGCACCGCAGGGGCTTCGAGCAGAAGTACGGCTATGCGCTCGGCGTGCCGAAGACCTGGGCGCAGTTCCGGGACGTGGCCGAGTACTTCAACGGGCGCGACCTGATCGGCGACGGCGTGATGGGCCACGGCGTGACGATCGCGCTGAAGGCCGGCAACCAGGGCATGTTCCACTTCATGTCGCTGTCGGCGCCGTTCGTGATCGGGCCGGCCAACCCCAAGCTCTACTGGTTCGACCCGCACACGATGAAACCGTTGATCGCGAGCCCCGGCCATGTGCGCGCGCTCGAGCGGCTGGTCGAGCTGGTGCAGTTCGGGCCGCGCGAGATGCTCGGTTGGGAATCGGGCCGCAGCTGGGATTACTTCCTGGCCGGCCATGCCGCGCTGAGCTTCAGCTGGGGCGACCTCGGTGCGCTGGCGCAGCAGCAGGGCAGCAAGGTCAAGGGCAGGATCGGTGCCGCACCGCTGCCCGGCACGCAGGAGTACTACGGCGTCGCCCAGGGCAAGTGGGTGCGCAGCGACTCGCACAACCGCGTCGGCAACACCACCGGCGGCTCGTGGG
>Ga0075370_10001448_pt1 | contig 10304 bp, 9 predicted proteins | sample EndMethybrTD3035_FD_71398 | JGI IMG/M metagenome (GOLD analysis project Ga0075370, IMG submission 71398) | Populus endosphere microbial communities from Tennessee, USA - Endosphere MetaG P. TD hybrid TD303-5 | ecosystem: Host-associated > Plants > Roots > Endosphere | place: USA: Tennessee... | reverse complement strand
GTCGGGCCCTCCATCGCGTCCCCGAGCCAGGACTGCAGCGGTACCTGCGCGGACTTACCGCACGCGGCCAGCAGGAGAAGCAGACCGATCGCGGTGAGCACGCCCTCGCTGACATCCGGCGCGGCGGCGAAGACACCCTCGAAGGAGATGGACCCGATGTAGGCGAACATCACCATCAGCGCGACGGCCAGACCGATGTCGCCGACACGGTTGACGACGAACGCCTTCTTCGCCGCGGTCGCCGCGGACGGCTTGTGCTGCCAGAACCCGATCAGCAGATACGACGCGAGGCCCACGCCCTCCCAGCCCACGTAGAGGCCGAGGTAGTTGTCGGCGAGCACCAGCAGCAGCATCGCCGACAGGAACAGGTTGAGGTAGGCGAAAAAGCGTCGCCGTTCAGGGTCTTCGGCCATGTAGCCGATCGAGTAGATGTGGATCAGCGAGCCGACACCGGTGATCAGCAGCACGAAGCACATCGACAGCTGGTCGAGGTGAAGTCCGAAGTCGACCTGCAGCCCGGCCACCGGCACCCAGCTGAACAAGGCTTCGTGAATCGTGCGATGTTCGGCGTCTCGGCCGAGCATGTCGGTGAACAGCAGCGCGCCGACGGCGAACGAGCCGAGCGAGGCCACGGTGCCCAGCAGGTGCCCCCAGCCGTTCGTGCGCCGTCCGCCCAACAGAAGTATTGTCGCGCCTGCCAGCGGCAGGGCGATAGTGAGCCACACTGGAATCGTCATCGTGCCTTAGTTTTTCAGCAGACTGGCATCGTCGACCGAAGCCGAACGGCGGGCGCGGAAGATCGTCATGATGATGGCCAACCCGATCACCACTTCACAGGCGGCGACCACCATGGTGAAGAAGGCCACCATCTGGCCGTCGAGGTGGCCGTGCATGCGGGAGAACGTCACGAACGCGAGATTGCAGGCGTTGAGCATCAGTTCGACGCACATGAACATGATGATGGCGTTGCGGCGCAACAAGACACCCGACGCACCGATCGTGAACAGCAGCGCGGACAGATACAGGTAGTTGTCGGGGTTCACTTGTTCTCACCACCGCCGTTGGTCTGATCCACCGTCCGCTTCTGCAGCAGTGCGCTGACGGATAGCTCCGAGGCCGATCCGTCGGGAAGTCGGGCGGCCATGTCGACCGCGTTGTTGCGTGCGTACACACCGGGGTTGGGCAACGTCGTCGGGTGCCCGCCCGGCTGGAAGCGCTCGTGAGCCAGTTCGCGCTGAGTCTTGCGCCGTTCGAAGCGTTCGCGGTGCGCCAGCACCATCGCGCCGAGGGCAGCGGTGATCAGCAGCGCACCGGTGAGCTCGAAAGCCCACAGGTACTCAGTGAAGATGAGGGCGGCCAGGCCCTGGACGTTGCCGCCGGCATTCGCCTCCTCCAGACCGACGAATCCGCCAACCGAGACGCTGCCGATGCCTGCGACGAGCATGATGCCGAAGCCCAGGCCGACGATGATCGCCGCAATGCGTTGTCCCCGAATCGTTTCGACCAGCGACTCAGAGGTGTCGACGCCGATGAGCATGAGCACGAACAGGAAGAGCATCATCACGGCGCCGGTATAGACCACGATCTGCACGACACCGAGGAATAGCGCGTCCTGCGCGATGTAGAAGACCGCGAGCACGATCATCGTGGTGGCCAGGAACATGGCCGAATACACCGCTTTCGGTGCGGCGACCACGCCGACCGCGCCGGCGACCGCGACGGTGCCCAGCACCCAGAACAGGACCGCTTCCGTGGTGGAGGTGTGGCCGGCGACGTCGGCGGCCGCTGATGCGAGGAACTCCAGTGTCACGTCACATCCTCGGTGACGGGTTTGATGTTCCCGCGGTAGTAGTCCTCGTCGGTGCTACCCGGTTGCATCGGATGCGGTGGCGGCAGCATGCCCGACTTCAGTGGGGCGAGGAGTTTGTCCTTGCCCCAGATCAAGTCGGCACGGTTGTCGTCGGCCATCTCGTATTCGTTGGTCATCGTCAGCGCCCGGGTCGGGCACGCCTCGATGCACAGTCCGCACCCGATGCAGCGCAGGTAATTGATCTGGTAGACGCGGCCGTAACGCTCACCGGGGGAGAATCGTTCGTCCTCCTTGTTGTCCGCGCCCTCGACGAAGATGGCGTCGGCGGGGCAGGCCCACGCGCACAATTCGCAGCCGATGCACTTCTCCAGGCCGTCGTCATAGCGGTTGAGTTGGTGCCGCCCGTGATAGCGCTTGGCGACCGGCCCCGGCTTCTCCGGGTACTCCTCGGTGATCCGCTTCTTGAACATCGTGCTGAACGTGACGCCGAAACCGGCGATCGCGTCGAGGAATTTAGGCATGTGACTTCTCCTTTGAAGTCGATTCCTTCACCGGCAGGGGTGGTACCGGGTAGGCACCCGGCTCCATCACCGGCTCGGGAATCTTCCGAATGTTTCTGGCGCGCACCGTTCTCCACAGCGCGAACAGCACCAGCAGGCCGACGACGACCGCCACCGTGATCAGTCCCGTGGTCACCCCGTCGTAGCCCTGGTTGCGCAGGGTGCGGACGGACGACACGATCACGATCCAGGCCAGGGAGACCGGAATCAGGACCTTCCAGCCCAGGGCCATGAACTGGTCGTAGCGCATGCGGGGCAACGTTCCCCGTAGCCAGAAGAAGATGAACATGAAGCCCCACACCTTGGCCACGAACCACAGCAGTGGCCACCAGCCGGTGTTGGCGCCGTCCCACATGTTGATCGGCCAGGGGGCGTGCCACCCGCCGAAGAACAGCGTGGTCGCCAGCGCCGACACCGTGAACATGTTGACGTACTCGGCGAGCATGAACATCGCGAACTTGATGGACGAGTACTCGGTGTGGAATCCGCCGACGAGCTCGCCCTCGGCCTCGGGCAGATCGAAAGGGGCCCGGTTGGTTTCGCCGACCATCGAGACGAGGTAGATGATGAACGACGGCAGCAGCGGGAAGATGAACCAGAGACCCGCCTGCGCCGCGACGATGCCCGACGTCGACATCGTGCCCGCGTAGATGAAGACCGCGGCGAAGGACAGGGCCATCGCGATCTCGTAGGAGATCACCTGGGCACTGGAGCGCAGCCCACCCAACAGCGGGTAGGTGGACCCGGAGGCCCAGCCCGCCAACACGATTCCGTACACCCCGATCGACGTGGCGGCCAGGACGAACAGCACCGCGACGGGCATATCGGTCAGCTGAAGGGCGGTCCGGTGGCCGAAGATCGACACCTCACCGCCCATCGGAATCACCGAGAACGCGATGAACGCGGGAACAACCGAGATGACCGGCGCCGCCAGGTAGATGAATTTGTCGACGCCGGCGGGGATGAGGCCCTCTTTGAGCGCCAGCTTGACACCGTCGACCAGGGATTGCAGCAGGCCCCATGGTCCGACGCGGTTGGGGCCTGGCCGCATCTGCATGTAGCCAAGGATCTTGCGTTCCATCAGGATCGCAACGAGCAGGGACAGCATGAGGAAGACGAAGATCGCCAGGGCCTTGATGATGATCAGCCACCACGGGTCGTGCCCGAAGAGCGTGGGGTCGGGGTAGGTCGTGGTGGGCGTCATAGCGAAGCCCGTCCGATCGAGACGACAGTTCCTGTGGTGACGCCGAGCTGCCGGTACACCGCCGACTGCGGTGAGTTCATCGGCAGCCATACGGTGCCGTCGGGCATCTCGGTGATCAGCAGGGGCAGGGTGACCTCACCGCGTTCGGTGCGCACTGTCACCAGATCGTCGTCCGCAGCGCCGATTTCGTCCGCGGTGCCCGCGGACATCCGGGTGACCGGTTGGCGAGCGGTGCCCGCGAGGTGGGGTTCACCGTCCTGCAGGCGTCCGTCGTCGAGCAGCATCCGCCACCCGGCCAGTACCGCCTGACCCTTTCCGGGCTTCTCGACCTGCGACGGCGACACCGACGGTGCGCCAGACCGCTGGCCCGACCACAGCCCCAGCTGTGCCATCTCTTCGCCGGCGGCGACAGCCGTCGGCAGGTTGAGATCGACCCCGAGCTCGTCGGCCAGGAACTGCAAGACCCGTCGGTCGGGGGTGGCGTTGGTTTGCAGGGCGGGCTCGAACGGGCGAATTCGGCCCTCCCAGTTGACGAACGCGCCGCCCTTCTCGACGACGGGCGCCACCGGGAAGACCACGTCGGCCCGTTCGGTAACCGCACTTTCGCGTAGCTCGAGGCTCAGCACGAACGGCGCCGCGTCGATCGCGGCCAGGGCCGCGTCGGGGTCGGGCAGATCGGCCAGCTCGACGCCGGCGACCAGCAGCGCGCCCAGCTCGCCATTGCGTGCCGCGTCGAGGATGCCCGCGGTGTCTCGGCCCGGGGTGCTAGGCAGCTCCCCGACATGCCAGCCGGCGGCGGTCTGCTCGCGGGCTGTGGTGTCGCTGACCGGTCGGCCGCCGGGCAGCAGGCCCGGCAGAGCGCCCGCCTCCACCGCGCCGCGCTCGCCGGCCCGTCGCGGTATCCACGCCAGGCGCGCACCGGTCGCTGCCGCCAATCTGCCTGCGGCAGAGAGCGCTCCGGGCGAGGTGGCCAGGCGTTCGCCGACCACGATTACCGCACCCGGAAGCTTCAGCTGTGCGTCATCGGCCAGACCATCTAGTGCGGCAGCCTCGCCGCCGGGCACCGTCGCGATCAACTGGCCGCGCATCTTGCCTAGAGATCGCGTGGCGAACGCGGCGATCGACCTGACCTGAAGTCCGTGCTTGCGGACGGCCTTACGCAGCCGCAGGAACACGATGGGCGCTTCCTCTTCGGGCTCGAGCCCGGCCAGCAGCACGGCGGGCGCCTTCTCCAAGTCTGAATAGGTCACCGTCATCGGCTGTCCGGCGACGTGCGCGGCCAGGAACTCGGCTTCCTCGGCGCTGTGCGCGCGGGCCCGGAAGTCGATGTCGTTGGTGTTGAGCACCATTCGGGCGAATTTCGAGTACGCGTAGGCGTCCTCGACGGTCAGGCGCCCGCCGACCAGCACTCCGGCGTTACCGCGCGCGGCGGCGAGCCCAGCGCACGCCACGCTGATGGCCTCCGACCACGACGCGGGCCGGAGTTCACCGTCCTCACGGATCAGGGGAGTGGTGATGCGATCGCCCTGCGTCGCGTAGGTGAACGCCCAGCGCCCTTTGTCGCAGTTCCATTCCTCGTTGACCTCCGGGTCGTCACCGGCCAACCGGCGCAGGACCTTTCCGCGGCGGTGGTCCGTACGCTCCGCGCATCCGCCCGCACAGTGCTCGCACACACTGGGGCTGGACACCAGGTCGAACGGCCGGGCTCGGAAGCGGTAGGCAGCGCTGGTGAGCGCACCGACCGGGCAGATCTGGACGGTGTTGCCGGAGTAATACGACTGGAACGGCTCGCCCGGCGCGATGCCGACCTGTTGCAGCGCACCGCGTTCCAGCAGATCGATGAATGGATCGCCGGCGATCTGCTCGGAGAACCGGGTGCAGCGAGCACACAGCACGCAGCGTTCGCGGTCCAGTAGCACCTCGGATGAGATGTTGATCGGCTTGGGGAAAGTTCGCTTGACGTCCTCGAACCGGGTTTCGGGGCGGCCGTTGGACATCGCTTGGTTCTGCAGCGGGCACTCACCGCCCTTGTCGCACACCGGGCAGTCGAGCGGGTGGTTGATCAGGAGGAGTTCCATCACGCCCTGCTGCGCCTTGTCCGCAGACTCAGACGTCAACTGGGTCTTCACCACCATGTCGGGTGTGCACGTGATGGTGCAGGAGGCCATGGGTTTGCGCTGCCCCTCGACCTCGACCAGGCACTGCCTGCACGCGCCCACCGGGTCGAGCAGCGGATGGTCGCAGAACCTCGGGATCTGGATGCCGACCAGCTCGGCGGCCCGAATCACCAAGGTGCCCTTGGGAACACTGACCTCCACACCGTCGATGGTGAGGTCCACCATTTCGACGGGCGGGGCGTCGTGCGTCGGTTCGGTGACTGTCATCTAGACGCCCACCCCTTCGGTTGCCATCAGCGCCGAGGCGTGCGGGTCGAACGGACAGCCGCCTGCCAGGTGCTCGTAGTACTCGTCGCGGAAGAACTTGATCGACGACAAGATCGGTGCGGCCGCGCCGTCACCCAACGCGCAGAACGACTTTCCGTTGATGTTGTCGGCGATGTCCAGCAGCTTGTCGATGTCGGCCTCGGTGCCCGTACCGGTCTCCAGGCGGGCGTAGATCTGCGCCAGCCAGTACGTGCCCTCGCGGCACGGTGTGCACTTGCCGCATGATTCGTGGGCGTAGAACTGCGTCCAGCGGCGCACCGCACGGACCACACAGGTGGTTTCGTCGAAGACCTGCAGCGCCTTGGTGCCCAGCATCGTTCCGACCCCTGCCATGCCTTCGTAATCCAGTGGCACGTCGAGGTGTTCGTCGGTCAGCAGCGGTGTGGAGGAACCGCCGGGGGTCCAGAACTTGAGGCTGTGGCCGGCCCGGATACCGCCGGCGTAGTCCAGCAGCTCGCGCATCGTGATGCCCAGCGGGGCCTCGTACTGTCCGGGGGTGGTGACGTGACCCGACAGCGAATACAGCGTGAAGCCGGGCGATTTCTCCGTGCCCATCGAGCGGAACCAGTCCACACCGTTGAGCAGCACGGGCGGCACGCTGGCGATGGATTCGACGTTGTTGACCACCGTCGGTGACGCGTAAAGGCCGGCGACGGCGGGGAACGGCGGGCGCAGGCGTGGCTGTCCGCGCCGGCCCTCCAGCGAGTCCAGTAGCGCTGTCTCCTCACCGCAGATGTAGGCGCCCGCCCCGGCGTGCACGATCAGTTCCAGATCGAAGCCCGAGCCCAGAATGTCGGTGCCGAGATAGCCGGCTTCGTACGCCTCGGCGACCGCGGCATGCAGGCGCCGCAGCACCGGCAGGACCTCGCCGCGGACGTAGATGAACGCGTGGTGCGCCCGGATCGCATACGCCGCGATGATCACGCCTTCCACCAAGAAGTGCGGGGTGGTCAGCATCAGCGGAATGTCTTTGCACGTACCGGGTTCGGACTCGTCGGCGTTGACGACCAGGTAGTGCGGCTTGGCGCCGGCGCCGGTGTCGTCCTGCGGGATGAACGACCACTTGGTGCCTGTGGGGAAGCCCGCCCCGCCGCGTCCGCGCAGTCCCGAGTCCTTGATGGTGGCGATGAGGTCGTCGGGATCCATCTTGAGCGCTTTATCCAGCGCCTGGTAGCCGTCATGGCGACGGTACGTATCCATCGACCAGGGTTGCGGCTCGTCCCAGAACCGGCTCAAGACGGGAGTCAGTGGTGTCATGTCTTCGATTCCGTTGCGTCCGGGTCGGTTTCGGGCTCGTTCGGCTTGGCCGGTACGTCGGCGGACGGTCCGGGTGCGGCCTGTTCCTTCGTCGCCTCGGTCGCGACTTTCTCGTCGTCGGGGCCGCTGTGCGAATCCGTCACCGCGTCGACAGAAGGCGCCTCCATGCCGCGCTCCTTGGCGATCCGCAATCCTGCGAGGGTCGCGTCCCCGGTCGGCGTCTGCGCGGCGGCGGCTTCCGGATCGGGCAGGCCCGCAAGGATTCTCGCGGTCTCCTTGAAGTTGCACAACGGTGCACCACGCGTCGGGATGGGGGGTTTGCCCTCCCGCAATCCGTCGACGAGGTCGCGGGCCGACGACGGCGTCTGGTTGTCGAAGAACTCCCAGTTCACCATCACGACCGGTGCGTAGTCGCAGGCGGCGTTGCACTCGACGTGTTCGAGGGTGACCCGGCCATCATCAGTCGTCTCGCCGGCGTGTACGCCCAGATGGTCTTCCAGCGCTTCAAGAATCGCGTCACCGCCCATGATCGCGCAGAGCGTGTTGGTACACACCCCGACCAGATATTCACCGGTAGGCGTGCGACGGTACATCGAGTAGAACGTGGCTACCGCGGTGACTTCGGCGTCGGTCAGACCCAATTGCTTGGCGCAGAACGCGATACCCGCGGGTGTGAGGCATCCGTCTTCTGACTGGACGAGGTGCAGCAGCGGAAGCAATGCCGAGCGGTTCTGCGGATACTTGGCGATGACCGTCTCGGCATCGGCCGCCAGGCGCGCGGCCACCTCGGCCGGATATGTCTTGGCGCCGTGGATCGGTGGACCTGGCTCGTCGGGTCGCTGACCGAGCTCGAGGAATACAGTCACCTATCCACCCCACCCATTACCGGATCGATCGACGCCACCGCGGTGATCGCATCGGCCACCATGCCGCCTTCGCACATCGCCGCCACCGCTTGCAGGTTGTTGAAGGACGGGTCGCGGTAATGCACGCGGTAGGGCCGGGTGCCGCCGTCGGAGACCATGTGCACGCCGAGTTCTCCGCGCGGTGACTCGACCGCGACGTAGACCTGCCCGGGCGGGACCCGGATGCCCTCGGTGACGAGCTTGAAGTGGTGGATCAGCCCCTCCATCGAGTGGCCCATGATCTTCGCGATGTGTTCGGGGGAGTTGCCGAGCCCGTCGGGTCCGAGCTTGAGGTCGGCGGGCCACGCGATCTTCTTGTCCTCGATCATGACCGGTCCGGGATTGGGCACGTCCAGCCGTTCGACGCACTGCTCGATGATCTTCAACGACTCGTGCATCTCCTTGACCCTGATCAGGTAGCGGCCATACGAGTCACACCCGTCGTCGGTGATCACGTCGAAGTCGTAGGTCTCGTACCCGCAGTAGGGCTGCGACTTGCGCAGGTCGTGGGGCAGACCGGTGGAGCGTAGGCAGGGGCCGGTGATGCCCAGCGCCATGCATCCGGTCAGATCCAGATAGCCGATGCCCTGGGTGCGCGCCTTCCAGATGTAGTTCTCGCTGAGCAGGTCTTCGAGGTCCTTGAGCCTCTTGGGCATCAACGTGAGCATGTCGCGCAGCTGAGGGATGGCCTCGTCGGGCAGATCCATCGCCACGCCGCCGGGCCGGATGTAGGCGTTGTTCATCCGCAGGCCGGTGATGGTCTCGAAGATCGACAGGATCTGCTCACGCTCGCGGAACCCGTAGAACATCGCGCCCATGGATCCCAGCTCCATACCGCCGGTGGCCAGAGCCACCAAGTGTGAGGAGATTCTGTTGAGCTCCATCATCATCACTCGTATGACGCTGGCGCGTTCGGGGATGTCGTCGGTGACACCGAGGAGTTTCTCCACGCCAAGGCAGTACACCGTTTCGTTGAAAAGCGGTGACAGGTAATCCATTCGGGTCACGAATGTGACGCCCTGCGTCCAGGTGCGGAACTCGAGGTTCTTCTCGATGCCGGTGTGTAGATACCCGATGCCGCAACGGATCTCGACGATCGTCTCGCCCTCGATCTCGAGGATCAGGCGCAGCACCCCGTGCGTGGACGGATGCTGCGGGCCCATGTTGACGACGATGCGCTCCCCGGCGTGTTGCGCCGCGCTCTTCTTTGCCGCCTCGACGACCTCGTCCCAGTCCTGCCCGCCGACGACGACAACTGTTTCGGTACCGCCGGATTCGGGCGGAATGTGAGATGAACTCATCAGTTGTAAGACCTCCGCTGATCGGGCGGCGGGATCTCGGCGCCGTGGTATTCGACCGGGATACCGCCCAACGGGTAGTCCTTGCGCTGCGGGTGCCCCACCCAGTCGTCGGGCATCTCGATGCGTGTCAGCGCGGGATGGCCGTCGAAGATGATGCCGAAGAAGTCGTAGGTTTCGCGCTCGTGCCAGTCGACCGTCGGATAGACCGCGTACAGCGAAGGGATGTGGGGGTCGTCGTCGGGCGTGGCGACTTCCACGCGGATGCGACGGTTGTGCGTGATCGACAACAGCGGGTAGGCCGCGTGCAGCTCGCGTCCTTTGTCGTCGGGGTAGTGCACACCACTGACTCCGAGACACAGCTCGAACCTCAGCCCAGGATCGTCGCGCAGCGCCTGCGCCACCACGGGCAGCTGCTCGCGCCGAACCTCCAGGGTCAGCTCGTCGCGGTAGACCACCACCCGTTCGATCGACTCCGCGTAGCCGTCGTCGCCGAGTGCCGCTGCCAGCTTGTCGACGACGTCGTCGAAAAAGCCGCCGTAGGGACGTGGCGAACTGCCCGGCAGCGCCACGGGACGGACGAGACGGCCGTAGCCCGACGTGTCACCGGAACCGCTGGCACCGAACATGCCGCGGCGCACGCCGATGACCTCGGGCGGCTCGATATCAGCCTGCTGACCAGTGTTGGAGCCGTTTGTGTTTTCGCTCACCGCAGCAAACCCTTGAGCTCGATGGTCGGCGTGACCGAAAGGGCTGCCTTCTCGGCTTCGCGAATCGCCTCCTCGCGGTGAACGCCGAGCGGCATCTCCTGAATTTTGTCGTGCAG
>Ga0075370_10001447_pt1 | contig 10310 bp, 9 predicted proteins | sample EndMethybrTD3035_FD_71398 | JGI IMG/M metagenome (GOLD analysis project Ga0075370, IMG submission 71398) | Populus endosphere microbial communities from Tennessee, USA - Endosphere MetaG P. TD hybrid TD303-5 | ecosystem: Host-associated > Plants > Roots > Endosphere | place: USA: Tennessee... | reverse complement strand
GAGTGGGCGGTGCGGCAGTACGCCATGAGCGGCAACCAGGTCGGCGGCTTCTACACCAGCACCATCGGCTTCGGCTTCAACACCGACGTGCTCAAGAAGAAGAAGCTGGCCGAGCCCAAGTGCTGGGCCGACCTGGTCAAGCCCGAGTACAAGGGCGAGATCGAAATTTCGCACCCGGCGACCAGCGGAACGGCCTACACCATCATCGCGGGCCTGGTGCAGCAGATGGGCGAAGACGCGGCGTTCGACTACCTGAAGAAGCTGCACCGCAACACCAACACCTACACCCGCAGCGGCCAGGCCCAGGCACCCAACGTGGCGAAGGGTGAAGTCGGCATCGGCGTGAGTTTTCTGTTCGGCTTCGAGAAGTGGCGCTACGAGAAATTTCCGGTCAAGACCGCGTCGCCTTGCGAAGGCACCGGCTACGAGATCGGCGGCATTGCCCTCGTGAAGGGCGCGCGCAACAAGGCCAATGCAGTGAAGTTCTATGACTGGCTCATGAGCCCGGCCGGTCAGGCCATCGGCGCCAAGGCCGGCAGTTTCCAGACGCCCGCCAACAAGACCTTCAAGCCGGATTCGCGCATTCCGTCTTCCGACGGCGTCAAGCTCATCAAGTACGACTTCGAGAAGTACGGCAAGGCGGCCGAGCGCCGGAGGCTGATCGAGCGCTGGACCCGCGAGGTGGAGTCGCAGCCGCGCTGAAGGGCGCCGCTCAGTAGTCGACGGTGACGGTGATCGTGTTGGCGTAGAGGCCGGGCGTCACGTACTGCGCCGCGGCGATGCGCCCATAGACCGTGTAGTTGCGCGTGAAGGTGGCACTGCCCAGCAGGCTGATGAGCAAATTGACGCTGTCGTTGACCGAGTTGGCGCCCCAGATGCTGGCGCGCCCGCTGTCGGTGTAGAGGTTGTAGGCCAGCGTGTTGCTGCCGAAAACAAGCCGGCGGTCGGCCAGCGTGCTGCTGGCGCCGGCGCTCAGGCTGATCGAGTAGGAGAGCGTGTTGAACAGCCCGACGACGCCGTTGATCGTGCCGTTCACGGTGACGGTGCTCGTGGTGTCCGCCGCGCCCACGGCAGCGTTCGGGTTGTAGTTGCCGAAACCGATCGGCGTGGCGCTCACGGTGGCGCTGCAGCTGATCACGCCGACGCCCGTGCAGGCCGCCTCCGCCATGCCGGCTGCGAACACGGCGGCGACCAGCACCACCGCAGGGCCCAGCCAGCGGCTCAGCGGGCGGGCGGCGGGGCGGTCGCGGCGGGCGCGGGAAGGGGTTCGCATGTGTAAGGGCCTGATGATGGCAGGGCCGGCCCCAGCGTGAAGCCGCAGTGCCCGCCGCGCCAGCGCGCCTCGAAGCGCTCGCCGGCGCGCGGCGCCTCGATCTCCAGCGTGCCGCGGTAGCCCGACGTCAGCGCGGCGCGGCGCGTGGCACTGTGCACGTCGATGCCCGGCGGCAGCAGGCTGCCGTCCGGAAGCCGTACGGTCACGTTCACGACGGCATCGTGCGAAATGTCGAAGGCGGCTGCCGCCACGCCGCGATCGCGCGGCACCACGAGCAGGACATCGTTGCGCACCTGCGCTGAAATCGGCAGGTCGGTGTTGTCGATGCTGATGCGGTTGGGCTCGTAGGCGCGCAGTCCCGAAACGATCGCGCGGCCCGCGCTGTCGGTCTTCGTCCAGGGCTGGTTTTCGCGGTAGACCTGGACACCGGGCGCGCCCGGCACGGTGACCAATGCGAACGCGTCGGCCGACTGGCGCGTCGCGAACGCCACGCCGCCCGCGTAGCCGACCGCGCCGCTGGCGCGCAGCCGCAGGCCGGTTTGCCCGTCTCGCTGTGCGGCCTCGGCGGCGACCATGCCGGCGCTGGCGCGCCAGTCGACGCGGGCTTCGGCCCGGCCGCGATCGCTCGCGCCGCCGTCGCGCCCCACCAGCAGGCGGTAGCCGTACCCGGTGTCGCTCGGTGGGATCTGGCTGATCTCGGCCGTCGCGAGGTTGCGATCCCGCTCGCGCTGCAGCGACAGGCTGGCACTCTGCCGCTCCCCCAGCTGCAGGGTGAGCGTGAGGCCGATCGAGGTGGTCTGGCGCTGGCCGTTCTGGCGCGTTCGGGCGGCGTAGGCGCTCAGCCAGGCCCGATCCGCCACGGCGACCGACCAGCTGGCCGACAGCACGCCCACGCGCTCGTCGGTGTTGTAGCGCAACAGGGTGTAGCTGGCGCCCAGCGTGCCGAGCCGGCCGAACGAACGGCCGGCGAACAGCTGGCTCTGGGCGGCGAGGTGGGCCTGGCTGTCCTCCCAGCCGACCTGGGTGAAGCGGCTGCTCGCGACCTGCCGGCTCGCCGCAAAGTTCCAGTCGCCGCTGCTGCGCGAAAAGGCAGCGCGTGCCAGCGTGCCGCTGCCTTCGGCCGAACGGCTGGCGGCGGCGTGCACGCTGAATTGGCCGATCGGTGCCCACACCCACTGCACGCCGGTGCCAGCGGTCTGGCTGCGTGCGCCGCCTTCGGCGTGCAGTTCCAGCGTGACCGCGTCGCTGAGGCCATGGCGCCAGTCGCCCGAGACGAACGGGCGGCCGTAGTCGAAGCTGCGCTCGCCATAGCGCAGCCGCGTCCAGCCGGCTTCCACCGAGTAATCGGACAGGCCCGCGCGCAGCAGTGTGGGGCTCACGTAGTAGGGCGTCGTCACGGTCCGCTGTACGCCGAGTGCGTCGGTCACGGCAAAGCGCATCTCGCCGGCGCCGGTCAGCACCGGCATCTCGCTGATCGCGAACGGGCCGGGGTCGACCCGTCCCTGGTAGCGCAGCGTGTCGTTGACGTAAACCTCGAGCGCCGATGGCACGGCCGAGCCGCCGCGCAAGGTCGGCGTCGGGTAGGCGATGTAGCCCGCCTGCAGGCCGAAGCGGGTGCCAAACTGCACGCCGCCGAAACGGAACGGCGTCGACCAGGCGGCATTGCGCGAGATCGAGTCGCCGGCGCTGAAGCGGGTCAGGCGCTCGGGGTCGTCGTAGCGCCAGGTCGTGTCCAGGCGCGTGGCGCCGCGCCGGTCGTTGCTGAACGCCGACTGGCCCGCCACGAAGCTGGTGGCCGCCACGCCCCAGGCACCTGACGCTGCGGCGTCGAAGTAGCCGGAGGCGGCGGTGCCGCGCCGGTCGTGTTGCAGCGCGACGTCGTAGTTCAGGAAGGTGCCGAATGCCGACGCCGACAGGGGGGCGCGCGTTGGGGCCGGCGCGCGCGTGGCGGTCATGGCGAACGCGTCGGGCGGTGCTTCGATGCGCGCCGTCTGGCTGGCCTCGTCGAGCGTGACGCGCACGCCGGCCAGCGCGCCAAGGTCGTGGTAGTCGATGCCGTCGCGCCGCAGTGTCGGCGTGGCCGGCACCGTCAGGCGCCATGCCTGCAGATCGGGGGTGGTGAACAGCAGGCGGCCGTCGTGCCGAAGCACCGGCCGTGTCGCATCCTGCGGCTGGCCGTTGAGCCAGACGTCGAGGATCAATGGCTGCGGTGCCGACGGAGGGACCTGGGCGAAAGCGGCGCCGATCGTCAGCCAGCCGCAGCAGGCCCACCGGTTAGCGCAAGGGAGTGTCCGCACGGGGAACGCGCAACAGCAGGGGCGGCAGGGCCATGGGCGCATCGCTCGCCAGTTCGAACTGAAGGCGCGTTTCGGGCGCCAGTGCGGGCAATTCCAGTGCGACGCTGGCCGAACTGCCCGGCAGCACATACCAGGAGAGCGCCTTGCGCAGCAACTCGGCGCCGCTCTCGTTGCGCACGCGCAGTTCCGTCAACTGCAGGTGGTCGGTGCCGCGGTTGTCAAGCCACAGCCGGTACGTGCCCGCCGCCACTCCCGCCGACGGGGCGAGGCGCCAGTGCAGATCCTGGCGCGGCGCGCTGGCCGGCACGAACAGCGGCACGCCGATGCGCAACAGCGTCTGCAACCGTGCGCCGGCCCCCGGCGCCTGCGGCAAGGCCTGCTCGCGTGGCAACTGCTGGAAGAACACGCGGTAGCTGCGCTCGGTGTCGGCGGCGGGCGCCTGCAGGCCGACCCGCACGATCTGCTGGCCGCGACCCGGCACGCGGAAGATCGACGGATTGACCAGCACTTCGGGCGTCGGTGTGTAGACATCCTGGCCATCGCGTTGCGACCAGGCCATCACCTCGACCTGCACCGCAACCTCTTCGTCCTCGCCGTTGCCGAGCGTCACCGAGGCGACGGGCCGCGTCGGCGCCAGCGCGAGGCGCACCGGTGCGACGTGCAGGCTGGCCCCCATGGCATCGCCGGCCAGTGCGCATGCGAGCGCCAAGGCCCAGGGCAGCAGGCCCGTCATCCGCAACCGGGCGTGGCGCATCTGCGTGGCCGGCGTCAGTACGTCACCGTGAGGAGGATCGTGTCGGCGTAGTCGGTCGCGGGGGCGGCCGCGTACTGGCTGGCCGGAACGAGGCCGTACACGGTGTAGGGCTGCGGCAGGCCGCTGCCCGTGAGGCCGGTGCCGGTGGCGCTGTTGTCCCAGTTGACGGTGTTACCAATGTCCTTGTAGAGCCCGTAGGCCAGCGTGTTGTTGCCGGCTGTCGCGGTCGGGCTGGTCATGAGCCGGTTGGTGACGCTGGCACCCACGCCGTTGCCCGCATTGAGACCGACCGAGTAGGGCGTTCCGATCGTGCAGGTGACATTGAAGCTGGTGGTACCGGTCGCCGCAGCGGAAGCTGTGTACGAGCCGAAGCCCAGCGTGGCCGGGGTCGACACCAGGCAGGCCTTCAGCACCGTGGCCGTGACCTGGAAGCTGGCGGTCGCGGCCGCGGCGCGCGCCTGATCGACCGGTACGGCGGCCATGAAGGCCGCGGCGGCGGCGAGGGCACTGAAGGCGGCGATCGAACGGAAATTTGAAGCACGCATGGATGACGTCCGGTTGAAATGAAGGGAGGCCGGGTCGCCGGCGCGTCACCAGTGTCAACCGTGTTCCGCCGGGCCAAATAGGGGTACGACCTAGGCGCGCCATCAAATTCGCAGTTCGGTGACAAAAGTTAAATAAGCGCGCCACCCGCTATCAAACTAGTAGCAACGAATCAAGGGGCGATGAGCCTCCGTGCGGTTTCGGCGAAAAGCAACAGCCGGAGCGCGTCCGTACAACTTAGTGCCTCATGTCGACGTTGGGGTTTTTGGGCGCCGGGCGATCGGGCCTGCCGTTCGCTGCAGGCAGCAGCCGGCGCGTGGTTTCAGCGCTCGCGCCGAACCGCAAAGTCGGCGGTCGCGGTGCCCCGCACATACACCTGTACCGGCACGCCTTCGCGTGCTGCGGGGGTCCACGGCAGCGGCAGGTTGTCGGGCACCACCTCGATCTGGTAGCTGCCGGCGGCCACCGACGGAAAGCTGTAGTAGCCCTGCGCATCGGTGCGCGCGACGAAGCGGCGGTTCAGCATCACGGTGACGTTGGGCACGCCGCCCTCGCTGGCTTCGCGCTTGCCGTTGCTGTCCTGGTCGAAGTACACATGGCCTTCGAGGCGGCCGGAACCGGCGCCGGCACCGCCGCCGATCGGCGCGCTGGCGCTGCCCGCACGCGCTTCCCAGCGCAGCGCGATCTGCATCGTGCGGCTGGACGGCAGCGTGAGGATCGGCGCTTGCGTGGCGGTGGTGAGGGCCGACACCACGGCCGGATTGAGCGACTCCTGGCCGCGCGCCGCCGTGTACTGCGCAATGAACGACCAGCCGCCGCCGAGCGGCCAGCTCACGCGCGCATTCGCGTTGAGGAACTTGCTGCTGTTGTCGCCCATGCCGTTGCTGCCGCGCAGGCTCAGGTCGACGCGCCCCCCGGCAAGGAACGGCATGCTGCCCAGCACGCCCCAGATCACCGAGCGCGAAGTGACGCTGGACTGGGTTGACTGCTCGAACGCCAGCGTGGTCGAGAGCGATTGCGATTCGCCCACGGCCCACGCATGGTCGACACCCAGCCGCACGACCCGCTGGTCGCGGCCGTTCGCAAGATCGGCGCGCCACTGGCTCTGGCCCCATTGCGGCGAGATGTGTTCCCAGGTGAGCTGCAGCGATTGCGCGGCCGCCGTGCCGGTGCGTGCTGCCACGGTGCCGGACAGCGCATCGCGCGAGTCGAAGCGGTAGCGCCCGAACAGGTTGCCGAACAGCGAGCGCCCCTGCAAGCCGCTCACGCTCTCGCTGACCTCGACATTGCCGCCGAGCTGCCACTGCCGGGTCGACACGTCCGCGCGCCAGCTCGCGCCGCGCAGGTCGCCGGCGATCGGGTTGCTGCCCCAGCGCAGCGAAGGGTCGAAATAGAACACGCTCGCGCCCTGCTGCGCCCAGTTGCTGCGCCAGCTCGAATCGACCCAGAAGCCGTTGGCCGAATCGTTCGGCGCGAGCGAGCCCGCATAGGAGGGCTTGCCCGCGCTGTGCGCGTAGTTGGCCTGCACGCGCAGCCCGCCGGGCCGCTCCTGCACCGGGCCGATGCCCGGGCCGAGTGTGTCGGCCCAGGGCGCCACGCCCTGCCAGGACACCGCACCCCAGAACGATCGCGAATCCTGCGCGTAGCCCGACAGGCCGTTCAGGTTGGCGTTGCGGGTCTCGACCCACTGGAAGGCCGCGTCGGTGCGGCCGATGCCCAGCTGTGTCTGGGGGCCGGCGATCTGCTGCTGCGCGCCGAAGGTCGCGACGCTGCCGCGCCCCAGCGTGAAGCCCTGCGACGTGAGCCCATCGAAGTAGCCGAGCCGGCCGGCCGAGGCGTTCAGCACCGTGCTGCCGCCGCGCTCGAAGCTGGTCGATGCGCCCTCGATCGGCAGCGAGGGCAGGTAGACGCGGCCGAGCCCGCGCGACATCGGCGTGGCAGCGGTGTTGATGTCGCCGACGCTGCTGTTGGCGAACCAGCCGTTGTCGAACGGCATGGCGCGCTGGTCGATGCGGCCCGTGTTGCCGTTGCGGTACGACTGGCTGTAGAGATTGCCGGTCTGGCCCGACAGGTCGTAGGCGGTGACCGGGTTGCGGTAACGGTTGATGTTCAGGTTGGCCGACAACGCGCCGTAGTTCGGCGTGTCGAGGTGGCCTTCGAGCTTGAGCGTCGTGTTGTGGGTATCGATCAGGCCGCCGCTTTGCCGCAGCGATTGCACCTCGACGCTGCCGCCGCGCGGCCAGCCGCTGTCGGGCGCCTGCTCGTCGGCCTCGTCGAGGGTGGCCTGTGGTCCGCTTTCGAGCAGCCGGTCTTCATAGGCCGCCGGTGCCGGTGCCGGCTGCGCAGAGTGGCTGCTCAGCGCTGTGCCCGCGCCGAGCATGCCGAGCGCGCAGCCGATCAGCCGGCACCTCATGGGGCGAAGCGCTGGTCGACGGTGATCGAGCCCGACTCACCCCATTCAAGCTTGCCGCGCACGGTGACCGGAAAACGCACCTGCACTTGCGCGTCGATGTTGCCCGGGCGCGTGGCGCTGAGCGCGATGTCGCGCGTCTCGCCGGGCAGGATCGGCGAGGTGGCGGCGGTGAACTCGAGCGCCGTGCCGCTGGCATCGGTGCCGTTCAGAAAACCGCTGAGCCGGCCGTGCGCGGTGCCGTCGTTGCGCACCTTGAGGGTCGGCACCGGCTGGCCGTTGACCGGCTGCACCACGCTGCCGACCACGCTGAGCACGGGCTTCACGTCGCCAATCGCCACGTAGACGATGACGCCGACGCGGGCCGACAGCGCGATCGGCACGCCGGGCCCCGCGGCCTGCTCCTTGCCTTCGATCAGCACCGCGAAGCGGCATTCCGTCGGCGCTGCATCGGCCGGCGGCGTGACCTCGAAGCGGTAGCGGTAGGGCCGGCCCGGCGGCACCACCAGCTCCTTGCGCTCGATCGCCACCCAGGGGCGGCAGCTGCCGGGCGCGAGCGCGTCGATGAAGTCGACCGAGCCGTCGGGCTTGAAGGTCCAGTCGGCCGTGCGGACGGTGTAGTTGCCCGGTCGAACGTCGACCTGGGAGAGTTCGATCACGCTGCGGATCGGCGTGCCGGGCTTGCCTGTCAGCTCGAAGCGCGGGGGCGACACGGCCAGCGCGAATTGCGCGAAGGCCACCGGGCACAGCGCGGCCAGGCCCAGCGCCAGCAGCGCGCGCCGGCGCCACGCGGCCGAAAGCACAGGGGGGTTCAAGGCGACACCTCGATCTCGAAATAGAACTGGAGCGATTGCGCACGCGTCAGCAGGCGGCCATCGGCCACCAGGTTCAGCTGGATCGTCTCGGTCAGGATGGCATCGCGCACCAGGCCGTCGTACACCAGCGTGCGGCCGCCGCTGCGCAGCGCACCGGGCATCAGGCGGCCCTGGGTGCGCCAGGTGGCCTGGAGTTGCTCGCCTTCGGTCGGCGCCAGCAGCATGTAGATGCGGGCCGGGCGGTTGAGCCAGCTTGCCAGGTTGAGGCGCAGCGCCACGTTGAGTTGGCCTTCGACCGTGTTGTCGCCGCCGCGCGAGGGCGCCACCTGGCGCCATTTCATGGGAGTGACTGGCTGGCTCACCACCGTGCCGGTGTCGTCGACCCGGTAGATGGCGGCCTGCACCGCGCCCGAAAAAAAGCCGGCCAGCAGCGCCAGCGCAAGGAGGCGCTTCATGGCGCGACCAGTTGGTAGGTGGCGCGGCCTGTGAAGGTGCCGGCCGGCGCCAGCTGCGCATTGGCATAGCTGAAGGTGAGACAGCTCTCGAACCAGCTGTTGCGTCCGACCGTCAGCAGCGTCTGCGTCGTGCCGCCCGCGAAGGTTCCGGGCGGAATCGTGGCGGAAGTGTCCTGGGCGCCACCCGAGACCCACGAGATCGTGCTGAACGGGATCGTGTCGCTGCTGGCATTCAGCAGGTTGAGGGGCGTCGTGACGCTGAGCGTGGCGTTCGCTGCCGTGCCCGGCGTGCGGTAGAAGCCGCCCACGTACACCTGCCCGGTAGTTGGCGTGCAGAACGCGAAGTTGTCGTACGGGCTGTTCGTGACCGGGCTGTTGGTCGACATGGTTTGCGCCCCGCCGCCGATCGCGCCCGCGGCGACGTTCGCGGTCACCGTGTTGATCGTCGGGTTGTCGCCCGGTGTTCCGCCGGTCGAGTAGAAGCCGGTGAAGGTTCCGGTGCCGACCTGCAGGTAGAGGGCGCGCGTGCCCGTCCCGATGTTCACCAGGTACGCCTGCGCGGCGCTGCAGCCGAGCAGGCCGGACAGCGCCAGCACGCACGCTGCGGCGGGAGGGTAGGGCAGAGGGGGCAGGCGCATGGAAAGTGTCACCGGGTGCGATTGTCTGTCGCGGGCGCGATCATGGCATGGAGGCCGTGTAGGTGACCCGGCCATTGTTGACACCCACGCCGCCATACGTGCCCGCCGCCACCGCTTCGGTGTTGGCATAGCTGTAGGTCCACTGGCCCTCCTGCTGCACCATCTTGTTGCTGGCAGTCAGCAGCACCGCGGTGCCCGCGCCGCCGGTGGCGTTGAAGGCCGGATGGGTGATCGCGCTGTTGTTGAAGCCGCTGCTCGTGCTGGCCAGTGGCGCGCTCGCCACATTGATGCGGTTCCAGCCGATCTGCTGTGCCGCGACGCCGTTGTGGAGCGGGCCGGCGGTGTTGGAATTGAGCGTGATGTTGCCACCGTTGCCCATCACCCGCACCGTCACCGCGCCGGCGCCGAGGTCACCGCCGGTGGCAGCGACTGCCACGCCGTTGCCGACCGCCGCCGCGGGCACCGTGATGTTGATCAGATCGACCGTGCCGACGCTCGTGAAGCTGGTGCCGGTGCCGACTCGCAGGTACAGCACGCGAGGAATCGTGACGATGAAATCCAGCCGTGCGGTCGCCGTCAGCGACGCGCCGTTGCCACTGGCGAAATCCGATTCGGCATGGGCCGACACCGACACCGATACCAGCGCGATCGCCAGCGCGGCCAGCAGTGTCAGCCGCGCTTCGATCTGCATGGCGTTCAGGTGTCAGGTGCTGCGGATGCTCAGGGCATCGAGGCGGTGTAGGTCACACGGCCGGCGTTGGTGTTCACGCCGCCGTAGGTGCCGGCCGCGAGGATGTCCGTGTTCAGGTAGGAAAAGGTCCACTTGCCTTCTTCGCGCACGACGCCATTGGTGGCGTTCAGCGTGGTGGCGGTGCCGTTGCCGGTGTTCGACGCGGCGAAGGTCGGGTGCGCGATGCCGGTGTTGTTGAAGCCGGTCGTGGTGCCAGCCGTCAGCGGTGCGGCGACGACCGCGATGCGATTCCAGCCGACCGTTGCGCCCGAGCCGTTGTTCATGGCGCCGGTGGTGGCCGAGTTGAGCGAGATCGTGCTGGCACCGTTGCCCATGACACGCACGGTGACTGCGCCGTTCGTCAGGTCGCCGCTGGCGGCCGTGGCTGCCACGAC
>Ga0075370_10001444_pt1 | contig 10325 bp, 8 predicted proteins | sample EndMethybrTD3035_FD_71398 | JGI IMG/M metagenome (GOLD analysis project Ga0075370, IMG submission 71398) | Populus endosphere microbial communities from Tennessee, USA - Endosphere MetaG P. TD hybrid TD303-5 | ecosystem: Host-associated > Plants > Roots > Endosphere | place: USA: Tennessee... | reverse complement strand
ATTGCCTGCCTTGCGTTGCCCCGGTTGGAACTCGCTTCGCTGTTCTCCTTGCGGAGCGCTGAAGGCCAAGCTGATATTGGTCCAACAGCACTCGCTACCACCGCAGTCATCACATTAGGACTTCTCGGCGGACTGGTGCAACGCGCATTCAATGCTGTTCAGGAGGGATTTTGGGTCGCAGTCCTGCAGGTTGCTGCTAGATTTTTCTCGCTCGCGCTACTGTTCGTCGTCGTTCGTTTTCAACTGGGCCTGCCTGCATTGGTCTTTGTTGTAGGCGGTCTGGCAAGCTGCGTCCTGCTGCTTGCAGGCATACCACTGCTGCTGTACCGGAATAAATGGTTGAGGCTGCGGCGGCAGGAGATCTTCGAAGCGATCGATCTCGAAAGCGTAAAAGGCTTGTTGTCGGTCGGTGCCATGGGGTTGGGCGCGTCTGTGGCGATTTATCTCGTCAACAATTCAATTCCGGTTCTGATTTCATCCAAGTACGGTGCAGAGGCTGTCGCAGATTTCGCGGTGCTGATGAAGCTGCTTGCGATTCCTGGAATGCTATTGGCATATGTTCTGAGTCCGCTTTGGCCTGCGATCGCCGAAGCCAATCAAAAGAGCGACGCACGGTGGATTCGAGGGGCGTACCGTAAATGTTCGACTGCATGCTTCGGCGTTGCAATCATCAGCAGCGTCGTAATTTTATTGGGTGCTCCTTTCATTATCAGGCATTGGACAGGTGCGACCGAAATCGTTCCTTCATCGCACCTTGTCGTCGCGTCGACCGTATTTATGGTGCTCGGCTTCTGGAACAGTGCTGCGTCAATCGTTCTGAACGGGCTTTCCCGTTTCAAAGGCCAGGCTAGCTATGGTTTATTGCTGGCTGCGGGAGCTGTGCTCGCGGCCGCTTTTATTCCAAGCTCCTTTCCAAAAGAGTACGTGGTGTGGGCAATCAATATCGGATTTGCCTTCAGGTGCATTCTGATGCAGTTCGAGATCAATGGAAGCTTCGCCGAACTCTCGCGCAGGAGTGTGACGTATTTGCAACGATCATGAAAACGAGATGCCGATTGCGGTTGTTCTATTTTTATTGAGGGATATGACGTGAACTCGATCAGTACCAAGTTTCCGAAGGTATTGGTGGTCAGCGCCGCCCCAATCAATCGCGTCGATGCGACCGGGATCACGATGTCGAATCTGTTTGCTGGATGGCCGATTGATCGTATCGCTCAAATTTACGACTCGCCCAGTGCGCCAGATCCGGCGTACTGCACAAGAGTGTGGCGATTCTCGGGCGACGACATCGCCTCGGTCCGGCTGGCGAAAAAAGCATTGGGACGATTCCGAAAATCACGCAATCGCCCAACTGCCGTCCCGGGAAGTAATCCGGTCGTCCAAGTTCAAAATTCCTCGAATGACCTTGGATTGCTTGCCGCCGTAAGCGATGTTGTTCCTTTCAGAGCATCGCCTGCTTTGCTTGAATGGGCGGATGAGTTTGCACCGGATGTCATCTACACACTTCTTGGCGGATCACGCATCTGCGAGCTGGTCATACAGCTTTCCGAGCGTCTCGGTAAGCCGGTTGTTCCTCATTTCATGGACGATTGGCCCAGTACCATTTACGAGTCTCAGCGCCTTCGAAAACTATTTAGAAGCGTAATGATTCATCGTCTCGCCGACGTGTTGCGCAGGGCTCCTATAGGGCTGGCAATTGGATCTGGAATGGCTGAGGCAATGAACGCTCGATACGGAAAGAAATTCGACTACTTCATGAATTGTGTCGAATGCAGTGGCGCCAGATCTGTGGTCAGGACGTCTGCCTCCAATGCAGTCCGATTCGGGTATGTAGGTGGATTGCATTTGAATCGGTGGCGATCCTTATTGGCACTGGCCGAGACACTCGAAACGCTGGCTCGTTCCGGAATGTCAATTTCGCTCGAAATCTGTGCGCCGGCAAAGGACATCGAGCTGTATGGAAAACATTTCGCACCTTTTACCTCCGTGTCCCGGCTGTTTTCCGTTCCTCCGGATCAAGTGGTTGACGTTTTAGATTCGTATGACGTGTTGGTACATGCCGAATCTTTTTTGTCCGAGGACTCGCGCTTTACGAAACTCTCCGTTTCTACAAAGATTCCCCAGTATATGGCTGCGGGGCGCCCCATCTTGGCGATCGGCCCGAGCAGTCTGAGTTCGATCCAGTATGTCGAACAATCACGGGCTGGCCTGACTGTGACAGAAGAAGGGGTTAATTCGACGTTGACCGATGCGGTGCGTCAACTGGCTCAATCGGAGAGTCGGAGGCATATGTTCGGCCAGGCCGGCTATCGCGTGGCGCTTGAACGCCACGATGCCGCTCCCGTGCGACGGCGATTCGCATCGGTGCTGTCTCAGGCGGCGGTGCAATTTTGATCCTGCTATTGGATTTTCAACTCATGCGAACGAGCAATTGGATAGCGTATGTCGGCCCATTCCCTTTTCCCTGGGGGCAGGCCGGGTCTCGTCGCATGGCTGGAATCGCTCGTTCGCTCGCGCAAGCGGGGTATTCAGTTGTGGTCGCAGGTGGTAATGATCTACCTGCCGCCGAACAGAATTTAAACGAAGGCGAACCGAAGGGCACCATCCGGTATGTTGGGGTTGGAGAGTCTCCAACCGCGGGGATGTCTTCTTTTAAAAAATTTTGGAGGGTATTTGTCGAATGGGGCGGAAAGACCGTTCAATGGTTGGACCATCAGCCATCCAAACCATCTCATGTCGTCGTATATGGAGGGAGTGCGCAATATATGCTGAGGCTGCTCCCGTGGTGCAAGCGGCATGGAATACCTCTGATCGTGGACGTTGTCGAATGGTACGACCCGCGGCAGATGAAAGGGGGGAGATTTGGCCCGTTTTACCTCAACGCCCAATTTGCTTTGCGTTACCTCTATCCTCGATGCGACGGGGTGATTGCAATCAGCTCCCTGCTCGAGAATCATTATCGAACGTTGGGGTGCAAGGTTGTACGGATTCCTCCATCGCTTGATGTGCAGGCCAACGGAAATCTTTTCCACTTGAAGGATCCTGCAGCACCTTTGGTGCTTCTCTATGCCGGGACCCCGGGCAGAAAGGATTTGCTGCTGCATGTCATCGAGGCGGTGGAAGCTCTCGACGCCACCGGTACAAGACTTCGCCTGAAAGTATTGGGCCCCACTCTTGGACAGCTGAAAGCGAGCTATGGCCGCTCTGAATTTGCTCCGAGCATCGAGGTTTTGGGGCATGTGAATCAAGTGGAAATTGCACAGCACATCCGCCTGGCTGATTTAACCGTATTGTTGAGAGAGCCTGCGCGTTTCGCAAATGCTGGTTTTCCAACGAAGTTGGTTGAAAGCCTGGCGAACGGGACTCCCGTTATTGTCAATTTGACCAGCGATATCGGAATGTACATCCGCGATGGGGCGGAGGGATTGGTTTGCCATGACTGTTCAGTTCGTGCTCTCACGCTGGCCATTGAGCGCGCGCTGGAACTTTCGAGCCTTCAGCTTCAAGCAATGCGGCATTCGGCGATTGAGCAAGCGCAACGATCTTTCGATTTTCGTGCTCATTCTGGTGAATTGCATTCTTTTTTTAAAAGTACCGAGCGAGTTTCCAGTTGACCCGCATTCCTATTCGCCTTTGCCTTGTCTCTCCGGTACCTCCCCCATACGGCGGTATTGCGCATTGGACTGCCTTGATTTCCGCTTACGCGAAGGGTAGGAAGGATATCGTGATTTCGCAGGTCAATACCGCTCCAAGTTGGCGCTCCATTCATCAAACCGGAATTATCGTTAGATCCATTGGCGGGTCGTTGCAGCTGATCCTGGACATCGTAAAGCTATGTTTTTCCCTGTGCCGCAATCGTTTTGACGCCATTCACCTGACCACCTCCGGTCATTTGGGTGTTGTACGTGATCTCGCGGTGGCCGTTCTCGGGAAGATTTTCAGGGTGCCATTGGTTTTTCATATTCGGTTCGGACGTATTCCATTGATCGCTTCGGCGAACTCGATGGAGTGGCGTTTACTTCGGATTGTTATGCGGATGTCATCCCGAGTGGTCCTGATTGATAAAGCAACCTATGAGGCGGTGCGGAGTTATTCGCCTGCGAGCATGGCCGAGTTGATTCCCAATTGCGTAAACACGCACTCGCTGCCATCCGGTCAGCCACGACACCTCCGCGCGACTCGGTCGGTTGTATTTCTGGGTTGGGTGATTCCAGCAAAAGGTGTTGATGAACTCTTGTCTGCCTGGGGTCGCCTTCAGCCGCAGGGCTGGCGACTTGATTTCATTGGTTCATATAAACCCGACTACCGCGATCAGCTGATCCGGAGCCACGGCGCAGAAAACGTGAATTTCCTGGGTGAGTTGCCTCACGAGATCGCCATGCAGCACGTGGCGTCGTGTGACTTGTTTGTTCTCCCCAGTCACACCGAGGGGTTTCCCAATGTCATCGTCGAAGCCATGGCTCTTGGTCGCGCAATCGTGGCAACGAAGGTTGGCGCAATCCCGGAAATGCTTGCGGATGGCGCCGGCGTGCTCGTCAACCCGCGGGACGCGCACGGATTGGAGCGCGAAATGCGGGCGCTAATTCTCGATGCGCAAGCACGGCTATCCCTTGGAGAGGCGGCAAAGAAGAAGGCAGATCTCTGTTATTCGATTGATGCCGTTTTTCTGGAGTACATGCGTGTTTGGGACGGGGTGTCGAATCAAAGATAGTTTTTGGTAACACGAATTCAATCAAGAATATCTCATGTTTTCGAAAAAGACGTTGTTAATTAGCGGCGGCACTGGCTCTTTCGGCAATGCCGTGCTCAAACGCTTTATCACGACTGATATTGGCGAAATCCGCATCTTCAGCCGCGACGAGAAAAAGCAGGATGACATGCGAAAACGCTACAACCATCCCAAGGTCAAGTTCTATATCGGCGATGTACGTGATTCGCGGAGCGTGGGCGCGGCCATGCGCGATGTCGACTACGTTTTTCATGCGGCAGCACTCAAGCAGGTGCCGTCTTGCGAGTTCCACCCGATGCAAGCGGTCCGCACGAATGTGCTTGGCACCGAAAACGTCCTGGAGGCGTCAATCGCCGCAGGCGTCAAACGCGTCGTGTGCCTGAGCACCGACAAGGCGGTCTATCCCATCAACGCCATGGGCATCAGCAAAGCCATGATGGAGAAGGTGATGGTCGCCGCCAGCCGAAATCTGGAAAGCACAAACACCGTGATTTGCGGTACCCGCTACGGCAATGTCATGGCCTCGCGCGGCTCGGTCATCCCGTTGTTCGTGGAGCAGGTGCTGGCAGGCAAGCCCATCACCGTGACGGACCCGTCCATGACCCGCTTCATGATGACCTTGGAGGACGCGGTCGAACTCGTGCTGCATGCGTTCGAGCACGGCAACAACGGCGACATCTTTGTGCAGAAGGCCCCGGCAGCTACGGTGCAGGTGCTGACGCGGGCGATCCTGGAGGTGATGCGAAAGCCTGATCACGAAGTGCGTGAGATCGGCACTCGCCACGGCGAGAAGCTCAATGAAGCGCTGCTGAGCAGAGAGGAAATGGCCTGCGCCGAAGACCAGGGCAACTACTACCGCGTGCCGCCCGATGGGCGCGACCTGAACTACGCCAAGTACGTGGAAGTGGGTGAGCATCGCATTACCCGCAGCACGCACGGTGAAGACTACAACTCGCACAACACCACCCGGCTCGATGTGGAAGGCATGAAGGCGTTGCTGCTCAAGCTCGACTTCATGCAGCGCATTGCGCGCGGTGAACCCGCCGTGGTGCAGGAGTAAGACCATGAAGGTACTGATTACCGGTGCCCGAGGCTTCGTGGGCAAGAACTTGCAGTTGCACCTGGCCGAACGCAAGGATGTGCAGGTGGTCTGCTTCACTCGCGGCGACGGCGTGGAGCAGCTGCCCACGCTGTTGCAGGGGGTGGACTTCGTGTTCCACCTCGCGGGGGTGAACCGTCCCCAGGACCCGCAGGAATTCGCCACCGGCAACGCAGAACTCGCACAGAGCCTGTGCCGCGCCGTTTGCGCTGTGGCCGAATCCACCGGCAGGAAGGTGCCCGTCGTCTACACCTCGTCCACCCAGGCAGGTTTCGACAACCCTTACGGCCGCAGCAAGCGCGGGGCGGAAGAGGCGCTGCAGGCCGCCGCCCGCAGCCACGGCATTCCGGTGCACCTCTTCCGGTTGCCCAACGTGTTCGGCAAATGGTGCCGGCCCAACTACAACTCGGCCGTCGCCACGTTCTGCCACAACATTTCGCGCGGCCTTCCCATCCAGGTCAACGATCCGGCGGCGCCTGTCACGCTGGTGTACGTGGACGATGTCATCGAACGCTTTGTCCAGCTGATGGATGGCGCAGATGCCGCGGTGAACACGGATGGTTTTGCCACCGTGGCGCCTCAGTACGCCACCACGGTGGGCGAGCTGGCGCGGCAGATCCAGTCGTTCAGGGACAGCCGCAGCACGCTCATGACCGATCGCGTGGGAACGGGGCTGGTGCGGGCGCTTTACTCAACCTATGTGAGCTACCTGCCACCCGAGTCGTTCGCCTACCCGGTGCCGCAGTACGGAGACGCGCGCGGCGTGTTCGTCGAAATGCTCAAGACGCCGGACGCCGGCCAGTTTTCGTTCTTCACCGCGCACCCGGGCATCACGCGAGGCGGGCACTACCACCACAGCAAGACCGAGAAGTTCCTGGTCATCAAGGGACAGGCGCGCTTCAAGTTTCGGCACATGCAGACCGGCGAAGCGCATGAGCTGGTCACCGCGGGCGACAAGCCGGAAATTGTCGAGACCGTGCCCGGCTGGACGCACGACATCACCAACATCGGCACTGAAGAAATGGTCGTCATGCTCTGGGCCAACGAGGTGTTCGACCGCGCGCGGCCAGACACCTTTTCCTGCCCGCTGTAGCCCCCACCACCACGGATCCTTCCAATGAAAAAACTCAAGGTCATGACCGTGGTCGGCACCCGGCCCGAGATCATTCGGCTGTCCCGGGTGCTGGCACGGCTGGACGAGCATTGCGACCATGTGCTGGTGCATACCGGCCAGAACTACGACTACGAACTCAACCAGGTTTTCTTCGACGACCTCGGCGTTCGCAAGCCCGATCACTTCTTGAACAGCGCGGCGGATTCGACGGGTGCCGCGCACACCATCGGCAACCTCATCATTGCGGTCGACAAGGTGCTTGGGCAGGAGCAGCCCGAGGCCATGCTGGTGCTGGGCGACACCAACAGCTGCCTGTCGGTCATCCCAGCCAAGCGGCGCAAGATTCCGATCTTTCACATGGAAGCCGGCAACCGCTGCTTCGACCAGCGCGTGCCGGAGGAGACCAACCGGCGCATCGTCGACCACACGGCCGACGTGAATCTCACCTACAGCACCATCGCCCGCGACTACCTGCTGCGCGAGGGGCTGCCGCCGGACCTGGTGATCAAGACGGGCAGTCCGATGTTCGAGGTGTTGTCCCATTACCGCCCGAACATCGATGCGTCCGATGTGCTCACGCGGCTGAACCTCGGAGCAGAGCGCTACTTCGTGGTGAGCGCCCATCGCGAGGAAAACATCGAGTCTCCCCAGTCCTTCGCAAAGCTGGTCGATGTGCTCAATGCAGTGGCTGAAGATCATGGATTGCCCGTGATCGTCTCGACGCACCCACGCACCCAAAAGCGCATCGATGCCACGGGGGCGCGCTTTCATGCCAATGTCCGCCTGCTGAAGCCGCTCGGCTTTCATGACTACGTCAAGCTTCAGATGTCTGCGCGCGCAGTTCTCTCCGACAGCGGCACCATCAACGAAGAGTCGTCGATCTTGAACTTTCCTGCGCTCAACCTGCGCGAGGCGCACGAGCGGCCTGAAGGAATGGAAGAGGGCGCGGTCATGATGGTAGGACTTGAGGTCGCTCGTGTGCGCCAGGGGTTGGCCATCCTCCAGACTCAGCCTCGCGGAGACGTGCGTGGCTTGCGCCAGGTCGCCGACTACAGCATGCCGAATGTCTCGGACAAGGTGCTGCGCATCATTCACAGCTACACCGACTATGTGAATCGCGTCGTGTGGAAGAAGTACTGAGGCCATGGCCATTCGCGTATTGCTGCTGACGCAATGGTTCGATCCCGAACCAACCTTCAAGGGCATCGTGTTTGCCCGTGAACTCGTGCGCCAGGGCTTCGAGGTGGAGGTCGTGACAGGCTTTCCAAACTATCCGGGTGGCAAGGTGTACCCCGGGTACCGCATCAAGTGGCTGCAGCGCGAGGTGATAGATGGCGTGCAGGTCACTCGCTTGCCGCTGTACCCCGACCACGGCCAGTCTGCCGTCAAGCGTGTGTTGAACTACGCAAGCTTCGCGGCGTCTGCGCTCGTCTATGGCTTGCTTTTTGCCGAGCGCCCTGCGGTGATGTATGCCTACCATCCGCCGCTGACGGCAGGCGTGGCGGCTGGGTTGATCCGCCTTCTCCGCCGCATTCCTGTCGTCTATGACATCCAGGACATGTGGCCGGACACCTTGCGGGCAACCGGCATGCTCAACAACGAACGGGCCTTGGGCATCGTGGCATCTGTCTGCAGTTGGGTCTACAGGCGCGTGGATCACATTGCCGTGCTGTCGCCCGGCTTCAAGAAGCTGCTGATGCAACGCGGCGTGCCTGAGGCAAAGATCGATGTGATCTACAACTGGGCCGACGAGGCATCACTGGGGGCACCGCATGGCCAACTACCGGCGGCCTTTCCAACTGCCGAGAAGTTCCGGATCCTGTTTGCCGGAAACATGGGCAAGGCGCAGGCGCTGGATACCGTGCTGAACGCGGCGGTGCTGCTGCAACAGCGCGGGTCGCGTGTTTGCTTTGTGCTGCTTGGCGGCGGCGTGGAGGTGAGTCGCCTTGTCGAGCGGGCTGCGGAACTGCGCCTCGGCAATGTGGTGTTCTTGCCGCCCGTGCCAATGGCTGAAGTCGGCATCTTGCTGGAAGCGGCCGATGCATTGCTGGTGCATCTGCGCAAGGACCCGCTGTTCGAAATCACCATCCCGTCCAAGACCCAGGCATACATGGCCGCCGGTAAACCTTTGTTGATGGCCGTCGATGGCGATGCTGCCGATCTGGTGCGCGAGTCTGGCGGCGGAGTCATCGCCGCGTCCGAGGATCCGCGGGTGTTGGCGGCCTCCGCCGAAGCGTTGGCGGCCATGGCCCCGGAGGCCTTGGCAGACATGGGTGCGAAGGCCCGGCGCCACTATCGCGAGCACTTGTCGCTGCAAATCGGCGTCGAGCGGTTCGGCGCGCTCTTCAAGGGGCTGGGTGCCGCAAGGACGTTCGACGTGAAGCGCGTATCGGATGTCTTCTTGGCCGCAACGGCATTGCTGCTGCTTGCCGTCCCTCTTGCATTCTTGACCTGGCAAGTGAGCCGCAAGCTCGGCAAGCCCGCTTTCTTCCGTCAAGTGCGGCCGGGGCGGGGGGGGCGGTCGTTCGAACTGCTCAAGTTCCGCACCATGACGAACGCGCGCGACGCCAGTGGGAAGTTGTTGCCCGATGCCGAGCGGCTCACACCATTCGGCCGCTTCCTGCGTTCGAGCAGCCTCGACGAGCTGCCCGAACTCTGGAATGTCCTCCGGGGCGAGATGAGCCTGGTGGGGCCACGCCCGTTGCTGACGGAGTACCTGCCGCTGTACACCAGCGAGCAGGCGCGCCGCCACGACGTGCGCCCCGGCATCACCGGCTGGGCGCAGGTCAACGGCCGCAATGCGTTGAGCTGGGAAGAAAAATTCAAGCTCGATGTCTGGTATGTCGACAACCGCACGCTGTGGCTCGACATCAAGATCCTGTGGCTCACGGTGCGCAAGGTGCTCATGCGCGATGGGATCTCTGCGGCGGGCGAGGCGACCATGCCGCGTTTCACCGGCTCTGCTGCCGTCTCGCGCGGAGGTGACTCGTGACGCAGCCCTTGTTCGCCGTCTACGGCGCCAGCGGCTGCGGCCGGGGCGTGATGCCGCTGGCGCGCGCGCAACTGGCGCGGCAGGGCATCGCCGGCGTGCAGCTTGTCTTCATAGACGACCATCCTGCGGCACCAGTGGTCAACGGCCAGCGGGTGCTGCGCTACACGGAATTCCTGCAGGAAGAGGCGAGCGAGCGGTACGCGGTGCTGGCCATTGCCAACGGCAAGGTGCGCGAGCAGTTGGCTGTGCGCTGCGAGGCGGACGGCGTGCGCCCCTGGACGGTGAGCGCGGACAACGTGGTACGCATGGACGACGTGGCCTTGGGCGAAGGTGCGGCTCTCGGCCCCTTCGTCACGATCACTTCCAACATTCGCATCGGGCGGCATTTCCA
>Ga0075370_10001443_pt1 | contig 10327 bp, 11 predicted proteins | sample EndMethybrTD3035_FD_71398 | JGI IMG/M metagenome (GOLD analysis project Ga0075370, IMG submission 71398) | Populus endosphere microbial communities from Tennessee, USA - Endosphere MetaG P. TD hybrid TD303-5 | ecosystem: Host-associated > Plants > Roots > Endosphere | place: USA: Tennessee... | reverse complement strand
TTACCAACCCACGGCCAACGAATCATTACGACGACAAGCCTCGAGTGGCTCGAGCAGATGCCGTCAGGGCATGTCTATCGGTTGATTGAAGATGGAGAAGGAACTCGTGCACTCAAGCACACCTGTAAACTACGCCTGCATGACCGATAGTCATTTTTCGCTGAATTGCTGCTTACTTAAAAACTCGGCGGCTCAAAAACTCTCTCCTTACCTATTGCCTAATTCGTTGAGCAACTCACGTTCAGCCTGGATCCAGTCTGCCGTTTCGTCACCGCTGATGCCGAGACTTCTTCGGCGTTCTGCAATGAAGTAAGCTCGCAGCTGGATTTGCTCAAAAGTCGGCTTTGCAACCGGCTTCTTACGAAGAGCACTTTTTTTGGCGATAGGCGCCTTCGAGGCCGCCGTCTTTTTAGGCTTGGGCTGATTTACCTTTGCTGGAGATACTTCCTTAGGAAGATCGATCCCCAGTTTGCTCGGAACTTGCAGTGGCTCTACTTCGATCGACTTCCCTGACCCTCTTTTTTCCTTCATAGCCTTCTTCGTTTCTCTTCAGTTGCCATTTCACATACTCAGTGATTTCTAGACCGGCGCATAACGCAAGTTAGTGGTAAACTTGCCTCCGTAAACTGAAAAAAGTCTTAATCTCGCATACCCCTGTTCGATAACGGCTGATCAGCTGCTGAACCTGGGTTCCGTGTAGCAGATCTTGCATCAAATGCAAGATCGAGGCTAGTTTCAGAGACCTTGGCTAGATGCACGCCAAGGTCTGGTTATGAAGTATTTTTTCGAATGCAAATCAGATCACGTTCTCGTGAAGATTTGCGGTGTTACGAATCGAGCGGATGCCGAAGCTGCCATTGAAACAGGTGCAGATGCTTTAGGATTCAACTTCTGCGCAATCGGAAAACGGTACGTCGATCTTGAGTGTGAGCGTGATTGGATCCGGCAGTTACCTGCCGAAATTGCCCGTATTGCGGTGGTGGTCAATCTCGATTTGGCTGAAGCTGAACACTTGTTGTTGGACGATCTCTTTGATGCATTACAACTTCATGGTGATGAATCACCTCCATATTGCGCTTCTCTTGCTGCGGCCGGAAAACCGCTCCTGAAAGTGTTGCGTGTGAAAGGATATGCGGATCTTGAGCACGGGTGGCAATACCCGGTTTTCGGGTTGGTGCTCGATAGCTATCGCGAAAATGAATTCGGTGGCACAGGTCATTCATTTGACTGGACGCTTTTGGAAAGCATAAACCTGGAAAAACCGGTCATTCTTGCCGGTGGATTAACGCCCGAAAATGTCGCGGATGTCGTTAGAGCTGTACGCCCTTATGCAGTTGATGTTGCGAGTGGAGTGGAGTTGAATCCGCGGACTAAAGATAAAAAAAAGATGCAGGATTTTATTGCGGCGGCGAAAGGTGCATTGGTTTCAGGTGGCGTCTCCCGGTCTGTCTGAATTTATGGTAAATATATTCAAAATCGCGGTGCTCGCCGGTGACGGTATCGGACCAGAAGTCATGGCTGAGGCCGCCCAATTGTTGCAGCAGTGTGCGGCACTTGATGGGTTTCAGGTCGAATTAACGGAATCCCTGGTAGGTGGCGCGGCAATCGATGGAGCCGGGAAGGCGCTCCCCGACGAAACGCTCCATGTTTGTGAAGCGAGCGACGCCATCTTGTTTGGGTCGGTGGGAGGCCCAAAATGGGAAAGGCTGCCACCCTCCGAGCAACCGGAGCGAGCTGCGCTGCTTCCATTGCGGAAACATTTTCAGTTGTTTGCTAACCTGAGACCGGCGCTCTGTTTGCCAGAATTATCAGCTGCTTCACCGCTTCGTCCGGACCTGGTCGAAGGGGGCTTTGAGATTCTTTGTATCAGAGAACTGACCGGCGGCTTGTATTTCGGTCAGCCGAAAGGCACCTACGAAAGGAATAACGAGACTGTCGCGATCGATACCATGGTTTACAAACGATCTGAGGTGGTACGGATCGCGCATCTCGCATTTCAGGTTGCTCGGAGCCGCAAGAGGCGGCTGGTTTCAATCGATAAAGCGAATGTGCTCGAGAACAGTTTGCTCTGGCGTGCGGTCATTAAGGAAATCGCGGTTGAGTATCCGGACGTTGAATTGGCTCATCTGCTTGTGGACAACGCAGCAATGCAGTTTATTCGGGCTCCAAAGAGTTTTGATCTAGTCGTTACTGAGAATCTGTTTGGTGACATTCTGAGCGATGAGCTGGCGATGTTGACAGGATCAATCGGGATGCTGCCAAGTGCAAGTCTCGGCACCGGCACACGGGGTGATTATCGTTTTGGTCTGTATGAACCGAGTGGCGGATCGGCACCTGATATTGCCGGAAGAGGGATTGCAAACCCGATTGCGCAGATTCTCTCCGTTGCATTGATGCTCCGATTCTCATTCGGTTTGAACGTAGCAGCGGAACGAATCGAATCAGCTGTTCGAAAGGCGATCACTGCCGGATTGCGCACCGAGGATATTCGATCTGAAGGCACCCAACTTGTCTCTACGAAAGAGATGGGTGACGTCATCCGGGCTAATCTCGGGTGAGGTGGAGGGCTGAGGGCTATGCTGCCATATGACCGAAGGTGCAATCTTCCAGCTGTCGGCGGGTTGGAGTGCTCACCTTCAGTTCGTGATTCATGCCCAGACTAATATTCCTTACAGGATGGAACTTCGTTCTCGACTAATCCTTAGGGTAAAAAGCCCTAGATATCTTGCCTTGATGCACTGTTGATTCATCCTACAAAGTCTCGATGGACTACCACCAAAATGCCACTATTTTTCACTGTTTTACAACTGCAGCCTTGATAGTTATGTGTTTAAAATTCAACAAAATGCGATTATGTAGTTGGAGCTGATTATTTATTAACTCAGGGAGTTATTTTAACCAGTTCAGCTTGATGTCATTGATAATCCAAAGGATTCAACTCCTCACAGCATTACTTTTTCGGGAGATAAATATGATCGTGGCACCATCAACCAGCTTAGCCACGGAGATCTGATCTTTGAAGGCACGGATCATTTCGAAGGGACTATCAACACCTACGACGGATACGGTCGATTCGTCCTCAACGGCGACACAGGTGCCAATATCGAAATGAAAGGTGGGAAAATCGCAGGGAAAGGTGGAACCCGAGGCGATCTCACCGCTAGGAAGGGAGCCATTATAAGCTCTGGGTACAATGGCAGCTTTGGGACCCTCATTTTTGGAAACATGGATCTCGATTCAAGTACGATCCTGAATTTTAAGCTCGGTTCGCCCAACATAGTTGGAAACTCCCAAAATGACCTTGTTCAAGTTAACGGAAATCTCATTCTGGCCGGGAAATTAAATATAGACACAGCCTCCGGATTCGGGGACGGTGTCTATCCGCTGTTCAACTACGGTGGTGCTTTGACCAATGATGGTCTTGACATTCTTTCTGTGCCCAACGGGTACGATGCTTCCAAGCTCTACGTGCAAGCCGGGGTAATCCCCGGACAAATAAGCCTTCTCGTTTCTGAAGAAGACGAGCTATACAAGCCAAGCTCAAGCCTAACACCAGACCCTGAGACGCCAACCCTTGAAGTACCGGGTAGTATATTCTCCAAATTCCAGTTTTAGGATGGAGGTCGCACAACCGCAGACGGTACAATTCTAGGCGGTAACGGTGTTTGGAACAATAACGCCGCGACCTGGAGCAGTATCGATAGCTTAAGCAAAAATGCATGGAACGGTTACAGAGCCGTCTTCGGCGGCGACGCTGGGAGGGTCGACGTGCAAGACAACTTCTCTTTCCGCGAAATAGATTTTATCGCTGACGGCTATACGATCTATTCTTCAAATAACAGTAAGTTCCTAACCGATAACTCCGCTACCATTAAAGTGGACAGCACCCGAGCGGATATCTCAGTTAAAATCACCGGCAGCGGTTCAATCTCAAAGAGAGGCCCTGGAATCTTGGTTTTGTCCCATGACAACAGCTACACAGGAGGCACTATTCTCTAGGAAGGAACTTTGGTTGCTAATACACTTAATGCTCTATCGAGTGGATCGGTCACGCTAGAGGAGGGTCTACTGTGCTTCGGTAACACTAACACACTCCAGGTTGGAAGTTATACCCAGAATCAAGACGCTATCCTAGCTTTACGGGTCAACAGCCCAACGAATCACGATCAGTTGATAGTCAACGGAAACGCTAATCTAGGAGGAACACTTCTTATAGTAGGTAAACCTTCGAACTTCAGCAAGGAGATGTCCCTGATCACTACTCATGGCTTGAACGGAAGTCGGTTTGACAACATCTAATTCACTCAGACCAGCCTAAAAAAGCTGTCTGCTAATTATGACAGCAACAACGTTTACGTCGATTCGTACTTCAATGCAATCTACTCATATGCAGAAAGTCCCAATACACGGGCATTAGCTTGCCGCCTTGACTCGTTGTCTAATAGTGACTGGAACGAGAAGCTGTTCAACAGCTTGTCGGATTTCACTTTGGAACAGCTACCAACTGTTCTCGAAAAACTGGTGCCTAAAGTATTTGTTCTGAGTTCCATCGGGCTCTTAGTGAGCCGCTCCCAGATGCATAGCCTCCAGGGACGCCTCGAAGATTTGAACTCGGGGTACGCCAGCTACGGACAACTCAACGTCAGTGCATCTAAACAACACGGACTTCCCTCAGCAGGAGCCTTGACCAAAACTTCCTGATGAACAAAGACCAAGCGCAAGAGCGCTAGAGTTTCTACATGCACGGCAACGGCAGCTTCAGCTGTCAAGATCAAGATAGAGAAAATGAAATAGTCGGCTATGACTACGGTCAGGGGGTACCTTCATCGGTGCCGACTACCACCTCAATGACAAGGTCTACGTCGGTGGAGCTGTCAGCTACACCTATACGGACGCAGACTTCCAAGATGATCGAGGTTCAGTGAGCACCGATAGTTACTTTGGCCATCTGTACGCAGTGTACGCGCAGTCAAAAGGATTGAACCTGATCTCCGGTGTGAGCTTTGGAGACCATGAATTCGATCTTAAACGTCGGGCGTTGACCGACACGGCTCGTAGTGAAGCTCAGAGCAAGGAAGTCGACTTCCAAAGCCAAGTCAGTTACAACATTCCATTGGGGTCGAACTTTATGGTTTCGCCCTACGCCGCCCTGGCCTACAGCGCCTTTTGGATGAAGGGTTTCCAAGAGCACAACTCTGAGGCCAATCTCAAAATCAGTGATGACCAAACCAACTCGTTACAAAGCATGGTCGGGGTGAAAATTAAATACGAAAAGCGCTTCACCAAAGGCATCCAAAAAGCCAGTGTAGAAGCACACGTGGCCTGGGACCATGAGTATGGCGACGCCCAAAGCCGAGGGATCAACGCCGAGGGTTGGCAGCGGGGTATCTTCATTCCGAGTCCGAGGCGGTCGAATCGATCCAGATACACTGATCAGCGGTGTCAACCTCCGATTCTTGGTAACGAAACCGCTTTCGGTCACCACCGGGTACAATCTTGCAGCCAATCAAGATTATGTCTCGCACGGCTTCAGCGTTGGAGTCAATCTCGTGTTCTAAGGCTGTCAACGCTCGTTCAAAACCGATCCATGTAAGGTTTTGAGGCGCTTGGCGAAGTTGTAGGCTGTTATGAATGAAATCCATGCCATCATATCCCGGAACTGCCCACTGAGGATCAGTTACGCGACGGTGGCGGCTTCTTTCGCTGCGTAGACCGCGTAATCGCGGTTCAGGCGCGCGATAAATGAAGCACTGATTTCCGCGGGACAAACCGCTTCGCATTCGTAGTGGTTTGTACAATTGCCGAAGCCTTGTTCGTCCATGGTGCGCACCATGTTAACTACGCGCCGCTGACGTTCGGGCTGGCCCTGAGGCAGGATCCCCAAGTGAGAGATTTTTGCCGCGACAAACAGCATTGCCGATGAGTTAGGGCAGGCAGCCACACAGGCTCCGCAACCGATGCAGGCGGCAGCTTCCATGGCAAGATCAGCTTCAACCTTGCCGATCGGTACCGAGTTGGCATCCGGAGCAGAACCGGCTCGTGCGGAAATAAACCCACCTGATTCAATGATCCGCTCAAAAGTGTTGCGGTCGACCGTGAGATCTTTCATGATGGGAAATGCCGCTGCACGGAACGGTTCCACCCAGATGGTTTCGCCGTCCTTGAACCGACGCATATAAAGCTGGCAGGTGGTTTTCGCTTTACCTTTACCGTGTGGGATTCCGTTGATCACCAATGAACACGTGCCGCAAATGCCTTCTCTACAGTCAGAATCGAATGCGATCGGTTCTTCGTTCTTTTGAATAAGACGTTCGTTAACGATATCCAACATTTCGAGAAAGGAGGCTTCCTTTGGGATTTCTTTCGCTTCATAATCTACAAATCGCCCCGAGGTGTTTATGCTCGTTTGTCTCCAGATTTTGAGTTTGAAATTCATTTATAACTCCGCTGAGCAAGCTTAATTTTTTCGAAAACCAATGGTTCAACGTTTCGTGTGGGGCGTTTGTCGACCCCATTGAATCCCCAGGCCGCGACGTGACAGAATTCGTCATCATTCCGAAGCGCTTCGCCTTCTTTTGTCTGGTATTCTGCCCGGAAATGGCCTCCGCACGACTCGTTACGCTCGTAAGCATCGAGACACATGAGTTCAGCGAACTCGAAGAAATCTGCCACGCGCCCAGCGTATTCGAGATTTTGGTTAAAATCCTGGCTGCTACCGGGTACATTCAGGTTCTCCCAAAATTCTTCGCGCAAAGCTGGGATCTTTTGGAGGGCTTCTTCGAGGCTCTTTTTCGACCGGGTCATTCCACACTTTTCCCAGACGAGAAGGCCAAGTTCCTGATGGAACGCTGCGGCACTTTTCTTGCCTTTGATGGAGAGAAGTTTCTGGGTCTGGCGCCGAGCTTCTTCTTCAGCCGCCTTGAATTCGGGCCGATCGCTTGAGGTTTTTTTCCCCATTTGTGTCGCAAGGTAGTTGCCCAGCGTGTACGGAATCACGAAATAACCGTCAGCAAGTCCCTGCATCAGTGCGCTGGCGCCGAGACGATTTGCGCCATGGTCGGAGAAGTTTGCTTCACCTAGAACATGTAATCCTGGGATGCTGCTCATTAGATTGTAGTCAACCCACAGCCCACCCATGGTGTAGTGGACTGCCGGATAGATCCGCATTGGAGCCTTATAAGCATTTTCACCGGTAATGTTGTAGTACATATCAAAGAGGTTGCCATAACGCTCTCTAATCGTTTTTTCGCTGGACCGCTGGATTGCCTCGGCAAAATCGAGATAAACGCCGAGCCCACCAGGTCCAACTCCTCGGCCTTCGTCACAGACTTCTTTTGCGCTCCGTGAGGCGATATCGCGCGGGGCCAGGTTTCCATAACTCGGATATTTCCGTTCGAGATAATAATCGCGCTCCGCTTCAGGGATTTGGGCCGGGGGCCGGTTGTCACCTTTTGTCTTTGGAGCCCAGACGCGGCCATCATTTCGGAGCGATTCCGACATGAGGGTCAGCTTCGATTGATAGGAACCGCTTACGGGGATACAGGTTGGATGAATCTGCGTGTAGCAGGGATTCGCAAACAGTGCCCCACGTTTATAGGCCCGGTAGGTTGCTGAAACGTTGCAACCGCGTGCGTTCGTCGAAAGAAAAAAAACGTTGCTGTATCCGCCGGTCGCAAGAATCACTGCATCAGCAGCATGAGAGCTGATCTCACCGGTGACGAGGTTCCGAACGACGATTCCTTTGGCATGGCCTTCGATCAGAACCAGATCAAGCATCTCGGTTCTGGAGAACATCTTAACTGTTCCCAGCCCGATCTGATGGGCGAGCGCCTGATAGGCGCCGAGCAAAAGTTGCTGTCCGGTCTGTCCCCGAGCGTAAAAGGTGCGTGAGACCAGGGAGCCGCCGAATGACCGGTTGGCAAGAAGTCCGCCGTACTCACGCGCAAAGGGAACGCCTTGTGCGACACACTGATCGATGATCAAAGCACTAACTTCGGCCAGGCGGTAGACATTAGCTTCACGTGACCGAAAGTCGCCGCCCTTGATCGTGTCGTAGAACAGCCGGTAAACACTGTCCCCGTCATTTTGATAGTTCTTTGCTGCATTGATTCCGCCTTGTGCGGCAATGCTGTGAGCCCGTCGAGGAGAGTCTTGGAAACAAAAGCATTTAACACCGTAACCAAGCTCTGCCAACGTCGCTGCAGCTGAAGCGCCCGCCAGTCCACTCCCAACAACAATGATATCAAAATTGCGCTTATTAGCCGGGCTGACCACTTTCGATTCTGCCCGATGTTGCTCCCATTTTTGTTCGAGTGGGCCAGATGGAGTTTTGGAATCGGGTACAGTTGCAATAGTGCTCATTTGACGATGCCCAGCAAGATGGTCATTGGGATGGAGACATACCCGATGAAGACGAACCAAGAAAAGGCTCGACCACCGTTGAAGATTAGTTCAGAGACTTTTCGATTATTGATTCCGAAAGTCTGCGTCATGCTCTGGAATCCATGGCTGATATGGCTGGCTAGGAGAAAGAGCCCAAGCGCATAGAAAAAGGAGATCAATGGTTCTTTAAAACCGGTGATCATCATGTGGTAAACGTCGTGTCGGCCCTGCGCGTCATGGAGATCCCGAAACTCGGGATGTGTCACCTGGAAAGTGTAATGCAAGAGATGAAAAATGATGAAGCAAAGGACGATCAATCCAGTGATGACCATCGTGCGTGACGCTCGCGTAGACCGCTGGTACCCGGCTACTGCATATTTCTGCGGGTTGGCAATTCGGTTCTGTATGGCGAGTTGGATTGTCGAAATAATGTGGATAACGACAATCGCGAGCAAAGCGATTCGTACGATCCAGAGGAGGGGACCAAGGTCCTGGAGATGTTGAGAGTAAGAGTTCAGTTGTTCTTCACCGAGGTAGATCTGAAGATTGCCTAACAAGTGGCCCAGTACAAACAGCATCAGGCAGAGGCCAGTCACAGCCACAACAATTTTCTTGCCGATTGACGATTGATAAAACGCAACCACCGGGTTGTTAGAAAACTTTCGGACAGGTGTGGGAAAAGCGGTCGCTACCGACATATGCACCAAACTATTGGGATACCTAATAGTGTCAATATTAGTTCCACCGAAGAACAAATTGAGTTCGAACTCGTTAATATTTGGTTTTCATGGCTGAAGCCGCTGTTGCCTTTTCAAGGCTACTTAGTATATATCGAACGTTTATGATGAAATCTCTGTCTGTCCTGACTGTTTGCATGGTCCTGAGCGTCGCCAGCTCAGTGTTCTCGCAAGAGAACATCAAGGTTGGTGAGTTCGGCTCGTTAACGGGTGATAATGCTAGTTTTGGCGTATCTCAGAATAACGGCATTCAAATGGCGGTCGAAGAAATCAACGCGATGGGCGGAGTGCTTGGGAAGAAGATCGAACTGATCGTTGAAGATAATCAAACCAAACAGGGCGAGACGACGACGATCGTTCGGAAGCTGGTTTCTCAGGATCACGTCGTGGCGCTTCTTGGTGAGGTGGCTTCCTCTAAGACACTCGAGGCGGCGCCTATTGCCCAGAAGGCGAAGATTCCGCTCCTTGCAACAGCTGCCACGAACCCGAAGGTCACAAAGACCGGTGACTATGTATTCCGGGTCTGTTTCACCGACGATTTTCAAGCGGTGGTGATTGCTCGGTTTGTCCTCGAAAAACTTAAGAAGAAAAAGATCGCTTTTCTTACCGATGTGAAACAGGACTACAGTGTTGGGTTGACAAATATCGCGCAGGATTATCTCACGAGGAACGGCGCAACGGTCGTGAAAGAACAGAGCTACAGTTCCGGTGACAAAGATTTCCGAGCGCAGTTAACCGATCTGAAGTCGGCAAACCCGGACGTGATTGTTATTACTGGTTACTATTCAGAAGCTTCTCTGATTGCGAAGCAGGCGCGGCAATTTGGGATCAAAGCGACATTCGTTGGGGGTGATGGATGGGATGGGTCGTCGTTGATTCCAGTCGGCGGCAAGGCAGTTGAAGGCGCCTATTTCTCCGACCATTTCTCGGTGGAGGATAAATCGCTTACAGTTCAGAACTTTGTTGCGAAGTACAAGGCAAAGTACAAGAATGTGTTGCCTGATGCGTATGCTGCGCTTGGGTACGATGCGTTGAAGCTTTTGGCCGATGCGGTCACTCGGGCCGGGGGTACCGACTCTGCGAAGCTCAAGGACGCGATCGCCCAGACAAAAGATTTCCCAGGAGTCTCCGGCAAGATTACAATTAGTCCTGATCGGAACGCTCAAAAATCAGCGGTGATCATCACCATCAAGGATGGCGCTTTCAAG
>Ga0075370_10001442_pt1 | contig 10330 bp, 10 predicted proteins | sample EndMethybrTD3035_FD_71398 | JGI IMG/M metagenome (GOLD analysis project Ga0075370, IMG submission 71398) | Populus endosphere microbial communities from Tennessee, USA - Endosphere MetaG P. TD hybrid TD303-5 | ecosystem: Host-associated > Plants > Roots > Endosphere | place: USA: Tennessee... | reverse complement strand
GCCAGCTCGGGCTGGTGGTGGTTCACCAGCAGGCCGATGTAGTGCAGCTTGACCTGGTGCCACACGTCCATCGGCTGGTCGCCGGCCTTGAATTCCTTTTCGAGCCGGGCCACGGCCTCGCTCACCCGCAGGTCGTAGAACTCGATGCGCTCGCGCTGGGCCCGCTGCTGGCCATGCCAGTCGGCGGTTTCGAAGCGGTGCTTGGCACGCGCCGACTCGGCCCGGAACAACCGGTAGTGGCGGTTGAAGCCATCCATCATCGCCTTGGCGATGTCGTAGGCGAGCGGCGAGTCGAGGCGTTGCGGGAACATGCTGCGCTCGGGCGAAGGTCCGTTGGCGATCAGTCGGCGGGCAGGACGACGGCGGGGTGGATGACGGCCGGGTGGTGCTGCACCGGCTCCTCGGGCGGCTTGCTCCACTTGTAGCGGATCCGCTGCACGGCGGCGCGGTAGAGCGTGTCGAGCGGCTGGCTGCCGTCCACCGTGAGCCCCAGGTCTTGCAGCAGGCCGTCGTGCACGCCGAAGGCCCAGCCATGGATGCTCACGGCCTGGCCCCGGCTCCAGGCGTCGACCATGACCGTGCTGACCGCCACGTTGACGACCTGCTCGGCGACATTGAGTTCGCACAGCGCGTCGGCGCGCACGGATTCGGGAAACGTCTTCAGCATGACGCGATGGCGGTCGCGCACGTCCTGGATGTGGCGGATCCAGTTGTCGGCCAGGCCGATGCGCGCGCCTTCCAGGGCCGCCTGCACGCCCGAACAGCCATAGTGGCCCACCACCATGATGTGCTGGACCTTGAGCCGTTCTACCGCGAACTGGATCGCCGACAGCGCGTTCAGGTCGGAGTGCACGACGATGTTGGCCACGTTGCGGTGCACGAACACCTCGCCCGGCTCCAGTCCGGTGATCTGGTTGGCCGGCACGCGGCTGTCGGAGCAGCCGATCCACATGTAGCGGGGCGTCTGCTGCTTCACCAGGCTGGTGAAGAAGCCGGGGCGATCGCGCTCCATTTGCGAGGCCCATGCACGGTTGTGCGCGAAGAGGTCTGGGAGGGTGTCTGACATGGCGGTATTGTCGATGAGCAACGGAAATGATGTGGCAGGGTCAGCCCGCCCTCGCCTTGAGCGCGCGTGCCAGCGTGGCCCGGGTCTTTTTCTCCTGCGCGCGCACTTCGTCGAGGTTGGCCTGCAGTTCGGTGAGACGGCCTTCGAGTGTGGCCCGGTGTGCGCCGAGCACCCCCAGGAAGCGCTGCAATTGCGCCACCGTGTCCTGCGGGCTGTCGTACATGTCGAGGATGTCTTTGGCCTCGGTCAGACTCAGGCCGAGCCGCTTGGCACGCAGCGTGAGCAGCAGGCGCGCCCGATCGCGCGCCGCGTACACGCGCTGGCGCCCGCCCGGGCCGGAGCGCGTGGGCGTGAGCAGGCCCATGTCCTCGTAGAAGCGGATCGCACGCGTGGTGAGATCGAACTCGCGGGCCAGTTCGCTGATGGTGAAGGTCTGCGGATCCATTCGGGTCGGTGCGGCGGGTCGTTGCGGGCGCGACAGCAGGTTTGGGCTGCACTCCCTACAATGGTCACTCCACCCATGACGTTTACGTAAACGTCAATCCTACATGAACCTGCTCGAACGCGAACTGAACTACCCCCTCGGCGACCTGCTGCCCGAGCCGGGCACCACCCACGAAGTGCGGCCGGGCGTGCGCTGGATCCGCATGGCGCTGCCTTTTGCGCTCAACCACATCAACCTCTGGCTGCTGCGCGACACCCAGGGCGGCATCGAGGGCTGGACGGTGGTCGACTGCTGCATCTCGCGGCCGGAGTCGAAGGCGCAATGGGAGCAGATTTTCGCGACCCAGCTGGAAGGCATGCCGATCCTGCGCGTGATCGTCACGCACATGCACCCCGACCACATCGGCCTGGCAAGCTGGCTCTGCGAACGCTGGAATGCACCGCTCTGGATCAGCGCCACCGACTACCACGTGGCGCGCCTGCTGAGCAGCCCGAACGCCAGCGACAACCTGGCCGGTGGCGACGAGGCGGCCGCCTTCTTCGCGGCCCACGGCTTGACCGACCCGGTCTCCCTCGAAAAGATCCGCAGCCGCGGCAGCTACTACCGCGACATGGTGCCGGGCGTACCGGGCCAGTTCGTGCGCATGCTCGACGGCGACACCGTTCGCATCGGCGGGCACGACTGGCAATGCATCAGCGGCTACGGCCATGCGCCGGAGCACATCTCGCTGTATTGCGAGGTGTTGCATGCGCTGATCGGCGGCGACATGATGCTGCCCCGCATCTCCACCAATGTGAGCGTGCACGCGGGCGAGCCCGAGGCCAATCCGCTGCGCCTGTTCCTCGACAGCATCGAGCGCTTTCTGGCATTGCCCGAAGACACGCTGGGCTTGCCCTCGCACGGCAAGCCCTTCACCGGCGTGCACCGCCGCGTCGGGCAGTTGCAGGAACACCATCGCGACCGCCTGGCCGAGATGCTGGCGGCCTGCACCGAACGGCCGCACACCGCGGCCGAGGCGCTGCCGATCATGTTCAAGCGCGAGCTCGACCTGCACCAGATGACCTTTGCGATGGGCGAAACGGTGGCGCATCTGCACCTGCTGTGGTTTGCCGGCCAGCTCAAGCGCACGGTCGATGCGGCGGGGGTCTACCGCTTCGGCGCCGCCTGACCGGGGTTGCGCCGTGGGACACACGCTCGCGCAGCTGCGCACCGGTGAACTCGCGGGCCTGCGCCGGCTCGACCTGGGCTGCGGCCTGACCGAATTTCCGCGCGAGATATTCGAGCTCTCCGATTCGCTGGAGGTGCTCAACCTGTCGGGCAATGCGCTCGACCGCCTGCCGGACGACATCGCACGGCTGCACCGCCTGCGCGTGCTGTTCTGCTCCGACAACCAGTTCACCGCGCTGCCGGCCTCACTGGGCGCCTGCCCGGCGCTGGAAATGATCGGCTTCAAGGCCAACCGCATCCGCACGGTGCCGGCCGCCGCCCTGCCCGACCGCCTGCGCTGGCTGATCCTCACCGACAACGCGATCGACACACTGCCCGCCGGTTGGGGCCGCTTCACGCGGCTGCAAAAGCTGATGCTGGCCGGCAACCGCCTGCGCGCACTGCCCGACGACCTGGCCGGCTGCCATCAGCTCGAGCTGCTGCGCATCGCTGCCAATCGCTTCGAATCGCTGCCGGACTGGCTGCTGCAGATGCCGCGGCTGGCCTGGTTGGCCTGTGCCGGCAACCCGTTCAGCGACGCGAACGAGGCGGCCGCCTTGTCGGCGCAAACGGTGCCGCGCATCGATTGGCCGCAACTCAGACTGCAGCAACGCCTCGGCGAAGGCGCGTCGGGCGTGATCCACCAGGCCCTGTGGCAGCGCGGGCCGGGCGCCGGCGAGCCGGTGGCCGTGAAACTGTTCAAGGGAGCCGTCACCAGCGACGGCTTGCCGCACAGCGAGATGGCCGCCTGCATGGCGGCCGGTGCGCACCCGGGGTTGATCCCGGTGCATGGCCGCGTCGCCGGCCATCCGCAGGGCACCGACGGCCTGGCGCTGGCACTGGTGCCGCCGAACTACCGGAACCTGGCCGGCCCGCCGAGCCTGGACTCGTGCACGCGCGACATCTATGCCGACGACGCAGCCTGGCCGCTGCCGGCCGCACTGGCGGTGGCCCGCCGCATCGCTTCGGCCGCGCGCCAGCTGCATGCGCGCGGCATCCTGCATGGCGACCTCTACGCCCACAACATCCTGCACGACGGACGCGGACAGGCGCTGCTCGGCGACTTCGGCGCGGCATCGTTCGTCGGCCTGGGCCCGCAGGCGGCGGCGCTCGAACGCATCGAGGCGCGTGCGTTCGGCTGCCTGCTCGAAGAGCTGCTGGACCGGTGCACCGGCGCCGACCCCGGCGCACTGGCACCGTGGCGTGCATTGCAGCAGCGCTGTCTCGGGGAGGAAGTGGCACTACGGCCTGACTTCGAGGCGATCGAAGCCGCGCTGGCTGCTGGCTGAAACGCCCGCCTGGCGCAGGAAAACCGTCAGTACCGTCAATACCGTCAGTACTGGGTCGCGGGCGCCGGCGCGCTCTCGAAGCCGAGCCAGCGTTGCACCCAGCCGAACACCCGCACCGGCGGTGCCGGCCGCCAGGCGTTGAGCGCACGGGCCCGCGTTTCGGCGTGCACGATCGCCTGGTCGCTGCGGTCGACCGTGCAGCAGAAGCGGCAGCGCCGCATCAACGCGAGCATGGGCTCGTTGTCGGCCATCAGGTCGCAATGCAGCCAGGCCACGCCTGCGGCGCTGGCCGCGCGGCTCAGCGCAAACATGGCCCACGTGCCGATGCCATTGCGCTGCCAGGCGTCGTCCACCACCAGCGCGAACTCGGCGCTGTGGCCGTCCGGGTCGATCAGGAAACGGGCCTCGGCCACCAGCCGCTCGCGGCCGTTCTCCTGGATGCCGACGACCAGCGCCAGATGGCGGCGGTAGTCGATGCAGCTCAGGCTCGCCAGTTCGTCGGCCGAGGCCGGCTGCTGGGCGTTCGGAAAGCGCCGTGTCCGCGAACGGTCCGACAGCCGGTTGACCAGCTCGGCCAGCAGCCGGTTGTCCTGCGGCAGCACCGGCCGCAACGTGAGCCGCCGGCCATCGCGCAGGGTGCGCACGTCGATCAGGCTGGTAGGGTAGTGGCTGATCAGATACGACTCAACCACTTCGGCCGGCCCCCGCGTTTGCGGTGCCAATGTCAGGATGTCTGTGCGCGCGTTCATGGGACGAAGCTTAAAAAGCTACGGGGGTTTTTGCCTCCCCCAAGGGTAGTGTTGACAGTAAGACCAAAGTATGTCCAGGCGCCAGCAGCGCCCGATCTGGTCAATACTCCAGCCGAGAGGTAACCATGAACGTATTGATGGTCGACGACCATGTGATGTTTTTGCAGGGCATGAAGAACCTGCTGAACGTGTTGGTGCCTGAACTGCGCGTTGAAACCACCAGCGACATCAGCCATGCGGCGCAACTGGTGCAGCTGACCGAGTTCGACCTGGTGCTGCTCGATTGGCATCTGAACGACAGCGACGGCACGGAATCGATCCGCCGGCTGCGCGACGGCGGCTGCATGGCGCGGGTGGTGGTGTTGTCGGGTGAAACCAACGCCGCGCTGATCCGCCAGTCGGTCGAACTGGGCGCGGCCGGGTTCATTCCCAAGAAATACAGCTCCGAAATGATGGTGGCTGCGTTGCAGCATGTGCTGGCTGGCCGCATTTTCCTGCCGTCCGAGACGGCGCAGCCGCGCGACCAGCACGCCGGCGCCGCCAGCGACCCCCGCCTGGCCGGGCTCACCGCGCGCCAGATGGACGTTTACCGCGCCGCCACGCGCGGACTGCCCAACAAGCTGATCGCGCGCCAGCTCGACATTGCCGAATCGACCGTCAAGGCGCATCTCACGGCGGTCTACAGTGCGCTGGGCGTGCGCAACCGCACCGAGGCCGCCTACCAGGCGTCGCGCGAGGGGATGCGTGTTGACTGAAGCAACCAGCCCCCGCGCCGCGCCGCCCGAGCCTTCGCGCGAAGAGCGCGTCGAACGCCGCATTGCCGAGCGCCGCGTGGCGCTCATGACGCTGTACTCGCGCCGCCTGCCGGCCGTGTACCTGGGCTACATCATCATCGCGATCGTCGCGTGGCGGCAAGGCTTGCACACCTGGCCTTGGGTCTGGCTGGCCGCGACCGGTGCGGTGATGGTTTACCGCGTCCGGCTCGGGCGCACCATCGAGAAAAAATGCGTCGAAGAGCGGATCGCCGCGCTGCCGAAGCTGGTGTTCGGCTTCACGCTGAACGGGCTGACGACGGCGCCGATCGTGCCGCTGGCCTTCACCGCGCCCGACAACGTCACGCCTCTGCTGATCGGCATCATGCTGACGGCCGGCTGCGCCGTGGGCGCGGCCTCGGTGGCCGGCTCGCAGCGCGCCTTCATGGGCTTTTGCAGCCTGACCTTTCTGTTCCAGGCTGTCGGCTGGTTCTGGCGCGGCGAAACACTGGGCATCGCGCTGGGCATCGGCATTGTGACCATGTACCTGGTGCTGCTGGCGAGCGTGCGCGACCACGGGCGCAACCTCAAGGAACTGATGGGGCTGCTGGAAGACAACGCGCAGCTGTCCGAATCGGTGGAGCTCGAGCGCGACCGCGCCGAGGCGGCGAGCGAGGCCAAGACCCGTTTCTTCGCGGCCGCCAGCCATGACCTGCGGCAGCCGCTGCATGCGCTGTCGATCAACGCGACCACCCTCGACATCCTCGCGCAGCGCGGCAGCGACGCCTTGCTCAAGGAGGTCAGCCGCGGCATCGGCAGCGCGCTGCGCCAGAGCAGCGGCCTGCTCGACGGGCTGCTCGACATCTCGCGCCTGGACGCGCATTCGATCAAGGCGAATTTCGCGCCGCATGACATCGGCCTGCTGCTGGGCGCGGTCTGCGACGAGTACGCGGCGCTGGCGGCCCAGCAAGGACTGTCGCTCGAACTCCAGCTGCCGCCCGAACCGCTCTGGGCCCGCACCGACAGCGACCAGTTGATGCGCATCATCGGCAACCTCGTGAACAACGCGATCAAGTTCACGCAACGCGGCCGCATCACGCTGGTGGGCCGGCACGGGCCGGACGGCCATGTGCTGGTGCAGGTGGTCGACACCGGCGCCGGGATCGCGGCGGACCAGCGCGAGCGCGTGTTCGAGGAGTTCTACCAAATCGGCAATCCCTCGCGCGACCGTTCGCAGGGCCTCGGGCTCGGCCTGGCGATCGTGCGGCGCACGGCCGCGCTGCTGCGCATCGCCCTGCGGCTCGACAGCGAACCGGGCCGCGGCACCACCTTCGAACTGCAGATCGAGCCGGCGCCCGCCCCGGCGCACGATGTGGCGAGCGGTGCGACGCCGCCGGCACGCGCGGCCGACGGCCACAGGCTCGCGGTGTTGCTGGTCGACGACGAGGCCGAAGTGCTGTCGGCCCTGTGCACCTACCTCGACCAGCTCGGCTGGTCGGTCAAGGGCGTGACCAACGGCGCACAGGCCGAACGCGCGTTGCTGGCCGGCTTCGTGCCCGACGTGATGGTGGTCGACTACCGGCTGCGCGATGAAACCGGCCTGGACGTGATCGACCGGCTGCGCGAGCGGCTGCCCGGCGTGCCGGCCGTGATCGTCACCGGCGAAACCGCACCCTCGCGCTTTGGCGAGCTTTCGGGTGCGGCCGAGCGCGTGCTGCACAAGCCGGTGGCCGGCGAGCTGCTGGCGCGCACGCTGCAGGAGGTGGTGATCGAACTCGACACGCAGCCCGCCGCACTCGCCGCTGCGGCAGCCACCGCCCCTTGAAAGGGTCGACCTTGCTGCGCCGCTGGTTGCTGCCGACGATGTTCTGGCTCGTGGCGTGGGTCGCCACCGGCTGCGCCACCCTGCCCGATGGCCTGGCGGGGCCGCCCTCGAAGGCCTTGCGGGCCTCGGCCGACACCACGCTTGGCCGCATTGCCCGGGCGGCATCACCCGATCCCGACCTGAGCGGCTTCCGGCTCATGCCGGGCGGGGATTTCGCACTCAGCACGCGGCTCGAACTCGCGCGCCGCGCGGAGCGCACGCTCGACGTTCAGTACTACCACATCGAAAACGACGAGACCGGCCGCTACTTCCTGCGCACGCTGCGCGATGCGGCGCAACGCGGCGTGCGCGTGCGGCTGCTGATGGACGACCTCTACACCTCGGGCGAGGACGCGTTGCTGCTCGGCCTGGCCGCCACGCCGAACCTCGAGTTGCGGCTGTTCAATCCGTTTCCGGCCGGGCGCGGCAGCCTGCGCATGCGCTTTGCGGCGTCGCTCCTCAAGTTCGACCGGGTGCAGCGGCGCATGCACAACAAGCTGTTCATCGCCGACGGCGCAATGGCCGTGGCCGGCGGCCGCAACATCGGCAACCAGTACTTCACGCGCACGGCGGGCCCCAACTTCCTCGACCTCGACACCTTCGTGACCGGCGCCTTGCTGCCGCGGCTGGGCAACCTGTTCGACCAGTACTGGAACAGCGAGTACGTGCTGCCGCTGCAGGCGGTCGTGAAGAGCGGCGCGACGCGCGAAGAACTGCAAGCCGGCTTTGAACGCATGACCGGCCCCGACAGCACCCCGCCGCCGCCCGGGCCGGCGCCCAACGACCTGCTCGGCTACGGACCGATCGTCGAAGAACTCAATGCGGGCCGGCTCGGCCTGATCTGGAGCCGGGCCGAAGCCTATGCCGACTCGCCCGACCGCGTGGTCGGCAAGACCGTGTCGTACGGCGGCGTGCCGCTGCTCGACGTGGACAGCGTGCGCTACAACGTGCTGGAGCAGATCCGCCGCGCGCGCAGCGAGGTCAGCATCACGTCGCCGTACCTGATCCCCGGCAAGGGCGGCCTCGAGGTGATGCAGGAGGTGCACGGCCGCGGCGTCAAGATGAGCGTGGTCACCAACTCGCTCGCCGCCACCGACGAGCCGCTGGTGCACACCGCCTACCGGCGCTACCGGCCCGACATGCTGAAGCTCGGCATCGACATGTACGAGTTGAGTTCGGTGCGAACGCGCGCCAGTGTGCGGCTCGGGCTGTTCGGCTCCTCGATCGGCCGCCTGCATGCCAAGTCGGCCGTGATCGACCGGCGCATCCTGTTCATCGGCTCGATGAACTTCGACCCGCGCTCCGACATGCTCAACACAGAGATCGGCCTGTTCATCCAGAGCGCCGAGATGGCGCAACAGGCGCTGAAGCTGGTCGAGGTGCTCAAGCAGCAGGGCGCCTACCGGTTGCGCTTTGCCGAGGGCACGCAGAACATCGAGTGGGTCAGCGGCCCGGCCGGTGCGCAGGAAGTGCTGAGCGTCGAGCCCGACTCCGACTTCTGGAGCCGCACGGTGCTGGAAATCCTGGCGCCGCTGACGCCCGAGAGCTTTCTCTGATCAGGGCTTGAGGTTGATTGCCTCGACCTGAACCAGCAGCTTCACCTTGTCTTCGAAGCCGAAGTTGAGGCCCCACAGAATCCCCCACTGGCTGCGCTCGACCGTGGTTTCGAAGTCGCCGCCGCACACCTGGCGCTTGATCAGCGGGTTCAGGTAACAGTTGAACCGGCTGGCCTTGAGCACGATCGGCTTGGTCTGCCCCATCAGCGTGAGCGTGCCGCCGACCTCGGCGACCTTGTCACCGGCAAAGGCGATCTTGTCAGCCTGGAAACGCGCGGTCGGAAAGGCCGCCACGTTGAAGAAGTCCTTGCTCTGCACGTGCCGGTTCAGCAGGTCGACGCCAGTGTTGATGGAGGTCATGTCCATCGTGATGTCGATCTTGCCGTTGGCACCCGTCGGGTCGATCTGCACCAGGCCCTCGGTGGTGCTGAAGCGGCCGCGGTTGGTGGTGGTGCCGTAGTGGCCCATTTCGTAATTGACGAAGGTGTGGGTCGGGTCGACCACATAGTTCGCGCCCTTGGCCGGGCCGCCCGAGGGCTGCATGGCGACGGCCGGCGCGGTGAAATCGGGCCCGAGCGGGGCCTGGGCCTGGGCCGCTGCGGCCAGCGCGAGCGCCGCTGCCAGGGTGATGAGCTTGTGGGTCATTGACGTCTTTGCGATGTGGTGAGGCGGCGGTTCAAAGCGGGCCGAGTCCGGCCAGCGTGAGCTTGAAGCGCACCTGGACGTCGTTGGCCACCATCGAGGTGTCTGTCCATTCGCCGCTGCCGACCTTGAACGCCAGGCGCTGGATGGTAAAGCTTCCACTCGCGACCGACTGGCCGTAGCCCTGAGTGATCGTCACCGGCACCACAAGTTCCTGGGCCTGCCCCTTGATCGTGAGCTTGCCCGCGATCTCGAAGCGCCCGCCACCCAGCCCCTTGATCGAACTCGACTTGAAGTCCGCCTGCGGAAACTTCAGGGCATCGAACCAGTCGGGCTTGGGCAGTTCGGCGTCGGTCTGCGGCACGCCGAGCGAGCCGCTGCCCATGTCGACCGACAACGCCACGCTGCCGCCTTCGGGCTTTTTCGGATCGAACGCGACCCGTGCCGTGAACTTGCCGAATGCACCCTCGACCGGCACACCCATCTGCTTGCTGACGAAGACGATCTGGCTCTTGTCGGCCACCAGTTGCGTGGCCGTCTCGGCGGCAACCGCACCGGTGCCAGCGCAGGCCAGCCAGCCCGCAGCGACAAGACCCAGGCCGGCGAAGCGGTGTGAAATCATGAGGTGTTCCTGGTGCGCGTTACGGGCCACATGCGGCCGAGCAGGCCATCGCGGTCGATGAAGTGATGTTTCAACGCGCCGGCCGTGTGCACGATGACGAGGGTGGCCAGCAAGAAGGCGCTGCCGCGGTGCAGCGGCA
>Ga0075370_10001441_pt1 | contig 10331 bp, 7 predicted proteins | sample EndMethybrTD3035_FD_71398 | JGI IMG/M metagenome (GOLD analysis project Ga0075370, IMG submission 71398) | Populus endosphere microbial communities from Tennessee, USA - Endosphere MetaG P. TD hybrid TD303-5 | ecosystem: Host-associated > Plants > Roots > Endosphere | place: USA: Tennessee... | reverse complement strand
GCGCTCACGCTGCCCGTGAGCATGATCGCGTTGAAGACCTCGATGTGGCGCAGCCGCATGGCAGGGTCAGTTGCCCGCGACCTTGCTGCGCGAAATGTCCATCACCATGCGCGTGACCAGATAGAGCCGCGGCTGGATCGAATCGATCAGCACGTACTCGGCGTCGGCCGAATGCGCGCCAAAGCCCTGCAGCCCGAAACGCTCGACCACCGGTGCCTTGGTGGCCAGGCCGGCAAAGGCGGCGTCGGTGCCGCCGCCGGCCACTTGGGCATCGGCGCCAAGCTTGCGATCGAGTTCGCCGTAGATGGCCTGCGCGTGCCTGGCGAGCGCGAGCGAGGCCGGGTTCGATTCGAGCGGCGGACGGCGACGCTCGAACTTGAGTTCGACTTTGGCCTCGGGGATCAGCTGCTTCTTCACGCGCTCGTTGATCTGCTTCTCGATGCGGTCGTAGTCGGCAACCTTGGTCACGCGCACGTCAGCGCCGGCGGTCGCACTGGCCGGAATCACGTTGCGGTTGGTGCCCGATTGCGCGATGGTCCAGTTCATCTTGAGGCCAGTGGCCGGATCCGACAGGTCGCGCATCTGCAGCACCTGATGCGCCATTTCGTAGAACGCATTGACGCCGCGCTCCGGCGCCGAGCCCGCGTGCGAGGCCTTGCCCTGCACCTTGAGCATGACCGAGGCGATGCCGGCGGTTGCGAGCGACAGCTTGTCTTCGGCCACCGAAGCGCCTTCGTGCGACAGCACGGCATCGTGCTCTGCACCGAGTTTGGTGATGAGCGCGCGCGAGCCCGGCGAGCTGATTTCCTCGTCGCCGTTGATCAGCACGGTGAGCGTGCCGTATTCCTTGAAATCCAGCGTCTTGAGCACGGCCAGCGTGTGCAGGATCACCGCGATACCTTGCTTGTCGTCGGCGATGCCCAGGCCATAGGCCTTGTCGCCCTCGACACGGAACGGCTGCTTGTTGAGCATGCCGATCTGGTAGACCGTGTCCATGTGCGCGATCAGCATGATCTTTTTGGTGCCGGTGCCTTTGAAGGTGGCCTTGACGACCTTGCCGATCTTCTCGGGCGTGTCTTCCATGCGGTAGACCTCGGGCGCCGCCGGACTGCCCGGCTCGATCAGCTCGACCTGGCCGCCAAGCGCGCGCAACTTGTCGGCGATGAGGCTGGCGATCTTGTCGAGCCCCTCGATGTCGCGGCTGCCCGACTCGATGCCGACCAGCTGCGAGAGCGAATCGAGCAGCGGCTGCTTCTGCTGGGCGGCGAGTTCTGCGATGCGCGCATCGGGTGCGGCGTGGGCAGAGAGCGTGGCGAGCGCAAGGGCGGCGGCGAGAGAAAGAGCAAGTTTTCGCATGGCTTTTCGTTTCCTTTCGATGGCGGGTTGTCGTCAGTGGGCCTTGTCCCAATTCGGCCCGAAGCCGATCTCGGCCAGCAGCGGCACCTTGAGCGCAGCCACGGCCGCCATGATGCGCGGGATCTCGGCGCGCACCCAATCCGCCTCGGCCTCGGGCACTTCGAACACCAGTTCGTCGTGCACCTGCATGATCATCTTGGTGCCGCGCTGCTCGGCGTCGAGCACCCGCTGCACCTCGACCATGCTGAGCTTGATCAGGTCGGCCGCCGTGCCCTGCATCGGCGCGTTGATGGCCGCGCGTTCGGCGCCGCCGCGGCGCGGGCCGTTCGGCGAATTGATCTCGGGCAGGTAGAGGCGCCGGCCGAACACGGTTTCGACGTAGCCCTTTTCCTTGGCCAGCGCACGCGTCTCGTCCATGTAGATCTTCACGCCCGGGTAGCGCTGGAAATAGCGGTCGATGTAGGCGGCCGCGGCCTTGGTCTCGATGCCGAGATTGCGCGCCAGGCCGAAGCTGCTCATGCCGTAGATCAGCCCGAAGTTGATGACCTTGGCATAGCGGCGCTGCTCGCTCGACACCTGGTCGGGCGTGCTGCCGAACACTTCGGCCGCAGTCGCGCGGTGCACGTCGATGCCGTCAGTGAAGGCGCGCAGCAGCGAGGCGTCGTCGCTCAGGTGCGCCATGATGCGCAGCTCGATCTGCGAGTAGTCGGCACTCGCGATCACGCTGCCCGCGGGCGCCACGAAAGCCTCGCGCACGCGCCGCCCTTCGGGCGTGCGGATCGGGATGTTCTGCAGGTTGGGGTCGTTGCTGCTGAGCCGGCCCGTCACGGCCACCGCCTGCGCGTAGTGCGTGTGCACGCGCCCGCTGCGCGGGTTGGCCAGCTGGCCCAGCTTGTCGGTGTAGGTGCCCTTGAGTTTGGACAGGCCGCGGTGCTCCAGGATCCTGGCCGGCAGCGGGAAATCTTCGGCCAGTTTCTCCAGCACCTCTTCGTCGGTGCTGGGCGCGCCGCTCGGCGTCTTCTTGACCACGGGCAGGCCGAGCTTGGTGAAAAAGATCTCCGCGATCTGCTTGGGCGAACCGAGGTTGAAAGGCTGGCCCGCGAGTTCGTAGGCCTCCTGCTCCAGCGCCATGATGCGTGTGCCGAGTTCATGGCTTTGTGCCGACAGCGTGGGCGCATCGATCAGCACGCCGTTGCGCTCGATGCGGTACAGCGCTTCGCTGCTTTTCATCTCGAGCTGGTAGACGAACATCAACTTTTCGTCGGCCTCGAGCTGCGGCCAGAGCGCCAGGTGCACATCGAGCGTCTGGTCGCTGTCTTCGCAGGAGTACTCGGCCGCCTTGTCGATCGCGACCTGGCTGAAGGAGATCTGGTGCGCGCCCTTGCCGCAGAGGTCTTCATAGCTGATGCCGCTGCGGCCCAGATGGCGCTCGGCCAGGCTCGCGAGGCCGTGCGGCCTGTGCACTTCGAGCACGTAGCTCTGCAGCATGGTGTCGTGCGCATAGCCCTGCACCTCGATGCCGTGATTGGCGAACACGTGGCGGTCGTACTTGACGTGCTGGCCCAGCTTTTTCTTCGCGCCGTTCTCGAGCCAGGGCTTCAGCTTGGCGAGCACCTCGTCGCGCGGCAGCTGCGCCGGCGCGTCGGGGTAGTTGTGGGCCAGCGGCACGTAGGCCGCCTCGCCCGGTTTCACGCTGAAGCTCACGCCGACGATCTCGGCGCGCATCTCGTCGAGCGAGGTGGTTTCGGTGTCGACCGCAACCAGCTCGGCCGCCTCCAGCCGGGCCAGCCAGGCGTCGAAGGCCTCCCAGGTCAGCACCGTGTCGTAGGCCAGGTTGCTGACCTTCTCGGCCGCGACGACCGCAGGGTCGTCGAACAGGCCCGGGCTGGCATCGTCGCCCTTCTGCTTCTTGATGCTTTCCTCGATCAGCTCGGGCGGCACCGCTTGCGATTCGAGCGCCTTGACCAGGCTCTTGAAACCGAACTTCTCGTAGAAGGCCTTGAGCTCGTCGGTCTGCTGCGCCCGCGGGGCGAGGGTTTCGAGCGACGGCAGGCCGGCGACGTGTTCGGCAAGGTCGCAGTCGGTGCGGATGGTCACGAGCCGGCGGCCCTGCGGCAGCCATTCGAGCGCCTGGCGCAGGTTTTCTCCGGCCTGCCCCTTGACCTCCGCGGCACGCTCGATCAGCGCGTCGAGCGAGCCGTATTCGAGCAGCCACTTGGCCGCCGTCTTGGGGCCGACCTTGGCCACGCCCGGCACGTTGTCGACCGTGTCGCCGACCAGCGTCTGGTAGTCGACCATCAGGTGCGGCGGCACGCCGAACTCGGCCGTCACGCCGGCCACGTCGCGCTTCTTGCCGTTCATCGTGTCGATGATCGTGATGTGCGCGTCGACCAGCTGGCTCATGTCCTTGTCGCCACTCGACACGATCACCTCGATGCCCTGCTGCGCGGCCGTCTTGGCCAGCGTGCCGATCACGTCATCGGCCTCGACGCCCGGCACCACCATCACCGGCCAGCCCAGCAGCCGCACCACCTCGTAGATCGGCGCCACCTGGCTGCGCAGGTCGTCCGGCATCGGCGAGCGGTTGGCCTTGTAGTCGCCATACCAGTCGTCGCGAAAGGTCTTGCCCGGCGCATCGAAGACGCAGGCGGCGTAGTCGGCGCGCACCTCGCGCCGCAGCGCCTGTGTCATGTTCACCATTCCCATGATGGCGCCAGTTGCAGGGGAGCTGTTGTCGCCCCGCACCACGCGCAGATCGGGCATCGCATGAAAGGCGCGATACAGGTAGCTCGAACCATCCACGAGCAGCAGCGTTTTCTTGTCGGTCATCGGGCCATTTTGCCGTTAGCCGAACGCGCCCCCGTCAGACGAGGCCGGGCGGCACCTGCTTACAACGCGGGCGCGGGGCGCCACCTACAATCTCGCCATGCGCCGATCCATCCTGCTGCCCGTTCGCCGCACCCTTGCGGTGCTTGCCTGTGTCTTGCCGCTGGCCGGCGCCGAGGCCCAGACCGCCCCGCCCCCCGCGGACGCCGCACAGGTTCAGCCGCAGGGCCGGCAGAACCAGAAAATCGAGAACATCCACGTCGAAGACAGTGGTGCCGCGGTCGACGAAGTGCGTTACGGCGGCCAGACCCAGAGCATCAAGGTCACGCCCAAGGGCGCGCCGAGCTACGAAGTGCTGCCCGGCAGCGGCGCCCGGGCCCCGCAAGGGCAGCCCGCGCAGGCCGAGAGCGGGGGCAACGGCCCGCGCGTCTGGAACGTTTTCAAGTTCTGACCGGCCGTGGCCGTTTTCACAGAAGTCGGGCTCGACGAAGCCGGCGCGCTGCTGCAGCGCCTGGGGCTCGGTGAGCTGCGCGAACTGCGCGGCATCGAAGGCGGTATCGAGAACACCAACTACTTCGCGACCACCGATCAGGGCGCCTATGTGCTGACGGTGTTCGAGCGGCTCGGCTTCGACCAGCTGCCTTACTACCTTTGCCTGATGCAGCACCTGGCCGCCCGCGGCATTCCCGTGCCCGCGCCGGCGCCCGATCCGTCGATTCAGCTGGCGCCGCTCGGCCATGCGCTGGAGCGCGCGGCCAACGCACCCTGCGAGCTGCTGCACACCCTGCAGGGCAAACCCGCCGCCGTGGTGCAGCGCCTGGCCGGCCACAGCGTACTGGCACCGACGGCCGCGCATTGCGCCGCGCTCGGCCAGATGCTGGCGCGGATGCACCTCGCAGCGCGTGACTTTCCGCGCATCCAGCCCAACCTGCGCGGCCTGCCCTGGTGGAACGACACGGCGCCCGTGGTGCTGCCCTACCTCGATGCGCCCCAGGCTGCGCTGCTGCGCAGCGAACTGGCCTACCAGAACCACGTGGCCGAATCCTCGGGCTACGCGGCGCTGCCGCGCGGGCCGATCCACGCCGACCTGTTCCGCGACAACGCCATGTTCGCGACCGACGAGGAAGTGCCGCGCCTGACCGGTGTGTTCGATTTCTACTTTGCCGGCACCGACAGCTGGCTGTTCGATCTGGCCGTGTGCCTCAACGACTGGGCGATCAACCTGTCGACCGGCGAAGCCGACGCCGGCCGCGCCGCCGCCCTGCTCGACGCCTACGGCACCGTGCGCCCCTTGATCGCGGCCGAGCGCGCGCTGCTGCCGGCCATGCTGCGCGCGGCCGCGCTGCGCTTCTGGATCTCGCGCCTCTGGGATTTCCATCTGCCGCGCGAGGCCAGCATGCTGAAGCCGCACGACCCCACGCACTTCGAGCGCGTGCTGCGCGAGCGGGTGCGGCGACCGCTCCCGACGCCCGGCACGCAACGCGTGCTGCAGGCCGCCTGACCATGAAGCTTCATCTTGTCCCTGCCCGTACGGGCGTCGAGTGGGTTCGCCTCGGCTTGCGCACCTTCTGGCGGCAACCGCTGGCTTTCATTTCGCTGTTTTTCCTGTTCATGGCGCTGATCTCGATCGCGGCGCAGTTGCCGCTGGTCGGCAGCATCGTCGCGCCGGTGTTCCTGCCGTTCATGACGCTGGGGCTGATGGTCGCCACCTCGGTGGCCCAAGACAGCGAAACGCCGAAGCCCGTTGCGCCCGCGATGTTCGTGGCGGCCGTTCGCGCCATGCGCGGCCGCTGGCGGCCGATGATGGTGCTCGGCATCATTTCTGCGATCTACTTCGTGGCTGCAGTGGGGGTGTCGGCCCTGATCGACGGCGGCCAGCTCGCACGGGCCTACCTGCTCGACGAAACCGTGACGCCCGAGATCATGGCCGGCAGCGATTTCCAGACCGCGCGTCTGCTGGTGATGTGCCTGAACCTGCCGCTCTCGCTCGCGATGTGGCATGCGCCGGCGCTGGTGCACTGGCACGGCGTGGCGCCAGCCAAGAGCCTGTTCTTCAGCCTGGTCGCGCTGTTCCGCAATTTCACCGCCTACGCGATGTTCTGCCTGTCGTGGTTTGGCGTGTTCATGATCGCTGGCATCGCGCTCGGCCTGTTGGCGACGGTGCTGGTCGCCGTCGGCGCCATGGCGGTCGGCGACAGCGCATCGATGCTGGGCGGCGCGCTGATGATCGGCTGCGCATTGACGCTGGCGGCGATGTCGCTGAGCTCGACCTGGTTCACTTTCCGCGACAGCTTCGATCCTGATTAGGCTCGCCCCCAGGCTTCGCGCACTGCGTGTCGCTACTCCTTCCCCCTGCCGGGGGCAACACCAGCGGCCCGGCAGAGCCGGTTCCGCGGTGTTCACGCGAAAAGTCAGACCGGGGTCAATTTTGCGACGGAGAGCGCCAGCCACTTCACGCCGTGGCGCGGAAAGTTGATCTGGGCCCGCGCATCGTCGCCGCTGCCTTCGAGCGCTGTCACCGTGCCCTCGCCGAACTTCTGGTGGAACACCTGCTGGCTCAACCGCAGGCCGTGTGACGGCACGGTTTTCTGCACCGGCACCGTGCCGCTGCCGTAGGTTTCGGTGGCGCGCGCACCGCCGTAGCCGGCATAGCCGCTGTCGTAGCGGCCGCTGCGCTGGCTCGGCGCCGCGAACTGGCCGAAGCCGGCGTTCTTGGGCGTCAGCCACTTCAGCGCGCTCTCGGGCAATTCGTCGAAGAAGCGGCTCTTGAGGTTGTAGCGCGTCTGCCCATGAAGCATGCGCGTCTGCGAATGGCTCAGGTAGAGCCGCTGGCGGGCGCGCGTGATCGCGACGTACATCAGGCGGCGCTCTTCCTCGAGGCTGTCGCGGTCGCTCATCGAGTTTTCGTGCGGGAACAGGCCTTCTTCCATGCCGGTGATGAACACGCAGTCGAACTCCAGGCCCTTGGCGGCGTGCACCGTCATGAGTTGCACCGCGTCCTGCCCGGCCTTGGCCTGGTTGTCGCCGGACTCGAGTGCGGCATGGGTGAGGAACGCCGCCAGCGGGCTCAGCGTTTCGCCGGTGTCGGCATCGGGCGCGAGATCGGGCAGCGCTTCGTCGAGCAGCGGGCGACTCGTGTCGATGCCCTGGCTGGCAGCGCTCTGGCGCAACTCGTCGATCGGCAAGGCGACCGCGTCGCGGCCGAAGCCCTCCTGCGTGACGAAGCTCTCGGCCGCGTTGACCAGTTCTTCCAGATTCTCGATGCGGTCGGCGCCTTCGCGATCGGCCTTGTAGTGCTCGATCAGGCCACTGTGGTCGAGGATCAGCTCGATGATTTCCTTCAGCGAGATGTTCTGCGTCTGCTCGCGCAGCACATCGATCTTCGCGACGAACGCTGACAAATTGGTGCCGGCCTTGCCGCTGAGCGCGCCGACGGCGTCGTGCAGCGACTGGCCGCGCGCGCGCGCCGCGTCCTGCAACTGCTCGATGCTGCGGGCGCCGATGCCGCGCGGCGGAAAGTTGACGACGCGCAGAAAGCTGGTGTCGTCGTCCTTGTTCTCGAGCAGGCGCAGGTAAGCCAGCGCGTGCTTGATTTCGGCACGCTCGAAAAAGCGCAGGCCCCCATACACGCGGTACGGCACCGCGGCATTGAACAGCGCGGTTTCGATCACACGGCTCTGCGCGTTGCTGCGGTAGAGCACGGCGATTTCTTTTCGGTTGATGCCTGCGTCGGTGCCGGAGCCCCGCACCAGCTGGCGGATCTCGTCGACCATCCATTGCGCCTCGGCAAAGTCGCTGGTCGATTCGTACACGCGCACCGGCTCGCCGGGGCCCTGCTCGGTGCGCAGGTTCTTGCCCAGGCGCTTGGTGTTGTGGCCGATCAGCTCGTTGGCCGAATCGAGGATGTTGCTGTAGCTGCGGTAGTTCTGCTCGAGCTTGATCTGCTGGCGCACATCGAACTCGTGCACGAAGTCAGCCATGTTGCCGACGCGCGCGCCGCGAAAGGCGTAGATGCTCTGGTCGTCATCGCCCACCGCGATCACGCTGTTGCCGCCGGGCTGGAAGGTGCCGTCGACCGTGGTGCCCGAGAGCATCTTGATCCACGCGTATTGCAGGCGGTTGGTGTCTTGGAACTCGTCAATCAGGATGTGGCGAAAGCGCCGCTGGTAGTGCTCGCGCACCGGATCGTTGTCGCGCAGCAGTTCGTAGCTGCGCAGCATGAGTTCGCCGAAATCGACCACGCCTTCGCGCTGGCACTGTTCTTCGTAGAGCTGGTAGAGCTCGACCTTCTTGCGGTCGTCGTCGCTGCGCACCTCGACGTCGCGCGGGCGCAGGCCGTCTTCCTTGGCGCCGGCGATGAACCACTGCGTCTGCTTGGCCGGAAAGCGCTCGTCGTCGACGTTGTGCTGCTTCATCAGGCGCTTGATGGCCGAGAGCTGGTCCTGGGTGTCGAGGATCTGGAAAGTGGACGGCAGGTTGGCCAGCTTCCAATGCGCACGCAGGAAACGGTTGCACAGGCCGTGGAAGGTGCCGATCCACATGCCGCGCACGTTGACCGGCAGCATCGCCGACAGCCGCGTCATCATTTCCTTGGCCGCCTTGTTGGTGAAGGTGACGGCCAGCACGCCCCCCGGCGACACCTGGCCGGTTTGCAGCAGCCAGGCAATTCGCGTGGTGAGCACGCGCGTCTTGCCGGAACCGGCACCCGCGAGGATCAGCGCATTTCCGGCCGGCAAGGTCACCGCGGCGAGCTGCTCGGGGTTGAGGTTCTGGAGCAGCGGCAGGTCGGCGCGGGGCGCAGTATCGGTGAGCATCACCCGATTGTAGAAAGCGCGGCGTATGGGGGGTATATGAACGGCCATTGCGCGCGCCACGGGGCGACTGCGTAAAATCAGTCACCGGGCCCAAGTTTCTTGCGCCCGGTTTTTCGTTTTGGAAAGCCGGCCGAACCAAGCGCTCATTTGTTCTTCAATGGAGCTTCGGTCATGCAAATTTTCGACTACGACAACATCCTGCTGCTTCCGCGCAAATGCCGCGTGGAAAGCCGCTCCGAATGCGACGCCAGCGTCGAGCTCGGCGGCCGCAGCTTTCGCCTCCCGGTGGTGCCGGCCAACATGAAGACGGTGGTCGACGAGACCATCTGCCTCTGGCTCGCGCAGAACGGCTACTTCTACGTGATGCACCGCTTCGACCTGGACAACGTGATCTTCGTCGAGCAGATGCAAAAGAAGGGCGTGTTCGCCTCGATCTCGCTCGGCGTCAAGAAGGCCGACTACGACACGGTCGACCAGTTCGTCGCGAAGGGCCTGGTGCCGGAGTACATCACGATCGACATCGCGCACGGCCATGCCGACAGCGTGAAGAACATGATCGGCTATCTCAAGGAAAAGCTGCCGGCGTCCTTCGTGATTGCCGGCAACGTGGGCACGCCCGAAGCCGTGATCGACCTGGAGAACTGGGGCGCCGACGCGACCAAGGTCGGCATCGGCCCGGGCAAGGTCTGCATCACCAAGCTCAAGACCGGCTTCGGCACAGGCGGCTGGCAGCTGAGCGCGCTCAAGTGGTGCGCGCGCGTGGCCACCAAGCCGATCATTGCCGACGGCGGCATCCGCGACCATGGCGACATCGCCAAGAGCATCCGCTTCGGTGCGAACATGGTGATGATCGGCTCGCTGTTTGCGGGCCACGAAGAGTCGCCGGGCAAGACTGTGGAGGTCGACGGCGTGCTGTTCAAGGAGTACTACGGCTCGGCCAGCGACTTCAACAAGGGCGAATACAAGCACGTCGAAGGCAAGCGCATCCTGGAGCCGATCAAGGGCAAGCTGGCCGCCACGCTGATCGAGATGGAGCAGGACGTGCAGAGTTCGATCAGCTATGCGGGCGGCAAGAAGCTGATGGACATCCGCAAGGTGAACTACGTGACGCTGGGCGGCGCCAACGAGGGCGAGCACCTGCTCATGTAGCCCACCCCCGATGCGGCTCACTTCGTGTAGCTGCCTCCCCTCGAAGGGGGCGACACCAGCGGCCCGGCAAAGCCGGTTCCGCGGTGGCACTAGGCTCACCCCCAGTCTTCGCGCACTTCGTGTCGCTACGCCAACCCCCTGCCGGGGGCGACACCAGCGGCCCGGCAAAGCCGGTTCCGCGGTGTC
>Ga0075370_10001440_pt1 | contig 10332 bp, 8 predicted proteins | sample EndMethybrTD3035_FD_71398 | JGI IMG/M metagenome (GOLD analysis project Ga0075370, IMG submission 71398) | Populus endosphere microbial communities from Tennessee, USA - Endosphere MetaG P. TD hybrid TD303-5 | ecosystem: Host-associated > Plants > Roots > Endosphere | place: USA: Tennessee... | reverse complement strand
CACTGGGGTCTGCTCGGGGTGGTCGCGGCGCTGTCGGCGGCCAATGCGCTGAGCTTTCTCGTGGCGTTCGTCTATGCCTATGCGCTCTCGGGCGGCTGGCGGGCGGAGCCTTGGTTGCCTTTGAAGGTCGTGGGCGCGTTCGCATACGTCGTCGCTGCCGTAGCCGTCGTCGATCGCGGCCTGCCCGCATGGCAAGGTTCGTGGGGCCAGGACTTCCCGCTGGCTGTCGCCAAGTGGACGGCGTCTCTTGTCCTGATGCTGCCGTTGTTCGTGTATGCACAGCGCGAGCTGGGGCTGATACAAACCCTGCGCCAGCTCATCGCCATCCGCCTGGGGAAACACGCATGAGCGATCACGACGCGATCGTCCTCGTGCATCGCTCGCACGAGCACTGGGCGATCGAGGGATGCAAGCGGCCTTTGTTCATCTGCGGCGAGATGTTCCTGGGCCTCGAGCGCATCGAGCAACGACGCTGGCAGGCCTGGCAACTGCGCCGCCAGCTAGCGCGGGAGCAGCAGGAGGTCGCCACTCTGGCTGATTTCCTGCGCGCCGAAGACGTCGCCTGGCTCGAGCAGTGCGGCGCTCGCGTGGCACACGAGTGGCATGCTGACCAAACTCCATATCGCGGCACCTCGCTGGGCCGCTGCATCGAGTACGACGTCAAGGCCAGGGCGATCCGCCTGCTGAAGCTGTGGGTCTGCGTCACTCGAGCGATGCACGCGCATCCAAACTGCGCGACCCTCACCGACTACCCGGAGGACTCGACAGAGTATCGGGTGCTGCAAGCCGTTGGCCGTCCCATTCGGCGTTTCGGCGACCAGCCTCGTCCCACGACCGCAAGAACGCCCGCCGCAGCGGTGCACCCTGGCCGTTTGCCCGGTCGGCTGAAGGCGCAGGTGCTTGCCAAGGGGCGCGTGTGGGGTCTACTCGCCATGCGAGGACTGTCAGCTGTCCTCGCGACCGGCCACTCTTCCGCGACGCCGACGGCCGTGGTCCGTGTCGGCTTGCAGAGTTCGCGCATGCTCGAGAGTTGGCTGCGCGGCCGGCGTCCGCAGGTGCGTTTCGCGCTGTGGATGGACTATCTGATGCGCCCGCGCACCGTGCTCTCGCTGGTCCTGTCCGGAGCAAGCTTCACGCCGCCGTCTTCGGCAGGAGCGCGCTCCGACGAGCATGCCGTGCAGGCTGCGTTGGCGCAGCCTGCACGCCGCGTCGTCCTGGTCGACGCGCCGTTCGACATCGGTCGCACGGAAACACTGCATGCGCTGCTGAGCGAAATGCTCTCGTCCGTCGCACGCGCCAGGTTCCCGCGCGCCGCGGCCGACATCGACGACGCGCATACGGCGCTCGGTTCGCCCTCAGTGTCGCTGCTGGTGATACCCAATGATTGCCAGCCGCTGATGCGCGCCTGGACGCTGGTCGCAAGGCAACTCGGTAAGCGCACGCTCGTCGTGCAGCATGGGCATCTGGACTACACCGAGGACGAAGACCACCACACTGCCGACTTTTCGGCCTTCTGGTCCGAGGTTGTCGCAAAGGGCTACATGCGCGCCGGCCTGCGCCCGCACCAGTGCCTGGTCACCGGATCGCCCAACGCCGACGACTACCCGGGCCGCCCCGACCGCAGCCGCGGCACGCGCGCGCGGCCCGGCCGCCGCCCGAAGGTGCTTGTCATCACCACGGGCAACCCGGCAGTCCAGGCCTACATCCATGAGACCTGGGTGTGCGACTACATCGCGGGCGTCCTTGACGGCCTCGCGCCACGATTTGGCGACATCGATGTCGCCATCAAGCTTCATCCAGGTGAAGACGGCGCGCTGTACGCGAGTAACCTCGGCGCGCTCCTACCCTCGGACACCGTCATCAGCGATCGTGGCAACCTCGTCCAGATGATCAGCGAGGCCGATGTCGTCATCAGCCCGCCATCGACCGTGGTCGTCGAGGCTCGCGCCGCTGGCACGCCAGTGGTCTTGGTCTCGATGATGTCGGTAGACAATCGGCAAACCACCTTGCGCCGCGCCGACGGCGTCACCACGGTCGACCGCTACGAGGACCTGGCCGCCGCCGTGGACACCATTCTCGCCGGCGCTCACGCGCACGATGATGCGGCATGGCCGCTGTCCGATTATCTCGGCCCCATCGACGGCCGGTCCTCACAGCGGCTGCTCGATGCCGTTTGCGACCTGACCGGGATGCCGGCCCCCTCTCTGGATGCAGACGATGTCCGCGCCTGAAACCATCGACGTTGAAGCCGTCGCCGCGTGCCCTTCATGCGGCACGACCGGCGAACCCCTGTACACCCGCGTGCGCGACCACACCTTCGGCACACCGGGGGAATGGACACTCGATCGTTGCCCCTCGTGCGGGCTGATCTGGCTGAGCCCAAGGCCGACGCCGTCGGACATCGGCAAGGTCTACAAGACCTACTACACGCACACACTGCCGGCGCAGGGCTCGACCTTCAGTGCGCACATGAAGGTGCCTGGCCTGTCGCGCCGACTGGCGTCGCTTGTGACGAGTCCCATGCGCCGTGTGAAGGACGCCGTCCTTGCGGTGCGCCTGGGCTACGGTGGCACGCGCGCCAGGCGCATCGACGTGCTCTTGGCCTACACGCTGGGCGTACTGCCAGGCGTCGCACGGTCGGCAGCGATGGAGACGCTCGGCCTGACGGCCGCTGATCGCGGTCGATTGCTCGACGTGGGCTGTGGCAACGGCGCCTTCCTCTCCAGAATGGCTCGCCTGGGCTGGCAGTGCACCGGCGTGGAAACCGATCCGCTGGCGGCGCAGTTCGCGCGAGACCGCTTCGGCCTAACGATCCGCCAGGGCACGGTCGGCGACGCAGGCTTCCCCGAGAGCAGTTTCGACGTCGTGACCCTATCGCATGTGATCGAGCATGTGCACTCGCCGCACGAACTGCTGCTGGAATGCCAGCGGGTACTGCGGCCCGGCGGGAAGCTGGTCGTACTGACGCCCAACATCCAGAGCCTCGGCCACCGGATCTTCGGCAGGTCGTGGCGCGGCCTGGAGCCGCCCCGCCACCTGCACGCATTCCATCCGCTGGGACTGCAGACGTACGTGGAGCGTGCCGGCATGCCAACGCTGCGCCTCTCGACGGAGTCGAGAATGATGCGTTCGATCTGGTATGCGAGCCGCCTCATCCAGCGCGCGGAACAGGGACGAACCTCGCGCAACAATCTCGCGGACTACCTGCTCGCCTACTCGATGCAGGTCGTCGAAGCGGCGGCGTGCCGCTTCTTCGTCCATGTCGGCGAGGAAATCATGCTGGTCGCGCACAAGCCCGCGTCGACAGGACCGATCCAAGTGCAATGAACGTGAACCATTCCGACTCGCAGAAGGCACCCAGCGTCTTTGTCATCGTCATCAATTGGGACGGCGAGGACGACACACGTCAATGTCTGACGTCGCTGCAGGCCGTGGACTATCCGAACATGCATGTCGTGATCTCGGACAACGGTTCGCGCGCAGCCTCGCTCGCCGCCTTGCGCGAATGGGCAGCCGACCATGCCATCGCGCCGTCGGCGCCACACGAGAGCCCTCGCCTGGTCGGCACGGGCGGCATCCGCAGCCTGTGCATTCTCGAGAACGGTACCAACCTCGGCTTCACCGGCGCCAATACGATGGGCATCCGGCATGCCCTGCGGCACAGCGCGGACTATGTGCTCTTCCTCAACAACGACACCGTGGTCACGCCGGCATTCTTGTCGCGCCTGGTCGAGGTCGCCGAGCGCGAGCCCGGCTACGGATTGCTCGGATGCAAGACCCTGCTGGGCGACGGCAGTGACCTGCAAAGAACCATCTGGAGCCTGGGCGGCTACGAATACCGTTTCGGCAACCCGATGAACATCGGCAGCAACCAGCTGGACCGTCCGCAGTGGAAAGGCGTGGTCGAGAACGAACTCGTCTGCGGGTGCTGCATGCTGATCCGCCGCAAGGCCATCGAGACCTGCGGCGTGCAGGACGACGATCTGTTCTTTGCCATCGACGACGTCGAATACTCGTTGCGGGTCGCGCAGCACGGCTGGCGCAATGCGCTCGTCCTCGATGCCGAGATCTACCATGCGGGCTCGCGCTCCGTCGAAGGACGCACCGGGCTGCAGCTCTACTACCTGTTTCGCAACACCTACTATTTCCGCGCCAAGTACTTTCGCTGGTACAGGAACATCGTCTTCTTCGGGCACCATTTCCTGCGCTACTTCGTGATCGGCGGCCTCGGCCGCTTTGTCCTAGGTCGCGGCAGCGCCAACAAGGGCATGTGGCTGGGTGTGGTGGACTTCTTGACGCACCGAATGGGCGAGTGCCACCATCCTGCGCTGGCTCGACGCAAATCGACCGCGTCCGGCTCCTGAGATGCAGGAATCGTCGATGCGCTCGCCCACTCTTCCTTCGACGAAAGTCGGCATCGATCGGCCGACCTCGTCCGAGGAATTCGAGCTGATCCTGCTAGTCGTCTATTACGCCGTCTACGTCTTCAGCAACGCGAGCACGACGTACGAGCCCTCGAACTCGCCGGCCAAACACCTGGTAATGGGCGCGCTCGCGCTGGTGTCGCTTGTCGCAAGCCCGGCCGCCGCGCTGCGCTCGCTGCTGCTATTCCTGCCAGTGATGGCGATCTACGTCGTGGGTGGGCTGGGCAACTACGCGGTGGTCGCGGCCGTGTTCGCGCTGGCGCTGCCAGCCGTGAGCCGGTCTTTGCACATCATCGTGGCGCATCGGCGGTCTGGGGTGATCGGCCTCTTGTTGATCATCTCGCTGATGCCGGCGGCAATCGCCGTGTCCGAGCTCAGCCTCAGCTCGCTGTGGTCCGAGCAGTACGGACGCGGGCGCCTGCTCATGGGGTATTGGCACCCCAAGGAGGCTGCGGCGAGCTTCGCGCTGCCGCTCGTACTGTGGATGCTGACGCGACGGCGAGGTCCAGGCGCCGGCATCATGCTTTTGGTGCCCGCAATGCTGTGGGTGGTGGGATCGCGAAACGTTGCACTTGCCGTGGGACTGGCATTCTGGCTTTGGCGCTTTCCGCGCACGACCAAGTCAGTGCTGATGACGCTCGCCATTGCGACGGCACTGTTGCTGCTGGTCGTCGCTAACCTGTACGACTTGTTCGACGAACTTTCGTCCGCACGCCTGTCCGTGTGGTTCGACGCTTTGGTCGATCCGCGCGGTCTCGCAGACGACGACTTCGTACTCGGCAGTCGGCTGGCCATCGACAGCTACTACGTCGAGGTGCTGGCCAGCGCAGGCGCGGCAGGCCTCGCAGTCATTGCGCTGTGGATCAGCGGCCTCTACCTGGTGCTGCGACGCCACCAGCGCCCCTACGTCCTCGCCGTGCCATTCTTCTGGGCCATCCTGCTCTTCGCAGGGTTCGACAGTGGCATCGTCTCCACGGGCAACATGATGCACGTCGTGCTGTGGGCCTTCGCCGCCTCGCCACTTGTGCGCCGCAAGCGCCGCTCGCGCAAGCCGCTGCAACAGCTTGCAGCGCACCCGGTAGCCGCAACGGGCGCAGGCTGACAGGCATGAACGTCTCTCTCGACTGCATCATCTTCGGACTGCAACGGTTCGGCGGCATCTCGAACTACTGGGAACGCGTTTTGGAGTTCATGCGCGAGAGCCACGTCAACCGCCAGCTGATCCTTCCGAAGCAAGTTCTCTTCTCCGGCTACGCCGCCGCTGAAGATGCCACGCCGTCCAGGATCGAGACGCTGCCAGCTAAGGTCTCGCGCTATCTGCCCGTGCGCGCGCGGGCTGACACGGTGTTCCACACTTCCTACTATCGCAGGCCTTCCAGTCGGGTCGGGAAGTACGTGGTGACGGTCTACGACTTCATCTACGAGCGCTACCGCAGCGGCCTCGCGAGGCAGGTGCACACGCGCCAGAAGCTCGCCAGCGTCCGAAGCGCCGACGCTGTCATCTGTATCTCCCATTGCACGCGCGAGGACGTGCTGCAATTCTGTCCAACGGTCGATCCTGCCAATGTGCACGTCGTGCACCTCGGGGTCGACTTCGACACGTACTACCCGGAGCCAGCAGCGAATGAGGCGATGGAAGACTCCATAGTGCTGTTTGTCGGCCAGCGGGGCGGATACAAGCGCTTCGATCTGGCTATCGAGGCAGTCAGGCAGTGCCCTGGAATGACACTGGGCATCGTCGGGCCGGGGCTGACGTCGCAGGAGCAGGCGCTGCTGCGCGCGCGGCTGGGCACGCGGTGGAGTGCACTGGGCCCCGTTTCGTCGGCGCAGCTGCGCCGCCTGTACTCGCAGGCGTTCGCCTTCATCTTCCCGTCGGACTACGAAGGATTCGGCCTGCCCGTGCTGGAAGCCATGGCCTGTGGCTGCCCGGTGGTGGCCGCGGCCACCGCATCTTTGCCCGAAGTCGGTGGCACGGCAGCGATGTACGCGCAGGAGCAGCGACCAGAGGACTTCGCCCAAGCCTTGACAGCCCTGCAGTCGACCGAGCGGCGTGCCGGCCTCATCGAGGCAGGGCTGGCGCATTGCCGGCCCTTTTCCTGGGCAAGGACCGGTACGCAGACGCTCGCTGTGTATGCCGGCCACCCGCCGCGCAACGAGGCTCGCTAGGCGAGCCTGCAAGACATCCAATGGTTTCAATTTCAGTCATCACCGCGGTCTACAACCGACGCGATACGATCGCGCAGGCGCTGGATTCGGTCCTGGCCCAGAACTACCCCAGCGTCGAGCTCGTCGTCATCGACGGAGGATCGACGGACGGGACGAAGGACGTCCTCGAACGGTATCGGTCGCGCGTGTCTGTGATGGTGAGCGAGCGCGACGAAGGGATTTACGACGCGCTCAACAAGGGCGTGCGTCTGGCGCGCGGCGACGTGGTCGGGTTCCTGCACGCGGATGACCTCTACGCCAGCACCGACGCGCTGGCAAATATTGCGACCGCCTTCCGCGACCCATCCGTCGACGCGGCTTACGCTGACCTGGTCTACGTTCGCAAGGAAGACGTGAGCAAGGTCGTGCGCCAATGGACCGCGGGACCCTACGATACGGCCGCGCTGCTTCGAGGCTGGATGCCTCCCCATCCCACCTTCTATGTGCGCAAGTCAGTCTACGAGCGGCTCGGCGGCTTCGACACGCAGTACCGCATCGCCGCCGACTACGACTCCATCGTGCGCTTTCTCTTCGTCGGCCGGATCAAGGCGGCCTACGTTGCGCAGACCGTCGTCAGGATGCGCGTTGGAGGGGCCAGCAACCGGTCGCTGAAGAACCTCATCAGGAAGTCGTCCGAGGACTATCGCATCGTGCGCGCCCACCGTCTCGGTGGGCTCCTGACCGTGCTGCGCAAGAACGTCTCCAAGATCGGCCAGTTCTGGCGACGCAACCAGCCCGCGGCGGTGCGCTAGAACCACCGATATCCGACATTTCGTCCCGCCCATTTCTGGGCCCGCAAAGGCCATCCCTGTGAACGTCACCGAAGAGCTCTCCCCCGCCGGGGAGAGGCTCCGACGCAATCAGCCCATCGAAGGTCAACGCAGAGACCCGGCACATGTCGAGGCGCACTTGCCGCCTCCTGCGGTCGATGCACGAGCAGGAGTAACCTTGCGCCCTGAACGTCCGCAAAGCCGCCAGGTAGAGCTGCTTCCTCAGCGGCGGCCCGCCGCATAACCCGACACGACCTCGGCGACGCGCTGGCGCACCTGCGCGTCGGGCACGTTCGACACTTGGCCCATCCAGTCGAGCAGCCCAGCGATGTCGGCGCTGCTGTCCTGCAGCTGTGCAAGCCGCAGCCGTTCGAAACGTGTGGGCAAGGTGGCATCGACATCCGCGAGCAATTCCTCGTACAGCTTCTCACCGGGCCGCAGGCCGGTGAAAGTGATGCCGATCTCATCCGGCGCGTGCCCCGACAGCAGGATGAGCTCACGCGCGAGGTCGACAATCTTCACTGGCTCGCCCATGTCGAGCACCAGCACCTGTCCGCTCTCGCCGATCGCAGCTGCCTGCAGCACGAGGCGCGCCGCTTCCGGGATCGTCATGAAGTAGCGAATGATGTCGGGGTGCGTCACCGTCACGGGGCCCCCTCTCGCAATCTGCTCCTTGAACTTCGGGATCACGCTGCCGCTGGAACCCAGCACGTTGCCGAAGCGCACGGCCATGAAACGTGTGCCGCGGTGCCTGGCCGCCAGCGCAGAGATCACCATTTCGGCCGCGCGCTTGGTGGCGCCCATTACGTTGGTGGGATTCACGGCCTTGTCGGTGCTGATCAGCACGAACCGCTCGACCCCGTGTTCGGCTGCGATCAGGCCTGCGTGGTGGGTTCCGAGCGTGTTGTTGCGAAGCGCCGCCCATGCGTTGTCTTCTTCCATCAGCGGCACGTGCTTGTAGGCCGCGGCGTGGAAGACGACCTGCGGCTGCCATCTCGCGAAGGTCGCGCGCAGGTGGGTCATGTCCTTCACGTCGCCCATCAGGCGCACCAGCGGCAGCGCAGGAAAGGCTTCACTCAGATCCTGTTCGATCGTGTAGAGATTGAACTCGCTGAGTTCGTAGAGCACCAGCCGCGCCGGCTTGTAGCGCGCTACCTGTCGGCACAACTCGCTTCCGATGCTGCCGCCGGCACCGGTGATGAGCACCGTCTTGCCACGCAAGCATTCCCCGATGCCGGCCTCGTCGAGCTGCACCGGCTCTCGACCGAGCAGGTCGTCGGGTTCGATGTCGCGGATGCGTTCGATATGCGACTTGCCGTCGCGCAGTTCGTTTGCCGAGGGCACGGTCAGCACCGGCAACCCCGCGGTCGAGGCAAGGTCGAGGGCCCGTCTGCGCTGTGCGGCACGCGCCGAGGGCAGCGCGATGATCAAGTGCGTCGCTGCGCCGCGCACACCACGGTCCTTCACCGCGTCCAGCGGGCCCAGAACAGGCAGGCCCGCCACACGAGCACCTTGCTTGACGGTGTCGTCGTCAAGCAGCCCGAGGACGACCCATCCCTGCTGGTGGATACCAGCGATCAGCCGACGCGCGGCTTCGCCGGCACCAAGGATCAGCGCGCGCTTGATTTCGGCATCGCTGCCCGTGATGCGAGCGCGCGCGTGCTCGTAGAGCATTCGATATGCGATTCGCACGATGCTCACACCCATCAGCGCCATCACCGGGTGGACGGCCAGCACCGCACGCGGCACCTGCACAAGCTGCAGCATCAGCGCAACCACGGCGCTGACCAGTCCGGCGCCCAGGCACGCCATCGTCAGCCGCTTGATCTCGCCGAAACCCGAGAAGCGCCACATGCCCTGCGGCACCTTGAGCAATGCGAAAGCCGCGAGGTAGACAGCGGTTACGCCTAGCATCACCCACGGGTCGTAGCTCGGCCGGGCACTCCACCATCGCTCGAACCCGAGCCTGAAGAGATAGGTGAAGTTCCACGCTAACGCCACGATGACGCCGTCGATCGCCAGCGAGAGGGGTTTGCGATGAGGTCGCAAACGCGCGAGGAAATGATCGAGCTTGTGCCAGAAGCTCGGCGGTGGCGGCGCATGGTCACTCATCGCGACGCTCCGCCAAACAGCAGTGAGCGTAGTGTCTGGCCGATCACGCACAGATCCGATGCCAGCGTCGCGTGCTCCACGTAAGCAGCCGCCGCAACCAGCTTCTGGGGCATCACCACCTCGATGTACTCGCGCTCCGGGTCTGTCGCACGCGCCAGCAATTCACTCTCATCGGCGTAACGCAGCGAAACGGGATCCGTGATGCCCGGCCGGACGCTCAGCACCTTGTCGCGCAAACCAGGTGGATACAGCGCCACGTAGCGCGGCACTTCGGGCCGCGGACCGACGAGACTCATCGTCCCGACCAGCACATCGAGCAGCTGCGGCAACTCGTCCAGCTTCGCGCGCCGCAGGAAGCGGCCCGCGTTCGTGATCCGCGCGTCCTCGCCGACCGTGATCTGCGGGCCGAGCGCAGGTGCGTCGGCGCGCATCGTGCGGAACTTGTGGATGCGAAACGGCACCCCGCCGCGCCCGACACGCTCCTGCCGGAAAAACACCGGCCCACGCGAGTCGAGCCTGATCCATGCCGCGATTGCGAGCAGCAGTGGGCTCAGCAACAGCAGCCCGAGCCCAGCCACCACGATGTCGAACGCGCGCTTGGCCATACGGAGGCAACAGCGGTCAGGGCGACATCGCTGCGCGCACCGCCGCGACGACGCGTTCGACGTCGCGCTCGTCCATGCGCGTGTACAGCGGCAGACTCAGCATGCGCCGGTACGCACGGTCGCTGTTCGGAAACTGCTCGGGCCGCAGCGAATACCGATCGCGCCAGTAAGGCTGCAGGTGCAGCGGGATGTAGTGCACGCTGCAACCGATGCCGG
>Ga0075370_10001438_pt1 | contig 10337 bp, 6 predicted proteins | sample EndMethybrTD3035_FD_71398 | JGI IMG/M metagenome (GOLD analysis project Ga0075370, IMG submission 71398) | Populus endosphere microbial communities from Tennessee, USA - Endosphere MetaG P. TD hybrid TD303-5 | ecosystem: Host-associated > Plants > Roots > Endosphere | place: USA: Tennessee... | reverse complement strand
ATCGTCGACGTCGACGATGCGAGCCTGGCACGCCAGGGGCAGTGGCCCTGGCCGCGCGACACGATCGCCCGCCTCGCCACCGAGCTTCTGACCCGCCAGCAGGTGGCCGTGCTCGGCTTCGACGTCATGTTCCTCGAGCCCGACCGGAGCTCCGGCCTCGATCGGCTGCGCCAGATCGCGGACGGGCCGCTGCGCGGCATGCAGGGGCTCGCTGCGGAGGTCGAACGGCTTGCGCCCACGCTCGACCACGACACCACGTTCGCGCAAGCGCTGCGCGGCCAGCGGATTGCGCTCGGCTACTACTTCACCCGGACGCAGGTGCCGAGCGCGAAGGGGCAGTTGCCGGCAACCCCGCTGCTGCCGCCCGAAGCCTTTCCCGCGGGCGCAGCCTATGCCACGCACTGGAACGGCTTCGGCGCCAGCCTGCCGGTGCTGGCGGACGCCGCGCCCGTTGCAGGCTTCCTGAACACGCTGGTCGACGAGAACGGCGACGGCGTCATCCGCAACGTGCCGCTCATCGCCCGCTACGAGGGCGACAGGGCCCGGCCCGGCTACTACGAATCGCTGGGGCTCGCGGTCTATCGGCTCGCGAACGGGTCGCCGCCGGTGTTGCCCGCTTTTGCGGGCGGTGGCGCGTCGCTGCGGCTCGAATCCCTGATGCTCGGACGCCTGCGCATACCGGTCGACCAGGCGGCCGGCATGCAGGTGCCCTTTCGCGGAAACGGTGGCGCGAACGGCGGGTCTTTCCGTTACGTGGCGGCCGCCGACGTGCTCGACGGCCGGCTGGCGCCGGGCGAGTTGAAGGGCAGGATCGTGCTCGTGGGCGCCACCGCCCCGGGCCTTCAGGACCTGCGCGCCACACCCGTGAGTGCTGCGTTTCCCGGTGTCGAGGTGCATGCCAATGTCGTCTCGGCCCTGCTCGACCACCGGCTGCTGGCCGTGCCGGACGAGGCGCCTGCCTACGAGGTGCTTACCATCCTGGTTGCGGGGATTGCGCTTGCGTTCGGGCTGTCGTTGCTGTCGGCGCCGCGCGCGGTTCTGCTGGGCGCGGCGACGATCGCCGCGCTCGTGGGCCTCAACACCTGGCTCTATGTGCGCCACGACCTGGTGTTGCCGCTTGCATCGGCCCTCGTCATGGCGGGGCTGGCTTTCGTGCTCAACATGAACTGGGGCTACTTCGTCGAATCGCGCGCGCGGCGCGGGCTGGTGCGCCTCTTCGGTACCTACGTGCCGCCGCAGCTGGTCAACGAAATGCTCCTGCATCCGGACCGCTACAGCATGCGCGCCGAGAGCAAGCAGATGACCGTGATGTTCTGCGACATGCGCGACTTCACCCGGCTGTCCGAGCAGATGGCACCGGCCGAACTGCAGGCCTTCCTGAACACCGTCTTCAGTCGGCTCACCCACGTGATCAGCGCGCACCGCGGCACGGTCGACAAGTACATGGGCGATTGCGTCATGGCCTTCTGGGGCGCGCCGATCGACACGCCCGACCACGCGGCGCTGGCCGTGCACGCGGCACTCGACATGGCCGATGCCGTGCGCGATCTCAACCGGATCCACCGCGCGAACGGCCTCCCCGAGATCAGCGCGGGCATCGGCATCAACAGCGGCGTCATGAGCGTCGGCGACATGGGCTCGACCGCGCGCCGCAGCTATACCGTGGTCGGCGACACGGTCAACCTGGCGTCGCGGCTCGAGGGCCTGAGCGGGCACTACGGCGTCGAGATCGTGGCGAGCGGCACGACCCGCGAGCTGGCGCCCGGCTACGTCTGGCAGGAGCTGGACAGCGTGCTCGTCAAGGGCAAGGCGCAGGCCGTTGCCGTCTTCACGCCGCTCGCCGCGGACGCCGCCGCTTCGGCCCAGCAAAAAGAGCAGCTCGCGCGGTGGGCCCAGGTGCTCGAGGCCTACCGCCGCCAGGATTGGGCCCTGGGCCGGAGCTTGCTGGAACCCCTGCTCGCCGCGGATGCCAAAAAAGTCCTTTACCAGCTCTACGCCCAGCGATTAGCCTTCATGGCGTTGCGTCCGCAAGACCCGGACTGGGACGGCGCAACCCGGTTCGAAACCAAATGACGACAGACACAGACGAAGGGTCTCTCACAATGCAGGTTCGTGTGCTGGGTTGCTCGGGCGCCATCGCCAAAGACTGCCGCACCACCTCGTTCCTGGTCGACACGGACCTGCTCGTCGATGCCGGCACCGGCGTCGGAGACCTCACGCTCGACGAGATGGCCCGCATCGACGACGTCGTGCTCACCCACAGCCACCTCGACCACATCGCCGCACTCCCCCTGATGATCGATGCCGTGGGCAGCCGCCGCACCCAACCGCTGCGCGTGCATGCGCTGCGCGCCACCATCGAGGCCCTGCGCGCCCATGTGTTCAACAACGTCATCTGGCCCGATTTCGAGAGCATTCCGAGCCCCGAAGCGCCGTTCGTGAGCTTCCACGACATCGCGGTCGGGCAGATGCTGAATCTGGGCAGCTGCGCGCCCAAGCTGATCGAGGTGCTGCCGGCCGTCCACACCGTGCCGGCCTGCGGCTTTGCCGTGCGCCGCGCCGAAGGGGGCGCTCACTGGGTCTTCAGCGGCGACACGGAGCGCAACGCGCCCTTCTGGGACCGCGTCAACGCGCTCGACGTGGCCATGCTGGTCATCGAAACGGCCTTCAGCAGCCGCGAGCAGGCCCTGGCGGAGCGCAGCCTGCACCTCTCTCCCGCGGTGCTGGCCGACGAACTCGCGCACATCGATCCGGGCAAGCAATACCCGATCTACATCACCCACACCAAGCCGGCGGAAACCGAGGAAATCATGAGCCAGATCGAGACCCTGGCAGGGCGCCAGGTGGCCGGGCTGGCGCAGCGGGATATTCGCTGGCTGAAGGCGGATGGGATCCTGACTTTTTGAGTTTGCTGCAGGGCGGCATGACAAATTTGTCACCGTCTGTAGCATCTTGAAGCAAGTTGTGTCACCTGGTGTAACGCCAAGGTGAACAAAGGTGACGCTTTCGGTCGGTGCAGAGGGGGAAACGGGGTGGCACAGATGCTGCAGAAGATACTGCGCTCCGGGCTGGTTCCCGGGCTCAACAAACCAACCTGGAGTTTTCTCATGAACGTTCGCAAGATCGCCCGCCGCGCACAGGCCGGCTTTACCCTTATCGAATTGATGATCGTTGTGGCGATCATTGGTATCTTGGCTGCCGTGGCTCTGCCAGCGTATCAAGACTACATCGTGAAGTCGAAGTGGGCCGTCAACATCACTGAAGTCGAGGGCGTCAAGTCCGCCATCAAGGCATGTATGGACGACTCGGCTGGTGACGGCACCCTTTGCGACTCGTTGGCAGAACTGCAGAAGTATGGTTTCGCAGGTACCGCGTTGCCGACTCCCAAGTATGCAGCTGCCGTAGCTTTGACCGGCACGGCTGCAACTTCGGGCGCAACGCCCACTCCTGGTAAGGTGAACATCGCTTTCACCGGGACGGCTGAAGTGAAGTCGTTGGTTTATAACGCCGACTGCGCGATCAACGCGAGTGGCAATATTGCATGCGTTGCAACTGGTACCGACACTCTGGGCAATTACGTGAAGACGACGGGTCGATAAATATTGGTCGCGCCTGGAAGGCGCATCTATCAAGCCGCCTTCGGGCGGCTTTTTCGTTTGGACGTTCGCTTGGCGCTAGAAAATTCAGAGTCAGATTCCTGGAAAACGATCCAATACGAATTAATTGATGCTGGGCTATCGTTTTGCCGCTCCAAGCAAGCACCGTCACGGTGCACCTCTTTCACACATTCAGTGTGGGACGGCGGTCAAAATTCCAACTTCTGGCAGCTGGCGGCTTCCTGGTTGTGTGCGGCCGCATTTGTATGGACGGGGCCAACTGACCTGCCGGTTTCTCCGAGACATTGATTTCTAGGAAGATGGCTCCCGCCCGAAGAGGAGCCCATGAAGAAGAGTCGATTTTCAGAAGAGCAAATGGTCACGATCCTGCGCGAAGCAGATCGCACGCCGATGGCCGAGGCGGCCAAGAAGCACAAGGTTAGCGACGCCACCATCTGTGCCTGGCGCGAACACTTCGGCCAGATGGAAGCGGCCGACGTCAAGCGCCTGAAGGCCCTGGAGCTTGAGAACAGCCGGCTGAAGAAGCTCCTTGCCGAGAGAGATCTGGACATCGAGATCCTCAAGGAGATCAACGCAAAAAAATGGTAAGCCCACTGGCTCGGCGCGAGCAACTGGCCTTCGTGCGCGCTCGGGGCTTGAGTATGCGCCGTGCCTGCGGGCTCATCGGCATGTCACGCGCCACGCCCAGCTACGAGTTGCGCTTGCCCGCCAAGGATGCGCCTGTGCTTGCGGCGATGAAGGAACTCTCGGCCCAGTATCCACGCTACGGCTATCGCTGCATTCGCGTGTTCCTGCGCTGCAAAGGCTTCGAGTTGAGCTGGTCACGCACACACCGGCTGTGGCGCCAGGCCGGCCTGCTCGTGCCCAGGAAGCGGCCGCGCAAGCGCATCGCGTCGGTGCGCCCGCGCATCCACACGCCGCTCAAGGCCAACATGGCCTGGGCCTACGACTTTGTCCGCGACACCACGGCCAGCGGCCAGCAGATCAATTGCCTGACCGTGGTGGACGAGTACACCCGCGAGTGCCTGGCCATCGATGTGGCCGGGGCCATCCGCTCCAAACGGGTGATCGAGGTGCTGTCGCGTCTGGTGAGCCTGCACGGGGCGCCGCTGTTCATGCGCTCGGACAACGGGCCCGAGTTCGCCAGCCAGGCCATCCTGGAGTGGATCGCGCACGCCGGCATCACCACTGTGCTCAACGACCCGGGCAAGCCTTGGCAGAACGGCACCGACGAGAGCTTCAAGGGCAAGTTCCGCGACGAGTGCCTGTCCATCGAGTGGTTTCGCTCGCGCCGCGAAGCCGTTGTCCTGATCGAAGCCTGGCGCAGTCGCTACAACGAGGTACGTCCCTACAGCAGCCTGCAATACTTGACCCCGGCGGAGTTCAAGCACGAGCTCCGTCAGGAACTGCAGCCCGCCGTCTTCTAGGAAAAACTGTCTCGACTAAACCGAGCAGGTCACCCGCTGTGCATGGGCGTGATCGTCATTTCCAGCTCGTCCTTGCCGGTCGCATACAAAGGGAAGCCTTCAAGCAACTCGACACCAAGGGCTCTTAAAAAAAGCGCTGCAGAGAGGTACTCTGGCAGCGCTTTTCGAAGTGGGTCTGGCACCGAGCGTGCGCCTCGCCTATTGCTCAATCAGTCAGCAGTCGGCACTTCCCGCCAGTTCAGCAGCCGTAGCGCAGTACCGGCCGGCGGCGTGAAGCTGACGTTGCGCAGGTCGCCGCGCACGTCGCCGGAGATCAACCGCACCCTGCCGTCGACGCCCACGAATTTGAGGTCGGTGATCGCGGTGCCGTACTGAGCGAACGCGGCGCCGCTGGCCAGCACCGTGCGCCCGGTGTTGAAGTCGATGGCGTAGACCCGGCTCTGGCCCGAGGGGCTGCAGGCGTCGCCGCTGGTGAGCAGCGACGAGAACGCCACGATGCCGTTGAAGGCGGTCGGGCTCGCCACCATGCGCAGGCCGATGCCGCCTTCCGTGCCCAGGTCGAGGTACCAGCCGAGCGAATCGGCGGGCACGACGGTGCCGCTCACGAGATTGGTGACGGCGGTGAGCGCACTGCGCGTCACGGGCATGGTGCTGTCGGCCGGCTTGAAGGCATTGGCGGTTCCGTCGATGACGGCATAGAAGCTCTGCGCCGCGCCGGAGTTGATGTCGCTCGAATCGAGCAACCGACCGGTGCCGACCATCACGTAGCGCTTGCGTGTCGTGGGCTGGATCTGCACCAGTGGGCGCGAGGTGATGGGCTGGGCCACCGGGGTGCTTGCGCCGTCGGTGAAGAGGGCAATCTTGGTCGGTGCCGGGTAGGCCGCGGTCGTGCCCACGGGCGCGGTCACGTCGAAGCGCCAGAGCTGGCCGTTGAGATCGCCGACGTAGATCGCGTCGGCCGTGCCGTCGGTCAGGTCGGAGATGAAGGCCGTGGCATGGGTCATGCCGTTGGCCACCGCGCCGGTGCTTACCTTCTGCAACAGCGCGCCGGTTTGCGGATGCACGAAATAGAGGTAGCCGTTGTGGTCGCTGTTGTCGTTGTGGTAGCCCGAGGTCAGCACCACCACCCAGCCGTAGCGCTTGGTCTTCAGGACCAGGGGCGCGCCGTAGCTGAAGCCCATGTCCGCATCCGTGAACTCCCACAGCACCTTGCCTGCCACGATGGTTTCGTCGGTCATCGCGGCCGGATCGGTCACGTCGATGGCGTAGTAGCTCTTGCCGCCCTTGCCGAGGCCGCCGACCAGCAGCGAACGCCAGTTCGAGCCGGTGGCCGCGAAGGTGCCGCCGGCGCGGTCGAAGTCGACGTCGACCACTTCGGGCGTCGCATCGACGTAGTACTTGTGCAGATAGTTCGGGTTGCCCAGCTGGGCCAGGCCGTCCGCGGCCGGAGTGGCAGGGGTGCTGGGCCCGTTGAAGAGGGCGCTCGGCACGTAGGCGAACTGTTCGCGGCCGGCATTGGTGCCGGTGAGTTCGCCGCGGAACGCGTGCAGCATGCCGTCGTTCGCGGCGGCGTAGACCATCGTGGGGCGCGTGGCCTTGGCCGTCTTGAAGGCGGCGTAGCCGCGGTTCACCGCATCGGAATAGCTCGCTGCGGGCGGGCCGACGGGCTTCACCTTCGAGTTGACGATGTCGCCCAGCAGCTTGCTGCGAAGACGGTAGGGTTTGGTCCCATCGGTCGCTGTCTTTTCCTGGCTGCGGTCGCCGCGCAGGTAGTTCAGGTAGTTGGCGCTGTCGTCGCCGGCGACGTAGAGCGTGTCGAGCGCGGCCGCCTGGCTGCCCGTCCCGGTGGTGAGGTTACCGATACGGAAAGGAACGCCCGCGCTGCCGTTCCAGGTGGCGATGCGCCGGTCGGTGTTCCAGCCCGTGCCCGCGAACTGCGTCGCGAGCTTGTCGGTGCTGGTCCATTGCAGCGCGAGCGAGGGCGTGCCGTCGGTGGCAAAGCTGATGCTGCTCCCGCTCACGACGCCGCTCCAGTCCTGGGCGTCGTATTGCGAGGCATACGAGGCCGAGCCCGTAGCCGAGACCTGCAGGGCCGAGAGCGAGAACGAGGTGGTGTACGCCTGGATGGCGTTCACGATGCGCTCGAAGGCTTGCGTCAGGCCCCTGACCAGCGTGTCGGGTTGGCCCGCGGCAAAGTAGTTGTCGGGACGCGGCTGCGTCAGGTTCGCGGCACGTGTGTCGGTCAGCGTTTCGCCGCTGGTCGACCACCAGTCCAGCGGAATGGTGCCGGCGAAGGTGTAGGGGTCGAAGTTGGCCGGCAGCTTCTTCGGGTCCAGTCCGCCGAACTTGGCAGCGAGGTAGAACTGGTTGTTGTATTGGAAGGGCTGCTCCAGCACGTCCACCCAGTAGGTGCTGACGGTCTGCTTGCCGATGGTGTTGGCCTGTCCCGCCACGTCGGGACGGATGTCCTTGGTGTTGGCGTCGAAGGCAAGGCCCGCGATGTAGGCGGAGTTGTTGCGGCCGCTGTAGTCGTTGGTGTTGCCGAGGTCGCCCAGGCCCTGCAGCGCGCCGACGCGGTTGGTGGCCGTGACAGCGTTGACGGTGTTGTCGCTCGCCACCTCAGGCGGCATGGCGGGTTCGCGGGTGCGGTAGGTTGTGTTGCCGGCCACGTTCTTGTCGACGTGGGTGTAGATGTCGCCGATGCCCAGCACGAAGTTGCGCTGGCACGAGTACTGGATCGGGTCGCCCCAGTTGGTGATCACGGGGAAACCGTCGACCCAGCCGGTTTTCGTCGGGAGATCGGCGGTGCCCATCGAGCTCCAGGCCGCGACGTTGCCGAGGTTCCGGTAATACCGCATGACCGCGTAGTACAGCTCGCTGACCGGGTCGTAGCCCTTGTAGTCGCCCGGGAGGATCTGGCCGAACTTGTTCAGGTAGTTCATTACGCCGCTGTCCGCGATGGTCACGCCGGTCGCCGTCGTGGTCGCGGCCGCATCGGCGGCGTCGGGATTGCGGATGAAGGTGCCGTCGACTTCGCTCCACTCCTTGTTCGCATTGGCCGAGGGTGCCTGCCCGGGCGTCGGCACATTCGGCCCGACGAACTTCTGCTTGGCGCGCAGCACGCCGCCGTCGCGCTGGTCGCTGCTGTCGTTCAGGTAGCCGAAGGCGCTGAAGCGCATCTTGTCGGTGTACTTCTGGATCAGACCTTCAGGCTTGTAGTTGGCGCCGTAGGCCTTGCAGTTGGCTTCGAGTCCGCCGGCGGCGGCCGAAGGGTCGCACACCTTCACGCGCATCGTGAAGTCGCCATCGGCCGGACCGGCCTGGGAGAACGGCGTGAAGGTGCTCGACGAGGGCGTGCGCCAATGGAACTGCATCACCGCGCCGCCGCTCCGCTCGTAATACTCAATCTGCACGCGGAACTCCTGACCCGCCGTGAGAGCGATGGTCGCAGAGTCGTTGGTGGTCGCAGCGTGATCCGTCCAGTTGTCGATGCGAAGGTCGGTGTTGCCGAAGTTGCCGTTCCCGGTCTTGACCCAGAGCCGCACGCCGTCGTCGCTGATGGTGCGGAACGTGTAGTTGCCGGTCTCGGGCGCCGTATAGGTGCCGTTGAAGCGTGCCGAAAAGTTGTCGGCATTCATTCCGGTCACGGGGCTGCCGCTGCCCCAATCGTGGTCGGCGGTGTCCGCATCGACGACGGCGAATCTGGGATTGCTGAGACTGATGTTGTTGAAGTACTGCGCCGACATCGTGCGGTTGCCGCCGCCGCCCGTGGCGGTCACGCGCATCTTGAAGCCGCGGTTGGTGATGCTCGTTGTCAGTGCGGTGGCGCTATTGAACGGCGTGGCGCCCGCAATGGCGGCGGCCGGGAGCGTGCGATCGGGGAACAGGCCGCGATTGCCGTGCCAGGCTTTCTCGAGGATGGTGGTGGTGGGCGTGTCGACCACGCGCCGTCCGCCGGTCATGGCCCAGCGGAAGGGATCGATCGTGGCGGTGGAGGCCCAGTTCAGGAAGTTGCCGCTCCACTTGTCGTCGTTGGCGCCCGTGCAGGTGCGGTTGGTGGCGGCGCCGGCCGGGTAGAAGTAGCTGGAGTCGCCCTTGTCGGCGGTGCTGACGCCGTTGGCGGTGGTGTCGACCTGGTACAGGTAGCACTTGGCCGGATCGAAGTAGCCCAGGTAGTTGGTGTCGCTGGAGTAGTCGCCAACATGAGCCGTGCGCGATGCCGTGGGCCATTCCACCGACAGCGCCAGCGCCAGGTTGCCCGGAACCTCCGAGGTCGAGAACACGGGCTGGTTGGCGAGCGGGATCGCGGACGCAACCATGGCGCTGCCAAGCGCCAGGCCGAGGCCGGTGGCGATGATAGTAGCGCGGCACGCCGCGCGAACGGACGAACGAATTCTTGTTTTCATGACTCGCCTGTGCCCTATTCGGGCTTGGTGAAGGAGGCTTGCAGGAACACCTGCGTGTCGCGCGGACCGTCGGCGCGAACGGAGATCCGGTAGATGGGCGGGCTGGGAACGGACGGGCCGGGCGTGCTCAGCTGGCTCTGGTCGCCGCCCGGCGTTTCGGTGCTCGACGGGGTATAGACGCAGGCGCTCTTGCCGACGGTCGAGAAGGCGCCGGTGGTGTTGCACATGCGATCGATCACGTACCGCACGGTGACGCCGCCATTGCCCGTGATGGGGCTGCCGGACGGCGTGAAGGTGTTGCCCGCCACGTCGGGCCCGGTCAGCGTGCTCTTCTTCAGCAGCACCTCCGGGATGCCGTGGTCATTGGCCCGGAGCTGGACTGCGCTGTAGTTCGCCGTCGGCAGGTTGGCGGCGGTCGCGGTCGTTTCGGCGAGCGCACCGCCGGTCTGGAACTCCTTCATCGCCTTCGCGATGGCGAGTTCGCCCTGGTTGACCAGATCGCGCTTGAAGGCGAGGTTGCCGGCTCCAAAGAGCGAGTTGCTCGTCGACCGCATGACGGCCACCCCGCCGGCGAGCAGCACCACGAGGATGATCAGGCAGAACAGCAGTACCACGCCGCGCTCGCGCGCCGGGCCGTGCATTTTGGGCAGTGTCTTCATGGCAGGGGCAGCAACAGCATGTTGCGCAGCGGGATGGTGGTGTCGATGACCCGGTAGCGGAAGTTCCGGTCGGCCTCGGGGATGGTCAGGGTGCGCCGGCTCGCCGCGTCGAGATCGCTGAAGATGGTCAGGCTGGCCGCGGTGACGGGTTCCTTCTCGAACAGGCTGCCTCGCATGACCAGCGCAACGCGCGCCGCCACGATGTGGCGCATGGTGTCGGGCGCGAGC
>Ga0075370_10001436_pt1 | contig 10342 bp, 10 predicted proteins | sample EndMethybrTD3035_FD_71398 | JGI IMG/M metagenome (GOLD analysis project Ga0075370, IMG submission 71398) | Populus endosphere microbial communities from Tennessee, USA - Endosphere MetaG P. TD hybrid TD303-5 | ecosystem: Host-associated > Plants > Roots > Endosphere | place: USA: Tennessee... | reverse complement strand
GGGAAGAAGCTCAGGGACACGCCCTTGAGGATCTCTCGCTTCGGCGGAACGATCTTGCCGAGGCGATTCATCGTGAATACGTACTGTGCCATCTGGGTGACCTGCGAAAGAAAATGCGATGGAGGGGGTGCGAAATCGCGGGCGTCGCCGCCGTCGGGCAGGACGCGAAAATGCATGCGGCCCGGCAACTCGCGGGTCGCGAATCGCCGGGCCGCAGGCGCACGCGACGGAAAGCGTGCGCGCCGGATCAGGCTATTTTACTTGCTCGGACGGATCACGAGGTAGTTGGCGGAATCGCCGCGGCGCACCAGCACGGCGATGGACTTCGTCTTGTCCAGCTTGGCCACCGTCGCGACGAACTGCTTGGCGGAGGCCACCGGCACGTTGCCGATCGACAGGATGACGTCGCCCTCCTGCACGCCCGCGCGCGCGGCCGCGCCCTCGACGCTGTCGACGCGCACGCCCGACTTGACGTGCAGCCGCGCCCGCTCGGCGTCGCTGAGATCGACCACCTTCAGGCCCAGCGTGGCCTTGGTGTTGGCGATGGCCTCGGGATCGGGGCCTGCCGTGATCGTGGGCGGCGTTTCCGGCCCGAAGTCGACCACGTCGGCGGTGACGTCCTTGTACTTGCCGTCGTGGAACACCTGCAGCTGCACCTTCTCGCCGGGCTTGACCATGCCCACCAGGCGCGGCAGGTCGGAGTAGCGGTCGACGGCCTTGCCCTGCACCTTGGTGATGATGTCGCCTGCCTCGATGCCGGCCTTCTCCGCCGGCAGGCCGGCCTGCACGCCCTGCACCAGCGCGCCGACCGGCTTGCCGAGGCCCAGCGTCTCGGCGACCTGCCTGGACACGACGCCGATCTGCACGCCGATGCGCCCGCGCGTGACGTGGCCGCTGGCGCGCAGCTGGTCGGACACGCGGATCGCCTCGTCGATCGGGATGGCCAGCGAGATGCCGGCGCTGGTGCCCGACGGGCTCAGGATCTGCGAGTTGATGCCCACCACCTCGCCGCGCATGTTGATCAGCGGGCCGCCGGAGTTGCCGGGGTTGATCGCGACGTCGGTCTGCAGCAGCTGCAGGTAGTCGCCGGTCTCGCGCTGCTTGGCGCTGACGATGCCGGCGGTGACGGTGCTCTCGAGGCCGAACGGCGAGCCGATGGCGATCACCCACTCGCCGACCTTCATGCGATTGACGTCGCCGACCTTGACGAACGGCAGGCCGGCGGACTCGATCTTGAGCAGCGCGACGTCGGTGCGCTGGTCGCTGCCGATGATCTTCGCCTTGAACTCGCGCTTGTCGGTGAGCGTGACCGTGACCTCGTCGGCGCCTTCGACGACGTGGGCGTTGGTCATCACGTAGCCGTCGGGCGACAGCAGGAAGCCCGAGCCGATGTAGCCCTGCTCGGGCTGGTCGTCATCCTCCGGCCCGTCGTTGCCGCCGGGCGGCGCGTTGCGGCCGCCGCGGCCGCCGTGGCGGCGGATGTATTCCTCGATCAGCTGCTGCATCTGCGCCTGCAGCGACTGGTCGGCGCCCGCCGCCTTGGGCTTGATGTTGGTGCGGATGTTGACGACCGCCGGGCCCACGGTCTCCACCAGGCCGGTGAAGTCGGGCAGGCCGCGGGCGGCGGTCTCGGGCGCCTGGACGGGCACCGGCGCGGGCGTGGCCTCGGCCAGCGACGACGCCGGCAGCGCGGCTGCGAGCGCGGTGGCGAACGCCAGCGCGGCGGAGGCAGCAAGGGGGGCGTTGGGCTTGGGCATCGAGCGGAGGCTCCGGAACGGGGTTTCGGTATTGTGACCGGGCGGCGCCATGCGCCGGCCGGCTCAGGATTTGCGTTCCAGGGCGCGCACGAACTGGTCGAGGGCCGCGGGCGGGACGTCGCCGACGGCCGTGAGCCACATGTCGTTGACCCGGCGCGTCAGGGTGTGGGTGGCGCCGATGACGGTCAGGCCCTCGCTGCGATGGCGCTGCGGCTGGAACGGCTCGATGAACAGCGACACGTGCGTGATGCCGTCCGACCAGATCGCCTGCAAGACCTTGGCCTGGCCGGCGGCGTCGCCGGGCACGTCGAGCGCGCGTCGCACGCAGTCGAGCGCCTGGAAACCCGCGGGCAGCAGCGGCGCCTGCATCGTCCAGCCCTCGGCGTCGAGCTTGGTGTGCTCGATCGCCGGCTTGACGATGCGATAGCCGTCGGCGCGGTGCAGCTCGTTGTAGATCGCCGCGGCATCGGGCTTGACGCCGATGTTGACGTCCGAGAAGCCGGACGACTCCAGCGTGCGGCCGGCGAGCTGCACGTCCACGCGCAGCAGCAGGCCGGTGGCGTGGTCGGCCCAGATCACGTGGTCGAAGCGGCTGTCGTCGCGCGCCTTCAGCAGCAGGCGGTCGGCGTCGTGGCCGGCGATGCGCTGCGCCGGCTGCAGGTGCAGCTCGTAGAGCTCGGGGATGTGCTTCTCGTTGCCGCTGACCAGCACCGGGAAGGCGGCGCGCGGGTCGGCCGGCTCGATCACCGCGACGCGGTAGCGCGGCCACAGCGTGCGCACCTCGTCGTTGATGCGCAGCATCGAGCGCGGCTCGCCGTCGAGGGCGTCGACGCGCTCCAGCGTGCTGCGGCCGTCGAAGAAGTGGCCCACGCGCGAGCTCACGACACTGGTGCCGGTGCTGTTGACGATGGTGCCGACGTAGTTGCTGCGCACGGCGGCGTCGTGGATGCGCACGAGCCAGGCGCGCAGGTCGCCGGCGCTCTCGCCGCTGGCCGTCGACTGCGGCGGCGCGGGCGGCCGCTGCGATTGCGCCAGCACGCGGGCGCTGCCTGCGGTGAGCGCCGCGGCGCACACCAGTGCGCCGGAAAGGCGCGAGACGCGCAGCAGCGCGCCGCGCATGGACGCGGCACGCCGCGACACGACGCGCCCCGCGGCGGTGCGCGAGACGGGCAGCCGCTTCGGCGCCACCCGCGCGGGCGTGACGCGCGCGAGCGCCCGACGCGCGCGGACGGCGGGCGCGAGCGCGATGAACCCCGGGGACAGCACCCGATCCATCACTGCGCGGGCTGCACCAGGGAGACGTTGCGCAGGTCGCTGTCCGGCATCTGGAACGGGGCGTTCATCGCCGACTGGCGGTGCGCCGCGAGGTACGGGGCGAGCTGGTCGGCCGCGGCCTTGGTCTGCGCCGGCGTCTGCTGGGCGGCCGCGACGACGCCGCCGTTGTTCACCGCGGTGGCCGAGGCCATCAGCGGCGACGAGGCCGGCGCGTTCGACGCCAGCGCGCCATCGGTGCCGTGGCTGAACGGCCGCACGATGTTGAGCCCGGTGATCACCGCCAGGAAGCCGGCGGCCATGGCCATCGGGCCCTGCCAGCGGCCGCGCGCGCGCACGGTCGCGCCGGCATTGGCGGCGGCCGGCGCCGCCACATCCGGGTCCACGGCGCGCGGCTGCGGCGCGAGCACCACCGGCTCGTCGGCCAGGCGGGCACGCAGCGCCACGAGGAACGCCTCGTTCGCCTTCGGCCGGCAGGCCAGGTCGTCGCTGCGCAACACGTCGCCGATCAGCTGGTAGGTGTGCCAGGTGGCGCGCGCGTCGGCATCGTCGCGCCAGGCCTGGAAGGCCCGCGCGGCTTCGCCGTCGGTGGCGTCGCCGTCGGCCAGCGCCGACAGGATGCGGCGGCTGGACTCGGAAGGGGAACGATCGCTATCAGGCTGTGACATTCAAACCTCGCAACGGGTCATCGGTTCGCCAGGGGCGGCAGTCGTCGGGATGCGGAAAAACTCGTCATGGCGTCGTTCGTTTCGGCTGAGTGTGCGCTCACCAGCGATTACCCTCGCGCGTATCGAGCAGCGGGCGCAGGCGCTCCGCGATGGCCTCGCGGGCGCGGAAGATGCGCGAGCGCACGGTTCCGATGGGGCAGTTCATGACGTCCGAGATCTCTTCGTAGCTGAGGCCCTCGATCTCGCGCAGCGTGATGGCCTGGCGCAGATCCTCCGACAGCGCGGCAATGGCCGCGTTGACGGTCGCGGCGATCTCCTTGCTGGCGAGCAGGGCCTCGGGCGTCTCGCCGTCGGTTGGTTCCAATCCGGCGCGGTAAGTTTCATCGTCGTCTTCCGCGCCCTGCAGCGCCGTGAGGGTTGTCACGGGATCGCGCTTCAGGTCGACCAGCGCCTTCTTGGCGGTGTTGACGGCGATGCGGTAGAGCCAGGTGTAGAACGCGCTCTCGGCGCGGAACTGCGGCAGCGCCCGGTAGGCGCGGATGAAGGTTTCCTGGGCGATGTCGGCCACCAGGTCGACGTCGCGCACCATGCGACCGATCAGGCGCTCGATGCGGCGCTGGTACTTGACCACCAGCATCTCGAAGGCCCGCACGTCGCCCTGCTTGACGCGCTCGACCAGCGCGGCGTCCGGGTCCGGGTTGAGCATCGTCACTTGATGAACCTCCGTGCTGCGCACTTCGGTATTCGCGCTTCGGGGCGGCCGTGCGGGCTCATGGACGTGCATCCATCCGGCCGGCGCGCCAGTTCCACAGCGCGCCGCGCAGCGCGGCCCAGCGGGCCGGGTCGCCCCCGGCGGCCAGCGGCAGCCAGGCAGCGGACCCCGCGCCGGCATGCGGCAGGAAGCGCACCAGCATCCACGGGCCCAGGTCCAGCATCAGGTGGGCGTCGCCGCGTTGCTCGGGACGGCCGCGGGCACCGGCGGGCAGCACCCAGCCCTGGCCATCCCAGCGCAGCAGCCGCTCGCTCGCCGAACCGCTCTTCCACGAGAGCCCCATGACGAGGCATGCCGCGGCGCCAAGCGCCAGGGCGAGAACGGCCTCGACCATCGGGTCGGCGAGACGGTCGAGCAAGGCCTCGGATTGCCGGCTGCCCCAGTTCGCCGCGAAATACGGCAGCGCCCAGGCCACCAACGCGGCAACGCCGGCGCCCACGACGAGCGACAACAGCGTGCGCCACGTGCGAGTGAGCGCACTCGTGTACTCGACGGGAGGCGGCGCGCGCATCGCGAGCCGGGACAGGATGCGGCCGGGGACGGTCAGACCTTGCGGAACACCAGGGTTCCGTTGGTGCCGCCGAAGCCGAAGTTGTTCTTCACCGCGACGTCGATCTTCATCGGCCGCGCCGTGTTGGCGCAGTAGTCGAGATCGCACTCGGGGTCCTGGTTGACCAGGTTGATGGTCGGCGGCGCGACCTGGTCGCGCAGCGCCAGGACGGTGAACACCGATTCGATGCCACCGGCGCCGCCCAGCAGGTGGCCGGTCATCGACTTGGTCGAGCTGACGACCAGCTTGCTGGCCGCATCGCCGAACGCCTTCTTGACGGCGTTGGTCTCGTTCAGGTCGCCCAGCGGCGTGGACGTGCCGTGGGCGTTCAGGTAGTGCACCTCGTCGGCGTTGATGCCGGCGTTGCGCAGCGCCGCCTGCATCGAGCGCCTCGGACCGTCGACGTTGGGGGCGGTCATGTGGTACGCGTCGCCGCTCATGCCGAAGCCCGCGAGCTCGGCGTAGATGGTGGCGCCGCGCGCCTTGGCGTGTTCGTACTCCTCGAGCACGAGAGCGCCGGCGCCCTCGCCCAGGACGAAACCGTCGCGATCCTTGTCCCACGGGCGCGAGGCCGTGGCGGGATCGTCGTTGCGCGTGGACAGCGCGCGGGCCGAGGCGAAGCCGCCGATGCCCAGCGGCGACACGGTGGACTCCGCGCCGCCGGCGATCATCACGTCGGCGTCGCCCGATTCGATCAGGCGGCCGGCCATGCCGATCGAGTGCAGGCCCGTGGTGCAGGCCGTCACCAGGCCGAGGTTGGGGCCGCGGTAGCCGCAGTAGATCGAGATGTGGCCCGAGATCATGTTGATGATCGAGGCCGGCACGAAGAACGGCGAGATGCGGCGCGGGCCGCGGTTCGCGTACTCCATCTGCGTGTGCTCGATCTCCGGCAGGCCGCCGATGCCGGCGCCCATCAGGACGCCGATGCGGTCGCCCTCTTCCTCGGAAAGCTGGTCGCCGGTCTTGAGCCCGGCGTCCTTGATCGCCTGCATCGCCGCCGCCACGCCGTAGTGGATGAAGGTATCCATGTGGCGGGCGTCCTTGCCGGGGATGTAGTCCTCGACATTGAAGCCCTTCACCTCGCCCGCGAAATGGCAGGCGAACGGGGTGGCGTCGAACTTGGTGATCGTGGCAATGCCGGACTTGCCCGCGACGATGTTGGCCCAGCCCTCCGCCACCGTGTTGCCCACGGGACAGACCAGGCCAAGGCCGGTGACGACGACGCGACGACGAGTACTCATAAATCTTCAGTCAGTTCTGAGGGCAACGGGTGGGAAACGGTTCCCGGCGCTGCCGCTCGGATGCTCAATCAGAAACTTCAAGGGAGCGGCGGAACCGGCTCTGCCGGGCCGCTCGCGGCCGGCCCCTCGGGGGCAGGGAGCGCTCGCGAAGCACCCCCTCGGGGGCAGCGACCGTGGGGCTCCATTTACGCTTTTGCGTGGGCCTTGGCGTAATCGATCGCCAGCTGGACCGTCGTGATCTTCTCGGCTTCCTCGTCCGGGATCTCGATGCTGAACTCGTCTTCCAGCGCCATCACCAGTTCGACGGTGTCGAGCGAGTCCGCGCCCAGGTCGGCCACGAAGGCCTTGTCGTTGGCCACATCGGCTTCAGGGACGCCGAGTTGTTCGGCAATGATTTTCTTGACTCGTGCTTCGATATCGCTCATGACACTCCTCCGGGAGGGTTTGCGTAAAAACGGGCGGATTCTACTTGCCCAGATAACCAGACGGCCGTACCAGCCTTGCGGCCGATACGGCAATCCGCTCAATTCATGTACATGCCGCCGTTGACGTGCAGCTCCGTACCGGTGATGTAGCCAGCCTCGCGCGAGGCCAGGAACGCCACCGCCTGCGCGATCTCCTCGGGCTTGCCGAGGCGGTTCAACGGGATCGACTGCAGCAGCGCGGCCTTCTGGGCCTCCGGCAGGACGTCCGTCATGTCGGTCTCGATGAAACCGGGGGCGACGCAGTTGACGGTGATGTTGCGGCTGCCCAGCTCGCGCGCCAGCGCGCGCGTCATGCCCGCGACGCCGGCCTTGGCCGCGGCGTAGTTGGCCTGGCCGGCGTTGCCGCTGGCGCCGACGACCGATGTGATGTTGACGATGCGGCCGAAGCGTTGCTTCATCATGGGGCGCATGACCTCGCGCGACATGCGGAACACCGACTTCAGGTTGGTGTCGTGCACCGCGTCCCAGTCCTCGTCCTTCATGCGCATGGCCAGGCCGTCGCGCGTGATGCCGGCGTTGTTGACCAGCACGTGCAGGCCGCCATATTCCTTGACGACGCCCTCGACCAGCGCCGCGACGCCCGCGGCGTCGTTGACGTCGAGCTTGACGCCCTTGCAGCCGGAATGGCCGGCCAGCGCGTCGGTGATCGCCTGCGCGCCGGCGTCGCTGGTGGCGGTGCCGATGACGCGGTAGCCGCGCTCTGCCAGCGTCCTGGCGATGGCGCGGCCGATGCCGCGCGAGGCGCCGGTGACCAGCGCCGTCTGGACGTTGCCGTCATTGAGATCGCTCATGCCAGCATCCCCTTCACTTCGGCCAGCGTGGCCGGGTCGTAGATGGCGCCGGTGACCAGCTCGCCGTCGATGCGCTTGGCCATGCCGGCCAGCACCTTGCCCGGGCCGCACTCGATCACGTGCGTGACGCCGCGCGCGCGCAGCGCCTGCACGACCTCCACCCAGCGCACCGGGCCCGCGGCCTGGCGCACCAGCGCGTCGCGGATCGCCGCGGCGTCGACGGGCGTGGCGACATCGATGTTGTTGATGACGGGAATGGCCGGCGCGTTCAGCGTGACCTTCTCCAGCGCCGCCTGCAGCCGCAGCGCCGCGGGCTTCATCAGGCTGGAGTGGAACGGCGCGGACACCGGCAGCAGCAACGCGCGCTTCGCGCCGGCGGCCTTCAGCAGCTCACAGGCCTTGTCGACGCCGGCCTTGGAGCCGGCGATGACGGTCTGCTTCGGATCGTTGAAGTTGACGGCCTCGACGACCTCGCCGCCGGCCTGCGCCGCCGCCGTGCAGCCCTCGCGCACGGCCTGCGCGTCCAGGCCCAGGATCGCGGCCATCGCGCCCACGCCCACGGGCACGGCTTCCTGCATCGCGGTGGCGCGCAGGCGCACCAGCGGCAGCGCGTCGGCCAGCGACAGCACGCCGGCAGCCACCAGCGCGGCGTACTCGCCCAGCGAATGGCCCGCGACCGCCACCGGCGCGGCGCCGCCTTCGGCCTGCCACGCGCGCCAGGCGGCGATGCCGGCGGTCAGCATCACGGGCTGGGTGTTGGTGGTGAGGTCCAGCTGTTCCTTCGGGCCGTCGTGGATCAGGCGCCCGATGTCCTCGCCGAGCGCCGCGGAGGCTTCCTGCAGCGTGGCGGCGACGGCCGGATGGTCGCCCCAGGCGTCGAGCATGCCGACGCTCTGCGAGCCCTGGCCGGGGAAAACGAATGCGAAAGCAGTCATGGAAGGGCAGTGGTCTTGTAGTTCTCTCGAGGGCGAATCCGGCAATCGGGCCGCCTGTCTGGAAGGAATGGCGAGGGTCGGCAGTCGGTCAGTAGTCGACGAGCGCGGCACCCCAGGTGAAGCCGCCGCCCACGCCTTCGAGCAGCAGGCGTTGCCCGCGCTGGATCTGGCCCGACCGGATCGCGACATCGAGCGCCAGCGGAATCGAGGCCGCCGATGTGTTGCCGTGTTCGTCCACGGTGACCACCACGCGGTCGGCGGGCAGCTTCAGCTTGCGGGCCGTGCTCTGCATGATACGGATGTTCGCCTGGTGCGGCACGAGCCAATCGACGTCGGAAGTGGCGCGTCCGGCCAGCGCGAGCACCTCGAGCGCGACGTCGCCCAGCACGCCCACGGCCAGCTTGAACACGGCGGGGCCGTCCATCTTGAGCAGCGGGTCGCCGAAGACCTTGCCGCCGTTGACCGTGCCCGGCGTGCACAGGAGCTCCAGATAGCGGCCGTCGGCGTGCAGCTTCGTGGCCACGACGCCCGGCTGGTCGCTGGCCTCCAGCACGATGGCGCCGGCGCCGTCGCCGAACAGCACGCAGGTGGTGCGGTCGTCGAAGTCGAGCAGGCGCGAGAACACCTCGGCACCGATGACCAGCGCGCGCGTGGCGCTGCCGGCCTTGATCATCGCATCGGCCACGCTCAGCGCGTAGATGAAGCCCGAGCAGACGGCCTGGACGTCGAACGCCGCGCAGCCATGGACGCCCAGCTTGCGCTGCACGATGCTGGCCGTCGACGGGAACACCATGTCGGGCGTGGACGTGGCGACGATGATCAGGTCGATGTCGGACGCGCCGCAGCCGGCGGCTTCCAGCGCGCGCCTGGCGGCGGCGACGGCGAGATCGCTGGCATGGACGTCGTCGGCCACGAAGTGGCGCGCGCGGATGCCGGTGCGTTCGACGATCCATTCGTCGGACGTCTCGACGCCGCGACGGGCCAGCATCCGGACGAGGTCGTCGTTGGTCAGGCGCAGCGGCGGCAGGTCGCTGCCGGTGCCGGCGATACGGGAATGGCGAAGGGCGGTAATTTGAGAGTACTCCCCAATTCGTGCGTCAAGACGAGGCGCGGCGGGCGCAGGCGCGACGCTCATGCAGCCTGCGGGACCGATTCGCCGCCGGTGGGCGGCAGGGCTTGCATCGTATCGACGATGGCGTCGTGGACGCCGTCGAGCAGGCGGTTGCGGGCGGCGTCATGGGCGCGGATCAGCGCCTGGCCGAACGAGAAGGCATCGGCGCCGCCGTGGCTCTTGAACACCAGGCCCTTGAGGCCCAGCAGCGCGGCACCGTTGTAGCGGCGCGGGTCGACGCGCGCCTGGAAACGCCGCAGCACCGGCATGGCCACCAGCGCGGCGAGCCTGGTGAAGATATTGCGCTCGAATTCCTGGCGGATCATGGCCTTCATCATCTTGGCCACGCCCTCGTTGCTCTTGAGCGCGACGTTGCCGACGAAGCCGTCGCAGACCACGACGTCGACGCTGCCCTTGAAGATGTCGTCGCCCTCGACGTTGCCGAGGTAGTTCAGGTGGCCGTGCGACGCCACCGCGCGCAGCAGCTCGCCCGCGCGCTTGATGACCTCGCTGCCCTTGATCATCTCCTCGCCGATGTTGAGCAGGCCCACGACCGGCTCGGGCCGGCCCTCGGTGGCGCTGACCAGCGCGCTGCCCATCACCGCGAACTGCATCAGGTGCTCGGCGCTGCAGTCGACGTTGGCGCCGAGATCCAGCACGCAGGTGAAGCGATCCTGGATGGTGGGCATGAACGTGGCGATCGCCGGGCGATCGATGCCGTCCATCGTCTTGAGCAGGTAGCGCGACACCGCCATCAGCG
>Ga0075370_10001435_pt1 | contig 10343 bp, 9 predicted proteins | sample EndMethybrTD3035_FD_71398 | JGI IMG/M metagenome (GOLD analysis project Ga0075370, IMG submission 71398) | Populus endosphere microbial communities from Tennessee, USA - Endosphere MetaG P. TD hybrid TD303-5 | ecosystem: Host-associated > Plants > Roots > Endosphere | place: USA: Tennessee... | reverse complement strand
TTGCCGAAGAACTCCTTGACCTTCTCCTGCACCTTGGGCATGCGGGTCATGCCGCCGACCAGGATCACGTCGTCGATCGCGCCGACGGCCACGCCGGCGTCCTTGATCGCGGTGCGGCAAGGAGCGATCGTGCGCTCGATCAGGTCTTCGACCAGCGCTTCGAGCTTGGCGCGCGAGAGCTTGATGTTCAGGTGCTTCGGGCCCGACGCGTCGGCCGTCACGTACGGCAGATTGATGTCGGTCTGGGCGCTGTTCGAGAGTTCGATCTTTGCCTTCTCGGCCGCTTCCTTCAGGCGCTGCAGCGCGAGAACGTCCTTGCCGAGGTCGACGCCTTGCTCCTTCTTGAACTCGGAAATGATGTAGTCGATGATGCGCTGGTCGAAGTCTTCGCCGCCGAGGAAGGTGTCGCCGTTGGTCGACAGCACCTCGAACTGCTTCTCGCCGTCGACGTCGGCGATCTCGATGATCGAGATGTCGAACGTGCCGCCGCCCAGGTCATACACCGCGATCTTGCGATCGGCCTTGCCGTGCTCGCCGGCCTTGTCCAGGCCGAAGGCGAGGGCTGCAGCGGTCGGCTCGTTGATGATGCGCTTGACGTCGAGGCCGGCAATCCGCCCGGCGTCCTTCGTGGCCTGGCGCTGGCTGTCGTTGAAATACGCGGGCACCGTGATCACCGCTTCGGTGACCGGCTCGCCGAGATAGTCCTCGGCGGTCTTCTTCATCTTGCGAAGCACCTCGGCGCTGACCTGCGGCGGCGCGAGCTTGTTGCCGCGCACCTCGACCCATGCGTCGCCGTTGTCGGCTGCGCTGATCTTGTAGGGCATCAGGTCGATGTCCTTCTGCACTTCCTTCTCGGTGAACTTGCGGCCGATCAGGCGCTTCACCGCGTACAGCGTGTTGCGCGGATTGGTGACGGCCTGCCGTTTGGCCGAGGCGCCGACGAGGATCTCGCCGTCTTCCTGGTAGGCAATGATCGACGGCGTGGTGCGCGCACCTTCGCTGTTCTCGATCACCTTCGTGTTGTTGCCTTCCATGATCGCTACGCACGAGTTGGTCGTGCCGAGGTCGATGCCAATGATTTTTGCCATTTGAGTGCTCCTGAGAACTGAATATGTTGTTCTTAACGTGTGGATAAGGTGTGGGCTTTCAAGCGCCCGACACCGTGACGAGCGCCGGCCGGAGCACCCGGTCAGCGATGAGGTAGCCCTTTTGCAGCACCGCGACGACGGTGTTCGCGTCTTGTGCCGGAGCCGGCACCACGCTGATCGCCTGATGCTGGTGCGGATCGAACTTGGCGCCGGCCGCCGGGTTGATCTCGACGACTCGATTGCGCTCGAGGGCGGAAGCCAACTGGCGCAGCGTGGCATGCACCCCTTCGAGCATCTGCTCGGGCTTGGCGTCGGGGATCGCGATGGCAGCTTCGAGGCTGTCTTTCACAGGCAGCAGGCTCTCGGCAAAGCTCTCGACGGCGAACTTGCGCGCCTTGGCGAGCTCCTCGTCAGCCCGGCGGCGCGTGTTCTCGGCTTCGGCCTTGGCACGCAGATAGGCGTCGGACACTTCGGCATGGCGAGCCTCGAGCTCGGCGAGCTTGCGGCTGCTGTCGTCTGCCTCTGGTGCGGCTTCGGCGCCGGGCGCATCGCCCTGGAGCGGCTGCGGGGGAATGGCTTGGTTTTCGATGTCGGACATGGTCAAACGGCTGATGTCAGCCGGGGATATGGGGCGCTTGCCCTTGGCTTCAAGAGGGTTTCGCGAGGGTTTCGAGAGCGAAAGCGTCGGATTGTGACCAATGCGTCACTCGCCAGCCACGCAGAGCATGGTTCTGCGGCGCTAGTCGGGCTCGACTGAAGCGCTCCAGCGGTCCCACTCGGCAATCTGGCGCCGGTCTCGCTTGGTCGGCCGGCCGTGCTCGATCGCCAGCGCCGGCTCGGTCTGCTCGCGCCGATGCTCGGCCCAGTGGGCGCGGCGCTCGAGGCTCTCTGCCGTCTCGCTGTACATGCCCTGGGCGACGCTGGCAGGGCCGCGCTGCTGGCTCAAGGCCGTGACGACGACGCTGCGTACCAGGGCGCCTTGCTGTGCCGGCAGCCGAAGGTCGATGCGGTCGCCGCAGTGCAGCTCGCGAGACGCTTTGGCCACCTGCTCGTTGACGCTGACCCGCCCGCGCGCAATTTCGTCGGCTGCGAGGCTGCGGGTCTTGAAGAAGCGCGCGGCCCAGAGCCATTTGTCCAAGCGCATGCGGTCGGTCGGGGAAGGTTCGCTCATCAACCCGAATTGTCGGCGATCGTCGGGTTGTCAAGGCGGGCGATCGGTAACCGGACGATCGCGTCGAGTCCTTCGACGCGCCCTGGCAATTCGCGGTTGTTCAGCACGATGCTGCCGTTCAGCGAGCGCACGATCTCGTGGCAGATTGCGAGGCCGAGGCCCGAGCCGCGAAGCGACGGTGCCGCTCCGGCGTCGGCGGCGAACGGTTCGAACAACTGCTTGCGTTGCCGGGCCGAGATGCCCGGGCCGCTGTCGGCCACGGTGAGCGCGGCATGGTGCGAGTCGGCGACGATCTCTACGTGCAGGCGGGAATCGTCGGGCGAGACCTTGATCGCGTTGTGCAGCAGGTTGCGCACGAGCTCGCGCAGCGCCCACTCATGGGCGCGGATCGGGGCCGGCACGGTATCGATCGAGAACTCGAGGCGATGCTCGGCGATCAGCGGCGCGAGGTCGAGCGCGACCGCACGCGCGATCGGGGCAAGGTCGGTGACCGGCGCGCCGCCTTGCTGGCGAAGTTGCTCGACCTTGGCCAGCGCGAGCATCTGATTCGCGAGCTCGGTCGCGCGTGCGACCGTGTGGCTGATCTCCTGCAGCGCCTGTTGAGGCTCGACGTCGCCGCGCAGTGCAGACTGCACCTGCGTCTTCAGCACCGCGAGCGGCGTGCGCAGCTGGTGCGAGGTGTCGCGCACGAAACGCTTTTGGTGTTCGAGCAGATGGGCGAGCCGGCCCATCGCCTGGTTCATCGCGTCGACCAGCGGCAGCAGTTCATGCGGTGCGCCGGTCGTGTCGAGTGGCGTCAGGTCGTTCTCGGGACGTGCGCCCAGCTGTCCGCTGAGAGCGCGCACCGGGCGCGTCGCCCGCTGTACGACGACCGCAACGACCAGCACGATCACCGCGATCAGCCCGGCCTGGCGGCCAAGCGTGGCGAGCAGGATCTGGCGAGCGAGCGATTCGCGCAGCTCGAGCGTCTCGGCCACCTGGATCGTCGCCATGCCGCGCCCTTCCGGGCTTGCTACCGGCTGCAGCAGCACGGCCATCCGGATCGGCGCGTCACGGTAGCGCGCGTCGTAGAAATCGACGAGGGCTGCGTAGGGCCCCTTGGTCGGCAGCGTGCCGCGCCATGCCGGCAGGTCTTCGAAGCCCGACACCATCTCGCCGGCGAAGCCCGTTACCTTGTAGTACATGCGGCTGCGGTTGTCGGCTTCGAACGCCTCGAGTGCCGAGTAGAGAACGGTTGCCTTCAAGTGCGCGTTGTCGCCGCTGCCGTTGACCTCCAGCAGCTCGCCGATCGACTTGGCAGAGGCGAGCAGAGTGCGGTCGTAGGCCGTGTTGGCGGCACGCAGTGCCTGCTGGTACAGGCTCACCGTGTTGAATACGACGAACACCAGCACCGGCAGAAGGATCCCGAGCAGCAGCTGGCTGCGCAGCGAGAGCGGCCGCAGCTTGAAGCGCTCGACGATGCCTCCTGCACCTCTCACGCAGCGGCCTTCAACAGATAACCCAGGCCGCGCAGCGTGACGAGCTGAACGTCGGTCGCGCCGAGCTTCTTGCGCAACCGGTACGCCACGACCTCGATCGCTTCCGACTGAACTTGCGTATCGCCAGGAAACACCACCTCGAGCAACCGCTCCTTGGTGACCGCCTGCCCGGGTCGGGCCAGCAGCGCACGCAGCAGGGCCGCCTCGCGCGGCGCGAGTTCGAGCGGCTCGCCGCCGAAGTACACGGCCCCGCTGCTGGCATCGCAGCGCAGCCCGCCGTATTCGATCGCACCCTCGGCGCCCCCCGCGACGCGTCGCGCGAGTGCGCGCACGCGGGCTTCGAGTTCGTCGAGGTCGAAGGGCTTGGGCAGGTAGTCGTCGGCGCCGGTGTTCAGCCCGAGGATGCGATCGCCGACCGTGCCGCGTGCGGTGAGGATCAGCACCGGCGTGCTCAGGCCTTCGGCACGAGCACGAGCCAGCACATCGAGGCCGTCGACGCCGGGCAGGCTCAGGTCGAGCAGCACCACGTCGGGCACGCTCGAACGCCAGCGTTCGAGAGCGAGCGCACCATCCGCGCAGCTCACGACCTGGATGCCGCGGCGCTCGAAGCTGCGCCGCAGTGTGGTCTGCATCGCCGGGTTGTCTTCGACCAGGAGGATCTTCACTGGTGGAACGTTAGCAGGCCCATCCTTAGCGTTTCCCCTAGGCGCCCGGACAGCTTATTGACAGCCTTTGCGGCGAACATCGCACGATACAGATACCCAGTTGTCCGCACAAAGGAGACATTCGAATGCGTCGAGATACGTTCCTGAAATCGCTGGCCGCGCTCGCCGCCGTGGGCGCGCTACCGATGAGCGCGCGCGCTGCAGCCAACCTGAAGATGATGATCCCGGCCAACCCGGGCGGCGGCTGGGACACTACCGGCCGTGCGCTCGGCAAGGCGCTGCAGGAATCCGGTGTCGCGTCGTCGGTGAGCTATGACAACAAGGGCGGCGCGGCCGGTGCGATCGGCCTCGCGCAGTTCGTCAACGGCAGCAAGGGCGATCCGAATGCGCTGATGACGATGGGCGCCGTGATGCTCGGCGGCATCATCACCGGCAAGCCGCCGGTGAACCTCTCGCAAGCCACGCCGCTCGCGCGCATCACCAGCGAATACAACGTCTTCGTGCTGCCGGCCAACTCGCCGCTCAAGAGCATGAAGGACGTGATCGAGCAGATGAAGAAGGACCCGGGCAGCGTGAAGTGGGGCGGCGGCTCGCGCGGGTCGACCGAGCACATCGCGGCCGCGATGATCGCGCGCGAGGTCGGTGTCGATCCGGCGAAGATCAACTACGTGGCGTTCCGCGGAGGCGGCGAGGCGACCGCGGCAATCCTCGGCGGCAACGTCACCGTGGGCGGCAGTGGCTACAGCGAGTTCGCCGAGTACATCACCACAAAGAAGATGATCCCGATCGGCGTGACCTCGGACACCCGTCTGAAGGGCATCGACGTGCCGACGCTCAAGGAGCAAGGCGTCAACGTCGTCATCGGCAACTGGCGCGGCGTGTATGGCGCGCCGGGCATCACCGCCGATCAGCGCAAGGCGCTGATCGACATGATCGTCAAGGCGACCAAGACCAAGGCCTGGGCCGAATCGCTCGACAAGAACGGCTGGACGCCGGCGCTGCTGACCGGTGCCGAGTTCGAGAAGTTCGTCGATGACGAGTTCGCGAGCCTGCGCGCCGTGATGGCCAAGTCGGGAATGATCTGATCGAATGATCAACAGCAGGAGCGGCACCCGAGTGCCGCCCGAGGAGGAGACATGAAACCGCAGCAGACGCTGGTCGGCGCAGGAACGCTTGCGCTGGGTGCGCTCCTTGCCGTCGGGGCCATCGGAATCCGCTCGGATGCCGGGTATTCGGGCGTCGGCCCGAACTTCCTGCCGTGGCTCGTCGGGATCGCACTGCTGTTGTGCGGCGGCTTCCTGGTGTACGAGGCTCGCACCGGCGGCTACCGCGACATGGAAGAGCCCTCGGGTGCCGAGCGCGGCGACTGGGCCGGCTTTGCGTGGGTCTCGGCCGGCATTCTCCTGAATGCCGCGCTGATCACGACGATCGGTTTCATCCTGAGTTGCACGCTGTGCTTCGTGCTCGCTGTACGCGGCTTCAAGGCCGCCGAAGGCCGGCTCGACCTGAGCGTGCGCGCGTGGGTGATCGACTTCCTGATCGGCTTCGCGATTGCCGCGCCTGTGTTCTGGATGTTCACGCAGTTGCTTGCCATCAACCTGCCGGGGCTCACCAGCACCGGTTGGATCTGAACGCAGCCCGAACGGACCACGCCATGGACATCTGGAATCAACTGCTGCAGGGCTTCATCACCGCCGGCACGCCGATCAACCTGCTGTGGGCGCTGCTCGGCTGCACGATCGGCACCGCGGTCGGCGTGTTGCCCGGGATCGGGCCGGCCACCGCCGTGGCGATGCTGTTGCCGATCACGCTGAAGGTCGACCCTACCGCGTCGATGATCTTCTTCGCCGGCATCTACTACGGGGCGATGTACGGCGGCTCGACGACCTCGATCTTGCTGAACACGCCGGGCGAGTCGGGCTCGATGGTCACAGCGATGGAAGGCAACAAGATGGCCAAGAGCGGCCGCGCCGGTGCGGCCCTCGCCACCTCTGCCATCGGCTCGTTCGTCGCTGGAACGATCGCGACGGTGCTGGTCACGTTCTGCGCGCCGGTCGTCGCGAACTACGCGGTCAAGCTCGGGCCGCCCGAGTACTTCCTGCTGATGGTGCTGGCGTTCTGCACCGTCAGCGCGGTGCTCGGCAAGAGCACGGTGCGCGGCCTGACTTCGCTGTTCGTCGGGCTCGCGATGGGGTTGGTCGGCATCGACCAGATCTCCGGTCAGGCGCGCTACACGGCTGGCGTGCCGGAACTGCTCGACGGCTTGGAGGTGGTGCTCATCGCAGTCGGCCTCTTCGCGGTGAGCGAGGCGCTCTACAACGTGCTCTACGAAGGCAAGGTCGTCGAGACGCAGAACAAGATGAGCAAGGTCCACATGACGCGCGAAGAATGGGCGCGTTCATGGCCCGCCTGGCTGCGCGCGACGGTGATCGGCTTCCCCTTCGGCACCATCCCGGCCGGCGGCAGCGAGATCCCGACCTTCCTGAGCTACGCGACCGAAAAGAAGCTCTCCAAGCACAAGGAAGACTTCGGCACCAAGGGTGCGATCGAAGGCGTCGCGGGCCCGGAGGCGGCGAACAACGCCGCGATCACCGCAACGCTGATCCCGCTGCTGACCTTGGGCATCCCGACCTCGAACACGACTGCGATCCTGCTTGGCGCGTTCCAGAACTACGGCATTCAGCCGGGTCCGCAGTTGTTCGACAAGAACGCGGCGCTGGTGTGGGCGCTGATCGCATCGCTGTACATCGGCAACGTGATGCTGCTGATCCTGAACCTCCCGCTGATCGGCTTGTGGGTCAAGCTGCTCAAGGTGCCGAAGTCGTACCTTTACGCGGGAATCTTGATCTTCGCGACGGTGGGCGTGTATGGCATGCGGCAATCGGCGTTCGACCTCGTGCTGCTGTATGCGATCGGGCTGCTCGGCGTCGTGATGCGGCGCTTCGACTTCCCGACCGCCCCGGTCGTCGTCGGCATGATCCTCGGGCCGCTTGCAGAGGCACAGATGCGCAATGCGCTGTCGATCGGGGAGGGCAGCTGGATGGTGTTCCTGCAGCGCCCAGGCTCGATCGTGCTGCTCGTGATCGTGCTGGCCGTGGTGCTGCTTCCGCGGCTGATGAAGCTGCGCAAGCGGCCCGGCTGAGCCTACTTCGCGGTCGGCCACCCTTGCAGGTGGTTGATCGCGATGCCGGCCAGGGCGGCAATCCACTCGTGCTGGTCGTTCAGGCAGGGCACGTAGTTGAACTCGCGCCCGCCCGCACCCAGGAACGCCGCGCGGCCTTCCTGGTCGATCTCCTCGAGGGTTTCGAGGCAGTCCGACGTGAAACCGGGGCACATCACGTCCACACGCTTCACGCCGCTCTTCGCGAGTTCGATCAAGGTCGGCTCGGTGTAGGGCTGCAGCCACTCGGCGCGGCCGAGCCGGCTCTGGAACGTGACGAGCAACTGATCGGGCTTCAACCCGAGGCGCTCGCGCAGCAGCCGTGCGGTCGTCAGGCACTCGTCGGCGTATGGGTCGCCGAGCGTGCGCGTGCGCTTGGGCACGCCGTGAAAACTCAGCACGAAGACATCGGGGCGGCCGTGTGTCGTCCAGTGATCGTTCGCGCGCTTGGCCAGCGCGCCGATGTAGCCCGGGTCGTCGTGATAGCGCTGGACGAAGCGGAACGCCGGCACGGCGCGGATGTTTGTCGACCAGTTGGACACGGCGTCGCCGATGCTCGCAGTCGTCGTGCCCGAGTACTGCGGGTAGAGCGGCAGCACAAGCACGCGCGTGGTGCCTGCAGCCTTCAGCTCGTCGAGCACTGAGGCGATCGACGGGCTCCCGTAGCGCATGGCATAGCGCACGTCGACGCGTTGCCCGCGTTCGCCGAGGTACCCGGCGAGCAACTTCGCCTGCTTCTCGGTCCAGACCTTCAGCGGCGAGCCTTCGGGTGTCCAGATGCTCGCGTACTTCCTTGCCGACTTGGCGGGCCGGGTCGGCAGGATCGCACCGTAGAGGATCGGCAGCCAGATCGCGCGCGGGATCTCGACGACGCGCCGGTCCGCGAGAAACTCCGCGAGATAGCGCCGCACGGCAGCGGGCTCGGGTGCGTCGGGCGTGCCGAGGTTGCACAGCAACACGGCAGCGCGCTCGGGTGTGCCTTCGGCAAGGCGTGGTTCGGTGGCGAAGGCCATCGATCTCAGCCGGCAGACGCGCTGGAAGGGTGAGCCACGGTGCTAGGGCTGCGTGTCGAACTCGTCGGGGGTCTGGCGCTGCGTGTCGGCGAAGCGAAGGATCTCGAAGCGCACGCTCGGTCCGGCATCGCCCGACGGTGGCGTGCCGAGGCCGATGACCCCGCTGCCGTGCAAGGTGCAGGCGCCGCGCCGCAGGCTGATGATCTCGGGGTCGTGATCGAAGCGAACATAGGTTCCGTTGTAGCTGAGGTCGATCAGCTGAAAAGTGCCGCCGTGCCAATCGATGCGCGCGTGAGAGCGCGAGACACGGGTGTCGTCGATGATGTAGGTGGCCTGCGGGCTGCGGCCAAGCACCACGGGAAGCTTCGGCCCGGCGTAGACGCGGTTCAGATGTTCCCAGACCAGGCGGATGGCCTCCGGATCGGGTGTCGTGGGCGCGATGTCGCCGAACGCCGTTGCTGCGGTGTCTCCGAAGCGGCGCACGGCCTCCAGCAGGTGCACGTGCACCGGCTCGACGCGGCCGCGGAGCTGCATGCGGTCCAGGCTGCGAAAGCGAGAGCGCTCGCGCTCGCCGACGCGCTCGACGACAACCGAGGTGGCGAGCGTCTCGTTGTCGCTCGCGTGGTCGAGGAGTCTCGCCGCCACGTTGACTGCATCGCCGAACACGTCGTCGGACATCTTCACGACCTCGCCATGCGCGAGGCCTACCTGCAACTTCAGCGGCACCTGGCGCGAGCGCAGGTCGAGCGTGCCGTCGCCCGGTGCGCCGATGCGCTCGAGAGACTCGTGCATCTCGTCGGCCGCGGCGACCGCGGAGGCGGGCGACTCGAACATCGCCATCAAGCCGTCACCGAGCGTCTTGACGACGAAGCCGCGATGGTTCGCGATGATGCGCGCCATCAACGCGACCGTCTGGGTCACCACCGTCGACGCGTCGGCATTGCCGAGCGTCTCGTACATTGACGTGCTGCCGCGCAGGTCGGCAAACAGGATGGTGCGCTCGACGATCTGGGTCATGCGCGAAACAGGCGGCAGAACATGCGGCGGAGTTTATAGCGAGGCCGCGCTGCGATCGTCAACAAAAAGGCCCCGTGGCGCGAGCCAGCGGGCCTTTTTTCGACGCACGCGACACATGCGTGTCGCGAACCGTCAGAGCGTGTCGAGATACGTGCGCAGCTTGTCCGAGCGGCTCGGATGCTTGAGCTTGCGGATCGCCTTGGCTTCGATCTGGCGGATGCGCTCGCGCGTCACGTCGAACTGCTTGCCCACTTCTTCCAACGTGTGGTCGGTCGACATCTCGATGCCGAAGCGCATGCGCAGCACCTTGGCTTCGCGCGGCGTGAGGCTGTCGAGGATGTCTTTCACCACGTCGCGCAGGCCGGCCTGCATCGCCGCTTCGATCGGGGCGGTGTTGTTCGTGTCTTCGATGAAATCGCCCAGGTGCGAATCGTCGTCGTCGCCGATGGGAGTCTCCATCGAGATCGGCTCCTTCGCGATCTTCATGATCTTGCGGATCTTGTCTTCCGGGATCTCCATCTTCTCGGCGAGCGTCGGCGCGTCGGGCTCGAAGCCGAACTCCTGCAGGTGCTGGCGCGAGAGGCGGTTCATCTTGTTGATCGTCTCGATCATGTGCACCGGGATGCGGATGGTGCGCGCCTGGTCGGCGATCGAGCGCGTGATCGCCTGGCGGATCCACCACGTCGCGTAGGTCGAGAACTTGTAGCCGCGGCGGTATTCGAACTTGTCGACCGCCTTCATCAGGCCGATG
>Ga0075370_10001433_pt1 | contig 10346 bp, 10 predicted proteins | sample EndMethybrTD3035_FD_71398 | JGI IMG/M metagenome (GOLD analysis project Ga0075370, IMG submission 71398) | Populus endosphere microbial communities from Tennessee, USA - Endosphere MetaG P. TD hybrid TD303-5 | ecosystem: Host-associated > Plants > Roots > Endosphere | place: USA: Tennessee... | reverse complement strand
CGCAGACCGTGATGGTCCAGCGCTACCTGACCGAGATCGTCAAGGGCGACAAGCGCATTCTCGTGATCGACGGCAAGCCGGTGCCGTACTGCCTGGCGCGCATTCCACAGGGCAGCGAGATCCGCGGCAACCTGGCGGTCGGTGGCAAGGGCGTCGCGCAGGAGCTCTCGGCACGTGACCGTGAGATCGCCGAAGGCATCGGCCCGGTGCTCGCGGCACGCGGCCTGTTGCTGGTCGGGCTCGACGTGATCGGCGACAGCCTGACCGAGATCAACGTCACCAGCCCGACCGGCTTCCAGGAAATCACGAAGCAAAGCGGCTTCGACGTCGCGAAGATGTTCATCGACGCGCTCGAAGCGGCGCTCGCGCGGCCGCGCTGAACAAGGCCATCGCCGTGCCGACGCCGTTGCCGACGCCGGCACGGCGACAATCGCGCCTATGGCAGTCCTTTCCCTTTCCAACGCACACCTCGCGTTCGGCCACGTCGCGTTGCTCGACAGCGCCGCGTTCTCACTCGAAACCGGCGAGCGTCTCGGCCTGATCGGCCGCAACGGCGCCGGCAAGTCGTCGCTGCTGAAGATCATCGCCGGTCTCGAGAAGCTCGACGACGGCTTGCTGCAGATGACGCAGGGCCTGCGCATCCGCTACGTTCCGCAGGAGCCGGTGTTCGAGCCAGGCCACAGCGTGTTCGAAGCCGTCAGCGAAGGCATCGCCGAAGCGCGCGCGCTGCGTCTCGCCTACGAAGAACACGCGCCCGGCGTCGACCTCGATGCGCTGCAGACCCGCATCGAAGCGCTCGACGCGTGGAACTGGGAGCAGCGCGTGGAGACCACGCTCGCGCAGTTGCACCTGGACGGCACGCGCGAGATCGGCCAGCTGTCGGGCGGCATGAAGAAGCGGGTCGCGCTGGCGCAGGCGCTGGTCGCGGTGCCGGACGTGCTGCTGCTCGACGAGCCGACCAACCATCTCGACCTCGACTCGATTGCGTGGCTCGAGGAGTTGTTGCGCGGCTTCAAGGGCAGCGTGATGCTGATCACCCACGACCGCGCGTTTCTGGATGGCGTGGCGACGCGCATCGTCGAGCTCGACCGCGGCGTGCTGCGCAGCTACCCGGGCAACTTCAGCGCCTATGAGCGCGCGAAGGAAGAGCAGCTCGCGGCCGAAGCGCTTGCGAACGCGCGCGCCGACAAGCTGCTCGCGCAGGAGGAGGTGTGGATTCGCAAGGGCGTCGAGGCGCGCCGCACGCGCAGCGTCGCGCGCATCCAGCGCCTCCAGGTGTTGCGCGCGCAGCGCCAGGCCCGGCGCGATTCGCTCGGCCAGGTGCGGCTGGAAGTCGACTCGGGTGCGCCGAGCGGCAAGATCGTCGCTGAACTGCGCAACGTCTCGATGGCGTTCGGCCCGAAAGTCATCGTCAAGGACTTCAGCGCGACCATCCTGCGCGGCGACAAGGTCGGCCTGATCGGCCCGAACGGTGCCGGCAAGACGACCCTGCTGAAGCTGATCCTCGGCGAGCTCGCGCCGAGTGCCGGCCAGATCCGCCAGGGCACGAAGCTCGAGGTGGCGTACTTCGACCAGATGCGCAGCACGCTGAACCTCGACGCGACGCTGGCCGACACGATCAGCCCGGGCAGCGAGTGGGTCGAGGTGGGCGGCGCGCGCAAGCACGTGATGAGCTACCTGAACGACTTCCTGTTCTCGCCCGAGCGCGCCAACTCGCCGGTGCGCACGCTCTCGGGTGGTGAACGCAACCGCGTGTTGCTCGCGCGGCTGTTCGCGCTCCCGGCCAACGTGCTGGTGCTCGACGAGCCGACCAACGACCTCGACATCGACACGCTCGAACTGCTCGAGGAGCTGCTGCAGAGTTACGCGGGCACCGTGTTCCTGGTCAGCCACGACCGGCGCTTTCTCGACAACGTGGTGACGAGCACGATCGTCTGGGAGGGCGACGAGTCGCCGGGCCGCTGGCGCGAGTACGAAGGCGGCTACGAGGACTGGGTTGCGCAGAGCGCGCGGGCGAAAGCGCTGCGCGCAACGCCATCGCGGGCCGATGTGCAGCCCAAGCCCGTCGAGATGCGCGCAGCCTCGGCGCCGACACCCGCCGCCGCGAAGCCGCGCAAGCTCAGCTACAAGGAGCAGCGCGAGCTCGACGAGTTGCCAGCGCGGATCGAGGCGCTCGAGGCCGAGCAGAGCGAACTGGCGGCATTTCTCGCCGAACCGGAGTCGTACACGACGGAGCCGCAGCGTGTCGTCACGGCGCAGAAGCGCCATGCGGAGATCGACGATCAGTTGCTCAAGGCACTGGAACGCTGGGAGGAGCTCGGTGCACGCTAAGGTCGAAAGACCTTAGAACCACGTATCGCGAACGGCGTCCGGGTGCGATCGGCTGACGATCAGCCCCGACTGCAGATACAGGCCGTTGAGTAGCCGCGCTGCGCGTTCACGGTCGAGCGCCGGCCAACTCGCGATCTCGCTGAGGTTCGCACTGTGGCGGCGCAGCCGCTCGATCGTCGCGCGCAGCACGCCGCGCGCGGGCAGGGCATCGATGTCGAGGCTGGGGGCCACGCGGTAGGCCGCCGGGCCGGCGATCTCGGGCAGCAGCTCGCCGCGCGGGCCGCGCAGTGCCAGCTCCCACATCAGCGGCGCGAGCGGATGGTGCAGGTGCGCCGGTGCCACCAGCGACTCGACCGGGTCGCCGGGCGGGCGCAGCAGCGCCGGCTCGACATGCATGACCCGCAGCTGCGGCATGTGGCGCTCGACGAGTTCGTGGATGTCCATCGGGCAATGAACGAGGCGCTCCTGCGGAAACACCGTCAGCGGGACGACGCGCTCGCCGCATTGCAGATGGATCGTCACGCGCTTCGCGTGCCGCACGCAGGCCGCGACCACCTCCACCGCCTCGCCGCCACCGCTGCCATCGTCATGCTCGAAGCGCTGCAGGTCGGCGCGCAGCGAGGGGCTGAGTTGCGCGAGCCGCGTGCTCATGCCGTTGGTCGTGTCGGCTTCGAGCTCTTCGAGGTAGCGGCGATAGGCGCTCGCGCGCAGCAGCTCCGGCTCGCCGAAGGGAATGGTCGAATCGAACAGTTCGCCGCGCATCATCACGGGCACATTTTCACAGGTCTCACGGCCGCTTACTGTAGGAAAACGCCTTGAGATCGAACGGCCTTTCCAGGTTGCGGAATGCAGCGTCCGCGGGCGTGCGTCACAGCTCGCCGCGGGCCTTGTCGAGCGCACGCCAGAAGCGTGCGTCCTGCGACGTCGCGAAGTTCACGCGCATCAGCGTGCTCGGCCGGTGCGTGGCGTGGAAGAGCGCGCCCGGTGCGATCAGCCACTCGTCGAGCATCGCCTGCGCAAGCCGTTCGGTGTCGACGCCGACATCGACCCAGCCGAACAGCCCGCGCGGCGGCGCCGCAAAGCGGCAGCCATGGCTTTCGGCCAGCTTGACGGTGCGGCTGCGTGCGGCTTCGAGCCGCTGCAGCACGCGTTCGGTGTGCCGCCTCAGCAGCCCCTGCTCCAGGCAGTGGGCGAGGGCCTGCTCGGTGAGTGCCGGGGTCGTCAGCGTCGACAGCAGCTTCGTGTCGACGATCCGGTCGATCAGCGCCGGCGGCGCCGCGAGGAAGCCGACCCGCCAGTTCGGCACCAGGATCTTCGAGAAGCCCGAGATGTAGATGGTGCGCTCGAGCGCATCGAGCGCGGCGATGCGCGGCAGGTGCGCCGGCGCGAGGTGGGCGTAGGTGTCATCCTCGACGACGTGCAGATCGTGCCCCTGCGCGAGCTGCAGCACACGGTGCGCCGACTGCAGCGAGAGCGATGCGCCGGTCGGGTTGTGCAGCACCGACACGGTGATGTACAGACGCGGCCGCTCGCGCGGCGGCTGGGCTTCGATCAGACGCTGCATCGCTGCGATGTCGGGGCCGTCGTCGCCACGCGGTACCGGCAGCACGCGCATGCCGAGCGCGGCCAGGCGGGCGTACTCGACCGACCAGCCGGGCTCGTCGACCAGCACCGTGTCGCCGGCGTGCAGCAGCGTGCGGGTGACGACATCGAGCGCGTGAGTCGCGCCGATCGTGGTGACGATCTGCTGCGGCGTGGCCCGCACGCCGTGGTCGGCGAGCCGGGTCGCGAGCGCCTGGCGCAGTCGCAGGTCGCCGGCCGGCTCGCCGTACTGCAGCGCCATCGCGGCGAGCTGGTTGCCGCTCGTGACCTTGCGCAGCGCGGCGGCGAGCAGCGGCGAGTCGAGCCAGTCGGCCGGCAGTGTGCCGAGGCCGGGCATCGGACGCCCGCCGGGCGGCTGGAACATGCCGCGGATCAGCGAGGTCGCGCTGATCGGCAGCGGCAGGCGACTCGCACGCGCCGGCGGGCCGGGGGCGCGCTCACGGCCGGTGTCGCGCAGGTCGCGGACGAAGAAGCCGCGCTGCCGCCGGGCCTCGACCAGCCCTTGCGCGAGCAGCTGGTCGTACGCGGCAACGACGGTATGGGCGCTGACCTCATGGCGCCGTGCGCACTCGCGCACCGAGGGCAGCCGCGCCCCCGGCGCGAGCAGGCGCTGGCGGATCCGGTCGGCGTAGCGTGCGGCGAGCTGTTCGGTCAGCGTCGTGTCGGCCGAGCGGGTCAGCGCGGCGGAAGGCTCGGGGTCTTGCAACATTGCCGGCATGTACCGGCTTCGCGACCGGTACAGTTTTTCATTTCGTCGTTCAAAGTGTACTGGTTCTGTGCTGGTCTCGGCCTCTAGACTGCGCCGAATGTCTTCCGAAGAACTGGCCGCGCTGCTGACCTTCGCCACGCTGATGAGCTTCACGCCGGGGCCCAACACGACGATGTCGACCGCGCTCGCCGCCAACCACGGGCTGCGCCGCACACTGCACTTCATCGTCGCGGTGCCGACCGGCTGGACGCTGATGATGCTGGCCTGCGGTCTTGGCCTCGGCGCGCTGGTGCTGGCGGTGCCGGCGCTCAACCTGCTGGTGCGCGGCCTCGGCATCGGCTATCTGCTGTGGATGGCGTGGCGGCTGGCCGGCGCGCGCACGCTCGCGCAGGCCGACGGCTCGCGCCTGAACGTGACGTTCTGGCAAGGCGTGGGCATGCAGTTCGTCAACATCAAGGCCTGGATGCTCGCGCTGGCGCTGGCCGCCGGCTGGGTGACGTCGGCGGGCGGGCACCCGGCCGTCAACCCGATGCAGCGCCTCGCGATCGTCTGCGGCGTGATGGCGCTGTTCGCGCTCGCGAGCAACCTGACCTATGCGCTGATCGGCTCGCTGTTGCGCCAGTGGCTCGCCGCCGGCTCGCGGCTGCTCTGGTTCAACCGCGCGATGGCGCTGCTGCTGTTCGCCACGGCGGTCTGGATGATGTTCGCATGAGCGCTGACCATCGTCTCGGCTTTGCGGAGTCTCGCCAGGAGACCCGAGGTCTCTGGCTCGGCCTGCTCGGCGTCGTGATCTTCGCGATGACCTTGCCGATGACCAAGCTCGCGGTCGGCACGGCGGCCGACCCGCAGCTGCCGCCGCAGTTCGTGACAGCCGGCCGCGCGGCATTCGCCGGGCTGCTGAGCATCGCCTACCTCTGGCTCACTCGCGCACCGCGGCTGCACCGGCGCGACGTCCCGGCGCTCGCGATCTCGGCGCTCGGCACGGTGGTTGGATTTCCACTCTTCCTGTCGCTCGCGCTGCGCCAGGTCGATGCGATGCATGCGGCGGTCGTGACCGGGCTGATGCCGCTCGCGACCGCGCTCGTCGCCGCGCTGCACTTCAGGCAACGGCCGTCGCCCGGCTTCTGGGCCTGCGCGCTTCTCGGCTGCGCGCTGGTGCTGGCGTTCGCAGCGCATCAAGGCAGCGGCCGGCTCTCGCCCGCCGACGGGCTGTTGCTGCTCGCGGTGCTGTCGACCTCGATCGGCTACGTCGCCGGTGCGCAGGTCTCGGCCAGGTTGCCGGCCGAGCAGGTCATCTGCTGGGTGCTCGTGATCAGCCTGCCGCTGACGTTGCCGGCGATGCTCGCGACCTGGCCGGCGCAGCCGGTGCGCGCGAGCGCCTGGGGAGGGTTCGCCTACGTCACGCTGTTCTCGATGTGGCTCGGCTTCTTCGCCTGGTACCGCGGCCTCGCGCTCGGCGGTACCGTGCGCGTGAGCCAAGTCCAGCTCGTGCAGCCATTCCTCGCGCTGCTGTTCGCGGTGCCGGTGCTGGGCGAAACGCTGGCGCCGACGACGGTGCTGTTCTCTCTCTCGGTGATTGCGATCGTGTTCGTCGGCAAGAAGATGCCGGCCGCCGCGCCCTCCGCCACGCCTCCTGCCTCTTCGCCCGCAAGGACTCTGTGATGAATGCTGTCCCCACCTCCCACCCCTGGCAACTGGCGCGCCGCGCCGAGCGCATGAACCCGTCGGTGATCCGCGAGATCCTGAAGGTCACCGAGCGGCCCGGTGTGCTGTCGCTGGCCGGCGGCCTGCCGTCGCCCGACACCTTCCCGGTCCAGGCGATGCGCGAGGCGACCGAGCGCGTGCTGCGCGACACGCCTCGCGAAGCGTTGCAGTACGCGGCCAGCGAAGGCTACGCGCCGCTGCGCGAATGGGTCGCCGCGCAGATGACCGCGCAGGGCCTGCAGGTCGACGCCTCGCAAGTGCTGATCACGACCGGCTCGCAGCAAGGCCTCGACCTCGTCGGCAAGGTGCTGATCGACGCCGGCAGCAAGGTCGCGGTCGAGTCGCCGACCTATCTCGGCGCGCTGCAGGCCTTTGCGCCCTACGAACCCGAGGTGACGAGCGTGGCTTGCGACGATGAAGGGCCACTGCCTGAATCGCTTGCGCAAGCGCGCGGTGCACGCTTCCTGTACCTGTTGCCGAACTTCCAGAACCCGAGCGGCCGCTGCATGGGCGCGCAGCGCCGCATCGCCCTCGCCGACGAAGCGCGCCGGCTCGGCCTGGCTATCGTCGAAGACAACCCGTACGGCGACCTCTGGTTCGACCAGCCGCCCCCGCCGCCGCTGGCCTCGCTGTGGCCCGAGGGCACGGTGTACCTCGGATCGTTCTCGAAGGTGCTCGCGCCGGGCCTGCGCCTGGGCTATGTGATCGCGCCGAAGGCGATGTGCCCGAAGTTGCTGCAGGCCAAGCAGGCGGCCGACCTGCACACGCCCGGCTTCAACCAGCGCGTCGTGCACGAGGTGATCCGCGACGGGTTCCTCGACCAGCACGTGCCGACGATCCGCGAGCGCTACAAGGCGCAGCGCGACGCGATGCGGGCGGCGCTCGAGGCCCACATGCCGGCCGGTTGTCGCTGGAACGTGCCGGCCGGCGGCATGTTCTTCTGGATCGAGCTGCCTGAAGGTATCGACGCGACCGCGCTGCTGCCGAAGGCGGTCGAGCTCGGCATGGCCTACGTGCCGGGTGCGGCATTCTTCGCCGAGCGGCCTCGCGCCAACACCTTGCGGCTGTCGTTCGTGACGGTGCCGCCGGCGCAGATCGAACGCGGTGTGGCGCTGCTCGCGCAGGCGCTGGCACCGGCGTCGGCGCACAGCGGCGCGGCAGCGCTCGCGGTGTGATGGGCGCACGCGTGCTGCAGCACTGGACCGGCAGCTGCCACTGCCAGCGGGTCCGGTTCCGGATCGAAACCGATTTTCCCGAGCTCACGACCTGCGACTGCTCGATCTGCCGGCGCAAGAACGCGCTGATGGTGAAGGTGCACGAGTCGAAGTTCGAGTTGCTCGCCGGCGCCGACGCGCTGACCGAGTACCGCTTCCACACCCGCACCGCACGCCACCTCTTCTGCAGCACCTGCGGCATCTACCCGTTTCACCGCAAGCGCGTGACGCCGGACTTCGTCGGCGTCAACGTCTTCTGTCTCGAAGGCTTCGACCCGGCCGGCATCCCGGTGCGCGCGGCAGTCGGCGCCGGCATGGCCTGAAGGAAACCGAATCCATGACGACCAGCCGCCCCTTCACCCAGGTCGACGTGTTCACCGACGTCGCGCTGCGCGGCAACGCGCTGGCGGTCGTGCATGCCGCCGACGGCCTGAGCGACGCCCAGATGCAGACCTTCGCACGCTGGACCAACCTCAGCGAAACCACGTTCCTGCTGCCGCCGACCGACCCGGCCGCCGACTACCGGATCCGCATCTTCACGCCGATGCGCGAGCTGCCCTTTGCCGGCCACCCGACGCTCGGCAGCTGCCATGCCTGGCTCGAGCGTGGCGGCCGGCCGCGCTCGGCCGAGGCGGTGGTGCAGGAGTGCCAGGTCGGCTTGGTGCGCATCCGGCGCGACGGCGCGCGGCTCGCGTTCGCCGCACCGCCGCCGATCCGCAGCGGTGCCGTCGAGCCCGAGGTGCTGGCGCAGATCGCGCGCAGCCTGCGCATCGACGCCGCGGCCATCCGGGCCTCGCAATGGGTCGACAACGGGCCGGGCTGGGTGGCCGTGATGCTCGGCTCGCGCGATGAGGTGCTCGCGCTGAAGCCCGACTTCGCGGCGATGGCGGGGCTGGAGCTTGGCGTGGTCGCGCCGTGGGCCGGCGGCGACGCGCAGTTCGAGGTGCGCGCCTTCATCCCGAACCTGCCGGGCTACGAGGATCCGGTGACCGGCAGCCTGAATGCCGGCCTCGCGCGCTGGCTGATCGGCGCCGGCCTGGCGCCCGAGCGCTACGTGGCGAGCCAGGGTACGACGCTCGGCCGCGCCGGCCGCGTGCACGTGCAGCGCGAGGGCGAGACGTTCTGGATCGGCGGCGCCAGCGTGAGCTGCGTGCGCGGCGAGGTTGCGCTGTGAGTACCGGCGACCGCGCCACGCTCGACGCGGCGTTCGAGATCGTGCGCGCCGTGCTGTCGCCGACTCCGCAGCAGCGCTGGCCGCTGCTCGATGAGCGGGTGGGCGCGAAGCTGTGGCTCAAGCACGAGAACCACACGGCCGTCGGTGCGTTCAAGGTGCGCGGCGGGCTGGTCTATTTCGACGGCCTGCGTCGGCGCGAGCCGGCGCTGCGCGGCGTGATCAGCGCGACGCGCGGCAATCACGGGCAGTCGGTCGCCTTCGCGGCGGCTCGCTGCGGCCTCGCGGCCACCATCGTCGTGCCGCGCGGCAACTCGGTCGACAAGAACGCCGCGATGCGCGCACTCGGCGCGCAGCTGGTCGAACACGGTGACGATTTCCAGGCGGCGCGCGAGCACGCGGCGCAGCTGGCTGCCGAGCGTTCGCTGCACCACGTGCCGTCGTTCCATGACGACCTGGTGCGGGGCGTCGCCAGCTACTGGATCGAATACTTCGGTGCGATCCCGGCCGACCAGATGCCCGAGGCCGTGTTCGTGCCGATCGGCCTCGGCTCGGGCATCTGTGCGTGCGCGGCAGCGCGCGCTCATCTGGGCGTGAACACGCGCATCGTCGGCGTGGTCTCGACGCATGCAACTGCATACCAGCAGTCGTTTCGGGCCGGCCTCCCGATCGAATCACCGGCGACGACGCAACTTGCCGACGGCGTGGCCTGCCGGGTGCCCGACCCGCAAGCGCTGGCAGTGATCCGCCGCGAGGTGGACGATGTGATCGCCGTCAGCGATCAGGAAGTTGCCGCAGCGATGCGCATGCTGTTCGCGACGACGCACAATGTCGTCGAAGGCGCCGGCGCGGTTGGCCTGGCGGGCCTGTGGCAGCAGCGCGAGCACTACGCCGGTCGCAGCGTCGGCACGGTGCTGACCGGCGGCAACGTCGACGGCGACGTGTTCGCGCGGGTGCTGGCCGGCGCGTAGCAAGCTCCACCGCGGCGCCGTTCGAACCGGCGCCGCGGCTGCAGCTCACTCCTTGCGGTAGTTGTCGTGACAGGCCTTGCAGCTCTTGCCGGTTTCGCCGGCCGCGACCTTGATCGCGTCGAGGTTGCCGCTCTTCGCGGCAACGTTCAGCTTGGCCATCTCTTCCTGCATCTTCGCGGCCGCGGCCTTGAACTTGTCCATCTCGGCCCAGATCTTCGGCTCGGCCCGGGTCTCGCCCTTGTCGCTGCCTTCGATGAAGCCGGCATACGGCAGCTTGGACATGAACGTCGCGATCTCGGCGCTGTCGGCCGCGACCTTCGCATCGAACGGAATCTTGCCGTTGGCCATCGCGGCCACGCGGCCGAAGTGCACGGCCATCACCGTGAACGCGCCCTTGCGGTACTTGATCGCGTCTTCGGGCTTGGCGAACTGGGCGGCGGCGGGCAGTGCGGTGGCGGCGCTCAGCAGCGCGGCGCCCGCCATCAGCATCGACCGGGACAGACGTTTCATTCGGAACCTCCTGGCTGGAAAGCCGTTGTTGTTGCAGGGCACGCGCCGACCGCGCCGACGAGCGCTGCCGAGTGTACGCAGCGCCTTGCCCAAAAATTCCGGCGGCAGGGCGAATGCTCGGGAATGCCCGGGGG
>Ga0075370_10001432_pt1 | contig 10347 bp, 10 predicted proteins | sample EndMethybrTD3035_FD_71398 | JGI IMG/M metagenome (GOLD analysis project Ga0075370, IMG submission 71398) | Populus endosphere microbial communities from Tennessee, USA - Endosphere MetaG P. TD hybrid TD303-5 | ecosystem: Host-associated > Plants > Roots > Endosphere | place: USA: Tennessee... | reverse complement strand
TGGTGCCGTTGGGGAGCGTCGAGAACAATACCTGCTCGCCTAGTTGTGGTAGCCAAAAATCCCTGGTTCCGATAGTGCTTTTTTGGATAACTGCCAACCAATCTGAAATTAGATCGTCCTTGTCCGTCTGACTGACGCGGACTTGTGGACCTTCTTCGGGATGGACCCTTCTCGCACAAACAAATCCCACTTTGTGGGACTGCCTGAAGTCGCTGTCGCTAACGTCTAAAAAGTCGAGCATCAAAGAACGTTCGATTGTCAATAACTTTTGAGGGTCCTTCGCAGTGTTAGGTTAGTGACTGCACCCTGACCAATGCGATGCTCGACTTTCGTGATGATCCACTTGCCGGCGAATTTTCCAAAAGTTTCATCGAGAGTGTAGGTATCACCAGCACACTTTTTAAGGTCCAACGGAAATGTTAGGTTTCTGCAATGACGCTCTTTTTTGTTCTTGTGACGAAGCCGTTTCTCAACACGTCGCCTAGCATGTGGCTCACTTGAGGAGGTTCTATCTAGATAATCTAAAGTTCCATTCTCTTTCATGTTAGGCAATCGGATTTCGGTTAATTCTGAATAGATCGTAATCCAGCTTCACGTTGTGCTTTAGACATGAATCCAAATCACGACGCTCCTCCGGTGTGAGCGTGTATTTAGCAGTCTTGCCAGTGTCGGGGTTGTGGTAACTAACTTCACAACTTTTATAGATGTCATTTGAGTTCCACTCGAAATCATAATGCAAAATATTGTCATTGAGGGTGATCGTGCCTTTTGGGGTCTTAGCCTCGTATTCTTTTTCATCGAACAGGATGATTTTTCTGTCTGCGATTTTCATCGCGATTCCAGCGTTAAGAGTTAGTTCACTTAGAAAAGCGATGTCAGTCTTTTCGTTTTGTTCCACCCTGTCGTACATCGGACTCTCTTTGGCTTCCCACTGGACGGAGAATCCGTTTTTGTTCGCGATCTCCGTAGCGATCTGACGGAGACCAGTCTTCTCCCAAGCCTTGCTATTCTTCTGCCATTTCAACGATCCTTTAACTGGCAGACTAACAGCTTTGATGCTCACCGTGCGGGGTGGTCCTGAGAAGCGCACGCTGTTAATGTAGAAGGTGCCGCAGTCGATGAATTGTGTCCCCGGCGCATCCCAATCATCGGCGAAGAGTTTAACGTGCAGGGTACCTCCCTGGTCCGGCATCCAATTACTGATCCATTTTCCGGAACTGCCCTGAAGCCGAATGGCAACTTCGTCAGCGTGTTCGGACATATTGTCTGTCACGGTTAAATCGATCAGATCAGAAGAGATTTCCTCGCTAATGTCCTTGCCTTCATACGTCACCGATGCGCGAGCACGACGCATCGCAGAAGTCGCGATGTTAGGAAATTCAAGATTCATTTGACGTATCCTCCTTTTTTCCAGGGTGGTAGATTGTTGAATAACTGTGTGGTGTCCACGTCTGGCACATTCAAGGCAACCCCAGCACAAAAGATGGACGTGTTCCGGTGTGCAAAATTCGCGTCAATGAGCACGTCCATTTTTAGTTCAGTCCCATAAACCTTGAGAGAGATGATGTCCCATCGATCGCCTTGAACAGTCGTATAAGTTCTCATGCGAGTCGTGTCCCTCGGTAACCTTCGAACAGCGCCAAAACCTCATCACGAATCGATTGTGCAACACGCATGCCGGCTTCTCTAACAGTCTCGGCATCGGCGTTGCCGTTGCCGTTGATCGTAATGGACACTGGAATGTTGAACGAAGCACTCCCATGCGATCCGCTGCCTGATCCGATCCCTAGCCCCATCGCATCGGCTGCACTCTCTAGAAGCCTGAGGCTGCGGCGCGATCTGTTGAGCGGAATAATTGCTTCCGGTCCAGATTCGGCCACAAGCCCAAGGTGCGGCATATTAAATATGCCACTGAGCGCGTGGTGTTTAGGTGGAGGCAAAGGCTCTGGCTTAACAGCGCCAGGTTTCGCTTCGTTAACTGCATCTTCGGCTGCCTTCTGGGGATTAGTCTTAAACGTTGGAATCAATGGAATATTGATCCCAGGAATATGATCAAAACCGCGAATTAAATCATTAAATCTTTCAATTACAAAATTAATCGCATTTTTAAAGCCCTCTTTCATTGGCTCCCAAACATTCCTTCCAAACCATGAAGAGAAGTACCCCCATTTTTTCTCAACCCAGTGCCAAGCTTTCCTTATAGCTTTGGAAACTGTATTCCAGTGCGTCGCCACCCACCATACCGCCACTCCTAAAGCTACAACACCCGCAACAATCCATGTGATCAGGTTAGCTAACAGAGGGGCAATAAGACCCCACGCAGCGGCGGTGGCTCCCCACAAAGTAGTTGTAACTCCCCATAAAGCCATTGTGATGGTAGTAATGCTAGCTAATACTCCTATAACCTTCGAACCGATCCACACACCGAGAGCGATTTTCGCCCACTTCTCAACTTCCCCAAAATTATCCCGAACCAATATTAACGAGTCCCTAACATCTAACAACTTTGCATTGAACTTGTCCCAAACGGCAGTTGCAGTTTCTACGAAATCCCAAGGATCACTCACCTTAAAATCACCGAAGAACACACCGAGAATCTCTTTGAGTCGCTTACCAGTTTTCTCGAACTTACCGGTGTCTTCCAAGTAGTTAAAAGACATCCGCAGGCTGTTTCCAATTTGCTTTACCTGGGGAATAATAGGGTCGAAAATGTGTTTCAACTCCTCGGGTCCAACGAACTCAAGAAATGATTCTGCGAGCGGCGAAATGAACGCCTCTTCTAAAGTTCCAATCGAATCATTGAAATCCCGAAAACGTTCCTCCATTCGAGTGTAAATTCCCTTCAACCCCTTCATCTGCTCTTTCGAGTGTCGATAGGCCGGTCCGCCCTCCCCAGTTAGTTGAGCAATCGATTTATCCAAAAGCGTTAGTAGCTTATCTTGTGAAATCTGATGCTTGGACATCGCTGACGAAAACTCTTCGGGCTTCATTCCAGCTGCTTTAGCCATTTCTGAAGAAACGGAAAAACCAGAGTTTAAGTCCATCTGATTCAAGTACTTGCGGTCCACTCTATGCATAGATTGCATCTTCACGTAGGCATCCATCACGTGTTTGAAAGAGTCCTCGTCCTTCGAAAGATCGGCAATGTTTCCGAGGATTGTGTGCAATGCTTCTGGCGTTTTAAACTTATCCATGTTAGCCGACAGGAGTCGGTTAATCGCCTCCATTGCCGGTTCGTATTTGATCGGTGCTTCATTGTCACTGAAACGCCGAACCATACTGTCTATTTCTCCTAACTGACCTTCGCGATGCTTAGATGCGAGGACAGCGCGCATTTGGTTCTGTAACACGTCCCGTTCAGCGTGAATCTCGAACCCGCCCTCTAGAAGCTTAGCGCCTTCAAACGCTGTGATAGCACCACCCAGAACAGCTCCAATTCCTGTGAAATGAGCTAACTTGTGGAGAGGCGCAAAAGCCTTCTCAATGGAGTGACCCAACTTCTCGAAAGAATGATGGATCTTTTTAGCAGCGTGCGCGGATTTGCTTTCCAAAATCCTGAACTGCTTACCGGCAGATTCAAATGACGAGTGGAAGGAGGCTTGTAGCTTCCCTCTCACTTCAAACATCATTATATAGGTTTTCGCAGCCATCTATTCCTTTGCTCTGCTTTCTCTGACCATTTCTCCGAGCACCACAGCCCATTCAACAAACTCGCTCAATGTCATGTCCAACCAATGATCAACTGGCGTACTCGTGTGGGACGACATCGCGACTGCTGTTCGCCGTATCGTTTTAGCAAGCGATTTGTCGAATGGGAAACCTATTTTTTTTGGGCTTCAGCGAATAGGGTAGCGACAGCATTCCCATCGAGAAGAGACAGTTCCAGGAAGTCGTTAGGGACCGCACCGGCAGCAAATGCAGCCATAGCCAAGCCAATCGCCGTGCTAGTCGCATCACCAAATTCGCGCCTGGCGAACAACTCAGCCTCGATCGAATGCCGGGTTTTGAGCAAACCAAAATCAAATATCAGTTCTTTGGTCTCTGTGCCATTCACCAGGATAGGAATTTTCAATTTTAGAGTAACCGCGTCTTTCTTCATACGAACTAGCTGAGTGTCAACAAAAAGAGAGCGTCCGGGATCGCTTCAGCCGGACGCCCTCGTGTTTTGCGCGGTGCAAATTACGACAAGCCGATAGCCACTCGCGTGTCCGCTACCTCGTCCACGCCGTTGATGATGCAAATATATCGCTCTTTATCTATGTGGATGATTTTCTTCTTGTTCCAGATCACTTGCAGCGCCGTAACCTCAAGCTGTACAGGCACTTCCTGTTTTTCTCCAACGGTCCATTTGCCCAAATCGAATTCCTGCGGAAGCCACTCAATCAGGATTTGCTCAGGCACAACATAGAGACCCGAGCTACCTCCCTTTTTGTGCTGAATCCCAGCACGGCAATCTAGCGATCCTCCGTCCTGGCTCAACAGTTGAGCGCATTCCTCCCGAAACGTTTGAAAATTCAGACCAACGGTCATTGATTCGAATCGCCCCTTAGCGTTGTAGTTTGTGCTGCCAAGGTGTCCGGCACCTTTGAACTCGACCTTCACGTTGGAGAGTTTCGGCAAGGTTAAATCGATCAAGGACGGCAATCTTTTCCCCTTAATCCAGCACGTATAATCTTCTAAATTAGTTGAAATATCAGGCATAGTTTTAGTCCTTTCAATTAGTCAGCAAGAGAGGCAAACCCACCAGTGGTGAACTCAAGAACGAACTCAAGACTCTCAATCGGCGTCGGACTTCCTTCGCCAATCCTAACTTTGTAGTGACCGTTCAGAATCTCGGTGTCAGGATTTTCTTCGCGGTCGAATCGAACGTAATGTTCGAGCAGGTAGCCGGAGTTCTGCTGATCAGCTAGCCACAGGTTGATGTCGTTTATAATCGCATCTATCTCTCTACGATTACCCGGCTTGTCTATCTTCTCATCAAATGTCGTGACCACTGTGTTTCCAATGAAGTCCATCTGGCGACGATTCGGAATGAATTTGTCTTTAACATCCATCGTTCCAGGAAACGATGCGGTGTTGCTACCCCAAATGACCAAGCCGCGACTAGTGTTGCGCCCAGTAACTATCCCAAGCGAATTTAGATAGTTCGCTTCTTTCCTGGACAAAAAGACTGGGTTGCCATCCCCATCATACATCGCATCTGCTTCGAGCTTCTTGTTTGAAGCCGATTCGTACGGAACGCCTCCATTAGCCGCGTCTAGCCGCGCAGAACGCAGAGCATAATCGACCGAAAAACGGAATCGTTTGTCGCCCATTCCAAGGCGTGGGTAGCACAGAATTTGTCGGTGCGAAGTGAGACCGTTAGTCGCCTTCCAGGCTTCGGCGTCTTGGTATTTCTTAACAGTGGAGAGATCCACATCTCCCACGACCATGCACCTGAAACTGTCATCGAATAGCTCAGCTTTAGATGCCAATGCTGTTAGGACTTGGACATTCGAGCTAAAGGCCGGAGCCATTAGGTAGCCAGCAACGATGTTAAATCGAGGGTGAATTTCCTCGATCAACTCAATGCCGGTCTTTTTGCCGTGCTGGTCTATACCGCCAATAATATCTCCAGCTGTGATTGGTTTTGAGTCTGTCCAAGAATAGCCGATCAAGAGACAGTCGGCGTCCTGTGGGATCGATCCGCCAGGGAGAATACTAACGACCATCTTTCCATTCTTGTCGTATTTGAGACTGTAATCCTGGTCGAGAACATAGCGGTGACCGGTATCGGGGATGAGCCTAGCCGGAGTCTTATCAGCCTTAGATGTTTTCTCGGGCTTAGACATTTTCGACTCGTCGTCATCTATCTGAACAACAACAGAATCGAAAATGACGTCATTGAATGGGAGAACAACTTGTTTGTCTTTAACGGCGAGTGGCGCAATTCCCATGTGAACAGCGCCTTTCATCGGGTCGAACACGTTAATGAGGATGATCGGCGAGACCCGATACCTCTGGAAAGCCGAGTAAATTAATTCGCATAGATCAAACCTGCCCCAATCTATAGACCACCCCACCGCGGCTTTTGCGTCCTGCAGGGTCAAAAACATCAGAGGTTTGTTAACATTCTTTGTGCCGCCGCGCACCAGATGGACTGGCGCAGAGCCGATCGCAACAGAAATGCCGCTATCCGCAGTGATGACGGGGTTACCGCGCGTCGACTCCTCGGACCAACTAGCGCCGTGTTTGTAATTGGAAGATGCCATTTGAGAATGGCACCTTGTCAACTTAACCCGAACTCGCCTGGCTATACAGCCGCTTGCAATGAGAAAAGACCGTACATTACCTAACCTTCAGAAGGCGTTCTACCTCGTGATCCAAAGTCTTTAAAAACATGTTGTCGATCGCCTTTTGACTGGGGGGTGCCACCTCTTTGTTAGCAGCCATAGTTGCGGCAGCAGGGGATTTAAGTTCACGAATTTTTTCTCTATTCTTTTTCTCCATCTTGGTCCCCTTAATGCGCTCAAAAACGCCGACGTGGCCGTGGTCGGGCATCTTCTGCACGAAAGCGTGAAAAAGCTTTTTCTTCGACCCTGTTAGAACAGCGACGCTCAACGATGTAGGCCGCTTCTTAACCTCACCTTTCTTAGTTTTCCCTGCCCAGACCAGTGTTCTAGGGGAAACATAAAAATCATACAGGTTGAACGCTTTCCCCTCCACCCTTAACCAGTTCCGCAATTTTTCGTAGTCCCACTCCTTCTTAATGCTTCCAGCGAGCGTTTTATGCTTGTCCTTGGGATTCTCAGTATTGGCCCTAATCCTGTATCGTTTTCTGATATTTTCGGACAGTTCCTTCGCCCCAGTCCCGAGTGCTCTCTTTCCCGCCCGGCGAACAGCCTTCTCAATTCCTTCGTCAATGTGGCTCAAGATCCGCTTGGCTTCTTTGATCCCCTGCTGTGTGACTGTAATCATACCTACCTTGCCCAAAGCGTGAAACTAACTGGGTCCTCCTTAATTTCGAAAACGGTCCTAACTTCTGTCCCGATGTTGATTTTATCCCCAAATTTAACTACTGGGCAGTCAGCCCGACGAACACCAACTTGCCAAACTTTCACGACATCGTGCCGGTGTTGGTCAATCGTGAAATGCTCACGGGTCACAAGTGCGTTAACCTCAACACCATTGATAGTCACAACTTCCGCTGAGACATCCAAGAGCACGTCAAAACCTTCCGCAATTGCGTTTGTTAAATCGTTGGGCATGCCAAAGGGGCGGGTATTACCCCGCCCCTGGTGTTCTTAGTTCTGGATTAATCGGCACGCATTAGGGCTTCTTAGTGTCCGATTTGGCATCCGGCTTGGAATCTAGCTTAGCAGCGTCCGTCAGACGAACGAGCGCCCTAGGATTTCCAACCTGATAACCGTACACAGCCTCAATGACAGCGTTACGGGTCCCAGTATCGTTATTACTGTACCATTCCCTGTAACCGAATGTCAGACCGGTTTCAGGATCAGAAACAGGCATTGCTTGATGATACAGGTTTCCGAGTTGTGGCTGCAGGTAACGCATGGCAACTAACATAGCATCCGGTTTAACGGCGATCCCATAAGGGATGTTAGCCGGCAAAACAACGCTCTTAAAGATTTTATCGAACGTATCCACCGACGGCACATCACCTTTCCGGATGACCTCGGTTCCACCGTAGTTCAATGCGCTCTTCAACGCTGGATCTTTTCGCAGAGTGGCGTGAATAGCGGAATTAACAATCAGCGCTCGATTTAGCTCCGACCAGGACAGCGCGTCGACCACGGACGACAAATCAATAATTTCATCGACGCCAAAGATCGGTTTACCGTTACCGTCTTTCACCAAACCGAATGTTTGCGCAAAGGTGGCAGCAACCACCTGCGAAAGAATGTCCTGAAACACAGCCTTCGCCAGCGCGAACCCTTTCTGCCGAGCGAAAGTTTCAAGCTCAATCTGTGGTTGCTCAGAAATCTCTTTATCAGTCAAACTCCAAGACACAAATTTGTGTTTATTCAGGCTGACTTCGATCCCTTCTGCTTGCGCGCCTTGCATGAGGTAAACGCCTTCAAAATCGGTGGCAGCATCAGCCGCATCGACAAATTTGACGCGCACTTTGTCACCACGCTCTTGCGGCAATGGCGAAGCGTTAATTGCGAAGGCCCGAATTGCTTGCAGAGTCGCAATGTATTCTTCTAGAGCAATGTCCAGAAGAATCGTGTGTTTTAAATTTGTAAAAAGGTTAGGCATAAAATTCTCTTAGGTTAAACAATTGAATTAACTTTGAGACCAAATCTCAGATTGATGCTGTCTCAAAAATTCTCTGCGCTTGGTGACATCAGTGATTTTATTAAATTGCTCAAGCAGCCCCTCTTTGGTGGCTTGAGTTTCCGCAGCCGGAGCGTTCGAGGCAGGGATACCCATCGCTGCCAATTTGCGCTGCGCGAGAATATCAGTGCTCACCATTTCGGTCCGCAGCGCCTCAAGAGCTTCAGTCGACGCCAAAGGTTTCAGATCTTCTTTGAACGCGACACCAGCAATCAAAGTTTCGATTTCTTTGATTTGGCTCGCGAATGTTTCAAGCTTCGCCGAAAGGTCAGTGACTAACTTTTCAGTCGCGAAGGTTACTTTGTCGCCTTCCGGCGTCGCTTCTTTGTTCATGTGGTTATTTTCAGTGTCAACTTCAGTGTCTATTGAAAAAAGCCCGTTGGCGTTTGCTGCCGGCGTGTCGACGATATCCGCGCTGTAGATTTCAACGCACCGCGCGCATTTCAAGCCGTCGATCTCCTCAATTTCACATGAGAATGAAATGGAGAGACCGAATAGGTCAGGAATGGTTTCTGCCATTTCGACGACTTGCAAAAACCATTGTGAGTTTTTTAGCAAATGAAGGTCGGCTTTGAGTTGCGAACCATCGATTCGGAAGCCTTTCAGAACACCAACAATGTCCTTGGCGTCGGTGCCGTGTTCCATTTTGACTTTTAACCCGCCGGGATACGACTCAGCAGACTCCTTAACGGTCCGCAGCGTTTTGGCGTCAATCACCTTGTCATGTGTTTTAGCCAGACCTTCGGTAATGACAGAGACACCAAAAATCACACCAGATTCCCGGTCGATGCGCTCAGATTTAATAGTTGTAGCTAACTCGGCTTTCATGCTTTCGCCTCCTGGCCGATGTCAACCTCGTTGGCGTTCGGTGTGAGCAACTGCATATCAAGCGGGGTGATTTCCACTCCCATCAATTTGCTAATTTCTGCTGCCGCTAGTTTGCGCTTGGCAGCTTCCATCGCCCGATTATAGAAATGCTGATCGATGTCCTGACCTTGCTCTTCGAGAATGTCACCCAGGTTGGTTAGTCCGGCCTTGTAGTCTTCTCTGTCTTGCTGTTTATCCCGCCCGTAATCGACCGTCATGCGGGGTGGCATCGTGAAGCTCCATCGGTTCCAGTCTTGCGACTCCGGCAAAATCCCGATCTCGATTGCACAAGCGATGGCGAATGAAACCTGTGTGACAGCGCATGGCAGAAGCAATGTTTGTCGTTTACCTACAGATTTCATGGCTTGCGACAGAACTAGACGGTTCGTTATGCCGGTTAGTCCCTCTGCTTTCCAGGCTAGCTCGTACGGCCACGGTACGCCAGCACACGCATTGCGAATCAGCCTGTCCATAAACGATTCCCAGGTACCGCCAGGGCGATCGGTTTTTAAACTTTCCAACTTGCCGCCGCTGTTAGACCTAAAATAGCGAACCATCCCGCCAAATAAGTTTTTGGTTAGGATGTCCTGGGTCGCTGCATTAGGTTGCTCAGGGATCGTAGCCTTATGAACCATCTGCGCATAATCCTCTGGTGTGCCGCTATCGTTCCACTCAAGTAGCCCAATGGCGCTCGCGATCATCGCTGCTTGTTTCTCGAAGCCTTGCGTGTGCATTAGGTCGAGCAGATCGTTGACAGCGTGAGTTAACACCGGAAGTCCTCGACCTTGGTCACCAGTGTCCGAGTTACATATCAGCATCAGTTGGCCGGATGGATAGTCGCAGTCCTCACTTCCATCTTCTGCATCCCCTAACACTCGGTAGGCAACCGGTGAGCCACGTCGGTCAGCAATGACACCATTTTTAATATCGAGACCCGCGTAAGGACCGCTCTGAATATTGATTCCGCCGTACTTTCCGTAGCCACGATTACCAATTCTGTGAGCTAATATTCGTTGTAGTTTCGGGTAACCATCTGCGTCTCGTGTTAACAAAACGCCGATGTCTCCATCCCGGTCGATCATTAGAGAGTCGATTTGTAGCGCAGTGGCGAAACCGTAGCGGCTACCACGAATGTCGCAAACC
>Ga0075370_10001431_pt1 | contig 10347 bp, 9 predicted proteins | sample EndMethybrTD3035_FD_71398 | JGI IMG/M metagenome (GOLD analysis project Ga0075370, IMG submission 71398) | Populus endosphere microbial communities from Tennessee, USA - Endosphere MetaG P. TD hybrid TD303-5 | ecosystem: Host-associated > Plants > Roots > Endosphere | place: USA: Tennessee... | reverse complement strand
AAGGTGCGCGGCGATGTCTCCAGCCAGTTTCTCACCGCGCTGCTGATGGCGCTGCCGCTGACGGGCGCGGCGACCACCATCGAGGTGGTCGGCGAACTGATCTCCAAGCCTTACGTGGACATCACGCTGAACCTGATGCAGCGCTTCGGGGTCACGGTGGTGCGCGATGAGTGGCGCGCCTTCCACATTCCCGCCGGCGCGCGCTACGCCAGTCCGGGCGCCTTGCATGTCGAAGGTGATGCCTCCTCCGCCTCCTACTTTCTTGCCGCTGGCGCGCTGGGCGGCGGGCCGGTGCGGGTAGAGGGGGTGGGGCGCGCCAGCATCCAGGGCGACGTGCGCTTTGCCGAGGCGCTCAACCAGATGGGGGCCAACCTGATGGCCGGCGACACCTGGATCGAGGCACGTGGCCATGAAGATGACAAACTCCGTGCTATCGACGCCGACTTCAACCACATTCCCGACGCGGCGATGACCATTGCCGTGCTGGCGCTGTTTGCCGACGGGCCCAGCACCTTGCGCAATATCGGCTCCTGGCGGGTCAAGGAAACCGACCGGATTGCCGCCATGGCCACCGAACTGGCCAAGCTGGGCGCGCAGGTGGAAGCGGGCGCCGATTTCTTGCGCGTTACACCACCGGTGGTATGGAAGCCGGCGGCGATCGACACCTATGACGACCACCGCATGGCGATGTGCTTTTCGCTGGCCAGTTTTGGCGGCGTGCCGGTCACGATCAACGATCCGCAGTGCGTCAACAAGACATTTCCGGAATATTTCACCGAATTCGCGCGGATTGTCCGCGCCTGAAAGTGAACTAGTGCAAACCCTCCTTTACGCGCCGTCCGCGCCGGTGTACTGTGCGGGCGCTGCAATCGATCACGCGACCACCTATTTGGCATGCTGCGTGCATACGCTGGACTGAAACAATTCCAACAATTAACACGCAATTTGATGGGAGTGGGAATGGGTGCGGTAGATCAGGGCAAGGGCGAGGCGGGACTGCTCGCTGTGCAGTTTCCCCCGCGCGGGGCGTTTTTCAGCGCGCTCAAGGCGCGCGTCGACGAATATTTCGACGCCAACGGCAAGGCCAAGACCGGCGGGTTGCGGCTCTACGCGAAAATGCTGGTGATCGGCGCGCTGTTCGCCTTTTCCTACCTGATGCTGGTGTTCTACAGCAGCACCTGGACCGGCGCGCTGGCGGCGGCGTTTTTGCTGGCGCAAAGCTACGTGCTGATCGGTTTCAACGTGATGCACGACGGCGCCCACGGCAGCGCCTCGCGCAAGCCCTGGATCAACTGGCTGATGGGCTCGACCATGGACATGCTGGGCAGCAGCGTGTTCCTGTGGCGGCAAAAGCACAACCTGATGCACCACACCTATACCAATATAGAAGGCCGCGACGACGACATCGACACCGGCGGCCTGCTGCGCCTTTCGCCGACCCAGCAGCGCCATGTCTGGCACCGCTACCAGGCCTGGTACGCGCCGCTGCTGTACTGCTTTTTCACCCTCTACCTGGTGTTCTACAGCGACTGGAAGCGCATGGCTTTCGGGCGCATCGGCAAGACCCCGATGCAGGCGCGCACGCGCCGCGCGGTGAGCGGCTTTTTGCTCGGCAAGACCGGCTACTTCATCTATGCCCTGGCGGTACCAATGCTGTTCCACCCGATCTGGCAGGTGCTGCTGGTGTTCCTGCTGGTGCACTTCGTGATGGGCGCCACCATCGCCTTGGTGTTCCAGCTCGCCCATACGGTCGAAGGTGCGCAGTTTCCCGAGAGCGAGCCGGGCAGCGCCGCCATGCCCTATGATTGGGCCATGCACCAGGTCCTGACCACCGCCAATTTCGCCACCCAGAGCCGGATCGTCGCGTTCTATATGGGCGGGCTCAATTTCCAGATCGAGCACCACCTGTTCCACAAGATCAGCCACGTGCACTACCCGGCGATCAGCAAGATCGTCGAAGCGACCTGCCATGAATTCGGCGTCAAATACCTGAACTTCCCCAGCGTGCGCCACGCGCTGGGTTCGCATTTCCGCCACCTGAACGCGCTGGGGCGCGCCTGAGCGGAGTCAAGGGTATGCATGGCTGACGTCATCGCCATTGACGGCCCCTCCGCCTCCGGCAAGGGGACGGTGGCCCAGCGGGTCGCCGAAAAGCTGGGCTTTTATTACCTGGACAGCGGCGCCATCTATCGCGCGGCCGCCTATGCCGCGCAGCAGGCCGGGGCCGACCTGGCCGATGCCGCGTCCGTGGCGCGGCTGGCCGGGGCGATGAACCTGGCCTTTCGCGGCGGGCATATCTGGCTGGACCATATCGATGTGAGCGAGCACTTGCGCAGCGAAGCCTGCGGCCGCGAGGCCTCGAAGATCGCCGCCCTGCCGGCGGTGCGCGCCGCGCTGCTGCAGCGCCAGCGCGATTTTCGCCAGAGTCCCGGCCTGGTGGCCGACGGACGCGATATGGGCTCGGTGGTATTTCCCGACGCCACCCTCAAAGTGTTCCTGACCGCCGGGGTCGAGGAAAGGGCGCGCCGTCGGGCCGCCCAACTGGCCGCCCGATTGGCGCAACCCCAGGCCGCCGAAAAAGAGTCTAAGGGATTGATCGAAAAAGAAAATAGTGGTAATATTGATGCCCTTTTCGAGAACCTGTACGAGAACGTACTGGCCGACCTCAAAGCCCGGGATGCACGCGATTCACAGCGTGCCGCGGCGCCCCTGGTCAAACTTGACGAGGCGCGTTTGCTCGATACCAGTGGCATGTCGATAGATCAGGCCGTCGAGCAGGTGCTGGGCTGGTATCGCGAAGTGCCGCGCAAGCCGTAAGCGGCGCTTTGGGCCAGGGTCCAAGGCCAGGTCCAGGTCAGGCAGCAAGGTAGTAGAAGTTTGCAGTAGGCGGCGCCACTCTCCCGAGGGCGCCATTGTTCAACCAACCCCGCGCACGCGCCCCAAGTCTTACCTCCCTATTAGCGTCGCGGAATTTTAGGTCCCCTTTCACATGTCCGTTACCCAACAAGCCGCCAATCTGGCGAATGAGAGCTTTGCCGCCCTGTTTGAGGAATCCCTCAATCACCAGGAAATGCGCGCAGGCGAAGTGATCACCGCAGAAGTGGTGCGCGTCGACTACAACTTCGTGGTCGTCAACGCAGGTCTGAAGTCCGAAAGCTACATCCCGATTGAAGAATTCAAGGCCGACAACGGCGAACTCACCGTCAAGATCGGTGACTTCGTCTCGGTGGCCATCGACTCGCTGGAAAACGGTTTCGGCGAGACCCTGCTCTCGCGCGACAAGGCCAAGCGCCTGTCCGCCTGGATGGACCTGGAAAAGGCCCTGGAATCCGGCGAGCTGGTTTCCGGCGTGATCACCGGCAAGGTCAAGGGCGGCCTGACCGTCATGACCAACGGCATCCGCGCCTTCCTGCCCGGCTCGCTGGTTGACATCCGCCCGGTCAAGGACACGACTCCGTTCGAAGGCAAGACGATGGAGTTCAAGGTCATCAAGCTGGACAAGAAGCGCAACAACGTTGTCGTTTCGCGCCGCGCCGTGCTGGAAGCTTCGCAAGGCGAAGAGCGCGCCAAGCTGATGGAAACCCTGTCCGAAGGCGCGATCGTCAAGGGCATCGTCAAGAACATCACCGACTACGGCGCGTTCGTGGACCTGGGTGGTATCGACGGCCTGCTGCACATCACCGACCTGGCCTGGCGCCGTGTCCGTCACCCGTCCGAAGTGCTGACGGTGGGCGACGAAATCACCGCCAAGATCCTCAAGTTCGACCAGGAGAAGAATCGCGTCTCGCTGGGCGTCAAGCAGCTCGGCGAAGACCCGTGGGTGGGCATCGGCCGCCGCTATCCGCAAGGCACCCGCCTGTTCGGCAAGGTGACCAACCTCACCGATTACGGCGCATTCGTGGAAGTCGAAGCGGGCATCGAAGGCCTGGTGCACGTCTCGGAGATGGACTGGACCAACAAGAACGTGCATCCGTCCAAGGTGGTTGCGCTGGGCGACGAAGTCGAAGTCATGATCCTGGAGATCGACGAAGACCGCCGCCGCATTTCGCTGGGCATGAAGCAGTGCCTGCCGAACCCGTGGGAAGATTTCTCGATGAACCACAAGAAGGGCGACAAGGTCCGCGGCGCGATCAAGTCGATCACCGACTTCGGCGTGTTCATCGGCCTGCCCGGCGGCATCGACGGCCTGGTGCATCTGTCCGACCTGTCCTGGTCCGCTCCCGGCGAAGAAGCGGTCAAGAACTTCAAGAAGGGCGATGAAGTCGAAGCGACCGTGCTGGCGATCGACGTCGAGCGCGAGCGCATTTCGCTGGGCATCAAGCAGATGGATGGGGACCCCTGGTCCAACTACGTGTCGGTCAACGACAAGGGCGCGCTGGTCAAGGGTACCGTCAAGAGCGTGGACGCGAAGGGTGCGGTCATTGCCCTGGGCGACGACGTCGAAGGCTACCTGCGCGCTTCGGAAATCTCGCGCGACCGCGTGCAGGATGCCAGCACCCTGCTCAAGGAAGGCGAAGAAGTCGAAGCCGTCATCATCAACGTCGACCGCAAGAACCGCAATATCAATCTGTCGGTCAAGGCCAAGGACAACGTCGAGGAGCGCGAGGCACTGCAGCGCAACACGGCCGATGCGGGCAACGCTGCGACCGGCACCACCAATCTTGGTGCGCTGCTCAAGGCGAAGATGGATCAGAAATAAGAACCGTCGCTTAGCAAGCCCTGGCATCACTGCTTAAGGGGGCCATGCCCCCTTAACAACCCCAATATCAGAAGAGAGGGTTTGCGGTGTTGACTGGCTTCGAGAACATATTGAGCATTTCCTTAAAAAAAGCATGACCAAATCGGATCTCATTGCCAGACTAGCGGCGCGCTATCCGCAACTGGTCGCCAAGGACGCCGACTTCGCTGTCAAGACCATTCTTGACGCGATGGGGGAGTCACTGGCGCGCGGGCAGCGCATTGAAATCCGCGGCTTCGGCAGTTTCGGCCTGAACTACCGGCCGCCGCGCGTGGGGCGCAACCCCAAGTCCGGCGAAAAGGTGCAGGTGCCGGAGAAGCGCGTGCCGCATTTCAAGGCCGGCAAGGAATTGCGCGACCGCGTCGACGCCAAGCTCAGCGAGGAGGAGGACGCAAAAACCGCGTCCACCGCCCCGCGGACTCCGGCGGTGGCCAGTGCCGGCAATTGAACCGGAATTGAGCCGGCAACGTCATACCAGGCGGCACGCAGGTGCCGCTTTTTTTTGTTGTATCAGTAGGTGGGCCAATCCCGCGGATGCCCGTGAGGCGCTGCGGGTCGCGCGGGCGGCCTGCATGTCACCGCGGAGCTGTATCAGGAGGCAAGGATGCGCTACATAACCTGGGTCCTGCGGGTGTTCCTGTTCCTGGTGCTGTTTTTGTTCGCGCTGAAGAATTATGAAGTGGTGCCGCTCAAGTTCTATTTCGACATCGAATGGCGCGCGCCGCTGGTGTTGTTGCTGCTGATTTTTTTCGCCGCCGGCATCGCTCTGGGTGTGCTGGCCTGCTTGCCGCGCCTGTTCCGCCAGCGCCGCGAGCTGTCGGCGCTGGCGGCCACGCAGAAGCGCGTCGGGCCGGCGGTCGTGCCGCTGCCTGCCGCGCCGGCCGATGCGGTGGTGCCCGGCGCCAACCCGGCGCGCAGTCCGGCTGCCCCGGTCTAGGGACGAGAATCGCGCATGGAAATCGAACTCTGGTGGCTGCTCTCCCTGCCCTTGTTTTTCGGCCTGGGCTGGGCCGCCGCGCGGGTCGACATCCGCCACCTGGTCAGCGAATCCCGGGCGCTGCCGCGCTCCTACTTCAAGGGTCTGAACTTCCTGCTCAACGAGCAGCCGGACAAGGCCATCGATGCCTTCATCGAGGTGGTGAGCGTCGATCCGGAGACCATCGAGCTGCACTTCGCGCTGGGCAACCTGTTCCGCCGCCGCGGCGAGATCGAGCGCGCCATCCGCATGCACACCAGCCTGGTCAACCGCACCGACCTGAACGAGGAACAGCGCCTGCACGCGCTGTATGAACTGGGGCAGGACTACCTGAAGGCCGGCCTGCTGGACCGCGCCGAAGAGGCGCTGGCCAAGCTCGAAGGCACGGTCTACGGCGGCCGCGCGCAGGTGTTCCTGCTGGAAATCTTCCAGCTTGAAAAGGACTGGGAAAAGGCGATTGCCGTGGCCGGGCGTATCGAGGCCGAGACCGGTGTCTCCAGGCAAAAGGAAATCGCGCAGTTCCACTGCGAGCACGCAATGAGCCTGCTGGCGCAGTCCAAGCCCGCAGAGGCGCGCGCGCAGGCCGAAGCCGCGCTCAAGGCCAACCGCAAGGCGGTGCGCGCGCACCTGATCCTGGGCGATATCGCCGCGCAGGCCGGGCGCCACGAAGAAGCCATCGAGGCCTGGCAAAAGGTCGAGTCGCAGGACCCGATGTACCTGTCGCTGGTGGCCGCCAAGATGATCGAGAGCTACCGCCACCTGGGCCGCCTCAAGGAGGGGCTGACCCTGCTGAGCGGCTACCTGGGGCGCTATTCGTCGCTGGACCTGCTCGACGTGGCCTTCCAGCTCTGCCTGGAACTCGAGGGCGTCGAGCCGGCCTACAAGCTGGTGCGCGACGAGTTGCGCCGCAGCCCGACCCTGCTGGGCCTGGACAAGCTGCTCGAGGCCCAGGTGATGGCGGCGCCGCCGGAGCGCCAGGCCGACCTGCAGCTGGTGAAAAACCTGATCCACCGCCACACCCACCGCGTGGCGCGCTATGCGTGCGAAAATTGCGGTTTCAAGGCGCGGCAATTCTTCTGGCGCTGCCCGGGCTGCGGCGGCTGGGAAACCTACCCGCCCAAGCGCGCCGAGGAATTTGATCTGACCCCGTGATTTAACCCCGTGATTTGACCCCTGATGTGGGCCGGTGGGACTGTCACAGTCGTGCCATGCTGTCACACTAGAGTCACAAGCTTTTAATTTTTCTGGATATCAGTCGTGAAAATCACCATGATCGGCACCGGTTACGTAGGCCTTGTCACCGGCGCCTGTTTTGCAGAAGTAGGCAACGACGTGCTGTGCCTGGACCTGGACGCGGCCAAGATCAAGATCCTCAATGAAGGCGGCATCCCGATCTTCGAACCGGGCTTGAAGGAAATGGTCGCGCGCAACCGCGCCGCCGGGCGCATCCGCTTTACCACCAACGTCGAAGAAGCCGTCGCCCACGGCGACATCCAGTTCATCGCGGTGGGCACCCCGCCGGATGAAGACGGCTCGGCCGACCTCAAGTACGTCACCGCCGCCGCGCGCAACGTCGGCAAGTTCATGAGCGGCCCGAAGATCGTGGTCGACAAGTCCACCGTGCCGGTCGGCACCGCCGACAAGGTGCGCGCCGCGATCGCCGAAGAGCTGGCCAAGCGCAAGACGCAGATCGAGTACTCGGTAGTCTCCAACCCCGAGTTCCTCAAGGAAGGTGCCGCCGTCGATGACTTCATGAAGCCCGACCGCGTGGTGATCGGCGCCGACAGCGAGCGCGCCCGCGACATGATGCGCGCGCTCTACGCGCCGTTCCAGCGCAACCACGAGCGCATGATCTTCATGGACATCCGCTCCGCCGAGCTGACCAAGTACGCCGCCAACGCCATGCTGGCCACGCGCATCTCCTTCATGAACGAGATCGCCAACCTGGCCGACAAGCTCGGCGCCGATGTCGAACTGGTGCGCCAGGGCATCGGCTCGGACCCGCGCATCGGCTACCACTTCCTCTATTCCGGCTGCGGCTACGGCGGCTCCTGCTTTCCCAAGGACGTGCAGGCGCTGCTGCGCACCGCCGACGAATCCGGCGCGCCGTCCAAGGTGCTCGAAGCGGTCGAAGCAGCCAATGCCGCGCAAAAGCGCGTGCTGGGCGCCAAGATCGTCAAGCGTTTTGGCGAGGACCTCAAGGGCCGCCATATCGCGGTCTGGGGCCTGGCGTTCAAACCCAATACGGACGACATGCGCGAAGCGCCGGCGCTCGAACTGATCGCCGAACTAACCAAACGCGGCGCCACCGTCAGCGCCTACGACCCGGTGGCCATTCACGAAGCGCAGCGCATGCTGGCGGGCAACCCCGGCGTGCGCTTTGCCGACAGCCAGATGGCGGCGCTGGACGGCGCCGATGCGCTGGCGATCGTCACCGAGTGGAAGGAATTCCGCAGCCCCGATTTCGCCGCCATCAAGGCCAAGCTCAAGCAGGCGGTGATTTTCGACGGCCGCAACCTCTACGATCCGCGCCTGGTGCGCGAGCAGGGCTTCGAGTACCTGCCGATCGGCCGCCCCGACCTGCGCGCTGGGGCGCTAGCGTGAGCATGGACCTCTCGGCACTGCGCCAGGCCGCCACGCGCGCGCGCGTGCTGGTGGTGGGCGACGTGATGCTGGACCGCTACTGGTTCGGTGACGTGCACCGCATCTCGCCGGAAGCGCCGGTGCCGGTGGTGAAAGTCGAAAAGACCGAGGAGCGCCTGGGCGGCGCGGCCAACGTGGCGCGCAATTCCGCCGCGCTGCTGGCCAGGACCACGCTGCTCTCGGTGGTCGGCGACGACGAGCCCGGTGCGACGCTCAAGCGCATGCTTGAGGAAGCCGGCATCACCACCGCGCTGCACGTGGACCCGCAGTTCAAGACCACCGTGAAGCTGCGCGTGATCGGCCGCCAGCAACAGCTCTTGCGCATCGATTTCGAGGAGTGGCCCAGCCACGAGGTGCTCAACGGCAAGCTGGAGGACTTCAAGGGCTACCTGGACGCGGCCGACGTGGTGATCCTGTCGGACTACGGCAAGGGCGGGCTCACCCACATCGCCGAGATGATCGCGGCGGCGCGCGCGGCGGGCAAGATGATCCTGGTCGATCCGAAAGGCGAGGACTACGCGCGCTACGCCGGCGCCACCGTGCTGACCCCGAACCGCAGCGAACTCAAGCAGGTGATCGGCGCCTGGAAGTCCGAGCAGGACCTGGCCAACCGCGCCGAAGCGCTGCGCCGCAAGCTCAATCTGCAGGCCTTGCTGCTGACCCGCTCCGAGGAAGGCATGGCCCTGTTTACCGCGGGCGGCACGCTGAACATTCCCGCGCAGGCGCGCGAGGTCTACGACGTGTCCGGCGCCGGCGACACCGTGATCGCCACCCTGGGCGCGCTGCTCGGCGGCGGAGTGCTGCTTGAGGATGCGGTTAAAATGGCCAATCGCGCCGGCGGCATCGTGGTCGGCAAGCTGGGTACTGCGGTGGTGACACCGGAAGAGCTGTTTGTAAAGTGAGCATCGGCAACTAACATGGGCTACATCATCGTCACCGGCGCGGCCGGCTTCATCGGCGCGAACCTGATCAAGGGCCTGAACGAGCGCGGCGTCAACGACATCATTGCCGTCGACAACCTCAAGCGCGCCGACAAGTTTCCCAACCTGGTGGACTGCGAGATCGCCGACTACTTCGACAAGACCGAGTTCATCGAGCGCCTGCATGGCGGCGCCTGGGCCGGCGACATCGAGGCGGTGCTGCACCAGGGCGCCTGCTCCGACACCATGGAGACCGACGGGCGCTACATGATGGAGAACAACTACCGCTACTCCATCGCGCTGCTCGATTATTGCCAGGAAGAGGACATCCCGCTGATCTACGCGTCGTCCGCCGCGGTATACGGCGCCGGGCCGACCTTCCGCGAAGGGCGCGAGTTCGAAAAGCCGCTCAATGTCTACGGCTACTCCAAATTCCTGTTCGACCAGATCGTGCGCCGGCGCATGCCCGAGGCCGGTGCGCAGATCGCCGGTTTCCGCTACTTCAACGTCTACGGCCCGCGCGAATCGCACAAGGGCCGCATGGCCTCGGTGGCGTTCCACAATTTCAACCAGTTCCGCGCCGAGGGCAAGGTGAAATTGTTCGACGGCTGGGACGGCTACGCCGCCGGCGAGCAGTCGCGCGATTTCATCTCGGTCGAAGACGTGGTCAAGGTGAACCTGTTCTTCCTGGAACGGCCGCACCTGTCGGGTATTTTCAACCTCGGCACCGGCCGCGCCCAGCCCTTCAACGACGTGGCGCGCGCGGTGGTCAACACCTGCCGCAAGGCCGAGGGCAAGCCGGCTCTCAGCCTGGCCGAGTGCCTGGCCCAGGGCCTGCTCGAATACGTCCCCTTTCCGGACGCGCTCAAGGGCAAGTACCAGAGCTACACCCAGGCCGACGCGGCGCTGCTGCGCTCGGCGGGCTATGCCGCTCCCTTCCTGACGGTCGAAGAGGGGGTGGAGCGCTACGTCGAGGCCCTGCTGCGCGGGGTGTAAATAGCCCGCCGGCGGGTCAACGCCGCGGCAATCCGCGCGTTAATTGCAGTGTAGGCAACTGACCAGCCCGCCGG
>Ga0075370_10001430_pt1 | contig 10348 bp, 6 predicted proteins | sample EndMethybrTD3035_FD_71398 | JGI IMG/M metagenome (GOLD analysis project Ga0075370, IMG submission 71398) | Populus endosphere microbial communities from Tennessee, USA - Endosphere MetaG P. TD hybrid TD303-5 | ecosystem: Host-associated > Plants > Roots > Endosphere | place: USA: Tennessee... | reverse complement strand
GCGTCCGACGGGCTTTTGCCGGCGCTCAGCACCGTGTCAGGCGGCGCCTTGCTCCCTCCCCTTGCCGGCGCGCCGGGCGGGGTGAACTGCATCAGCACTTTCATGCCAAGCGTATCGCGATAGAATTTGAGCGATCGTTCGAGGTCGGCGACGTTTATGGCGGCGCCGATCAGCCCCGCTCGCGCAGGCACGCTGGCTGCAGGGTTCGGCGCGGCCGCCGGAGCCGCGCTCTGAGCCTGGGCCGCGCTGCCCAGCCAGGCCGCGAGCGCTGCGAACAACAGCGCCGCAATTCGAATTTTCCGCATGTGTCCCCCTGAACGGCCGTCAGGCCATGACTTCGCCGATTGCCTTGTTCGTCTGCATCCCGCCCTCGCCCCAGCTATCCACGGGCATGCCGAGGACCTGCTGGATAGTGAGGCCGACGCGCGAGCTCGGATCGCCCTTGCCGTCGATGTGCTGGCCCGACTTCCACCTGCCGCCGCCGCGCCCGGCAACCATGATCGGCAGATTGTCGACTGAATGAATCTTGGCGAAATTGCTTTCCGACGTCGCCAGGACGAGCATGTTGTCGAGCAGCGTGCCGCTTCCCTCCTTCACCGAGTCCAGCATTTTCAGCATAGAGGCGAAGGTTTCCATGCTGCGTTCCATGAAGAAGGTCGCCTTGGGCTGATAGCCGAGCTTTTCGTCGACCGGTTCTTCGTGGGTGAGTTCGTGGTGCGAGACCGGATCGCCTGCCCTGCGCAGGTTGGAACCTGCATTCGAGAGCGCGACGTTGAAAACCCTGGTCTGGTTGCAGGCCAGTGCCATGACGACCAGCTGGCCGAGCATGTCATGTGATCGCATGGCAAGGTCCCAAGTCGGCCCGAGTTCGACGCGTCCCGGCTCCTTGGCAACCACGCAGGCCTCGGCGGGTGCGGGCTTTTCCAGCATCATCGACATCTGCTGCTCGACCTGGCGCACCGAGGTGAAATACTGGTCGACGCGCTCGCGATCGGCGGCGCCCAGCGACCGCATGAGATCGTCGCGGTCTTCCTTGACCGCACTCAGCACGCTCTTTCGCAGCATGATCGCCGGATCGGGCGTGAATTCCGCCTTGTTGGGATCCTTGAACTCGGGACCGAACAGGCGCCGATAGAGCGCGACGGGATCGACTTCGCTTGGATTGACGGTGTTGCCTGCGCGCATCGAGTAGCTGACCCCAGACTGTCCGGTGCAGGCGACTTCGAGCGAGGAAAAGCGCGTTCCCTTGCCAATGTGATCGGCGACGAGGCAATCGATGGTGGGCAAGAGGCTTGTGCCGCCCTGCTGCCCGCCTACCAGCGGCGCGGCGCCAGAAAGCGTGGCCATCACGCCCGACCAGTGAACGAGGTTGGGCCTTCCGGCGAGGTTGCAGTTCAAGTTCGAGAAGACCGTGACCTTGTCCTTGTAGGGCTCAATCGGCCGCAACTCCTCCTTTAGGTCGTAGTCCTTGCCGAGCTTGCTGGGGAACCAGCGCGCCGTATTGACGCCGCAGCCCCAGAACCAGGTACCAAAGCGTGTCGGAATGGGCTTGCCGGTCGCAGCCAGCGCCTCGCCGTTGCCGTCGAGGAACAGGTCCAGGATCGGCAAAGCCATTGCAACGGCTCCGCCGTGAAGCGCGCCCCTGAGAATATTGCGCCGCGAGAAGTCAGCCATCAGAGCCTCCGGATGTCCGTGTTCATTTCACCGCTACGGTCTTGCCGGGTTGCAGCGGCGCCTCGGGCGCCACTGACCGGAATGCCGGACTAATCGCGATCCGGCGCATGAGAGCAGGAAGCTGGTATCGATCCGCCGCGAACCGCTCGACCGAATATTCGAGCCACTTCTGCTCGCTCGATGTCAGCGGCCGGCCGACTCCGTATTCGAACGCGCGCTGCGTGACACAGGCTGGCGCGCTCGGGCTGTCGCGCAGCAGCCGCTGCAGGCTCAGGCCATCATTGTAGCTCGTGCCGTCGAAGGATCCGCTGGCATCGATCAGGGCGCCGTTTTCATGCGTGCGGAAGGTGCCGATCGAATCGTAGTTTTCCATCGCGAGGCCTATCGGATCGGTGATGGCGTGGCACCCCGAACAGGCCGGGTTCTCCTGGTGCACCGACAGACGGTCTCGCGCCGTGCGGTGGACAAGGTCACCGGTGTTCTGGACAGCCGCGAAGTTGACGTTCGGCGGCGGCACTGGGACGGGCTCGCAAAGAAACAGCTCGCGCACCGTCTTACCGCGGATCGTCGGCGAACTGCGCCCCTCATGCGTGGGATCGAGCATCAGGAACCCGGCGAGGCTAAGCACCCCTGCACGTTTCTCGTTCGGCCCGAACGAATAGGGCACCCAGCCTTCGACCCCGCCCTCCTCGACAGGCACCTTGTAAAGCGCTGCGAGGTTGCGGGTGAGAAAGGTTTTTCGCGTCGTGAAGATATCGCGATAGTCGCCCTTGTCGGTGAGCAACAGGTCAACGAGGGTGCGGAGCATCTGCTCCTTCGCGTCCTTCGCCATGGCATCGCTGAACTTGGGATAGATGGCCTGATCCTTGGTGAGGCCATCGAACTGCTCGAAACCGAACATGTCCGAAAAGAACGACCGCACACCCTGCTCGAAGTGCGGCGAGGCGATCATCCGGTCGACCTGCGCCGCGAGCTTGCCACTGTCGCGCAAGTCTCCGCGCGCGGCCGCGTCGAGCAAGGCGTCGTCTGCGGGCGCATCCCACAACAAGAAGCTGATCCTCGCGGCGAGCGAATAGTCATCGAGCTGGCGAGCCGCGGGATTGTTCTGGCCGGGCTCGCTCATCTCGATGCGGAAGATGAACTTCGGCGAGGCGAGCAGCCGCGACAGACCGATCTCCAGCCCCTTGTAGAAATCATGGCCCTGCTCGGCCGCAGCTTTCGACAAAGTGAGGACTGATGCCAGCTCGCTGGCACTGAGCGGCCGGCGATAGAGCAGTCGGCCGTACTTGCTCAGAAAGCCCGAAGCACAAGACTGGTCGAATTGCTGCGCCGATTGAGGCGCGCAGCCGAGCACTGCCGCTCGCCGTTCGGGCGCCAGCACCTGCGCGGAGATTTCGCGCGCGCGCAGCTCATACTGCTCGATGCCGGACGGTGTCACGGTGACGGTGCCGTCTCCGATAGCCATCAGGCCATGGGTTCTGACCGGTGGGTCGAAGCGACCAGGGACTTTGAGCCCATTCCCGAAAATCTGCTCGATCGACCTGGCATATTGCGCCTGATTGAGCCGGCGAAAGCCGGGAAGTCCGCCGATGGTTTCGGGCTCGGACGAGGCGGATGGCGCCTGGGCCGGCGCATTCGACATCAGCGACGCCATCGAAACGGCGCCCAGGCCAACCAGGCCAATCCACCTTGCCTTGCCTAGCAAACGCTTCACAGTTTCGCCCCTCTTCCGCCCATTGCAATCAAGACGCCGAATCAAGTCGCGTCTCGTTGCTCAGATAGTTCTGAGCGCGCAGCTTGATAGTGGCAAGAATTTTCTCCATGATCGTGGCAGGACAAGTGCCCGGCCCTTGAGCGCTCTGGCTTATCCCAGCCGGAACTGCCAAAAACCGGCCAAGCACGGTTGGCCGGCTCACGCCCCCGCAGCGCCTATTCGTTGGAGAACTCAGATGGTGTCGACCCGCCGCATAGGCTCACAGACCTCCGCCACCCGCGATGCGATACTCGCGGCGGCGATACAGGTGCTGCAGGACGAAGGCGCCGGGGCGCTCACGGCGAGCAATGTCGCCAAGACGGTCGGCGTGAAGGCCCATATGGTGCATTACTACTTCCGTTCAATGGAGGAACTGGTTCTCGCCCTCGTTCGCCAGCACGGCATCCTCGGCCTCAAGAATACGGCCAGGGCCATCGCTTCGGACGAACCGCTTCGCGCGCTTTGGGAAGTCGAAACCGCTTACAAGTGGAGCATCGTCGCGATGGAGCTCAGCACTTTCGCGCTTCACCACGAGATCGTGGGCGCCGAAATGATGCGCTACATCGAAGACATGCGAGCCCTCCAGGCCGATGGCATCGCGCGTCATTTCGAGCTGAACGGCATTGAGTGTCCTATCCCGCCAATGGCGATTTCGATCATGATCTCGGCAATCGCGCGCCAGATTCAGCGGGAAAAGGAATACAAGGTCTCGCTAGGTCACGACGATATGTTCGCGGTCGTCAATGACTTCCTCGACAGCCTGCGTGGGGGAGCAGCCAGTGCCCAGTCACCGGCGACCGAACAAAAGCCTGCAAAGCGCAGGGCGCAGCGCTAGGTGAGCGCGATCGGCAGCGATCGAATGCGCTTGCCCGTTGCCGCGAAGATGGCGTTGGTTAGCGCGGGGATGACGGGCGGAAGCGCAGGCTCTCCAAGCCCGGTTGGCGGGTTATCGCTGAGAACGAACTCCACCTCGATCCGCGGTGTCATCTCGTGGCGCGCGACCGGGATCTGGTCGAAATTGCTTTGCACCGCCTTGCCTTCCTCGAATGTCACCGCCTGACCCAAGGCCTGCGCGAGCCCGTCGATCACCGAGCCGCGTACCTGGTTGAGCGCGCTCGAGGGATTGATGATGTGGCTACCGACATCGCCCGCGGCCCAGACGCGTGGCACGCTGATCAGTCCCTTCTCCACGCGCACCTCGACCACTTCGGCGAAATAGCCCTGGTGGGAGTAATGGAAACCGAAGCCCAATCCCTGGCCGTTGGTCATACGCCGGCTAGCCCAGCCCGACATTGCCATGACCTTTTCGACAACGCCGCGCGCGCGGACCGTGCTGAGGCCTCGCTGGCCAGGACGGGCCGAGGGCAAGTCGCGCTTCTCCGCCAGCAGCTCGAGCAGCAATGCCGGCAGGTCCCGCCCGCCCGCTACCGCGACCTCGTCGAGAAACGACTGGCTGGCGAAAGCGATTGCATTGGAAAAGGGCGCGCGCATCGGGCCGGTTGGGATTGTCGTCTCGATGTCCGTCTGGCCGATCACAAGGTTCTCGACGAGGCCAGCGGGAAATTCAGCCGCGTTGATATCTCCGGCGCGTACCGTCTTGCCGTTGGTGCTGAACCCGACAAGATGGTTGCTGAAGCCGATCAGCTTGCCCTTGCCATCGAGCAGCGCCTCATAGGCGTGCCAGCCGCCGGGTCGGTAGAAGCCGTGCTCTGTGTCATCCTCACGCGACATGATGAGCTGCACCGGCGTGCCGGGCACTTGCCTGGCGATCGCGCCGGCCTGGATCAAGGTGTCGTTGACGAGGCGCCGTCCGAACCCGCCGCCAATGCGGGTGAGATGAAGGGTGATATCCTTGGGCGCGATACCCAGGACACGCGCGGCTGCCTCTACGCCGGGACCAGGCAATTGCGTAGGCGCCCAGAAGGTCAACTTGCCGTTCTCGTAGAGCGCGGTGCAGTTCTGCGGCTCCATCGGCATGTGATGCAAGAAAGGGTAGGAATATTCGGCGCGAAGCCGCTTGGTAGCCCCATCGCCGGCGCCGGCGAAGTCGCCATCCTGGCGCACGGTCTTGCGCGGCGGCCCGCCCAGCAGACGGGCCGCTTGCTCGGCATAGATCGAGCTCGTGTGCCCGTTCCCCATCGCCTCGTCCCATTCGGCGACAAGCGATTGCTGGGCCTTGTGCGCGAGCCACCAGTGCGTCGCCAAGATGGCCACGCCATCGACCAGTTCGTGCGGGATACCATTGCCCGCGACCGTGAACGCGTGGCGAACGCCCCGCTGGCCGAGAACCGAAGCCAGATCGGCTCGCTTGAGCTTCGCGCCGATGACGGGGCTGCGCGCATAGACCGCGTAAAGCATGTCCGGCAGCCGCGTATCGAGCCCGTAGATGGGTTCGCCGCGCAGGATACGGGCGCTGAACATGCCGCCTATAGGCTTGCCGATCAGAGTGAACTGCGCCGGGTCCTTGAGCTTGAGCTGCTCCACGGCACGCGGCGCGAGACCGGCGGCCTTGCTGGCCAGGCTGCCATAGCCGGCGGACCGACCCGAGCCCGCGTGCATGATCACGCCGTTCCTTGTGGTCAGTTCCTCGAGCGCCACATCCCACTCAGCAGCGGCAGCGCGAACCAGCAGGTCGCGCGCGGCGGCGCCGGCCTGGCGCATGGGCATCCAGTTGAGCGGCACTGCCGTGCTTCCGCCAGCCATCTGCGGCCCATATCGCGCTTGGTCGGCATCGGCCTGGCGGATTTCCACCCGGCCCCAGTCCGCATCCATCTCCTCGGCAATGACCATCGGAAGGGCCGTCGAAATGCCTTGCCCGATCTCCGGGATCTTCGACATTATCGTCACCAAACCGCTGGGCGCGACCGAAACGAAGGCATTGAGCTCCTCAATCTTGGCGGGCGCGGCGCCCAGCATTTCGGCAGGCAAGACGATGTCGAGCAGCAGCCCGCCGCCGGCGAGCGCGCTGACGCGCAGGAAAGAGCGCCGGTCGAGGTCAGCCATGACGGGCCTTTTCCAGTTTCTGAACGGCGGTCGCGACGGCGTCGCCGATGCGGTTGTAACAGCCGCAGCGGCAGATATTGCCATTCATCGCGCTGACCGCTTCTGCGCGGCCCAGGTTCGGCTTCTGAGCCAAGGCCGCCGCGGCCGTCATGACTTGGCCCGCCTGGCAATATCCGCATTGCATGACGTCATGCTCGATCCAGGCCTCCTGGAGCGCAGCGCCGATAGGCGTCGACCCAATCGCTTCGATCGTGGTGACCTTGGCCGTGCCCACGGCATCGACCGGCAAGCTGCAGGATCGCACCGCTTCGCCGTCTAGATGGACGGTGCAGGCGCCGCACTGGGCTATGCCGCAACCGAATTTCGTGCCGAGGAGGCCGAGCTCGTCCCGCAGCACCCAAAGCAGCGGCATGTCACCAGGGACATCCGCCGTGCGATCCTTACCGTTGACGTTGACGACGAAGGGCATGGGAATGGCCTTTCAACAGTTCATGACCTTGCAGCACACCCATCATAGCGAGGCGGCACAGGCAGGGCGACAATGCTCGCAACAGGTGTCCTACTTGCGGGAGCCGGTCTCGAAGCCTTTCCCAGCGAGAAGCTCCTTGTTCTGCGACGGGGGAATGAACGCCGGTATCCCCTCCAGCTCGTAGGCCGCCGATATTCCGTTGAACTCGCCGGTCACGGGATCCCTGAGACCATCGGCCGCGCGGCGTACTGCGTTGTACATGCCCGGAGCTTGGAACCCGATCGTGTTCTCGTAGTCGGAAGACTGGAAGAATGCCATTTCGAGGAACTGGCGCCAGTCGCGGTAGCCGCCGAGTTCCCCCTTGATCGTCCCGTCGGGTAGGAATTCGATCCGCATACGTGGCTTCATCAAGGTCCATGTCGATGCCGGCCCCTCATGCATGGTGACCTGATCGATTGGCCCGGTCGTGACGACACCATTGACCAGCTTTCCCCTGAAGCGGGCGTAGTCCTGGCTGAACTGGGTTTCCGAACTCACCCGGTAAGTGAAGTCCGGCAGGATGATCTTCGAGGTTCCGTCGCGCCGGATCGGATCGGTGCTATAATAGATGCTTACCGCGACATCGTCATCGTTACGCTCGTCGTCGATCCCGCTGATCTCCACCAGGATCGAGAGGCCTCCGGCGCGGCGCAGTTCGTTGCCGATCATCGGGAGAAAGCCGTTCCGGCGCCAACCGGCAATGCAGCCCTGGACGGTGAACAGCTGATTGTCGATGCCCGGGCGCCCGTCTGGGGAAACGAAGTTCTTGTGCTTGCGCGTATTGGCCGGTGCCGGTCCCGATCCGTCGTCGCCATCAAGGTCGAAACCGCGCACGACGTCGACCTGCGGCGACACGAACCCGGGGTCGGGTACGATGCCAGGCAGCAGTATGACGTTCATCTCGTCCGGGCCGCGATAGGGCAGATATACCGTGCTCGCCCCGCCCTTGTCGGCGAGGAATGCGCGCTGCTGGGCCGCTCGTTCGGGCGACATCTGCGCATAGTAGTCGTCCTGCGACGGCTTGGTATTGGGCTTGGCGCACTGATCGGGCTTGCTGTCCGCGATCGGGGCGAACCAAGAGATGGCGAAGACCTTGCTCGCACCGGACCCCGGTCCCTTGGCAAGCCGCGCGGGCTGAGCGGTGATCTGGTCTGGCTTTGCCTGGCGCTGGGCATTGACCCAGTCGATGTCATCGAAGTTGAGGCCGAACGCCTGCTCGGGCGCCGCGGCGACGACCGGACAGGTCAGGCGGACATTCTTGAGGACATAGCGATAGTAGTCGGGAACGCCCGCTGGCCGCGGACCATGCTCCTGCGGGTGTCGCACCAGTTCGGACGATTCCGAGAAGATGAGCTGTGGAATGACCGCACCGCTGCGGCATTTCTCCATGAGTTCGCGGAGCGCGGGACTGGCCTTGTCGATCGAGATTGCCAGCATATCCGGCCCCTTGGCCGGCGCGCGCGATCCGGTGAACCGAAGCGTGCTTGCAGCTCCCGTGATGCCGCGAATTTCGCGGCGCGGGGGCTTCTTGGTCCAATAGTGGCCTTCGGCCTTGACCCAGTTGCGGTGCGCCTTGTCCTTCGCGCCGCCGGCAAGGCCGGGCACGGAGATGAAACTGGGTCCGATGTAATACTGCGCGTAAGCGCTCTGCGCCCCCGCACAAAGGCACACCGCCATCGCAGTCCGAGCAATCCAGATCTTCATCGCCCTGTTCTCGCTGTTGCAAATCCGTCCCGGAAGCAGACGAATGCCTCACCCCTTCTTCGGCCTTATCACCTAGGCCGATTCCACGCTCAGATATATTTGAGCATATCTGCACATTTTGGCAAGCCGAATGGCTTGGCTGGCTTGCAGCGAGCATACCATCCAGTGCCTCCAGCCGACCCGGTCAAATCCCAAGACACTGCGCCCTCACGCAAATCCCGGCAGTCCAGAAGCTTTCAGGGTGCGGGACGCGGACAGAATTCGGCCAATCGCTGCGGCATCGTAAGATGGAAAATCAGAAGAAGGCAGGTGCAACTGCAACGGGAAGCTCACGAAAACTCACTTATGCCTGAGCCATGATAACCGCGCGGGCACCGTATTGAGAACTACCACCCCCTCCGCCAAAGGCCTCACCCACGCCGAGGACGTATGCATATATCATTGACCAAAAAAGGTTATTTTGAAGAATTTGATATTCCAAGCAGCTGTTCGCGTCATCGGTCATCCCGCCTCGCGCTACAGGAAGCTAAACTTGCTTAGATATGTCTGAGCTTGACTCCGGTTTGCGTGCCGGTCAATGTTCGCCGAGAAGAACGATGGGCTAGAAGGGGATGGCCAAATCGCTCGGCGCCCCGGGCGCAGCGAGGCAGTGGCGGCGCGGCGCCATTGAAGCGGTCGTGCGATCTCCTTCAGCGACAAAAGATCACCCGGACACCGGATGGACCGGTGCCGGCTGAGGCACGCGAAAACATTGCGTGACACCAGGGGGAGGACAGGATGGGGCTTTCAGTCGAATGCTTTCTGGGAATGCGGGCGATGCTACGCACCAGCGTTGGGGTTTCTGGATTGGCGGTTGCGCTGATCTCGTCGAGTTCCGCGATTGCCCAGCAGGCGTCAGCCGCTGACGATGAAAAGAGTTCCGATATCGTCGTCACTGGCACCCTGGTTCGCGGCGTCGCGCCCGCCGGAACGAATGTCGTTTCCGTGGACAAGGAGGCAGTCGCATCTTCGGGGGCGACCACGGTGACCGAGCTGCTGACCGATGTTCCGCAGTTTGCTGCTTTCAATGACCTGCAAACGCTTTCGGGCGGCAACAACTTCGTTACGACCAACCGCCCCAACCTGCGCAATCTACCGGGCTTCGCCACGACCGGGACTTCGACAACGCTTCTGCTCGTCGATGGCCACCGCGTCGTCGGAATGGGGGTTCAGTCGACCACGCCCGACGCCGACTTCCTGCCGCCCGCCATCATCGAGCGCGTCGAAGTCGTGCCGGACGGCGGGTCGGCGCTCTATGGCTCCGATGCGGTCGCGGGTGTCGTAAACTTCATCACACGCAAGCGGATCGACGGCGTTGAAGTGGATGCGCGCTACGGCTTCGGCAAGCAGTACCACACGTTCGACGCCAACGCGACGATCGGAAAGGCCTGGTCGGACGGTTCGGTCTGGGTGTCCTACAACTATGCCGAGAACGGTTCGATCCTGGGCAAGGAACGCGACTACAATTTCACACCCGAGTCCCGCGTCTCTGGAACGGTGGTTCGCGATCTCGAATGCACCAGTCCCAACGTTCTCGTTTCCGGGGTTGCGCTGGGCATTGCCGGCCTTAATCCGCCGGCTGCGGCGCTCTATGGTGCGCCGGTAAGCGCCGCCAAGCGCAACACCTCCAATATCTGCGACCTCACCGACGAAGCTGCTATCTATCC
>Ga0075370_10001426_pt1 | contig 10357 bp, 10 predicted proteins | sample EndMethybrTD3035_FD_71398 | JGI IMG/M metagenome (GOLD analysis project Ga0075370, IMG submission 71398) | Populus endosphere microbial communities from Tennessee, USA - Endosphere MetaG P. TD hybrid TD303-5 | ecosystem: Host-associated > Plants > Roots > Endosphere | place: USA: Tennessee... | reverse complement strand
TTTCATGTCGAGCAGCGAGAAGCCCTCGACGCGGATCTTCTCCCGGTCGCCTCGCAGGAACATTTCCTCGAAGACCTTGTCTTCGGTGACCGGGTACTTGTAGTGATGCGTCAGCAGCGTGGACAACGCGGCTGAGCCGCAGCTGAAATCGTATTGCTGCCGAATGGTGCCGGCGAAGCGCGCTTCGCGGATGCTCGTGACCGGGACGGAGTAGGCCCCGCCGATCTGAAACGGCAAGTCGATGGCACCCGCCTGGACAGCTCCCGCTGCCAGGCAGGCCCACACTCCCATCAACAGCTTCGATCGACTCATCGCGTCTCGATCGTCGTCACTTGAGCTGAACGTTGACGATCGTCGCGTTCTGGATCAACACGTTGTTGCCGGAGTTCTGGATCACCATCGGCAAGCCGACCGATCCCGAGAACGCTCCCTCGCTGATGACGTTCGAGCCCGTCGTCAGGTTGCTCGCGTGGTTGTCCGCGACAACGCCCCTCAGCTGGTTTTCATTGGAGGTGCGATCGCCGCCTCGTCTTGCAGCGAGCGCCGCGGACGAGATCGGCTTGCTGCCGAATGGGCTGCGCCGGACGTCGACTGCGATCGACAGCGACGCCGGCCCAAGCGCATAGATGGACGAGATCACCGAAGGCGTTGCGACGTCGTCGGGGATTGCAAGCGAAATGGATGACTCTCCGGCGATGACCGATGGTGTCCATGACAAGGCCACCAGCGCGATGACGCTGGCAAAGGTAGTGCGCGTAGCGCTAGACATGAGTGCTCCTCATCTACCTGCTGCACGACGACGCGCCGAGGGCGAGAGACCCTCGGCGCGAATGCCGTTCAGCGGCCGACGTTCAGGTTGGCCTGGACGTTGACGCTTTGCTGGGTGAGCGCAGCGATGCCGGTGTTCTGGCTGATCACCATCACACCTGCGGCCGACTGAGCCGTTGCCGACATCGTGTTCGACATGTTGAACGTGCCTGCGGAGACGGTGTTCGTACCGCCTGCGCCGCCCGCTCCGCCTGTCGCACCGTTGCCGACTGCGCCATTGCCGGTGCCGCCGTTGGCCACGCCGCCCGTGCCGCCAGCGCCTGCGCCGCCGGTTCCGGTTGCGCCTGCGCCGCCTGCACCGCCCGTGCCGACCGCACCGACCGCACCGGTGCCCGAAGCGCCGTTACCGGCCGTCGCGCTGCCGTTGCTCGCCGACGTCGAGGCTCCACCGTTCGTCGCGCTGCCGTTCGTTGCCGAACCGCCGCCGCCGCCGCCACCGCCCGTGTTGGTCGCCGCGCCGCCGGCCGCTGCCGTTGCCGTCGCTGCGCCACCGGTGCCGGTGTTGGATCCGCCGGAGGCCGTCGCCGTGCCGGTGTTGTTGCCGCTGGTGGACGTTGCCGCACCTGCTGTGGCCGCGCCGCCCGTGCCGCTCGACGAGCCGGTTGCCGCTCCGCCGGTCCCGCTGGCCGTGCCGGTGGCTGCGCCGCCGGTGTTGGTTGCGGTGTTGGTCGATGCGCCCGCCGTGCCCGTGCCCGTGCCGGTGCCCGAGCCGCCAGTGGACGTTGCCGCACCAGCCGTGCCTGCGCCTGCCGTGCTGGTGGCGCTGCCACCCGCACCGCCTGCGCCGCCTGCGCCACCGACGCCGCCGGTCGGAACGCCTGCGCCGCCCGTGCCGCCGTTGCCGCCGTTGCCACCGTCACCGCCGCCGGCCGCGCTGCCGCCGCCATGCGCGCCGGTACCGGCGAGTGCACCGCCACCGCTGCCCAGGCCGCCGCCGAGTGCGCCGGTGCTCGACTTCTGTCCGGATGCCGACAGGCCGCCGAGAGAAGCGTTGCTACCCGAAGCGGAACCGCCCTTGCTTCCGTTCGCCGACCAGGCGTTGCCGCCGTCTGCATCGGTGCCGGACTTCGCGCTGCCGGTGGACTGCAGATTGCCGGCCAATGCGCCGCCGTTCGAGCCCTTCACGTCACCGCCGTAGGACTTCGCATCGCCGCCGCTTCCGCCGCGTGCGTTCTTCGCATCGCCGCCGTCACCACCGTTTGCACCCGTGGCGCTGCCGTTGCTGGCGCTGCCGTTGGAGGCTGCACCTGCGGTTGCGCTGCCGTTGTTGGCTGAGCCGCCATAGCCGCCGCTGCCGGATCCGCCGTTGCCGCCGGTTCCGTTGCCGGCGTTGCCGCCGCTTCCGCCGCTGGCCGAGCCGCCGGTTCCGCCGGCGCCGTTGCCACCCGTGGCCGAGCCGCCATAACCCTTGCCGCCGTAGCCGTCACCGCCTGCGCCGCCCTTGGCGCCATTGGCATTGCCATTGTTGGTGGCGGTGTTGCCCAAGCCGTAGACCGTGATGCCGCTGACCGAGCCGCTCAGCTTGCTCACTGCAACAGCCTTGCTGTTGTTGAACGAGTTGCTGAAGTTGGCAGTGGCGGTGCTGCCGTTGTTCGCGGCTGCCGTGCCATACCCGTCGGCCTTGGCCTTGCCCTTGTTGTCGCGGTTGTCACCCGTGCTCTTGTTGTTCTTCTGGTCCGAGTTGTTCGAGCTGTCGTTGACCTGCGATGCGGTCGAGTTCTCATTCGCGTTCGGGCCTGCGCCCGTCTGTGTCGAGGTCGCCGTGGCGGTCTGCGTGTTGTCGCGGACCCGGCGCGCGTCCGACGTGTTCGTCGGATTTGCCCAGACCGTTCCAAACGCAAGTGCAATGGCAGTCGCAAGCAAGGTTTTCTTCATCGAATACTCCTCAAGTCGGTTGTCTGTGGAGCGAGCTGGAACTGGGCACTACGCACCAATCCGCACTCGGTCGAGCAGAAACGGGACCAGCGGCTTCAATGCAAGATCAAGTTGTTGATTTCACGAAAGAAACGAGTCCTGGTTGGCGACATGCCGTATTGGCGAATGCGTACTTCCGGCCTCCATTCGTCACATCGCTGTGACACTCGCCGACCACGAGAGAAACGGGGTTCTGTCAGCAGCCCCGCGCTCGCCACAATGGCCGCGAGAATCAACAAGTTACGAGCATTGCGAAGCGAAACCCCCGTACTCGCGGGGGTGCATCATCTGCGTTACAGGGGTTTGTACGAGGACTCGCGCAAGACCGCACCACGGCCGCAAAAGGCGTGCTCGCGAACGCAGTCGCGTCAGTTGCGCGGCTGCTGGCCGATGCCGTGTTTGGCCATCAGGCGATACAAGGTCATGCGAGAAACACCCAACTGCTTCGCTGCCTCGGTCACGTTCTTGCCCGCCTGCTGCAGGCTGACCGAGATCGCACCGCGCTCGGCGCGCGTGCGTGCTTCTTCGAGGGCATCCCATGCACGCGGCTCGTCGCGCTCCTCGAGCCCGAGGTCAGCGGGGCCGATGAGCCGGCCCTCGGTCATCACCATCGCGCGGCGAACGCGATTGATCAACTCGCGCACGTTGCCGGGCCATGTGTGCGCTGTCATTGCCACCACCGCACGCCGGCTGAAGCCCTTGAGCTGAGCGCTTCTCTCTGTCGCGAACTGATCGAAGAAGTGCTGGGCAAGCAGTTCGACATCGGCGGGCCGCTCACGCAGAGAGGGCACCCTGAGTGGCACGACATTGAGACGATAGAAGAGGTCTTCGCGGAACGTGCCCGCGGCAACGGCCTTGTCGAGGTCCACGTGGGTCGCTGCGATCACGCGCGCATCGACGTGGATGCTGCGTGTCGAGCCGACGCGGTTGATCGTCTTCTCCTGCAGGAAGCGCAGCAGGTTGATCTGCAGGTCGAGCGCGAGGTCGCCGATCTCGTCGAGAAAGATGGTTCCGCCGTGAGCCGCCTCGATCAGCCCGCGCCCGTCCTTGTCGGCGCCGGTGAACGCACCCTTCGTGTGGCCGAACAACTCGGACTGGATCAACGTGGCCTGGATGGCGCCGCAATTGACCGGCACGAAGGGACCCTTCGCACGTTGGGACTGCCGATGAATCGCCTGCGCCGCAACTTCCTTGCCGCTGCCGCTCTCGCCGCAGATCAGCACCGGCACATCGACCTTCGCGAGGCGCTGGATGCGCCGCATCAACTCTTGTGCGGCGGGAGTTGCACCGATCATGGAGGCGTCACGTTCCGGTGACTCCGCCGGGATCGGTTGACGCAGAATCGCATGCCCGTAGGCATGGCCGAGCGTCATCAGCAGATGGTCGATCGCGATCGGCGAAGTGTGGTGATCGAACAGGTGGTCGACGATCACGTCGCGGCAGCGCGGCGTCTCCAGCACGCTGGGCTCGAACACGCCGACCCACTCGACCGCGTTGTGCGTGCGAAGAAAGTCGTCGAGCTCTGCGAGTGCCTCGTCATCGACCTTGCCCGGAACGAGAAGCGCGAGAGCGAACGCGCCGTCATGCAGCAGACGATGTGCTGCCTTGAGATCGTTGACCGTCGTCAGGTCCCAGCCACCGGCCGCCAACTGCTGCGTCCAGGCGCAGTCGGCGTACTTCAGCTTGACGCACAGCAGGTGCCGTCGACTCATAGCCGTGCCCAGAAGGCCCTTCTTCTTGTCGCCCGGCTACCCGACTGCTGGCGCCGAACTCGTCGCTCCTCACTGCCCTTTGCGTGTTTCTTGTCGTGCGTTCGCGCTCGAAAGCGGCACCGCATCCTCGAACAACTTGGGAGGCGAAAGTAGCGCTCGACGCCCCCAGGCGCCACCCCCTGATCTTGGGGGCGGGTACCCGCAGGAGCGTCTCAGGCTCGAGCTCGGCGCGCGGACGTCATCGATGTGTATGACGTCTCGAAGACGCGAGCCGGATCAGCTGCGCGTCTGCGCGTCGTGCTTCTGGCGATGGATGCGTTTGCTCTGCCGGTTCTCGCTGCGCTGAACGCTCGCTTGTTCGAGGCTGTTCACGTGGCCGTCGCGGCCGGCGACTGCTTCCTTGCGATCCACGCGCGCCTGACCGGCTTCGAGCTTCGCGGCTTCGCGGTTGGTCAGCGAGCCGTTCTGCACGCCGGCCTGGATGCGCTTTTCCTGCTTGATGTTGCGGGCAACGTCGGCCTGCATGCGCTTGGACGAAGCGGAGTTCGGATTGCCGGTCTGCGCGTCATGCTTGTCGGCGTTGATGTCGGCGCTGACCTTGTTCTGCGCCGCGTTGAGCTTTGCGCGTTCGGCATCGGATAGCTTTCCGTCCTTCAGCGCCTTCGCCTGCATGCGGTCGACGTGGCTCTCTTCTTTCTCGAGCTTTGCGGCTTCGCGTGTCGTGAGCGAGCCGTCTTTCAGGCCGTTCTCGATGCGGGTCTGCTGGTTCACGTCGCGTTGCGTCGTCGTGGCGGCGGTGGTCTGCGCGAATGCGCCGACGCTGGCCAGTGCAATGGCCGAGGCGATCAGTGTGCGTTTCATCATGGTCGTGGCTCCTTGTCGGTGGTGTTCTCGGATGCATGAGCACATCCGGTACATCGACAACGAGCCCGATCGCGCAGGTGTTGACGGCGCGCGCGGCGTTCAACGTAAAGAAGTGCAGCGCGCGCCGACGCTAGGCCGCGCGCTGGTTCGCCGCCGGCTGCTCGGCCGCCGCGAGCACGCCGACAAGATTCGCCGCCTTGTCTACCAGCACGCGCAAGACCTCGGCCGTGTCGTCGCGCTCATCGGCCACGCAGACCTTGAGTGTCATCACGTCCTGTGCGGCGTAGGCGTAGTCCGCGCTCAGCACGTCGATCCCTCGCGATGCATAGAGGCCGAGGATGCGGCAGAGCAGGCCTGCATCGCGCTCGATCAGATAGACCTGCTCGAGGCTGGGCCAGGGGAAGGTGGCATTTCGTTGTTTCATCGTTGCGATCCCGATCACACTGGTGACGCCAGCCGCAGGCAGCGGCGGGCACTGGATTGCGCGTGGGATCGAAGGACGAACGATGCAAGTTGGCTCGCTGACGACATCGACCCGGCTGACCGGGACGACGCGTGCGTACCCGGTCAGCGGGGAATTCGAATCTTCTCGGAGATCCAGGTGAGGCCAAGCATGCGGGCAGTCTAGCGCAAGCTCGCGGCAGCGCAGTGCGAGCGCAGAATGAAGAAATGAGCGCACGGCGACATCGTGCTCAACCCCGTGGTCTGGGGCAGGATCTGCATCGGCTAGGCCGAGACAGCGACCGCCTGCGATGCCGTCCGCAGCCGGTCGACGTCGCGCCCGGGCGGCGCGCCGAACAGGCGGCTGTACTCGCGGCTGAACTGCGATGGGCTGTCGTAGCCCACGCTCAGGCCCACACCGGCGACGTCCTGCGACGCGGACAGCAGTTTCGAACGCGCCTCCTGCAGTCGGATGACCTTCTGATACTGCAGTGGGCTCATCGTCGTGACCGCGCGAAAGTGCCGATGAAACGAGGAAGCGCTCATCGCCGCCATCCCGGCGAGGTCTTCGATCCGGATCGGCTGCGCGTGGTGAACGCGTATCCAGCGAATCGCGCGACTGATCTGCGACAGGCGGCTGTCGGCCAGCCCGATCTGCCGCACCATCGCGCCTTGCTCACCGTTCAGCAGCCACCAGAGGATCTCGCGCTCGAGCATCGGGCCGAGCACTGCAGCGTCGCGCGGGCGGTCGACCAGGCGAAGCATGCGCACCACCGATTCGAGCAGCTCGCGTGGCGCATCGCTGACCGCGAGCCCGGCCGGCTCGGCAGAGGGCCGATCGCTCGCCGCCATCTCCAGCAGCAAGGTGGCGACCGTCGTCGGCTTCAGCGCGAAGCCTGCCGAGAGATAGGGCCGCTCGCGGCTCGCCTGGAAGACGTGTCCGGCAATCGGCAGGTCGACCGACACCACCAGGTACTGCCCGGCGCCGTACTCGAAGACCTTGTCGCCCAGCACCGCGCGCTTGGCTCCCTGGGCCACGACGGCGAGCATCGGCTCGAGCACGTGATGGGCGATCTCGGTGGGCGATTCCGCCCGCACTGCCTTGACGATGCCGGCGGCCGCCATCGCGCCGGGCGGCGAGCTGGCGTGGCGGTCGATCAACAGGCGCAGTTCTTCCAAAGGTTCCATGGACGGCACCGTAACCGCTGCCAGCTGCAACGGCAAGGGCCGCGCGCACGAACCGCTCCAGCTTGGCAGGATCGTGCAAGAGCTCGCCAGCATCGGGCTACCGCGAGTGCCGTGCGGCGCGCTTCAATGTGCCCCTGTCTGCTTTCGAGCTTCCAAGGAGTACACACGATGCACAAGACATGGTTCATCACGGGCGCCAGCCGCGGGCTCGGCGCCGAAATTGCCAAGGCCGCGCTGCGTGCGGGTGATGTCGTCGTCGCCGCGGGGCGCAACCGCGCCGCGGTGAGCGACAGCCTCGGACCCAACAACGAGCGGCTTCTCGCGGTCGAACTCGACGTCAACAACGAGTCGCAGGCACAGGCTGCGGTCGATGCGGCGGTGGATCGATTCGGAACGATCGACGTGCTGGTCAACAACGCCGGCTATGGGCACCTCGGGTTGTTCGAAGAGACGACGGCGCAAGACGTTCAAGGGCAGTTCGGCACCAACCTCTTCGGCGTCTTCAGCGTGACGCGCACGGTGCTGCCGGTGATGCGTGCGGCGCGCAAGGGGCGCATCTTCAATGTGTCGTCTCTGGCCGGCATGCGCGGCGTGGCTTTCGGCTCTCTCTACTGCGCGAGCAAGTTCGCACTCGAAGGATTTTCCGAAGCGCTGGCGCAGGAGATCGCACCGTTCGGCATCCACGTGACGATCGTCGAGCCCGGGCCGTTTCGTACCGACTTCCTGAGTGCCGATTCGATTCGCTTCGGGGCGCATCCAATAGCCGACTACGACGAGCGGCGCCCCGCGCTGCGCGCCTCATTCGAAGAGCGAAACGGACGGCAACCCGGCGACCCGGTCAGGTTGGCCGACGCGATAGTGCAGCTCGCCAGCGAGCCGAACCCGCCGATGCGCTTTGCGGCGGGCTCGATCGCCTGCGATTCGATCGCGGCCAAGCTCGCCGGCATGCAGGCCGAGCTGGCACATTGGCGCGAGCTCGGCGTAAAGACCGACTACGCTGCGTGAGGCGGCGAGTCAGCGCGCAATGGCTGTCGCTGCTGTCATTCCCAATGACCGCGCGTCCACACCCACTGGTTGCCCGCAAGGACCCAATACCCGGGAATCCAGCGCGCGTTGGGCGCTGCAGCAGTCAGCGGCGCAGGCTCCTGCAACGCCGGAGGCATCGGGCTGACCGTGCCGGCAACCCATCGGCCTGCCTCCCATTCCCAACGTCCGTTGCGCCACAGGTAGCGCCCTTGCACCCATGTGTAGCCAGTCGCGGCAGGCGCGGGCGGCGTCGGCTCCTGCACTGCGGGCGGCGGCTGGACGACGATGACGCGTTCCGTCGTGGCCGGCTGCTGTTGCACGATCGGCTGCTCGCGAACGATCTCGCGTTCGGTGACGCGGTGTCCACATGCTGCGAGCAACGTGACGGCGGCACCCAGGCAGGCTGTCGACTTGAGAGTATTGGCAATGGTGTTCATGAAGTCTCCTCGTGATGAATTGATGATCACGAGGTTTTGACTTCTTCCGGTTCCGCGGCGTTCGCCAGCCTCGTGTCGGACAGCGCCGACACAACTCGCCGGAGAGTTCTTGCGCGAGGAGAGTTCTTGCGCAGGAGAGCAAGGCCCGGCGCGTCTGTCGCAATCCTTCAATACGCCAACGCCTGCCGTCGCGAGACTGCATCCACATTCACACCCATCTCCAGGATTTCGGATGCGGATTCTGATCGTCGCCGGCGCGTTGTACGGCCATGTCAACACGATGCTCGCTGCCATGCCCGACGCCGCCCGGGTGCTGGCGCAGCTGACGGCATCGTGATGACCTACTGAAGCAGATCGAACAGGGTTCGCGCCACGACCTTCGTCGCCTTGCGCAGATCTTCGAGCACCAAGTGCTCGTCAGCCCGCTTCGCGTTCGATTCGAACACCGTGCGCGGCCCGGCGCCGTAGATCGCGGCCGGCACGCCGGCCTCGCCGTACAGACGCACGTCCGTGTACAGCGGGGTGCCGGAGGTGGGGATCGGTTCTCCGAACACGGCCTCGCCGTGCTTGCGCAGCGCATCGACGAGCGGCTTGTTGCCCGGCAGGGGCTGCAGTGCGTTCGCGAGCAGCAGGCGCTTGATCTCGATCGTGATGCCGGGGCAGGTTGCAGCGGCGTCGGCAATCACCTTGCGGATCGTCGCCTCCACCTCGACCGGCTTCTCCTCGGGGATCATGCGGCGGTCGAGCTTGAGCACCACCTTGCCCGGGACCACGTTCGTGTTGGTGCCGCCTTCGATGCGTCCGACGTTCAGGTACGGGTGCGTGATGCCGGGCACCTTGGAGGTGACCTGCTTGTACAGCGTGTTCTGCGCGTACAGCGCGTTGAGGATCGCGACCGCGCCTTGCAGCGCGTCGACGCCGGTGTCGGGGATCGCCGCGTGCGCCATCTTGCCGTGCACGGTGACCTCCATCTGCAGGCAGCCGTTGTGGGCTGTCACCACCTCGTAGCTGAAGCCGGCGGCGAGCAGCAGGTCAGGCTTGGTGAGCCTGTTCTTCAGCAGCCAGCCGGGGCCGAGCTCGCCGCCGAACTCCTCGTCGTAGGTGAAGTGCAGTTCGACGCCGCCCTTGAGTTTGGCGCCCAGAGATTCGAGAGCGCGCGTCGCGAAGGTGTAGGTCGCGAAGTCGCTCTTGCTGACGGCCGATGCACGGCCGTAGAGCTTGCCGTCGACGATGTCGCCGCTGTAGGGGCCGTGCGTCCAGCCTTCTCCGGGCGGGACCACGTCGCCGTGAGCGTTGAGCGCCACGGTCTTGCCGTCGCCGTAGCGGCGACGCACGATCAGGTTCGTGATGGCGGCCAGGCCGTATTCGTCGAGCGCCCATTGCGGGACCACGTGCTTCTCGGCCTCGAAGCCGAAGCCCTTCAGCAGTTCCGCCGTGCGCTCGGCATGCGGGGCGTTGTTGCCGGGCGGCGTGTCGGTGGGCACTTGCACGAGGGCCTGGAGGAACTTCACCTCTTCATCGAAGTGCGCGTCGACCCAGGCATCGAGTTGTTCGTAGCTGTTGTTCATGTGGGATGTCCGTAGTCAGGCAGCTGATCAGTCCGCTGATCAGGCGGCGAAAGCCAGTTCGTTCAGCACGTGCGCGAACGCGTCGACCGCGAGCTGCATGTCGTCGTTGGTCGACGACTCGAGCGGGTTGTGGCTGATGCCGGCATTCTCTCCGCGCACGAAGAGCATCGCCTGCGGCATGACCTCGTGCAGCTTCATCGCATCGTGGCCCGCGCCGCTGGGCATGCGAAAGACCGGCAGGCCGAGCGACTCGACCGCACGCTCCCAGCGTGCCTGCCAGGCAGGCGCACTGGGAGCGGCGGCGGCACGCATCGTCTCCTCGATCTTGTAGCTCAGGCCGCGCTTGTCGCAGATGGTCTTCAGCGCGTTGAGCGTGTCT